>Ga0307479_10000373_pt1 | contig 40237 bp, 31 predicted proteins | sample atmos_gasesECM4C_FD_203743 | JGI IMG/M metagenome (GOLD analysis project Ga0307479, IMG submission 203743) | Hardwood forest soil microbial communities from Morgan-Monroe State Forest, Indiana, United States - atmos_gasesECM4C_515 | ecosystem: Environmental > Terrestrial > Soil > Temperate...
CGCTTCCTAAGCCCACCGAAAGCGCCCCCGCTTCTCACCACTTAGAAACGAGAAAAAGGAATGGGCGGCACCCACACACCTCAGACAGGGTCGACCCAATCACAGAGTTTTTCAACAGCCACGTTAGATGTCACCAAACGACGGTGACGGATGTCACAGCCGATGCTGTGCAAAGCTGAGAGCCGCCACTTTTTCGGTCGCGGAACATCTAAGAACCAGTGGCCAGTGATCAGTGGGCAGTGGCCAGTTAAGACCCGGAAGACAATGCAAAACCAGGTCTTTCTGACCACCGACCACTGGCCACTAATTTTGGAGGCATACATTCATGACTGAGAAAGTGGCAAAGAATGAGGCGGAGTGGAAGCAGAAGCTCACACCGGAGCAGTACCACGTAACCCGCGAAGCGGGAACGGAGCCGGCCTTCACCGGAAAGTACTGGAAGACTAAGGACGCTGGTACTTACCACTGCGTTTGCTGCGGCGAGGCACTATTCGACTCCTCGACGAAGTTCGATTCGGGAACCGGGTGGCCGAGCTTTTTCAAACCTGCGGAGGAGGGCAAGGTCGAGGAGCACAAAGACAAGAGCTACGGGATGGTTCGTACCGAGGCGCGCTGCGCAACCTGTGGCGCCCATCTCGGGCACGTTTTTGAAGATGGTCCGGCCCCAACCGGGCTGCGTTATTGCATGAACTCGGCGGCGCTGGATTTAAAACCGAAGGACAAGAAGTAAGAGTTAAGTGCAGAGAACGACCCGCCCTGCTTGAGCGATTGTCGTCCCGAGCGAAGCGAGGGATCCTGGTTTTTGCCTGCGCCAACTGAAGTGGCGCCGCGGGCGCGAACCAAGATCCCTCGCTTTGCTCGGGATGACAACTGTAGTAGAAACGAGAACTCTGGCGACAACCCCAGTGTTCTCGCGTCGTGCTTATGCCCCGGCGGTTGCGGCCAAAGCCTTTTGTGACTCTGAGGCCGATGGCTTCGACGCTTCCGCGGCTTTCGCCTGGCTCTGCGGCTTGTGCTCGCCGCTCTTCACCTGGATGCCGCCCTTGAGCACAGCGCCGTCTTCCACGCTGATGCGGACGGTGGAGACGTTGCCGTTCACCACGCCTTCACTGCGGATATCGACGCGGTCGCTGCAGTCGATGTTGCCGGTTACCTTGCCCATCACCACCACTTCGCGCGCCGCGATATCGGCCTGCACGGTGCCGTTGCGTCCGATGGTGACGCGATTGTCGGTCAGCGTGATTTTGCCTTCGATGCGGCCGTCGATGTAGAGCGCTTCGGAGCCGCTGATTTCACCCTTGATCACGAGCGTGCGCCCGATCGTGGCTTGCTCGATGGGTGCGGTCGTGGTCTTGACCGGGTTGTATGAGTTCGGGTTGGAGGCTGGTGAAGTCGACTTCACGCCGTTTGTATAATCTGCGGACTGGAGCATGCGACCTTCCTTCTTTTCCGCTAGGCGCGTGCTGCGTGCTCCGAGCCTGGCGTCACTCTGGGATTTTCGCCGACGGATGGTTCGTGTCCCTTCGGCCATGCTCACTATCGCACAGAGGTAAGTAATCTTCCGAGATTACGAAAGAGAGTGTACGGTTGCGGAAGTAACCTTGCCCTAGTTGGCTTCCTGCAGGGACTCGCTGAGCTGTTCCCACTCGTTGATAAGAGATGCGTGCGCGGATTTTTGCTGGTCGAGCGCCTGCGACTGCCGCTGGCTCTCTTCGGAGCTGACAAAATTCTGCATGTCGGTTTCGTACTTCGCGATCAAAGCCTCGGCGCGGCTGATTTCCGCTTCCAGTTCATGGATGCGATCTTCAATCTTCTTGCGTTTGATGGGATTCAGACGTTTTGCCTTGATGGCAGGCGAGGCGTCGACTGAGGCCTGATTGCCGTTTGAGGGCGCGAGCGGTGCGGCCTCAGTGACCTTGAGTTGCTGGCGAATAGTCTCGTCTTGCTTGGCACTGCCACCCTGTTTGCGCCAGAGATAGTCTTCGTAATTGCCGGGATAGACTTCGACTTTTCCGTCGCCGATTTCGAAAACCCGAGTGGCCAGCTTGTCGATGAAGTAACGATCGTGCGAGACGAAGACGACTGTGCCGGTGTATCCCATGAGCGCCTCCAGCAGAACGTCTTTGGCGCGCAGATCGAGGTGGTTGGTGGGCTCGTCGAGCAGCAGAAAATTCGCCGGATGCAGGAGCAAGCGCAGCAGAGCATAGCGGCCGCGCTCGCCGCCGGAGAGCACGCCAATCTTCTTGAAAACGTCGTCTTCGGAAAACAAAAAACATCCGAGCAGGCTGCGGAGTTCGGTCTGCGTCGATCCGGGAGAAGCGTTCCCGAGATCGTCTATCATGCGCGCGTCGGCATCAAGCTCCTTGTACTGATCCTGCGCGAAATAATCGGCCTCAACATTGTGGCCGAGTTTGAATTCGCCCTGAGTCGTCCTTTCCGCGCCCGCCAGCAGCTTGATCAGCGTGGACTTGCCCGCTCCATTGATGCCGACCAGTGCGATGCGGTCGCCGCGCTCGATCAGGAAATTAGCGTCGCGAAATACTTCTTTCTCCGCGCTGTTTGCTCCCGAGGAATTCTTTCCTGGATAGATCTTTGCGACGCCCTCGAACTCAGCCACGATCCGCCCGCTCGGCTTCGGCTGCGGGAAGGAAAAGTGGATCGTCTTCTCTTCCGGAGGGATCTCGATCCGCTCAATCTTTTCCAGTTCCTTGATGCGGCTCTGCACCTGCTTGGCCTTGGTGGCCTGATAGCGAAAGCGGTTGATGAATACTTCCAGTTGCTCGATGCGGTCGCGCTGATTCTTGTATGCGGCCTGCAACTGCTCGTTGCGCTGCGTCTTCTGCGAGAGGAATTTGTCGTAGTTGCCGGTATAGAACCAGAAGCGCTTGTTCCAGATTTCCGCGATCTTGTTGACCGTCACGTCGAGGAAATAACGGTCATGCGAGATGAGCACCAAGGCGTACGGATAGTCATGCAGATATTCTTCCAGCCAGTTGCGGGCTTCGAGATCGAGATGGTTCGTAGGTTCGTCGAGCAGCAGCAGGTTCGGTTTCTGCAGCAACAGCTTGGCCAGCGCCAGGCGCATCTGCCAGCCGCCGGAAAATTCGTCCGTTTGCCGCTCCCAGTCTTCCTTTCGAAAGCCCAGCCCCATCAAGACCCGACCGACCTCGGCTTCGATCGAGTAGCCATCGCGCGTGCGAAATTCATGCTCCAGGCTGTGGTAACGGTCGGCCACATCGGCATACTCCGCGCTGGTGTGATCGAGCTCGGAGATTTTATGTGTGAGCTCTTCCAGTTCACGCTCCATCGCATGGAGTTCGCTGAACACCGACATACATTCGGCGAAAACCGTACGCCCGGAGAGTGACAGTCCATCCTGTGGCAAATATCCCGCAGTGGTGCCTTTGGCGACGATCTGAGAGCCGTAGTCGAGCGTGTCGAGTCCGGCCAGAATCTTCATCAGGGTGGATTTGCCGGTCCCGTTCGCGCCCACCAGGCCGACGCGGTCGCGGGGCGTGATTAGCCAATCGGTATTTTCGAAAAGAAGTTTGTGGCCGAAACGTTTTCCGGCGCCGGAAAGCTGAATCATGGGGCTGGATTCATCGTCTCATAAAAACGAGTACCGAGTACCCAGTCGCTAGTCCCGAGTTGCGAGTCCCGAGTATAACCACTGTGCTTCGCAAAATTAGGTAGCGCTGGCGTCCCGTCGGCCGTCGCGTAGGCACCTGCCTTCGCAGCGGCGAGCGTGGGCGAAGCAGCAGGAAAAAATTACGAGTGCGCGGCGGCGCGGGCGTTGCGGCTTTCAGGATATTTGCCCCACAGCGCGCTATGAAATTGAATGCGCTCGAGCGCGCGGTCGATCACGGCTTCCAGTTCATGGGCGTACTTCACTTCGCGGCCTTTGGCCAGCCGTTGCCGGGCTTCTTCCGGGCTGAACCACGTAGGGTGACGCATCGGTTCGTCCGCGCGGCGCAGTTCGTGGACCTCCATCAGAAACGCCTTGACCACAAACTCCTGCACGCCGCCCGGCTGCCAGAACACGCCCTTGGAGTGAATATAGAGATGAAAGTGGCGCGGCTCGATGGTGCCGATGGCACCGGCTTCCTCCGCGGCTTCGCGTTCTGCGGCCTGGCTGTGAGAGAGGCGGGCTTCCGGCGAGCCCTTGGGGAAGGTCCACTTGTTCCCGCCGTTGGTGTTCACCAGCAGGAATTCCACCGCGGCGCCCCGCCTGCGGAAACAGACTGCGGCCACCTGGAGCGGTAGCGATTTCGCGATGCGCGGCGAAGCCATGGGCTGCCTCCTGCACTTATCCTAGATGCTGCATATTGCAGCAATGTTAATGTGCAACAAAAATTGTGCAGTAGGTGAGTTACCGTAGTTACCAAAAGAGGACAGAACCGTTAGAGTCCCCGGCCGTACACCGGAATTGCGGCCCCAGTCACGTCTTTTCCAGCGTCGCCCGAAAGCCACACGATAAGGCTGGCCAGCGAGGCAGGCTGCACCCAGGTAGCCACGTCCGCGCCGGCCATGTCTTTGCGATTGGCGGGTGTGTCTATGGTTCCGGGCAAGATCACATTCGCGGTAATGCCCAGGTCCTTATTTTCCAGCGCGACCGTCTTCATCAGCGACACCAGGGCCGCCTTCGATGCACTGTAAGCGCCAACCTTGGGGCCGGGATCTTCAGCGGCACGGCTGCCGATCGCGATAATGCGCCCGCCTCCGGCCTTGCGCATTTCGGGAATCACCGCGCGCAGGATATGAAATGCGCTATTCAGGTTCGCGTCGAACATGCGCTGCCAAGTGGCGTCGTCGGTGGCAGCGACGGTCTGCCCGCCTGTGAAGCCGCCGACTAGGTGGGCCAGCACATCAATCTTGCCGCAACGTGCGATCACGGTGGCGACAGCCTGCTTGGCCGCATCGAGGCTGTCAAGCGTGGCGGGAAGCGCGATGAAATTGGGATGGTCGAAGTCAGACTGCTGGATTCGCGGGGAAAGTCCGATCACTGTGAAACCGGCATCCAGCAGTGTTTTCGTGACATGACTTCCGAGGCCGCCGTTGGCGCCTGTTACAAGAGCGATCTTTTCCGGCATAAGGTTGTAGTATGGCGAGCGTTCAATTGACGTTCTGAAGATTCAAACTCGTCCCACCGCAACTACCACCGCCCGCTTCCCTTCTTTCGAGAGCGAGGAAGTTAGGGCGGGCCTTTGGGCTAAGGTCAACCAGCAGGTCGGTCGGGTCGTAGTCGCGACTCTCAGTGCCTCCGCCCGCTATATGGAGGACATAGAGTCCTTCTGTGATCCCGTCGAACGCGAAGCGACCATCGCTATCTGAATCCATGTCATAGGTTGCGCCAGTCGTTGGACTTTGCAGCTTAAGAGCAGCACCTCTTATCGGCACTTCGATACGATGAACAAGATTCCATAACGGTGTGCCGCCCTCACCGGGCTGAGAGGCGATCAGCCTACCCGCAATTCGCCGAGTCGCCGGAGCATCATCGCCCCAATCGTAAGTTAGCTTCCGTTTGCTTTTTCTAGAGGGTTCACCGCTGATGTGGAAACACTGGTAGCCTGCGCCTATCCCGAGGAACTCGGCATTCAGCCAATAATCGCCAGGAGGCAGGCCGGACACGTGAACCGTTCCGTCGGCCAGGGTCAATCCGGAAAATCGTTCGCTGCCCTCGGTCGTGACTTGGACAGTAACTCCAGGAAGGGGCTTCCCCTCATGTCTAATCTTCACGGCAAAGTCGCGCCGCATCTCGACTCCGTGGCCTAAACACGCAGCCATCGAACAGGCACTTGAGGGACTCGCGGCGAATAGAAACATCAAAGCGCCGAATGTCAGTGGTCCTTTCAAGAGCAAACCTCTCTCGCCGTATTATGCTCCAGGCAGGCCTGTTGTGAAAAAATTAATGAGGGAATCCTCGAACCCCTCAAGCGAGCCTCTGTTGTAGCGCCTCCCGCCCCAACTCATTCTCCCACCGCGCCACCACCAGCGTGGCCACTCCATTGCCAATCATGTTCACCAGCGCGCGGAACATGCTCATGAAGCGGTCGATGCCCAGGATCAGCGCCATTCCCGCCACGGGGATCGTTGGGATCACCGACAAAGTCGCGACCAGCGCAATAAAAGACGCTCCTTGCACTCCGCTCGCTCCCTTCGAGGTGAGAGTGGCAACCGAGAAAATTGTCATCTGTTGCAGCAACGTCAGGTGAGTGTTCGTGGCCTGCGCTACGAACAGTGCTGCCAGCGTCATGTAAAGACTGCTGCCGTCGGTGTTAAACGTATACCCGGTAGGCACCACCAGTGCCACCAGAGAGCGCGAGCAGCCCAGCTTTTCAAGCTTCTCCATCAGCGTAGGCAGCGCGGTTTCCGACGAACTAGTGGCCAGCACCAGCAGGATTTCCTCTTTGATGTGAAGCAGGAACTTCACGATGTTGAATCCCGCCATCCAGGCAATCGCGCCCAACACCACGAGCACGAACAGAATTGAGGTCACCCAAAAAATGGCGATCAACTTGGCCAACGGGCCGAGTGAGGCGAACCCGTACTTGCCGATAGTAAAAGCCATGGCTCCAAAAGCGCCGACGGGCGCGAAGCGCATCAGTATGTTCACCACGCGGAAGACGACATGGGTCAGCGATTCGAGCAGCGCCACAATAGGTTTCGCGCGCGGTCCCGCCGACGACAAGGCGAATCCGAACAGAATCGAGATAAACACAACTTGCAGAATGTCGCCCTTGGCAAAGGCATCCGTAACGGTGGTGGGGATGATGTGCATCAGGAATTCGCTGACGCTCTGCGCCTTGGCCTGCCCGGCATAGTCGGCCACAGCTCTGGCATCGAGCGTGGCTGCATTCACATTAAATCCGCTGCCGGGATGAACCACATTGCCAACGATCAGGCCAACGACCAAAGCGATGGTCGAAACAATTTCGAAATAAAGCAGAGCCTTCCCACCCACGCGGCCGACTTTTTTCAAGTCCTGCATTCCCGCGATTCCAGTCACCACCGTGCAGAAAATGAGGATGGTGATGATCATCGTGATCATCCGAATGAAGGCGTCGCCCAATGGCTTCATGGCGACGGCGCGCGCGGGGGCGAAATATCCGAGCGCCACGGCAACCGCCATGGCGATGAGCACCTGCACCCAGAGGGACGTGTAGAACGCCTTGCGCCTCGAAGCAGCAGGCGCGGAATCGAAGTCTGAGGTTTCGGCGGGAGTGGGCATGGATTATGGAACAGGTTGCCTTTGAAGATCTCTAATTCGTATCAGGGCATCGCTTCAGTTATGCCGTACCCGGCATGCCCTGATACGACTCCGATTTGTCCGACCACTGATCACTGACCACTGTTTTGCAGCGTCTTTACCAGCCACGGAATAATCACTTCCTTGAAGATCCTAGGATCGGGCCACACTCCAACCTGCCGGCCCAGATGCCCGCCATGCGGATTAATCCAAGCTTCCTTCGGCACATCGCCTTTACTCAGCAGGAGATACTCGTCGTCGATGGGAACCTGTGTGTCGTTCACTCCGGCGAGAATCAGCATGGGAGCCATCGGCTTGCCAAGAAGTCCCTGCTGCACCAGCGACATCTTGGGCAAATAATCTCCCATTTCGTCGAGTGTGTGCACGCCTTCCAGAATGTTCATCAGCGCGGGCACCTGATCGAACAAATATTCGCGATTGCCCAACAATGAGTTCATCAGAAAATCTTTCTGAAAGAACTTGTCCACCGGTGGAGACTGCGCGCTGCAACCGCGGAGCCGCGCCCGTTCGACAATCGCCATCTTTGTTGCCCAGTAAGCTCCCCAACTCACGCCGTGCATCGCGATGCGATTCTTATCGATCTCCGGCCGCGACTGTGCGTAGTCGAGCACTTTGGAAAGCACGCGATCCGCAGTTTCACTGACTTTGATTGGATTCTGTCCCGTGCCCGGACCATCGACTGCGAGATAGCCGATGCCAAACGGAAGGATCGCGCTGAAACTTTCCGTCAGGTCTTCTTTACGACTATCCAAACCATTCACCGCAATCACCAGGGGCACCGGGCCTTTCGCATTCTTCGGCAGCCGCAGATAGCCGATGATTTCTTTTCCTTCGAAGGGAATGCGTACAACCTCAAGCGGCGGATCGAAGAACTTTGCATGTTCCAGAAATGCCTCGATGGCTCTTTCATACGAGCGCTGTTTGCCCGGAGAAGCAGGGATTGGCCAGCGTCCGAACGAATAGAGGCGCCACGCGCGGATGTAGTCCGCATTCGCCTTGGTGGGATCGGACTTGTCTTTCTCCAGCGACTTCGCTTCGTTGAAATAGCGATCCGCCACGCGCATGAATCCCGCAGCCCACTCATCTTTATCGCTGGTATGGATACTCTCGAATGCTTCTTTCACATCAGCGGGGTCGAGCCCGATCAGGGGATACTGTCCTACCTCGGCGCGGCGAACGGCTTCCACCTTGATCTCGTCGATAGTGCGCTCGCGTCGCTCTTCTTTTTGAGCAGCAGCGCTTTGAGTAAGAGCGCCATTGGAAATGAATGCAAGAAATATCCACGACAATACTGGCAAGGAAAAATGATTCAGTCTCTTCATGACTTGGCCCCATTTCTTATGGCTCGCGTGCGAGTCTTGTACGAAAAAAAGCCGGACGGAACTACGTCCGGCCTACTTCCACCAAAACCTCACTCACCGCTAGAACGAGAACTTCAGACCCAACTGCACCGCCCGGCTGCCGCCCGATCCGATTACCGGGTTTGCCGCCGCCACATCCGGAGTAGCGCAACCACAGCCGAACGGCTGTACGGAAGGATCGTTCAACCCGAACCCGTTCTGCCCGCCGTATGGATTGGCGAAGTTCGGATGATTGAAAATGTTGAAAAACTCAGCCCGGAACTGGGCGTGGATGCGCTCTCCCAGATGCCAGTTTTTGGCGATGGAGAGATCGAAGTTACGAAAGCCGGAGTCGCGGAACAGATTGCGTCCCATGTTTCCGAGTTGGCCTAAGGCTGGCGGGATCATGATTGAACTGCCCTGGGCGTAGCAGCCGAACAATGCAAGCGCATCGGTCGCGTTACCGGGTGTCCCGCCGTCGAGGCTTAGAGCTTGTGCATTGCAAGCGCTGTTGTTGGTCGGATTGGCCTGGTCGTGGTTACCTAAAAAGAATGGAATCGGGGTTGGGCCAGATTTGAAATCTGAAGGATGCCCCAAAAAATTCCAACGGACGGGGCTGTTAGCTGGCGGGCTGACAGGTAAGGGTCCCGTGCCCGACGCATCTGTTCCCAAGTCGATCGGCCCCCAAGGTTGTCCGCTTGCCAGGGTTACAATCGAGTTGAGTTCCCATCCTTCCAGCATCTGCCCGAAACCCTTTCTTCCGGGGATTGCGTAAGTAAGAGAGAGCGTCAGGCGGTGGCGGATGTCGAAGTCGCTGCTCCCATATTCCCGCCCTACATTATAAGAATCAACCGGCAGTCCGGCGCCATAGCCGAAGTCCCAGTTCGCGCCCACATCGTCCAGCGAATGAGAGTAGGTGTAACCTGCCACCATGCTTAGGCCATGGTAGTTTCTAGAGTTCAAAGTGACCTGCAAGCCGTTGTAGTTGGACTTATACACATTACCCATCTGAAAGACATTGCTGAGGTAGGGAAATTTCGTGGCGAACGGTTCGCTCGCCTGCTCCGCGCCGCCATTCGAGCCACAGCTGTTAGGGTTGAATCCGGAGGTCACACAGCCACTGACAGTTGCCGGATCCCATCCCGATCCCACCGCAGGCTGGTTGATGTCTCGAATGCCCGTCAAGTTCGATCCGTGGTTGCCCACGTAGGCTAGTTCCAGGGAAAGATTTGGCGTAAATGCGTGTTGCACACTCAGCGTCCAGTTCCAGACATACGGCGTCGTGATGTTCCGGGCCACGCTCATGATCGGGCAGGGATTGTTGAAGCAGTTGAGCGTTGCGGTGCTCACGTTGGCCCCGAAGAGGGGAACGCCGCTATCCCATTGCGGAAGGATGGGCGGGATCGCCAGATTGCCCGCGGTAATCGTGCCTCCAGCTGTGTCGCCCGCTGCGTCGATAATCGCGCCTGTCGGCACGTTGGAGAGGCCAAAAGCGTTATTGAAAGCAAGCAGCGATTCCCAGTTGATCGTTTCATACACCAACCCAGCCCCGCCGCGAATCACAGTGTTTCCTTTCCCTGTAACGTCCCAGGCAAAACCGAAGCGCGGAGCGAAATTCTTGTGATCGGGATTGTAGGGACCACTGACACCGTTCACGCCTGCCTGAATCAACCCGGTTGCTGAATTTGGATCGAAGTTGCCGAGGAGATTGTGCGATTCCTTGATGACGGAATTGTATTCGTATCGCAACCCGTAGTTGACCGTCAGATTCTTTGTGACCCGCCAGTCGTCCTGGGCGAATAATCCGTAGGCCCAGTTGTGAATCTGCCGCGTGGGATTGCCAACTTGAACCGAAGCTTTGAATGGATCGCCGGCGAAGAAATCCTCCAGTGCCGTCGAGCCTGCGCCGATTCCGATGGCCACGCCACCCAGGAAAGTGATGCTGCCTCTGGCGTTGCCGAATGCGCCCCCGCTTACTCCGTCACGGTGAAGTTCACCGCCAAACTTGAAGGCATGAGTTCCCACGGTGTAGGAGACATGATCAATGAACTGAGTGATCGTGTCGGGCCCCTGGAATTTCGGCCACTTGAAGGCGCCCAGACCTGGAACAAAAGCTCCCGCGAAACCGATGCGCGGCAAGCCCCCGGTGAACGGGCCGCTAACTCCGGTGTTCAAGCCATAACCGGAGGCGGGAGTATTGAGATCGCCAGGAAGTGTGGGCTGGTAAAGGCGGTTGTAGCCAATCCTCGCCTCATTCACCCAGCGCGCGCTGGGCGTCCAAATCCAGCTGCCTCCAACGACCTGCGCGCGGGTGTGAATCTTGGAACGCCATTGCGATTGCAACTCTGGAAAGTCTTCCACTGTTCCCGAATTGTTTCCAAAAAAGTACATCCCGCTGACGTTATTTCGAGCATTGATGTTGACGTCCACCTTGCCGATTACGTTGTCGACGCCAACGCTATTGGGAAAACCCTGCACCACGTTAATACTCTGCGTATTGTTGGTGGGGAAACCCGTGCCGGCGCAACTTACGGCAGCGGTCGCGCCCGAGCCCGTGACGCTGCAACCAGCGATCATCAGGCTGGTCGGACTGATGGCAACATTGTTGGCGAGCAGATCGTCGATTGCGTCTGGAATGCTGCCTCCGCAGTCGCCATTGACCAGGGGCGAGGTGCAGTTTCCGGCCGCGGGTAGTGACACCATTGACGGAGTGGTGACGCTGTACGAATTCCCCACATCATAACGCTGGCCTTCGTAGGCGCCGAAGAAGAAAGCCTTGTCCTTGATAATGGCGCCGCCGAAGCTGCCGCCAAACTGCTCCAGCGTTCGGGGATTTTTGGGGGCGGGAGAAGCGTTGAAATAATTCCGCGCATCCATCGCACCATCGCGGCCAAACGCAAACGCACTGCCGTGAACCGTGTTAGTGCCTGACTTCAGTCCAACATTGACGACCGCACCCGGCTTCCATCCATACTCCGCCGCGGGATTCTCCTGAACGTTGAATTCCTGGATGGCATCGATCGGCAGGATGGTTGCGGAATCTCCCGCGATGCCCGCGCCGTTGATAATGCCCTGTCCGGAAAACGGCTCGCTGTTGAACAGGCCCTCAACAAAATAGGCATTGTCTTCGGCGCGCAGGCCGTCCGTGCTGGTGGTTGAGAATCCTCCACCCGGATAGCGCATGACGCCAGGCCGCAGTTGCAGCAGGTTTTCGTAGTTGCGGCCATTCAGCGGAAGGTCATTGATTTCCTTGTTGCTCAGCGTACCCCCGAGGGTTGCGGAGGTGGTGTTGACCAGAGGCACGTTCTCCTCGACGATTACGGTCTCCGAGACTTGGCCAGGCTGGAGTGCGAAATCAACTCGGACATCCGACGCGACTTCGATCACGACATTGTGCCGCTCCACCGTTCTGAAGCCTTTGACTTTCACATAAATGTTGTAGGTTCCTGGAATCAGGTCGGCGGCTACGTAAGCGCCGGCATCGTCGGTCGTGAGGGTTCGCGAAGTTCCGCGTTCCACATCAGTCACGGTTACGTTCGCGCTGATGACGGCTGCGCCGGTCTGGTCTGAAACGCTACCCAGCACGCGGCCAGTCGTGGATTGACTTGATCCCGGCAAACACCCGACGCAAACCATCAAGAGCGTAAGGAGTGTGCGACGGGCAATGGTCGCGACATGATCCGCGGACAGGGCGGTGCATGGAAAAGTCATCGAGGCCTCCGTATTGCTGGTCCGACAGCCATACCATTGCTGCCGGAGTGAAGTCAAGAGAATTCGTGGTCGCCGCAGCCTCGGAGGCTTTCTTCGTACCAGAAACAACACTCTCAAAATGTGCCGAAGTTCTTGGAAAAGGAATGGGAATTTGGCGAGTTTGCACAGGGTAGCAGAACGTGATATTGTTTGTGGTCATACCACCATACCTAAAAACCGCCAGTGCAAATCGCCCCGTCAAAGACCGCAGAAGCGCTGCCACAGCCGCTGGACCTGCGGTATAGTAGTCGGACCATCGCCAGTTCCCCCAAACTGGCTAGTGCGGGAGATACCCCTGTGTACAAAGTTGTTCGAACGTCGCGTCTGTATGAGCAGATTGTGCAGCAAATCGAAGATTCGGTCCTCAAAGGAACACTGAAGCCCGGCGACCAGTTGCCGGCCGAACGAGAGTTGGCGCAGCAGCTCGGGGTCAGCCGCACTGCCGTACGCGAGGCAGTCAAAACACTCCGCGAAAAAGGGCTGGTGGAAGCGTACTCCGGTCGCGGTACGTTCATCACCGACGGAACCTCGCAGGCGGCACGCCAATCCTTCGACCTGATGGTCAAGTTGGGACAGCAGGAAGGTTCGCCGCATCTGGCCGAACTCCGGTTGATTCTCGAGCCTGGCATTGCCGCGCTGGCTGCGGTGCGTTCGAAGGAAGAAGACATCGCAACGATGCGCGAAGCGGTGGCAGTGATGGATCGCGCCCAAAAAGATCCCGAGGCTTACATCGAGGCCGACCTGGATTTTCATCTGGCGCTGGCGGAGGCGGTGGCTAATCCGCTGATTCTTTCCTTGATCGACTCCATCGTCGGCCTGCTGCGTGAGCAGCGCATGAAAATCTTCAATGTCGAGGGCGGTCCGCAGCGCGGGCAGGTTCATCACAAACGCATTCTGGAAGCCATGGAACGGCGTGATTCGGAGATGGCTCGCGGCGCGATGCGCGCTCATCTCGAGCAAGTGCGCGAGGATTGCAAAGCTCCCCCCGGCATTCCGGCATCGTCACCGCCGAAACATCCGCCGGCGGGGTCCAAAACTGTTTCGTAAGCAAAATTGCGGATTGCAGATCTAGGAAAGTCTGGAGATTGCGGATGGCGAAACTCGGGTTCATCGGCTTGGGAGTGATGGGCAGCCAGATGGTGAATCGGTTGCTCGGCAAAGGCCACTCGGTGACCGGGTACAACCGCACGCGCGCCAAAGCGCAGTGGCTAGTTGAAAAAGGAATGCGGTGGGCCGACTCGCCGCGTGCGGTAGCAGCCGCTTCAGACTTCGTTTTCGCAATGGTCACAAACGCCGCCGCCATCGCTGCCATCACCGAGGGACCTGACGGTATGCTCGCGGGCCTGAGCGCAGGCAAGATTTTCATCGACATGAGTACGATCAGTCCCAACGTGAGCCGTGCGATGGCCGCAAAAGTCCGCGAGAAGGGCGCAGACATGGTCGACTCGCCCGTTTCCGGTAGCGTAATCACATTACAGGAAGGGAAGCTCTCAGTAATGGTTGGCGGTCGCCGTGAGACCTTCGAAAAGATAAAGCCGCTGCTGCTCGACATTGGACCGAAGGTTACGCATGTTGGCGACAATGGTCTTGCACTCTCCATGAAAATAGCAGTGAACCTGAGTCTTGCCGTGCAGATGCTGGCGTTTTCCGAAGGGGTGCTGCTGGCGGAGAAGAGCGGCATCTCACGCGAAACCGCAGTTGATGTGCTGGTGCACAGCGCAGTCGCCTCGCCCATGATTCAATATCGCGGACCATTCGTTCTGCAACAGCCGGAGGAAGCCTGGTTCGACGTCAACATGATGCAGAAGGACATGGTTCTCGCGATGGATCTGGGTCGGCAGCTCGACGTGCCGCTGCCTACCACGGCGGTGAGCAATGAAATTTTGACCGCAGCCCGCGGCATGGGTTGGACGAAGTACGACTTCGCCTGCATGTTCGACGTGCTGGCAGCGATGTCGGGAGTGAGCACCCCAGTCACAGAGGGAGGTAAGAGAATATGACGACGGCTACCTCCAAGCCCGAAGCAGGCTCAAAATCCTCCACGGAAAAGGAAAAGTGGCTTCATGCTTACCGCCAGATGGTGAGCATCCGCCTGTTTGAAGAGCAGGTGAATGAGGTTTACACGCGTGCTCTCATGCCGGGACTGGCACATTTATATAGCGGTGAAGAAGCGGTGGCGGTTGGAATCTGCGAAGCGCTTCGGGTCGACGATTACATCACAAGCACGCACCGCGGCCATGGACACTGCCTGGCCAAGGGAGCGTCGCCGGACCGCATGTTCGCCGAGTTGTTGGGAAAAGAAGCCGGTTACTGTCGCGGCAAGGGCGGATCGATGCACATTGCGGATCCTGCGACCGGCAACCTCGGCGCCAACGCCATCGTTGGCGGCAGTGTTGGAATCGCCACGGGCGCTGCCTTTGCCGCGAAAACGCTCGGCACCGATCGCGTTGCAGTTTGCTTTTTCGGAGAAGGAGCTCTTGGGCAAGGATCGCTTTACGAAGTGATGAACCTGGCCCAGTTGTGGAAGCTGCCGGTGATTTACGTTTGCGAAAACAATCAATACAACGAGTACACGCACTATCAGGAGACCACCGCCGGCACGATTCTTGGCCGCGCCACCGCATTTGGGATTGAAGCCGCGAGCGTCGATGGCCAGGACGTGCGCGCAGTGAATGACGTTGCAACGCGCCTGATCAATCGCGCTCGCACCGGCGGCGGGCCCGCTTTCCTGCAGTGTGATACCTACCGCTACAGCGGCCACCACGTGGGCGACATCAATCGCGAATACTACCGCTCGAGACAGGAAGAGCAGGTTTGGAAGACGGACCGCGATCCCATTCTGGTGCTGGCGAAATGGCTGATCGATCAAGGCTATGCTGAAGCTGCGCTCCTTGATCAGATCAAGTCTGAGGTCCGCGGCATCATGGAAGCGGCCGTGAAATTCGCCATCGCCGCGCCTTATCCCAGTGTCGACGAGGTGGAGAAGCACGTTTATGCCTGAGCGCGAACTCACATTTGCGCAGGCGGTACGGGAAGCGCTAGCCGAAGAAATGCGCCGCGACTCGCGCGTGTGCATCATCGGCGAAGACGTTGCCGAAGCCGGTACGCCCTTCAAAGTTTTGTCCGGCCTGGTCGAGGAATTCGGCGCGAAGCGTGTAGTCGATACGCCGATCTCTGAAGCCGGATTTACCGGCGTTGCCGTGGGCGCAGCGATGACCGGGCTTCGTCCCGTGGTCGACATCATGTTCGGCGACTTCATTACCCTCACCATGGATCAGATGGTCAACCAGGCCGCCAAAGTCCATTACATGTCGGGCGGACATTGGAAGGTTCCGATGGTGATGCGCACCACGCTGGGCGCAACCCGGCGCTCCGCCGCGCAGCACTCGCAGTCGCTGCACGCATGGTTCAGCCACGTCCCGGGATTGAAAGTGGTCCTACCCTCGACTCCCTATGACGCGAAGGGCTTGCTGAAATCCGCGATCCGCGACGAGAATCCTGTCGTCTTTTTTGAAGACAAAATGATGTACAAGCTGAAGGGGCCTGTTCCGGAAGACGACTATACCATCCCGCTTGGTGTGGCCGACGTGAAGCGCTCCGGAGACGACATTACGCTGGTCGCGACCAGCAGCATGGTGCAGGTCGCGCTGGGCGCGGCGATTCTGCTGGAGAAGGAAGGCATTAGCGCCGAGGTAGTCGATCCGCGGACCACGTGGCCGCTCGATGAAAAAACTTTGATCGATTCGGCGAAGAAAACTTCACGGGTAATCGTCCTCGACGAAGGCTACGGCCGCTACGGAGTGACTGCGGAACTTGCCGCAGTGATTGCCGAAGGCGGATTCTACGATTTGGACGCGCCGGTCAAGAGAATGGGCGCAATGCACGTACCCATCCCATTCTCTCCGCCGTTAGAAGACGCAACAGTGCCCACGGAGCAAACGGTATTCGACGCAGCGAGATCGATGTGCAAGCCGTCTTGAAGCGCGCAATTGGTCAGTGTTCAAGCTAGGAGCTAGCAGCTGATAGCTGACGGCTGAGAGCAGGAGGTTAATTATGGGATTAAAGACTCACGGAACGATGGCCGTTGATTGGGAAAACAGAATCGACTTCGATCGTCTCCGCCACGAGCGTCTTGCGAAAGCGAAAGCTCTGCTCGCAAAGTCCGAGATGGGCGCTCTGCTCTGTTTCGACATGAACAACGTGCGTTACCTCACCTCGACGCACATCGGCACCTGGGCGCAGGACAAAGCCAACCGCTTCACGCTTCTCCCGCAAAACGATGAGCCCATCCTGTGGGATTTCGGTTCCGCCGCCAAACATCATCAACTGAATTGCCCGTGGCTCGGCGACCGGTCGCATTCTGGAATCTCCATGCTCCGCGGGGCCATGACGCCGGAGATGGGCCGCGCCGAAAACGTCGCAAAGAAAATCCGCATCGAGCTTGAAAAGCGCGGCCTGCACAAAGAACCCGTCGGCATCGACATCATCGAATTGCCGGTTCTGTTCGCGCTGCAGCGTGAAGGCATCACCTTTGTCGATGGTCAAGCCCTCATGTCAGAAGCGCGCGTCATTAAGACGCAGGACGAAATCTCGCTGCTCAACACCTCAGCGATGATGGTCGACGCGGCTTACGATGAACTCTACCGCGCCATGAAGCCCGGCCTGCGCGAGAACGAGGCCGTCGGACTGGTGAGCAAAGTTCTCTACGATCTCGGCTCCGAGTATGTGGAAGCGGTGAATGCAATTTCCGGCGAGCGTTGCAATCCGCATCCGCACGTTTTTTCTGACCGCGTGCTGCGCCCCGGCGATCCCGTCTACTACGACATTCTGCATTCCTACATGGGATACCGCACTTGCTACTACCGCTGCTTCACCGTGGGCTATGCCTCTCATGCGATGGTCGATGCCTACAAGCGCTGCCGCGATTATCTCGACGCTGCCATCGAACTGGTGCGTCCGGGGCGCACCACCGCCGAGATCGCTGCAGTCTGGCCGAAGGCGCAGGACTTTGGTTTCAAGAATGAAGAAGACGCATTCGCCCTGCAATACGGACACGGTATCGGCCTCGCTATCTGGGAGAAGCCGGTGATCAGCCGCCTCGTGTCGTTCGAACATCCGGTAACAATCGAGCCGGGCATGGTGTTCGCCCTCGAAACCTTCTGGCCCTCGACCGACGGCTGGAGCGCGGCGCGCATTGAAGAAGAAATCGTGGTCACGCCGACCGGACACGAAGTGATCACGCGCTTCCCGGCCGATCAGCTTCTGGTGGCCGGCGCGCATTATCACACGGTCAACGGGCCGCTGCCCACCACCCGCGAATCGGAAGCTCCACCTAGCGCGCGCGTGATCGATATGATCGAAGCCGGCGCAAAGACTGAGCAAGTAGGAGTTTCGGACTGAAGGTCATAGTGGTGCCCTTCCCCGAATAAACACTATGGCCTTCAGCGTTGTCATGCCCGCCCTCGAGATGGCGCAGGAAACCGGCAAGCTCATCGCTTGGCGGAAGAAGGAAGGCGATCACGTCACCAAAGGAGAGCCCCTTCTCGAAATCGAAACCGACAAAGCGGTGATGGAAGTGGAAGCGCCCGCCGACGGCGTGGTCGCCGGAATCACGGGCGTGGTTGGAACCGACATTCCTGTAGGACAGACGATCGCGTGGATCGTGGCTCCGGGTGAAAAGCTTCCTACAGTAAGTGAGTCTACGACTAGCGTGCCCGCAGCTCGAGGAAAAACGGAACCGCACGCCGCGCCGGCAGCGGCGAATCTTCCTGAAAGTCGAGCCACTCAGGGCGCGAGAATTTCTCCGAAAGCGCGACGTCTCGCCAAAGAACTCGGTGTTGATCTCGCGAGCGTCCAAGGTTCCGGCCCCGGCGGTGAGATTCTCGCCACCGATGTACAGGCAGCCGGCGCTGCCCCGGACGCCTCGACTGTCACCGCGGCTTCAGCGAAACCATCCAGCATCGAAGTGCCCAGCACGCTCGGACGCATTATGGCGGAGCGCACCACCCAGAGCTGGACGACTGTCCCGCACTTCTTCGTGACCCGCGATATCGACGCTGGTGCACTCAATGAGTACCGAGAAAAAGTCGTCGCCGAAATCGAGCACACCCATAAAATCCGCATCACGCATACGGACCTGCTGGTCGCACTCACGGCACGCACACTGGTGAAGCATCCCCGCCTGAATGCAAGCTGGACAGCGGAAGGCATTCGCCTTCACGATCACGTGAACATGGGCGTCGCTATTGCGGTGAACGACGGCGTGGTCGCGGCAGTAATTCCCAATGCGCACGTCGCGAGCCTTGCGGAAATCGCCACGCAGCGTCGCGATGTAGCCGCGCGCGCGCGGGCTGGGAAGCTGCGTCCCGCCGACATTGCCGACGCCACCTTCACGATCAGCAATCTCGGTATGTACAACGTGGACCAGTTCACCGCAATCATCACGCCGCCGCAAGCGGCAATCCTCGCGGTGGGCGCGATCGCCGACCGAGTTGTCGCTGTAGAAGGCAAACCCGCCGTCCGCCCGATGATCGCGCTGACTCTATCCTGCGATCACCGCGCCGCCGACGGCGCCCGTGCGGCGATGTTCCTGAACGATCTGGCAGAAGCGATCCGCGATCCGCAGAAGTGGATGGGATAGGGATCGAGGTTCTGCGCAAGCTGCTCCCGCAGATTAAGAGCCGACTTCGAAGTCTGACGACTTAAACTTCCGTCTTGCCCCGTGCCGGATGTGCAGAATCTCCACTCGCCGCTGTCTCTCCAGAACACGGTAGATCACCCGATAAACGTGAGGCTTGTCCCCATAAAGCATATGCCTGAACGTACGATTTTCAGGGGTTGCGGCGCAGCGATTGGGAAATGCCTCCAAACTGAGAATGGATTGTTTGAGACCTGCGTACCAACGCCAGGCTGCCTCGGAGTCTCTTCCATTGATGTCGTCGTACAACTGAGCCAGGTCTCGCTTAGCGCGCGTACTGATGCTAACTAGATAAGCCATGCTTGGCTTCGAACTCAGCGAAAAACTCCCGCGCCGGCTGGATCTGCCTTCTCCGCGCGTCGTCAAGTCCCTGCCGGATTCCCTCTCTCGCCTCGGCCCGTGCGGCGACATCAAGCAGCCGCTGATAGGCTTCCGCGTCTTGCACGACCGCCGCCGCCTCACCCTTCACCGTGAGCACGATTGGCCGCTTGCTCTTTTTCAGGTGCTTCATGAAGACGCCAGACTGCCGGCGGAAAGTCGTGAGCGAGTGTATATCCTTGGTGATGTCAAGCATGGAAAAGTTCTCCGGCACCTTTTTAGGTGCTGCGCAATTATAAACCGCCAAGGCGGCAGTCGATGGCAGTATTCTATGAGGAGACTGCCCGAGCGAAACAATTGAAAGCCGCCATCCTCAAATCCGCAAAAGAGCCTCTCCATATCGAAGAGACTCCCAAGCCTGAGCCCGCAACCGGACAAGTCCTGCTTCGGGTTCGCGCCTGCGGCGTCTGCCGCACCGATCTGCACATCGTCGAGGGTGAACTGCCACCCAGAAAGACGGCACTGATCCCCGGTCACCAAATCGTAGGCATTGTTGAAGAAGGTGATACACCTGAATTACCGCGAGGCGCGCGCGTCGGTGTTTCCTGGATCGCAGGAATCGACGGAACTTGCCCGTACTGTCGTCGCGGCCTCGAAAATCTTTGCGACGCCCCTGTCTTCACCGGATACACCGTCAACGGCGGCTACGCGGAATATGCCGTGGCGCGAAGCGACTTCGTGTTTAAGCTCCCTCGGGAACTGGACGATCTCCACGCCGCGCCTCTGCTCTGCGCTGGCATCATTGGATTTCGCAGCCTCCGCGTGGCTGGCGTTGAGCCGGGCGACCGCGTAGGGCTGTTCGGATTTGGCGCGTCGGCACATCTTGCAATCGCGGTTCTGCGCTCCTGGAAATGCGAGGTGTATGTCTCGACGCGCGGCGCTTCCCATCGCAAGTTGGCTACATCCTTAGGGGCCACATGGGTGGGCAGCGAAACCGACAAGCCTCCCGTCGAACTCGACCGCGCCGTGACGTTCGCGCCCAGCGGAGACGTAGTCATCGCCGCACTCTCGAGCCTGCGCAAAGGAGGCGTGGTTGCTATCAACGCTATTCACCTCGATCGGATTCCTGAATTCGATTACGACCGGCTTCTGTGGGGCGAGCGGCAAATTCGAAGTGTAGCCAACATGACGCGATCTGACGCGCGCGACTTTCTCCAGATCGCCGCCGACATCCGGCTGCAACCGAAGGTGACCGTCTTCTCTCTTGATCAGGCCAACGAAGCGCTCTCCGCCGTAAAGAAAGACGCCATTGACGGAGCGGCAGTCGTCGTCCCGTGATTTTGCCGGGCGATTGATTCGAGAACAAAACCAGTTGAAGAGAAAATTTGTCAGCGCCTATAATCCCGCATCATGCGCAAAATCGTTCTCGGTCTGGGCATCAGCCTCGACGGTTACATCGCGCGTCCCGACGGCGCCGTCGACTTCCTGTTCATGCCGAAGGATTACTCGGGGGTCCCTTCAGCCACCGTCGACACCGCCATCATGGGACGAATCACGGAGTCAATTCTCGCTCGTTTAAGGAGTAATCGAGAATGCGACGCCCTTGCCGGCTGCTTCAAAGCCGGTTCCGTAGAGCACTCCGTTTGCGTCCCACACAATCGGGCCAAGCGGACCGGCTCCATCCACTCCGCCGGTAAATGTGTGCAGCACACTCTCGCTCCAAGCTTCACCCGCGGCCGCGGGTGGCGCAAGCTTAAATACAACGCCATACAGTCCGCCATAATAGGAAGTCCCGTAAAACACTTCTGCTTTGGTATCGAGGCTCAGGGAAGGATAGGCCCCGCCGCCATCCGTGGCGCCGAACGTGTGAAGAACGGATTCTACCCACGGGCCTGACCCGGTCGGCGGCGTAAGCTGGAAGATGACCCCGTTGTCTGCGACGCCACCGCAGCCAGTCGCCGTGCCGTAAAGTCTTCCCAAACTATCCAGAATTAAGTTGCCTTCGGGGCTGCAGCCCGAGGCCCCGCCAATGAAAGTACGAAGAATGGAGTTGGACCACGAGCCGGTGCCCGAAGCTGGGGGCGTCAACCGATAAACCGTGCCGAGGTTTCTCATTCCTCCGTAGAGAGAGACGCCATACAGGTTCCCGCTCGAGTCCATGTTCAGCGGGCCAAACGGTTGTTTCGAGTCTGCGTGCGTCGCCCCGAAGTTGTAAAGCGTGGTCTCGGTGAAACTGCGATTCGCGTTGGGAGAAAGTTTGAAAGCCTGACCCAGGCCGAATGTACCTCCGTGAACCTGCGTTCCATAGACCGATCCGCCAGAGTCAAGGATGACTCCCCCATACGGGTGGTCACCGCTGGTGAGGGTATAGATGACGCGCTTAGCCCAGTTGCCGCCTGACTCTTTCGGGGGCGCAAGCTCAAACACGGTGCCGCAGCCGCAGGCCGCGCTCCCGCCACCCTGAGTTTCGCCGTATAACCTTCCGCCACCGTCCATCACGAGCTGGAAGGACGGGTAGGAGCCGTCAGCGCCTCCCGCGAAGCTCCAAATTACGGCTTCCGTCCAGGCGCCGCCGCTCAGGGCAGGTGGTGACAACTCGAAGATCGAGCCGTAGTTGTGTACGCCGCCGTATTCTGTCGTGCCGTAATAGTTGCCATTCCGGTCCGCGACCAGACCGCCAAATGGATTCGCTCCATCAGGCGAGCCGGTGAACATGTGAAGCAAAGTGAAAGTCTGTGCATTCGCGAAGTTGGCGGTCGTGCTCACAAAGATCAGGGCCATTGCGAATAAGACTAAACTGAACATGTTTCGGCGGATGAAGCAACGTGCCGCTGAGCTTCGGGTCCACATAGAATTCTCCTTGCCTGGGTCATTCAGGAGCGTTCAGGGGAGATGGCCAACCTGATGTTCGGCACAAGAAACCTAGGCGCGCGCCAGACTTCCTGTCAAGAGGCGAAAGCCTTTATGCCTTCCGGTGCTCCGTTCTCCTCAATTCACTGACGGACGAAGACTGTCAGGAGATGGAAGCGACAGCTCCCAAGGACCGGGGAAAGTGATTTGGTCGGGGCGCGCGGATTTGAACCGCGGACCCCCTGCGCCCAAGGCAAACCAACTAACGCTATGTGTTTGGTTCGCTTAGGTCGGCTCTGCGTCTTGTACGTTGGTTTTGTATCGTGTTTGGACATTATTGGACCCAAGTTGGACCCAAGTTTGATCTCATGCCTTGCAAGCCAAGGCGTGACCGAATAGGCCTTTACACTCACGATCCAGTCAATGATCTATAAAAAGGGATGTCAAAAAGAAGAGCTCCGCCTCGAGCGGAGGCCGAGATTCTTTCTCGAGATCCAGCCCACTGTAGTTCCGCTTCCCTGGAGAAGTTTGGCTGGTTATCCATTCTCGGAGGGTCCCGGTTGATGGTGCCAATGCCTTCGGGTTCGAAGAGCGAAAAGCAAGCCGGTGTTTCTGTGTGAACCATGGTTCTATCCGAGACTCGTGGCCTATGGCTATTTCTGGTTCTCCGAGGGGCATTTTCTCCACCCGAGCGACATAGAAGTCCGGTACGGGGCCGGGACGGGTGCTGGCAGAGATAGCAGCTTTTGCCATCCGCCCACCTTGCCAACAACTATCTGTGGAACGACGTTCTCGCAGATGATCGCAGGACGTTTCTATTCGACTTCAATATTGGAGAATACCTTTCCAAAAAGCATAACCGTTGTTAACAGGCGTGGCTGAAAACCCAATTGGATCGCTGTGATGCTCGATTAATGGCCAGTGTCACACTTGCGACAAGTCAGTGGCTCCGATCATGAAGCGACCTGCCCGCCGCGGTATTCCGACTCCTAGCGCGATTTCATTTTCGCGAATTTCGGGGGAAAGAGTTTTTCAACAGCCCCACCATTTCAATTCCTTTCCCAGACCTTGAGTTCGCCGTCCTCACCGAGGCTTACCAAAGTCTTTCGGTCCTGCAAGAGTGCCAGTGTGATGACCGACCTTTGATGAGCACGAAACGCAATCAGAGGTTTCGCGGCGCCGATGGGGGCGAGGTGTGGCCCAAGCGGGGCCGCCGATTGTATGCTTCTCAAATTCCAAACACTGATTCTTCCATCTGCGGTTCCATTAAGGAATTCCCTGCCTCCGGGTGCAAAAGCGATAGTTGTTACCGCCCCGGTCAGTCCTTCTAACGTACCGTTAGGTGCTCCTGAATTGGTGTCCCAAAACCGAACCGCTCTGTCTTCTCCTCCACTTGCCAGCACTCTGCCATTGAACGAGAATCCTAAGGCGAGAACAGCACCTGTCACACTCTGAGTCCATTTTAGTGATCCGGTAGTCACGGTCCAAACCAAAAGCTTGCCTTGGTCACAGCCGGCGGCAACACTCAATCCGTCGGTCGCAAAGGCGACTGCTCCAACTGATCCTGAACACCAACCGAGTATCCGTTTATGATCAAACTTAGGCGTACTCCACAGGGTGACTTTACCGTCCATCCCCCCGCTGGCCAGCGAAGTGCCTTGCGGAGAAAAGGCGAGTGCCGTGACAGGGGCGTCATTTCCTGGCGCACTGACCGAGTTGATGAGATCCCATTTGGTCGCACGCAAGAGCCGTACATCGTGATTCGCCTGTCCTACGGCCAAGACCTGTCCATCGGCCGAAAAAGCTAGAGCCGTAACTTCGCCGGGTTGGGGAAGGAGAATCTTTGACGATAGGTTCCCCAAGTCCCTTACTTCGACCACCTCTTTGTCACCCGCGAACGTGAGCATTTTGCTCCCAGGCGAGAATGCAGCAATGTGCAAAGGCGCTGCAGTCATGATCTGCGTACTCTTGAGCTCTATATCTGAAAAATCGGGTTCTCGCTTGATCCAAAGCAAGAACAGAATCAAGGCGCTGAGACAAATCACAAAGGTTTTGTTCAGAACTCCACGCATGCTCCCCAAAGGATCACCTACTTTTTAAGAACCACAAGATCAGTTGCGACCAACTCACGAGGGTCACCATTCCACCCGCAGAATACACGTCGAAAATCCATAGTTTCTCAGCATTGCAGAAATCAGAACAGAAGTACTTAAGGACCGAGAAAACTAATGTCCCCCAATGGAACCTCATTAGGTGAATTGCCTCCGCGGTGTGGATCCAGATGAGACAATACTCATGTCTAGAAATTCGGGCCATAGCTTCAGTTTTTCCAGATGCCGGATGAACAGGTACGAATCGGACGCAAGAATACCAAAATACGAGATGCTACCGCACAGCAACCTCAAACTTCTTCAAGGTTTGATGTCGGGCAGCATCACGACTCGCCAGTCTTCATGTTCCCGCATCATCACTTCGTTGGCCTCATGCAAGATACTCCCCAGCCATGCGGGATTAGTTTCCATTTGGATCCTGGCGATCACTCCGGTCAAATACCGATCCATGGACTCGTAGCGTTTGGCGTTCCTCAGGTGTTCGCGATATGTGCGGATACCTGCCAGAGACGCGCCGGTCGCCGGCAGGATGATGGCCACCGAGGCGAGGGGGTTCCGCAGGAAATCCGGCGTGTGCGGGTACGCATGCCAGATTGCCGCTACCGCCGTCAGCCCAAACACGAAGTAACCGGAAATCTCCAGCCACCGGTACCGGAATTCGTGCTCCTTGCTTTTGGCGCTGTAAAACTTTTGCTGGCCACTAATCCATCCTAGGAGCAGAAAATCCTTCACGGGGGCGATTAGCTTTGGCAGGTTGCCTGGCTTCGGGCAGGCCGAACATATCGATTTGAACGCTCCAACCATCCATTCATCGGAAACGCCTTGGTGTCCGAGGGCCAGCGGTGGGTCGCAGGCGATGCCAGCGACAAAGAGGAACATGGCGGCACGCAACCTTTCGGCCAAGAACCGGTAATCGATCCATTTACGATGCCAACCCCTAAATCCAGACAGGGCAAGCAGCAACATGATGATCCCGATTTGGACGACCTCGAGCCAGATAAGCCTTTCCCCCGCATCCTTGATCAGCCGGTTAGTCTGCAAGACTGCCGCGACGGTGACAGTGGCGACGGACGTGGCCGCTAGAATGTAGACCCACGTACCGGCATTTAAGTAGAACTTTTGATAACGTGCAGCGAGCATGGTCGCGCGGACGAAATCTGGAAGCAGCGTCTGGCGAAGCTCCTCGATGACATTTCGATCAAGCCCAGTCTTTTCCGCCTGTTCGGTCAGCTTCGCAAAGCGACGCTCACTTTCGCTCGCGATCTGTTTCGCGCTTAGGTTCTCCGCGTTGAAGGCAATGTGGTGCTCAAACGCCTTAAGCAGGCGCTGGTCGTATTTTTCATCCTTAATCTCACCCGTCTGAGAATCAATCCACGCCAGCGAACGGTGGATTCTGCGGGCATACTCGACTATTTCTGCCGTACCGCCCACTCCCTTTGCCTTGTCTCCGTTCCAGATCGCGATTACAACATCGCATTCGTCCACCACCCACAGGCCAACTCGCCGGAACGCCTGCCTTCGATTGTCTTTCTTGAGGTTCTCCGTTTCGGCGCTGTCGTTCGGCTCCCGCTCGAACTTTTTTGCATCGGCTTCGAGTTCCAGGGAGCGATTGGCGAGAGCTAGCAGTTCTCTGAACTCGGCTTTGGATTCCCCCGAGGCAAAATCCTGGACATACACCTCGACCGGCATCGGCAGTGGCACGGTCAGGCCTCGGGCATCCAAACTGTTCTGTTGGGTCGCTAAGATCTCTTTCGCCACCAGCCGATCAGCGCCCTCCGCCAAAGGGGAAACGGCTACAAAGCTATGGGGTGTCCCCCCAAGGATCTCACTAATGCGGGCCAGGACCTTCCTCACACTCTTCTTGATTTCTTCCTCATCACCCAGACTGCGGTGGCCGGTTACTCCGATGCGCACTGTGATCGGGAGTACGCATTTAACTTCGTGCCCCGCCACTGTACCTGTTGCTCTATCTTCCATTGTGACAACCTCCAGCTTTGTAGCGGGGCCAGAATACCCTCGCATTGGAACCGCTTTCGTTCTGTTAGTCAACAGGATTTGACCTCGGAGCGCCTCGGTTGAGGTCTGACGGCAGCGGGGCATCGCTACTGCATGCACTAAGTAGCGTAAGTACGTGACGCTGCGATGCTGGCGACAATAGTTCGTCGACTTCCTAGTAAGAGCTAACAAGTCGCTTGACAATGCGTGGACGGGGTGCTAAACCTCTACCCTACTAAAATATGGGATGCCCGACTCGGGTCGTGAAAAGGCACCGGAGTCGGGCCGAGATCGAAATTGACGATGTCCCCGTCGGACCCCAGGGTTTCCTTGGAAGAGAGAGCTTGCCCCCGCAAGTTTCCTTCCTCGTTCTTCGAGTTTGATTTCGGTGTTTGATGAAGAGGGGGTGGCTGGCGTATCGCGCCTGCCTGAGGGCAATTTATTGTCCCTTATGGCCCACATACATAGCTCGCGCAAGGAGGCGCTATGAACTTTCTGACCTCGCGTCTGGGCATTGTTTCCCTTCTGGGCATTACTGTCATAGGTTGCTTCGGGTTTGGTGTGCACCACTTAGGGTGGCTCGCGCGACTGCATCTGTCTGGGCTCGACCATGAACAAGGCTGGGAGGTCGCTGCAATACTTTGGACGGCGGTGGCCGCGAATTACTATTTTAACAACCAGCCGACGAGCGTGGGGCGAATCAGGACTGTTGCCTATCTTTTGTGCCTCGGTGCCATTCTGGCTTTCGTCACCTTGTGGACGGTCACAGCAGACGCAGCGTCCACAAAACAGCCTTTGCACCTTGTTCTGGTTACGGGGATCGCAGTCATTCTCGTAGTAGTCGACGTGGTGTTGGGGAAATGGGACGCCCTAGTAGCTGACGTTCCGATGCTGATAGCATTTGTGGTCCTGATCGCCTTCGTATTCTGCCACGCGAACGAGAGCGAGAACCCAGGGACGTTGATTAGTGGTGCGATTACTTTTCAATTAATAGTCTCGAGCGTGCTTTTTGTGGGTATTGAAGCAGGTCTCTTGAAAAGAATTGCGGGATGGCCGCAGAATGGGACACGGTGAAACCTCGAAATTGTCCGGACGGGCAGGAGTCGATCAGAAAGGCCTCCTAATTTGCAGAGGGTGACTTGGATTCGGTAACCGCGACGGAAGCTATCGAGAAGACGGACCTACTGCGGGTTCTGGGTGGGTACAAGGGCACCTGCGCGTTCGAGCAGGCTCTTTACGCCACTCGTAGTAAGTCACTCTTGTCCCCGCTGGCCAACTATATCCAGTTCAATTCCGTATTCGGAAGTGGTGTAGCGAATCTGGCAGGCGAGATTGGTGTGCGCCAACATCTTTTTCGCGATCGCTGCGAGGAAGTGGACGTCTTCGCTGACCGCAGCGTAGAAGTGGCCGCTAAGATCTTCTATGCCGCCATTGGTGAGTTTGGGGATGTGTGTACCGCGCGGCGGAGCACGCATCGTACCTTGTCGCAAGCGACTCTCCGGGGAGCCGCGGACTTTTTTTCTTTTCCCCCGGAGCTGCTCAAAACGATCGCTCGCCCGAATAGGATCACGACGAACGCTATCGCAACGGTCTGCGAAGGTTACGGTCTGAATCAGACCCTGAGCGACCGCCAAATTTTCCAGGGCATAGGATTCCATCTAGCTTCGGAGACTCTCGCCGATGAGGAGTTCGTGGCTCTGGACCGCATTTTGCGTTCGGCTTATCCAGAGCTGGTGGCAAATTTAGAGCAGGCGCAGCTGAGGGTCAACGGTAGTCTGTGCTCGGGCTATCTTTGGATACGACTTCATACCACGGTTGAGGCGGAGCATTCCGCTTCGGCTTTGGACGGCGCCAACCTGGCTCTTCGCTACTACGCCGGCGCGGAAAGTCGCGTCTGCGTTCGCGAATGGATTCTGGAAGGGGCTCAGCACTTTGCTGCAATTCAGTCTGAATTCATGGAAGGTCTCCGCTCGAATGCTTCGGGGCGGTGACAGGAGGGAACAACTGTGCGCCTCACTACCACAAGTAAGATTTTGTTGGTTCTCTTAGCGATAGGAGTGGGATATTTTGTGTGGAAAAAGGTCGTGCCCGACAAAGGGGACGGGAGCCTTTTGGGCCGACCCTTGCGCGTGGGAGTAGTGACGTGGCCTGGGTATGCGGGCGGCATCGTCGCCAATAACGGTTTCAAACCCAACAAGGACTGTATCTACTGGAAGGATCACAAGCAGACGGTTGAGTTCATGTTGATGGAGGACGTGGATCTACGCTCCAAAGCTTTCGTCAAAGGTGGCGCGGACGGGGTCGACATTGTGTGGTCGACGGTGGACTTCTGGGCCAACGAGTTGCCTGGGTTTCTGCACGATGGGCTAAGGGCCAAGGCGGTGATGCAGGTCGATTGGTCGCAGGGTGGTGACGCGATCGTAGCCGACGCGAGCATCCACCGTATCGAGGATCTTCCGGGCAAGAAGATATCGCTCGCACTGTTCACGCCGTCGCATTGGCTGCTTGAGACCAGTCTGGAGAATTCCAGTCTGAGCGAGGTTCAGCAGGCCGAAATTGTCAAGAATCTGGTGGGCAAGAACGCCTCACCGGATGCACGGGTGGATTTCGTGGCGGGCAAAGTGGATGCGGCCGTGGTGTGGGAGCCGGACGTCACTGAGGCGCTGCAGAAGCGGCCAGGCGCGCATATCCTGGTTTCCTCAAGGAATGCTGCAAACCTGATCGCTGACCTGATGGTTGCGCGCGAGGACTTCATCAAGGAACACCCCGACGTGATCAAGGCGTTTGTGGCCGGCTGGCTGGATGGAACGGTTGAGGCTAATCGCAATCCCGACCTGGTGGTGAAGTTGCTTATGGAGAACGAGCCAGTTTATGCGGGCCTCGGACCGGAAGTGACGAGGCAGGGTTTACCCACTGTGAAATGGGCCGATTTGATCGAAAACACGAAGATGTTCGGCCTTGACAAGCGACCACCTCTGTTTGACAGCATATTCGACAAAGCTGGCCAGGCTTGGGTCAGGCGTGGGTATATTAAACAAACAGTGAATCCAATTTCTCTAGCCAAGGACGACAGCTTTCTACGAGAGGTATACCGGGAGGTCTATAAGGACTCTCCGCCTACTCCCCCGCAGCCAATAACGTGTGGTCCCATCCCTCAACGCGCCTGCGAGAAAGCGGTCATGACCAGACCGATCAACGTTCACTTTGCGCTGGGCAAGTCGGACCTCGATAAGCAGGCACAGCAAGTCCTAGACGGCTTGTTGACTGTCCAGACTTTCACCAACGATTCTAATTTCTGCGTGGTGGGCAATACGGACAACATCGGTCCTCGAGACGTGAACGTTAAACTGAGCGGAGAGCGTGCGAAGGCAGTGGTGGAGTATCTCGAGCAGCACTACAACCGAACTGCCTCGTGTTTCACCGCTTCCGGAAACGGCCCCGATAAGCCTATCGCTTCGAACAACACGGAAGCAGGGCGAGCCATGAACCGACGAACAGACATTAAGATCGTCACGAAGTGACGCTGTGGAAGAGGAGTGACACAGGTTCTGCCATGGATTTCTCGGTACGCGGTCGGCTGTCTCCTCGGTCCGACCAGTTCATCGGGGGTGCGGGCATCGCTTCGCTGCTGGCGATCTGGTGCATCGTCACGTATTTCGGGCTGGTCAGGGCGGTATTCTTGCCCAAGCCTTCGGCGATCTGGCGGGGTCTGGTTGATTTCCAACAGCGAGGCTGGCTCTTGCCGGGCATCTGGCGCAGTTTTTGGCGGGTGACCCGATCCTTGATGCTTGTCGTCGTGATTGGTATCCCGATCGGCGTGCTTATGGGAGCATTTGCCCCCGTAGATGCTTTTCTCCGCAAGATTGTAAATGGAGCGAAGAGCATACCCACTACTGGAATCATTGGGTTGATTGTTTTGTGGTTCAGCATCGAAGAAAAAGCTAAAATCGTCTTCCTCTTCCTGGGCTCGATCTTTTACATGATCATCCTGGTGAAGAATGCGATTTTGTCGGTGAGCGAGGACTACGTCCGCGTCGCCATTGACCTGGGCGCAAGTCGTTGGCAGGTCATTCAACGGGTGCTCGTGCCCGGTGCTTTGCCGCAGATCTGGGAGGCGATTGCCGTTTGTAACGGCATCATGTGGACCTACATTGTGCTGGCCGAGTTTATTAACAGTAATGAGCGCCAACTCGGCTTGGGCTACCTGCTTTTTATCGGAAGCCGAACGCAAGAATCTGGAGAGGTTTATGCGACTCTGCTGGTCATCGCTACTGTTTCAGTGCTAACTGACTTTGTTTTACAGTTTGTCGGGAAGCGGTATCTGGATTGGTAAACCTGATGTGTGACGAACAGTCTATTGTCCAGCTGAAAGGTATCAGCAAGTCTTTCTCTGGCCGCAACGGAAAACCGGTTGAGGTATTGAAGGATCTTAATCTGACTATCGATCGGCGAGCGGCCTCTTTTCTGGAGGGACCCGAGGCCAGCCCGGGAGGGCAGTTCGTGGTGCTCCTGGGTCCGTCGGGCTGCGGCAAGAGTACGATTCTTAACCTGATCAGTGGCTGGTACGCCCCGGATAAGGGCGAGGTATGCGTCTTCGGAAGGTTGACCAACGGGCCAAATCCCTATACGGCCACTGTTCCTCAGGCATATACTTGTTTCCCTTGGTTGACGGCGTTGGGCAACGTGGAATTCGGCTTGGCCCTGCAGGACAGAGCTAAACGACGTCCGCAGCAGCCCCGGATGGCGAAGGATGTTCTAACCAATTTAGGCCTGATCGACGAACCGGAAGACGAGGAGAGGCGGCGCGAAATAGCAAAGCAGTATCTCGAAAAAGTTGGTTTGGAGGATCGGCTCGATGCTCGTCCCTATGAGTTGTCGGGCGGGATGCAGCAGCGAGTTGCTATTGCGCGGACTTTGGCGGTCAAGCGTCCCATTGTGCTGATGGATGAGCCATTCGGCGCGCTCGACGCCCAAACCCGCGAAGATATGCAACAGATGCTGCTCCGGCTGTGGGAGGAGGAAAAGAACACAATTATCTTTGTGACCCATGACATCACGGAGGCCCTGCTCCTGGCGGATCGTATCATTCTGCTGGCCCCGGCGCCCGTAGGAATCGCCAAGGACGAATTGCTGACTTTGAAGCGTCCCCGAAAGCAGGAGGATATTGCGGAGCAAACCGCCATATTTCGGAATTTGATGAAGAGTATGCCTCCTTGCGCGTCGAATGGGATGCCCCAGGTCAGGCACAAGACGCTGTCGGCGCTCAAGACCGTCTGAAGCCCGAGAAGATACTGCGGTTGTCTATTTCTTGGTTTGGATCCGGTTTTTGTTTCGATCCTGAATTTCAAATGCCTGTTTGAGGAACCGGCGGGCATGTTTGGGCAAGAGGTGCGTGAAGCATGAGTATTCGGAATATTTTGCGAGGTGCGGCCAGCGTCTTTGTCGAACTACCGCCTGACCCATCCAAAGGCTCATCCGACCCCTACTCACCGGGGGTGGGGGTGAATCCCTTACCAGTTCCCTTCCAACCGAATGGCCCCACTGATTCCGCGTTCGATTTTGAAAAAATCTATCGACAGGCGGGGATCGTCGGAGTACCGCTCAAGGCCGAACAGATCCGAGGCATGTTATCCCGGTTGCCGCGCAACTTACCGCAGGAAACGAAGCGGCAGATGATGCGGGAGATGTTGACTACCTTAGGAAAGCCAGCAGGCGCGACGATTGATTCCATTGTTGCTGACGCGTCGGCTAAGATTTCGGCCCTGAATACATCCGCGGTAGACGCCAACAAGAATGCTCAGAAGTTTGTTGCGAGTGCGCAGTCGGATATTGAAGACCTGCATAGGCAAATCGCGCAGAAGCGGCAGGCAATAGAGGCTTCAAAACACGAACTCACCGAACTGGAGCGGCAGTGCCGTGCGGAATGCGAACGGTTGGGCGAAGTACTGGAGTTCTTCCGTCAAAACAAGACGTCTTAGGCAATGGGATCTGGTTGCGTTTGCGGAATTCGAGGAAGGACAGACGTGATCGGCGACCAATGACCTGCATTACAGTTAGGAGGGCAAGAGATGGGTAACCTACCAGGTGGGCCGCTAGCTAGCCGCCCCCTTCACTTCATTTGGATTTGCGACTGCAGTGGTTCGATGGCAGGAGACAAGATCCAGGCACTCAACTTCGCCATCCGTGAGGCCATTCCTGAGATGAGGAAGGTCGCTGATGAAAACCCTAATGCCCAGGTGCTTGTTCGAGCTCTGAAGTTTTCGAATGGGGCCCAGTGGGCCATAGCCCAACCAACGCCGGTGAATGATTTCAAGTGGACCGATCTCACCACCGACAACGTCACCGACATGGGGAAGGCGCTCAACATGGTTGCTGAGCAGCTTAGGATCCCCCCCATGGATGACCGCGCGTTGCCTCCAGTCCTGGTCCTGGTGTCGGACGGACAGCCTACGGACGATTTCAATGCTGGCCTAAAAGCTCTGCTGAAGGAGCCCTGGGGCAAGAAAGCGGTTCGGATCTCAATTGCCATCGGCTCCGATGCGGACGAGGATGTCTTACAGAAGTTCATCGGTAATCAGGAATTGAAGGTGCTTAAAGCGGGCAACCAGGAACAACTGGTCAAGCTCATCAAGTGGAGTTCCACAGCAGTCTTGAAGGCTGCTTCGGCTCCTGCCAGTCAGTCCTCCGCCGCCGCCACCGCGGTCCCGAACGTACCTGTACCGGCTCCGCCTGCCCCAGGGCCGTCTTCTGCCGCCGATCTCTGGTAAAAGGTTAGGACGATGTCCGAGGAAAAGACGAAGTTGCTGTGGGAAGTTATGGGAGCCACAGTGCGGGGGGCGTCGCACATTCGTGCCGACTTATCCAACCAGGACTGCATCGACTGGTGGCCCAAAGACCAATCCGAAACTGTGGTCTGTCTGGCTGTTTCCGACGGCCATGGCAGTGCCAAAAGTTTCCGGAGCGACGTCGGGTCAAAATTTGCCGTCGGCATCGCGCTGGATGTTATGGAGAAGTTTGCTGACGGCCTTAAGTCTTCTCCGGATTCGTTGATCAAGGACCGAGCCAAGGAGAAACTTCCCATAGATCTGGTGCAGTTGTGGTTGAAAGCCGTAGAGAACCACTATCGCGAACAGCCGTTTACCCTTGAAGAAGAAAAAAAACTGGGAGCCGCGAAGCCTGAGGTTGCGTACGGTGCAACCTTGGTCACTGTGCTGGTGTTGGAGTCGTACATCCTGTACTTGCAGCTTGGTGACGGAGACATTTTGGCTGTTTCCGCGGCAGGCCGGGTGGCGCGGCCTCTGGAGGCCGACAAACGGCTCTTTGCTAATGAAACCACATCTCTTTGTTTGCCCAAGGCGTGGGAGGATTTTCGCTTCGGATTTCAGAAGCTGCCTGACAGGACTCCAGCTCTGATCCTCGTTTCAACCGATGGTTACTCAAACTCTTTTCGGGACGAGGAAGCGTTCAAGAAGGTCGGCAGTGACATCTTGACGATGATGTGCCGCCCGGACGGCATAAGAACTGTCAGAGGAAGCATCGAATCGTGGTTACAGGAGGCAACTATAAAGGGAAGCGGGGATGACATTTCTTTGGGCATTATTTATCCTCAGCCGCTTTTGCGGCCGTCCTCTGCCAATGATGCAGCCAAAACCGAAGAGGAGCCACCGGTCCGGTCCGAACCGGTCGCTACCGAGACACCAGCGGACCTCAATGGTCCGGCGCCAGACAAGTTGCGTAGGATTATCCGCTCTGGAGTGCTGGAAGATCGCATCCGCCGTGAAGGCATGCTTAGCGACATGTTCATCGAGAAGGGCCAGATTTCCGTGCTGGCGGCTTCGCTCAAGCAGAGGATTCCGCAAAGTTTGCAATCGCAAACCGACGTTCCGCTGGCTGGGCGCTTGACTGAACTCATAAGTAGATTACGACAAAATGCAGGGTTGTCGGAGGAAAACGCGCGGTGGGCCGTACAGGTGTGGGCGGAGGCGCTGGGTTTATTTCCGAGCGGTCAGGTTGACATCCCCCCTAGTCGGGAGACTGAGTCTCCCGCCGAGTCAGCAAGGGATCCCGCCCAGAGCGGTAAACCGATTGAGGCAGCACAGGCTGAAACAGGTCCGCCCGCAGGGAGTCCGGTCAGACGCCCGCTGGAGGTTCTACCACGGCCGTCCAGCAGTCGATTTTCCGAGCTGTTTCGACTTGTAAAGGACTATCGATTTTTCGACCACTATTTCAGTTCCGGTACCGTTGAGCAGGTTGTTGCAGCCGACGGTTCTGGGCAATTCAGGACGATTGGCGATGCCATCAAAACGGCTCGGCCGAAGACCCGGCTTTTCGTTAGTCCGGGCGTTTATCGAGAAAATCTTATCTTGACGATTCCTCTGGAAATTGTCGGCCAGGGGACGGCCAGCGATATCGTTATTGAAAGTGATGACGCATCGCCACTGGTGATTGATAGCTCTTACGCACTGCTAAAAGGACTGACTCTTCGATGCAGAGCCGGAGCTAGTAATAGCGGATCTCCTACCGTCGACGCCCGTCGGGGCAAACTTCGTTTCGAAGACTGCAACATCACGTCTGACTCTCTGTCATGCTTAGCGATTCACAGCCAGCTTTGCAAGGTTTCGGTTCTGCGGTGCCATGTATCTGCGTCCAGAAGATCGGGAGTTTGGGTCTTCGACGATGGCGAAGGAGCGCTGGAAGAATGTCAAATATTCGAGAACTACCTGGAGGGCGTACATGTTCAACGAGGCAAAGTAATGCTCAGGAACTGCTGGATCTATAAGAACGGTTGCGAAGCCGTTAGGGTGGACCATGGGCATGCTGATGTCGAGAATTGCGATCTTTCCGGCAACGGCCGAGGTGCCTGGAAGATTCACCCCCAACGCGCCACAGTGAATTCGCAATCCAACAAAGAGAACTAGTCTGTTAGATCGAGGTCACTATGGACGATCACATTCTGAGGAATGGACAAGAAACCCTCACCGAGTCGTCGCGCATGAAGTGCGTCGTGGGTCAATATCTGGGTGGAGGAGGACAGGGTGAAGTGTATTCCGCCAAGCTCGGCGATAAATGGCTTGCCCTGAAATGGTATTTCCCCGATTCCGCAACCACCGAGCAGCGCGCAGCTTTGGAGACCCTTGTGGAGGTTAAGCCTCCTAACGAAAAGTTTCTGTGGCCCATTGAGCTCGTCGATGTCAAGGATCAGACGGTTCCAGGCTTCGGCTACCTGATGAATTTGCGAGAGGACCGCTACAAGGGCATCGTCGACTTGATGAGAAGAAGAATCGATCCCAAACTTCGCACGCTGGTGACAGCCTGTCTCTACCTGGCTCATAGCTATTCGCTCCTGCACGGAAAAGGGCTTTGCTACCGCGACATTTCCTTTGGCAATGTTTTTTTTGATCCGCGCAACGGAGATGTCTTGATCTGCGATAACGACAATGTCACGGTAGACAAGAGTTCCATCAGTGGAGTTCTTGGAACCCCGCGTTTCATGGCACCTGAAGTAGTCTGCGGCAAAGCTCTGCCCAGCACACAGACCGACCTTTTTTCGCTGGCGGTTCTGCTGTTCTACATGTTGATGATCCATCACCCTCTCGAAGGCAAGCGGGAGCTCGCTATCCACTCCTTTGATTTGCCTGCGATGATGAAGTTATATGGGGAGGACCCGCTGTTCATCTTCGACCCTACCAACGACTCCAATGCGCCGGTCGCAGGGATTCATGACAACGCTTTGCTCCTATGGCCCATTTATCCCGAGTCGATACGCAAACTTTTCAGCCGGGCCTTTACCGATGGTTTGAAGGATCCCACGCACGGCCGCGTCCGGGAGGGCGAGTGGCGCTCGGCCTTCGCCGACCTTCGCGATTGGATTTTCTATTGCGGGCAGTGTGCGGCGGAAAATTTCTACGACGCGGAAGTCGCCAGGGCTATCGATGGGAAGCGTTCCGTTTGCTGGCACTGCAAGAAGGACCTTTCGCTTCCCTACCGGATACGTCTGGGAAACAAGGTCGTCATGTTAAACCGGGACACCGAACTCTTTCCTCATCACCTGGACGGCCAGAAGGGGTATGACTTTTCCCGGGCACTGGCCTCGGTGACGCCACATCCCAACGATCCAACTGTGTGGGGCCTGAAGAATCTTGCTGACCAGAAGTGGGTCACCACCAATCGAGCCGGCATCATCAACGAGGTCGAACCGGGGCGCAGCGTCAGGCTGGATGTTGGCGTCAAGATCCAATTTGGAACCACGGGAGGAGAAATTAACCTCTGAGCACAGCCGATCCCAAACTGCCAAAGAGTCCCCTGATCGGGGTCGACGCGCGCCTGCGTCTTTGCGACATGGTTGCTCAGTACAAGGCGGACCCCGAGACCTTGAAGAGGCTTTGCGAGGATGCCAAATTCTGCCGGAATCTCCTTAGCGATTTTTGCCCTGGTCCTTCCTATAAGCGACAGCGCGAGCTGCTGGTTGCGGTGGTGGCTGACCAGGGGGCCGCAGAACTATATCAATCGCAGAACTCGGACCTGGATGAGGCTGCGGTACGCCGCCTCATCGCAAGAATGGTCGACGACCATGGCTTCACTGACCAAGCTGTGACATGGGCCGTGGAATCTTGGATTCTGGCTCTAGGACTATATGACCTGTTCCCTGGGCTCCCCCTTATTGCCGAAGAAGCACCGCTCACCACCCAATATCTCCACGAGAGTCGCCCCCCTGTTGATCGTCTGGGAGCCTTCGGGGACTATGCGACCGGTACCTTCGACGTCTTTATTTGTCACCGATGGGAAACTGAGGGCGAGTACCTTGCACGTGCAGTCCATCTAGCACTGTGGAAGAAAAATATTCGTGCGTTCTTGGCGCGTGCGGACCTGCCACCTGGCCCCGTTCAGGCACAACTGCTCAGGAAAGTCGCGGAGACACCGACATTCCTAGTCGTGCTTTCGAAGAATTCGCTTGATCGATGTGCCGAACCGGGAGATTGGGTGCGACAAGAAATTGCCCACGCCCTCAAGGCCGAGCGGAACGTTATTCCATTAATGGCTAGCGATTTCGAATTTCCCCAGGAGCTCCCCAGACCGATTCGCAAACTCTCAAAGTACGGGCCTCGGCTGCGCTATTCACACGAACTGTTCGACCAGGTGATTGACAGAATTGTCAGGATTGTGGAAGAACAGAGGCAAATCCAGCGCCAACAGGAACAGCGGGCTCAAGACTCGAGGTCCAAGACCGATTCGGTCGGATTTCCTCCCAGGCCGGGCCCGTTCCAGGAGTCGTCCAACCTGTGGGGTCGTTTTGGCCGCATACGGCCACTTTTTTTGCTTCTCCTTGCTTCAGCGGCGATTGTTGCAGTTCTGTTCTTTGTGCGGTTAGGTAACCCAGGTCCTCCCGACTACAGCAACTTCACTCGCCTGGACGCCCTTTCTGGACACCACGAAGTCGAGTGCATTGCCTTCTCACCCGACGGCAAGAGTCTTGTCACTGGAAATAGTGACAAGACGGTAACACTCTGGCATCTCAGCGATCACCAACCCAAAGACGAAGATTTGTCCGATGAATTCTATGGTGCTGTTGTAGAGGTCATCTACTCTCCTGACGGAAAAACTCTGGGTATTCTAGAGAGGGATTCAAGGCTTATCACCAAGGATCTAGCTGGAGCTGGAGGAGGCTGGCAGACGACGGACGTGATCTCGTTTGCATTCTCGCCTGACGGGAATACTGTGGCCGGCTTGCAAAAAGGTGGGACAGTATTTCGTTGGGATACTAAGTCGAAAGGGTCTAATCAGACATTGTCGAAATACCTCGATACCGGAGAGGTGGACCCAAAAGAGAATCACCCAGCCCCGGTGAACTTGGTGGCCTACTCCCCGGATGGCAAGAGCCTGGCCGCGGGCGTGAATTCGTACATTATTATCTGGGACGCGAACAGCGGGGAGTCAAAACTATTGAACAGGCATTCTGGTTGGGTAAACTCTCTATCGTTTTCTCCTGACGGAAAGACGGTGGCTAGTGGTGGTCACGACTACCAGATAATTATCTGGGATGTTGCGACTGGCGAATTTACGCCGCTGCCAAGGCAAGACGGTCCCGTGAGTTCTGTCGCTTTTCTCCCCGATACCAAGAGGCTGATTTTCTGGTCCGACAGCAAGACGCTCGCCAGCATCGACGATGATGGATTGAAGCTCTGGGAAGTTGGAGATTGGAACCACCCTAAGGACTTCCCGCAAGGCAAAGGTGTGAAGGCATTCGCCTTTTCCCCGGGGCGCAATGTTCTGGCTTTGGCGAGAGGAACCAACATTGAGATCTGGGGTAAGCAGCAATAATTAAGAGCGCTGTGACTCAACTTGAAAAATTGTCCCTCACCTCATCGACTCTGCCCTTATCTGGCCAAGCAACTGTTGAGCTTCGTCCGCCGCGGGAACATAGCGCAAGAGTTCATCCAGACTGGCAGCGGCTTCTGAGCGCGCTCCTGCTGTTCCAAGAGCCAATAGCTGCTTCGTGTGTGTCATGAACCGATTCATCACTGCCTTCTGGACTTCGTAGTTGGTCCCATCGTCGTTCAGGGCGCACAGCAGCCAGCGCCGGTCGTCAACAAAAGTCCCTGGTGCTGGAGGATGCCGGGAAGCTGCGCGCAAGTGGATCTCAATCATCACGCGAAATATCCGGCTATCATTGCTGGTCTGCCGGGCCTGGTGACTCAGCCTGACGCTCTCTTCGAGACGCCCGGACTTCAGGGATGCTTCGGCCATCCGAAGATACTTCCTTGCCCGGACATATTCTCTCTCCAGTCTTTGATTGCCCGCGTTTTGCAGAGGCCCTCGACCCTCATCCGCGGATGTTCCTCTCGAACCTTCAGACGGGGAAACAGCCGGTGAGACTACCTGCGGGCGGGCTTCTTGAACGTTGTCAGCCGCGTGAGCGAACGAGCCGGGAGCCGGTCGCAACTTCAATTCGGCTGAGCGTGCCGCGTGGCCTGAGTACGGCTGGCGTAAAGATTGACTCGGGATTGCGTCAGCGGCAATGTAAAGCGAATCTTGTTTTCGAACCGGGAACGGCCGCTGTGGGGCTGACGGCATTTCTTCATTGATGAAAGGCTCCTGACTCGCGAACTCGCAGCCCCCGAGAAGTTGTGCGTCAACTCCGAATATATCCAGCCGATCCTGGCAGAGGCCGCTTAGACGTTGGAAAATGGGAACATGCATCGAGAGACCGCCAGTAACCAGGAATCCTTTTAGATCGTCCATCGCAATGCCAGCTTCGCGGCAGCAGCGCCGGATCAAATCGTTCAATAACGTAAGGATTGGCTCGAGATCCTCGGCGTACGAGTGGCGGTCGAAGACGACATCCTGCGCGGGACAGCCCGTCAAGGAAGACGGAAGCTCAACCGTCACACTCTCATGCCGGTTGAGTCCGAGCCTGGCTGATTCCGCACGGTTCCGCAGCCACATCCACTCGGCAGAGCGGAATGCTTTTGAGGGCCGGGAGGAGCTTGCAGGAAACGTCAGGCTTCGAAGTGCCCTTTTAAGAAAGCTGCGATCCAATTCGTCGCCTGCGAGTCTGGCCTCAGAACAATAGGAAAGCGTGCGCAACCGCCTGTCCTGCCACTCCATGACAGAAGCCTCGGCGGGTCCGTGTCCTAAAACCAAGGCCACGTAGGTTCCACTGTGCCGCTGCTGCAACCCATGAATGGCGAGCGCGGTGGTCTTATTGATCAAGTTAACGGTTGGCCACTCGGCCGAGTTGGCTGCTCTCAAGATCAGCGCACGCTGCAAATCCGTCGCGTACGCTGACACCACCACGCGCACGGATCCCGAGGGATCCAACCATCCTTTGAGAGACGCGGTTAATTCACGGAACAGGTCCCTCAAATGAAGATGCGGTTTTTGGGGAGCGCGATTGTCAACATCGACTAAG
>Ga0307479_10000374_pt1 | contig 40129 bp, 39 predicted proteins | sample atmos_gasesECM4C_FD_203743 | JGI IMG/M metagenome (GOLD analysis project Ga0307479, IMG submission 203743) | Hardwood forest soil microbial communities from Morgan-Monroe State Forest, Indiana, United States - atmos_gasesECM4C_515 | ecosystem: Environmental > Terrestrial > Soil > Temperate...
GCGCTCGAGCTCGGCGATCTGTGCGACGTGGGCGTGGTCGAACGGGTCCGGCGCAAGGACGAGCTCGACGCCGAGGTGTCCAAGGCCATCGCCCAGCTGACCGAGGAGACCGTGCTGGAGCGTCTGCAGCAGTTCGACGTGCCGGTGGCGCCCATCCTCGATCGGGAGCACATGCTCGAGCACGAGCACTTCCGCCACCGGGGGACGGTCATCACCGACGAGCGATCAGCCGGACAGCCGGCCATGGGGCACCCGGCTCGCTACCGGGTGCACCCGGCCCGCGAGCTCGGTCCCGTGCCCGAGCTCGACGACACCGCCGAAGGCGACTGGCTCCCCCGCTGACTCCCGCCGCCATGGCGCTCAGGGGGAAACGGCGTAGCTCCGTCCCTTCCAGGCCACCCCGGACCCGAACCAGTGCCGGCGCGCCGAATCCACCGTCATGGCGGCGTACAACGAAGCCGTGAAGGGGAGGAGCACCGCCGACAGCGGTGCCACCCGGTAGTAGCGCAGCATCGGTACGTAGGTGAGCGCCATCAGGAGCCAGGCCCCCGCTCCCATGAGCACGACCAGAAGGTCGCCCGCCAGCGCCCCGCCCACCACCGCCCCCACAGGAAGGAGGAAGGTGAAGAGGAGCCCGAGGACCGTCCCTGCCAACAACGTCGCCGAGTAACGGAGCTGCGTGAAGGCGCTGCGGGCCACCATGTGCCACAGATCGGCCAGCCGGTCATAGGGACGGATGCTCGTGACGTCGTCGGCGAAACCGAGCCACAGCGTCGAGCCGGACGACTTGAGTGCCCGGCCCAACGACACGTCGTCGATGACTGCGCCTCGGACCGACTCGAAGGCGTCGGCGCGTTCCAGCGCGGCCCGTCGGACCAGAATGCATCCGCCGGCTGCCGCCGCAGTGCGGCTCGTTCGCCGGTTGACCCACGAGAATGGATAGAGCTGGGCGAAGAAGTAGACGAATGCTGGAACGACGAGCCGCTCCCAGCGGTTGTCGGCGCGCAACTTGGCCATGAGCGACACCATGTCGAGCCCGTTCGCCTCGGCCCGGCCGACGAGCCGGCTGAGCGAGTGGGGCGGGTGGTCGATGTCGGCGTCGGTGAGCAGGAGGTAGTCCACGGCTCCTGCGGCCAGCCTCCCCTGTTCCATCGCCCACACCTTGCCCATCCATCCCGGTGCCGGCTCCGTGCCCGCCACCACCGTCAGCGGCACGCGGGCGGAAGGATCGGCTGCCAGTGCACGGGTGAGGACGCCGGTGCCGTCGCCGCTGCGGTCGTCGACCAGCACGACCTCTGCCTCGCCCGGGTAGTCCATGGCGAGCAGACGGGGAAGCGTCAGGCGCAGCACCGTCTCTTCGTCCCGAGCCGGGACGACGACCGCCACCGACGGCCAGTGGTCGAGTGACCGCTCCGGAGCGAGCCGGACGCTCGTCGACCAGAAGAAGCCGCGGCACAGCGCCAGGTACACCCAGGTGGCGTCGAGTACCGCCAAAACGACCACGAGAGCGACCATCGGCTGCAGCTTGCCAGAGCCAATCGTCGCTCGGCGTGACGGCCACTTCGGGAGGGGTGCAGAATGACGTCGTGCCCGTCCCCCTCCGCCAGAACATGCGTATCGGCAGCCACCTGCTGCGCCAGAAGCTCAAGGGGAACAAGTACTTCCCCTTCATCGTGGAGATCGAGCCGCTGTTCGCCTGCAATCTCGCCTGCCCAGGCTGCGGCAAGATCCAATACCCCACCGAAGTGCTTCGCCAGCGACTGTCGGTCGAGGACGTGCTCGGCGCAGTGGAGGAGTGCGGCACACCCATGGTGTCGATTGCGGGTGGGGAGCCCCTGCTGCATCCGGACATCGACCGTATGGTGGCCGAGCTGATCGAGCGGCGGGTCTACGTCTACCTGTGTACGAACGCCGTGCTGCTCAAGCGCAAGATGGACAGGTTCACCCCGTCCCGGTACTTCTCGTGGGTCGTGCACGTGGACGGCCTGCGCGAGCGCCACGATGCCGCCGTCGATCGTGAAGGGGTGTTCGACACGGCCGTGGAGGCGATCCAGGAGGCCAAGCGGCGCGGCTTCCGGGTCACGACCAACTCGACGTTCTTCACCACCGACTCGCCCAAGACCGTCCAGGAGGTCCTCGACTTCCTGAACGACGACCTCGGCGTCGACGCCATGATGGTGTCACCCGCCTACGCCTACGAGAAGGCGCCCGACCAGGAGCACTTCCTCGGTGTGCAGCAGACGCAGCGGCTCTTCCGGGAGGCCTTCGGCGGTGGCAAGCGCAAGCGTTGGCGGCTCAACCACTCACCGCTCTTCTTGGACTTCCTCGAAGGCAAGGTGGACTACTCGTGCACGGCGTGGGGGATCCCGAGCTATTCGGTCTTCGGCTGGCAGCGTCCCTGCTACCTCATGGCCGACGGGTACGCCCGCAGCTACAAGGAGCTGGTGGAGACGACCGACTGGGACGCCTACGGGCGCGGCCGGGACCCCCGCTGCGCCAACTGCATGGCGCACTGTGGCTACGAGCCGACCGCCGTGCTGGCCACCATGGGATCGCTGCGCCAATCGCTGCGGGCCATGGTGAACACGCACTAGCGCAAGGTTCGGGCCCGGGCGAACGCCGGCGTAGGCCCGGAGTCGCTGGGTCAGGCGACCCGGCGCCGGCCCGCTCGGGCCTTGACCGGTGGTGCCGGTGGAGCGCCGCCCTCTAGGAACATCGACCGAGACAGCATCTCGGTGAGGGCCTCTGGGGGCATGGGCTTGGCGAAGTAGTAGCCCTGCACGATGGTGGCCCCGATGGCGCGCAGGTGCTCGAGCTGCTCCTTGGTCTCGACGCCCTCGATCACCGTGGTGATGCCGATGGCCTTGGACAGGTTGACCACGGCGGAGACAATGGCCGACTTGACCGGGTCGACGTCCACCCGCTCCACGAAGCTGCGGTCCACCTTCACGAGGTCGACGGGGAAGTTGGCCAGGTAGCCCAGCGCCGAGTACCCCGTGCCGAAGTCGTCGATCGACACCTTGACCCCGAGCTTCTTCAGGCGGGTGAGGATCTGGATGGTGCGGTCGGCGTCCTCCATGGCCAGGCTCTCGGTGATCTCGAGGCTGATCTGGGACGGGTCGACGCTGGTGCGCACCAGGATGTCCTCGATCTCTTCGACGAGTCCCTTCTGCTGGAACTGCCGGGCCGACAGGTTGACGGCGACGGTGATGGGGACGTCGAACCGCTCCCGCCACTCCCGAGCCTGGGCACAGGCCCGCTCGAGCACCACCCGGCCCAGGGGCAGGATGAGCCCGGTGTCCTCGGCCAGGCCGATGAAGTGCGAGGGCGCCAGGAGCCCCCGGGTGGGGTGCGCCCACCGGACGAGGGCCTCGGCCCCCACCACCCGGCCGTCGGCGATGGACACGACAGGCTGGAAGTGCACCACGAGCTCGTCGCGGTGCAACGCCTTGCGCAGCCCGGCCTCGAGGTCGATGCGCTCCGCCGAGCGGGTTCCCATGGCCTCCACGTCGAAGACCTCGAAGTTGCCGCCCCGGCCCTTGGCCTTGGCCTGGTACATGGCGACGTCGGCGTCGTGCAGGACGTCGTCGCGCGTCTTGTTGGGGTCGGTGAGGGCGATCCCGATGCTCACGGTCGCCACCACCTCGTGGCCGTCGGGCAGGATGATCGGCTCGTGCATCCGGTCCAGGATGCGCTGGGCACAGGCGACCGAGTCCTCGGGGGTGACCACGCCTTCGAGGAGCAACGTGAACTCGTCCCCCCCGAAGCGAGCCAGCATGTCGCCGGGCCGCACCGCCGTCTTGAGGCGGTTGGCGATGGCGATGAGGAGCTGGTCGCCGGAGTGGTGGCCGAGGCTGTCGTTGATGATCTTGAAGCGGTCGACGTCGGCGAACAGCACGGCGTGTTGCTCGTCGCTGCGCTGGGAGCGGCGCAGGGCGTGGTCGAGGTGGTCCAGGAACAGCCGGCGGTTGGGCAAGCCCGTGAGCGCGTCGTGGAAGGCGTGGCGGGCCAACTGCTCCTCGAACTGCTTGCGCTCGGTGATGTCCCGGAACACGAGCACGGCACCGGTGGCCGTGCCGTCGTCGATGATCGGTGACACCGTGAAGGTGACGTGAAAGGCCGACCCGTCTGCTCGGGTGAACCGGGTGTCGTAGTTGGTGATCGTGTCGACCTTGGCCATGGCCCGCATGGCCGGGGCCAGGATGAAGCTCGGGGCCCGGATGCCGAAGTCGAGCCCGACCTCGAGATCATGTCCGCGCAGCTCGGGCGTGTCGTTCCACCCGAGCATCTGCACGGCGGCCGGGTTCACGAAGGTGACCTGACCCGAGCGGTCGACGGCGCACACGCCCTCACCGAGGCTGGAGGTGATGGCGGCGAGTCGCTCTCGCTGGAGGCGGCCCTCCTGGTAGAGAGCGGCGTTGGTGAGGGCGGTGGCGCCCACGGCGGCCAGGGCGTCGAGCAGGGCCTGGTCGGCACGGTCGAAGGGCTCGCCGGCACCCCGCCCCGACACGCCGAGCACGAGGGGCTCGTCGGTGATGCCGATGGGCGCCTGCAGCATGCCCGCCGCGTGGTCCCGGTCGGCCAGGGTGGCGTCGGAGCACCGCAGCAGGTCGCGTGCCGAGGTGAGGATGGCGTCGGTGGTCTCCTCGGCTCCCATGGAGCGGTTGATCTCGAGGGTCGATTCGAACAGGCCGAGGAGCCGGGCCCGGTCCCGGCGGGCTTCGAAGTGCCCGGCGACCACCCGCCGCAGCACGATCAGGGGCAGCACCGCCAGCCCCAGGGCCCACGGAGAGGCGGAGATGACGAGGGCGGTGGGGATGGCCAGGGTGAGGCACCCTCCGGTGACGAGCAGGTTCATGTCGAGTCCCTCCACCACCGCGGTGTGGAAGGACTGACCGAGCGCCAGGCCGATGAGACTCATGGCGAAGTAGTTCACGGCGAAGAAGGCGACGACGCCCACCAAGCCGGCGGCGACGTCGGACGGGGTGATGGCCCCGTGCGGGTGGTCGACGAGGCCGGCGACGGCGGCGCCGGTCCACACCGAGGCGGCGATCATCCCGGTGTTGAAGGCGAGCTTGGGGGCGGGCACCCGCCGGATGACCATGGCCAGGAACACCGCCACCGTGCTGGAGACCACCACGGCGTCGGAGGGGACGAGAAGGATCAGGGCGACGAAGAACCCTTCGTCCAGATGCATGCTGACGGTCTCTTCACCGCGGTAGATGCGCAAGGGCCACAGGAAGGTGGCGCCCCACAGCACCCCCAGCAGGCACAAGGTGGCCAAGGCGATGGCACTCGGGGAGTAGCTGTGCACGAGGGCGCGCAGGGATACAGAGAAGGCCATGGCTCCCGTCACCGCGGCCAGCCCCACCACCACTTTCGGCCGCCAGGAAAGGTTCACGGTCGCCTCCCCAGGCCTCGGAGACCCTGGCGCGCCGCGACGCGGTGGGAAGGTGCAGTTCCTTCTCGCCACGTTGCGAAGACCACGACGCCCTTTCCCGCCCCCGTCCGGCCAACGATATTGCCACTTGCTGTGAGGGCACAACCGCGACCTGCGGTCTTGTCCGTCCGTTGTGCAACTATTGCCACATTGAGCACAGCGAGCGCGAACTTGTGGCCGTATGACCGCGCTGAGTAATAAAGCGGGCCTGAGCGGGGATTTCCTGGTCACGCCCGCCGGGCGCGCTCGAGGCGGGCCGAGCTGCCCACGGCGGCCCGAGCGGGTGGCTAGCGGATGCCGAAGGCGGCGGCGATCACGAGCCCCAGCACGAGGAGCGAGCCTGCCCGGCGGGTGTGGATGAAGGCGGCGGCGGCGAACCACAGAGGCCACACCGGGAACCCCTCCGGGGGTGCGTTCGGCTTGGGCCGGCTGAAGGCGCGCCACACCGGTACCAGCTTCTGCACCGCCAACACCGACACCAGCGCCGGCCAGGAAAGCGCGCCGACGATGACGCACAGCACGACCACGACGTAGAAGGCCGCCATCATGCCCTGGGTCAGGGCGCGGGCTCGGCCCTCTCCCACGATGACGGGCAGCGTGCGCACCCCGAGCGGCTCGTCGTAGGGCGCCTTGTCGATGTGCTTGCCCATGAGCACGGCCGTGCACAGAAGCCCGTAGGGGACGGAGGCGACCCAGATCTCCCAGGGCAGATGCCCCACCGCCGCGAAGTAGGTCCCGCCCACCATGAGCGGGCCCCACACCACGAAGACGTCCGGCTCGCCCAGACCCCGCTTCTTGAGCCGCAACGGGGGGGCGGTGTAGGCCACGCTCAAGGCGAAGCCGCCCAGGGCGAAGCCCACCACGGGCCAGCCCCGGAACAGTGCCAGCACGACCAGGATGGCGAGGTCGACGGCGTTGACCAGCAGGGCGGCTCGAGCCAGGCCCCGACGGCTGATCATGCCCGAGAGCACCGGATGCGGCGCGTACAAGGCGCGGGGGTAGGTCTCGGTGTCGTTGCCGACCTCCACGTCGAAGAGGTCGTTCATGAGGTTGTTGGACACGTGAGCGAGGACGATGCCCACGTAGGCCAGCACCAGCAGCCCCGGTCGAAAGCCGGCACGGTGCACGGCGAGCAGGGTGGCGATGGCCCCGGCCACGAGGGTCATGGGCAGCACCGCCGCCCGGGTCAGCACCAACCAGCGCGACACCGCGTCGAGGGGCCGTCCGGTGGGCGGGTTGGTGGTGCGCAGCACCTCCACCCACGCCGACAGCCGGCTCTGGCGTGGGGTGGCCGCCACCGCCGTGGCCGGACCGGTCCGCTCCTGGTCTGGGGGCGGTCGGGGCGGCAGGGTGCTCACCGGGCCGATGCTAACGACGCTTGCGCAGCCGTCCCACATCGGGCCGTACCGCCGCTGTGGCCGTGGTAATACTGACGCCCATGTCAGACGCATCGAGCCACGATCACACCATCGACACCGGCAAGGGGACCTTCGAGCTGAGCGAGCTCGGCCACCTCATGCCGGGCATGGCCGAGATCATGCCGCTCGTGGGTGGGCGGATCTGGAAGTGCTACTACGCCGGCAAGGCCAAGAACCAAGCCCTGGCCCGCTTCCAGTTGAAAGAGGCCGTGAACCTCATGGAGAAGGGCGCCTTCCTGCGGCCGAAGTACCAGGAGAACATGGACAAGTTCGTGAACGAAGACGTGGCTGCCGTCAAGAAATGCATCGAGTCGGAGGACTGGGACGGCTTCGAGGACGCCTTCAGGGCCATGGTGGACGCCGCCAACGCCTACCACGAGGTCTACGACAAGGAGTTCCTCCGCTGGCGCATCCCCGACCAGCCGCCACCTGACCTCGACATGACGCCCCGGCGGTAGCCGGGCACATGGAGCACGTCCGCCTGGGTCGAAGCGGGTTGCCGGTGTCGAGGCTGTGCCTCGGCACCATGACCTTCGGACTTCAGTGCGACGAGGACCAGTCCCGGCGCATCCTCGACAAGGCCCTCGACGGCGGCATCGACTTCCTGGACACCGCCGACGGGTATCCCCTGGGCGGGGACCTGTCGACGGTGGGCCGTACCGAGGAGATCCTGGGCCGCTATCTCGCCGGCAAGCGCCAGGATGTCGTGCTGGCGACGAAATGCTTCGTGCCCATGGGGCCGCATCCCTGGAACGCGGGCACGTCCGCCAAGCACATCCTCGATGCCATCGACGCCTCGCTGCGGCGGCTGCAGACCGACTACGTCGACCTGTACCAACTGCACTTCGACGACCGGGCCACCCCGCTGGAGGAGACGCTGCGGGCCCTCGACCAGGTGGTGCGCGACGGCAAGGCCCGCTACATCGGGGTGTCCAACTGGGCGGCGTGGCGCCTGGCGCTCGCTGTGGGCAAGGCGGAATTGCTGCGGACCGTGCCCATCACCTCGGTCCAGCCCCGCTACAACCTCCTCTTCCGGGCCAACGAGCGCGATCTGTTCCCGCTGTGCCATGAGACCGGTGTCGGGGTCATCCCGTACAACCCGCTGGCCGGGGGGCTCCTCACCGGCAAGCACGCCCGCCAGGACGAGGCACCCGACGGCCGCTTCACGCTGGGCAACGTCGGTGGCATGTACCGCGACCGGTACTGGCACGACCGCGAGTTCGACACGGTCGACGCGCTTCGCCCGTTGGCCGACGAGGCCGGCGTGTCGATGGCCCAGCTGGCCCTGGGATGGGTGCTGGCCCAGCCGGCGATCACCGCTCCCATCGTGGGGGCCAGCCGACCCGAGCAGCTGGACGACGCGCTGGCGGCGGCGTCCAAAGGGTTGGACCCCGAGATCGTGTCCCGTCTCGACGAGCTCACCGTCGAGTGGAGGCGCAGCGACGCCGAGCGCTGACCGGAGCGGGAGGGGCCGCCGGCTTGTCGCCGACATCCCGAGCGACGCTTTTGACCGGCACGTAGCCTCTGCCCATGGCTTTCCACCACGTCGCCATCGCCACCCGGGACCTGCCCGACACCCACCGCTTCTACAGCGAGGCCATGGGCTTCACGCTGCGGAAGGTCCAGGTGGCGCCCACGCCCCACGACGGCTGGGCCAAGCACCTCTTCTACGACACCGGCGGTAACGGGATGCTGGCCGTGTGGGAGCTCCACGACGACACCATCGGCACGGCGTTCCCCACCGCCATCTCGACCGGCCTCGGCCTACCCGACTGGGTGAACCACATCGCCTTCGACGCCTCCGACCTCGACGCCCTCGCCGCCCACACCAGGCGTTGGCAGGAGCACGGGATCGACGTGGTGGAGCTCGACCACGTCTGGTGCCGCTCCATCTACGCCGTGGACCCCAACGGCATCCTGGTCGAGTTCTGCTGCTCCACTGCGCCCCTCACCGAGGCCGACGCCGCCGATGCCGCCCGGCTGCTGGCCGACCCGGCACCGGAGCTCGAGCCCATGCCCGCCATGACCGTGCACAAGGCGCTGGTCCCGGCCCCACCCAGCTGACCTTCGGGACGAGCCATCGGGCTGAGCCTTTGGACCGGGCCAGGTGCTCAGGCCTGCCAGTCGAGTGGGTACACGGTCAACGGGGTGCTCATGCCCTTGAGCTCGGCCTGCCTGGGTGGCCCGAACCTGAACTCCCCGGTCGAGGAGGCCAGCTCATGGAGAAGCGAGGACACGAGGACCTCGCCCGGCTCCGCAGCACCGCTCAACCGGCTGGCGGTGATCACGCTGCGCCCCAACAGGTCGCTCCCGTCGCGCACGGGTTCTCCGGTGTGCAGGCCGATGTGCACGACGATCGGCTCCTCGGGATGCTCGAGGCTGTACTTCTCGAAGGCCTTCTGTATGGCGACGGCACAACGCAGGCCTCTGGTGGCGCTCGAGAAGGCGACCATGAAGCCGTCGCCCTGTGACTTGACCTCATGACCCCCGCCATTGGCCACTTCCTCGCGCAGGATGGCGTTATGGGCGCGTAGGACTTCGTGGGCGGCCAGGTCGCCCAGGCGCTCCGTCATGGCCGAATACCCGACGATGTCGCTGAACATGATGGTGACGGTCCCGTCCGGGAAGATCGGCAGCCCGTCGTCTGTCCCCGCCGCCTCCGCTGCTACCGCCGGTTCATCTGCTTGGCGAAGCTCCGGCTTCGCGGGCTTGGCAGAGAGCTTCTCCTTGCGTTGCCGGCGTGGCGTGCCGGGCTCCGGCTTGGAGCGGACCATGACGCCGCCCATGATCGGGAAGGCCCGCACCGAGATGACCGGGGAGCCAGGGAGGAACGGCACGTCGGCCAGCTTGAGCTGCTTGCCCCCCATCACGGGCAGGCCACTCAGCTCCACGGCGATGCCTTCCGGGACGATGATGTCGATGCCGCCCATCACGGCGACCGCGGTCACGTGGACTTCGGGCGCGTCGATCTCGGCCTTGCGGAAGTCGAGCTCGCACCCTCCCATCACCGCCACCGCCGTGACCGAGCCGCCCACCCGCCAGCGGCCCTTGGCCTGACTCCCGCTCATCACGGCCACCACCCAGCGCCGTGCTCGGGCGCGCCGCGTCGCCGTCATCGGCACTGGGGCCAGGTCGAAGGTGACGGCCTCCAGCTCGCCGCGGGTCCGCGCTTCCAGCGCCGCCCCGACCCGCTCGGTGAATTCGTCGAGCGTGAGGCTTCCGTCCGTGACGTGCCGGTGGAGCTGGTCGACGACCAGGTCCCGCTCCCGGTCTGAGACCCGGAGTTCGGGTTGAGCCGGATCCCGCTCGTCGGCCACGTCGCCAGTCTTGTCTGCTGAGGCTCTCGCTGCCACCACGCATCTACCGCCTTGGCCCGCCCCGATGACGTGGCGTGTGGTCGGGCCAGTCAGACGAGCAGATGGAAGACGGGGCTGTCGGGCGGCACGCGCTGCACGTCCAGACCCGAGGTGGCGATGCGGCGCAGGAGTGGCGCCAGGTCTTCCCGAGCGGCCAGCTCGACACCCACCAAAGCCGGCCCGAACTCTCGGTCGTTTTTCTTCATGTACTCGAAGAGCACGATGTCGTCGGTCGGTCCCAGACACTCGTCGAGAAAGCGGCGCAACGCCCCCGGCTGCTGGGGGAAGGCCACGATGAAGTAGTGCTTGAGGCCCTGGGCCACGAGGCTGCGCTCGATGATCTCGTCGTAGCGGGCGACGTCGTTGTTGCCGCCGCTCAGGATGCACACCACGGTGCGGCCCAACAGCCGGGAGCCGAGCTGTTCGAGTGCAGCGAGCGCCAGGGCACCGGCGGGCTCCGCCACGATCCCGTCGTCCTGGTAGAGCGCCAATTGCTCGGTGCACACCCGTCCTTCGTCGACCACCTCCAGGTCGGGCACGAGCTCACGGGTCACCGAGAAGGTGAGGGCACCGGGTTTGCGCACCACCGCCCCGTCCACGAAGTCGTCGGCGATGTCGATGACCACGGGATGGCCGGCCTCGATGGAGCGCAACATGGCCGGGGCCCCCGCCGGCTGCACCCCGATGATCTCGGTGGGAGCGCCAAGCCCGTCGAGGGCGACGGCGATGCCAGCCACCAGGCCGCCGCCGCCGATCGGCACAACCACCACGTCGGGCGGGGCACCGAGTTGGACCACCACCTCCAAGGCGATGGTCCCCTGGCCGGCCACGGTGAGGGGGTGGTCGAAAGTGGGCACCACCACCGCACCGGTGTCGGCCGAGTAGTCGAGTGCCGCGGCGTGGGCGTCGTCGAAGCTGTCACCGGCGAAGCGGACGTCGACGAGGTCCCCGGCCAAGGCCCGGATGCGGGCCACCTTCTGCCGCGGCGTCCGCCGGGGCAGGAAGACGGCGCCGCGGACCTGGAGGTGACGGCAGCTCCAGGCCACCCCCTGGGCGTGGTTGCCGGCGCTGGCGCACACCACCCCGGGCAGCAGGGTCTCGGGGTCCAGGCTGGCGATGAAGTTGTAGGCGCCCCGGATCTTGTAGGAGCGGACGGCCTGGAGGTCCTCGCGCTTCAGGTAGACCTCGGCCTTGACCTGCTCGGACAGCCGCTCGCTGCGCTGGAGGGGGGTCTCGACACCGAGAGGGGCCAACCGCTCGGCGGCCCGCTGCACGTCCTCGAGGCCCACGGCATCCCGCCAGTCGTCCACAACCCTCGATCGTAGGGGTCGCCCGCCTTTGGAGGCTTTCGCCGCCTTTCGTGGTATTTGCGGGGACTGTCCACCACGGAGCGTCGATGAAAGCCCTCGGGACCAACTTCCCGGGACAGAAGAGGTATCCGGTCCTTCAGACCGGGGGTCTCTTTTGCCGATGATGTGGGTAGCAGGGAGGACGGGAGGCGTGACCATGACTCTCGGAGAACGTTGTGACGAGATCGTCCGCTTGATCGACGAGACGTTGCTGGACTGCGAGTCGACCGCTCCCGCCATCCCCCTCCAGGCCGAGCGACTCGACCAAGGCGTGCTCAACTTCGAAGAGACGCTGGCCAAGACCGCCTGAGCCGGCGGAGACCCCTCTTTTCCCCTGGTCGCACCGGGCGTCGCCCGTACTCTCCTCCATAGGGATCTCACAGCCAGCCCACAGCCTCGGGGCCGACGATGGGGTCGAGGAGGTCGACCATGACCATCACGACGGCCACTGAAAGCCCGCCCCGCGTCCTCGTCGTCGACGACGAGCGCAGCATCACCGACCTGGTGTCGATGGCCTTGCGGTACGAGGGACTGCAGGTGGAGGTGGCCAACGCCGGGCGTCAGGCACTCGACTCGATCTCGCGCTTTCGGCCGCAGCTGGTCGTCCTCGACGTGATGCTCCCCGATCTGACCGGCTTCGAGGTCCTCGAGCGCATGACCCGAGACGGCATCGGTGGCCGGGTCCCGGTGCTGTTCCTCACCGCCCGCGACACCCTCGACGACAAGCTGCGCGGCTTCACGCTGGGCGGCGACGACTACATGACCAAGCCCTTCAGCGTGGAGGAGCTCATCGTGCGGGTGCGGGCCATCCTCCGCCGCGTGCACGGAGACGGCCACAGCTCCCGGCTGGCCGTGGCCGACCTCGAGCTCGACGAGGAGAGCCACGAGGTGTACCGGGGTGAGGTCCCGGTCGAGCTCACCCCCACCGAGTTCAAGTTGCTCCACTACCTCATGCTCAATACCGGACGGGTCGTGTCCAAGTCGCAGATCCTCGACCGGGTGTGGCAGTACGACTTCGACGGCAATGCCAACGTGGTCGAGATCTACATCAGCTACTTGCGGAAGAAGATCGACAGCCTCGGGCCCAGGCTCATCCACACGGTGCGCGGCGTCGGCTACAGCATCCGAGCGCCCCGCCAGAAGCAATGACGCTTCGCCTCAGGCTGCTGCTGGTCCTGGTGGGCATCGTGGCAGCCGGGCTGGTGGTGGCCGACGTGGCGATCTACAACCAGCTCGCCTCGTACCTCTACAGCCGCACCAATCAGCAGCTGGCCGATTCGGCCCAGTCCGTGTACACCGGGCTCAACCGCTGTCTCGGTCCCGGCGGGGCGGGCGGAGGGGGCCCCGAGGGGTGCGTCCAGTACTTCCACTTCGGCGCCGGCAGCACGCTCCCGGCCGGCACGTACGTGCAGCTCCTCGATTCCACTGGCAATACGCTCGTGTCCGGCTTCCCGCTGACGAACAACAGCACGTCGGCGGCGCCCTCACTGCCGTCGTCACTCCCGGGCTCCACCTCGACGAGCACGTCGACCCAGTACTTCTCGGCCGCCAGCGTCAACCACTCGGTGCAGTACGAAGTACTGGCCGAGCCCGTCAACGGTGGGGGCACCCTGGTGCTGGCCTTTCCCACCACCGACCTCTCAGGCACGTTGAGCGAGCTGGTCTGGCTCGAGGGCATCATCACCGTGGCCGTGGTGGTAGTGCTCGGGGCCATGGCGTGGTGGATCGTCCGCCGCGGCTTGCGTCCGCTCGACGAGATGGCCGAGACGGCGGGGGCCATTGCCCAAGGCGACCTCACTCGACGTGTTCCGGTCGACGACGGCAACACCGAGGTCGGTCAGTTGGGCATCGCCCTCAACACCATGCTCGGGAACATCGAGCACGCCTTCGACGCCCGGGCCGCCTCTGAAGAGCGACTGCGACGGTTCCTCGCCGACGCCTCTCATGAGCTGCGCACCCCGTTGACGTCCATACGGGGATACGCCGAGATGTTCGACCGGGGTGCGCGCGACCGGCCCGAGGATCTGGCCACGGCCATGCGCCACATCCGCACCGAGGCCGACCGTATGAGCGAGCTCGTGAGCGACCTGCTCCTCCTGGCCCGCCTGGACCGGGAGCGGCCCCTCGAGCACGAGCAGCTCGACCTCGGCCACGTGGTGGGCGCGGCCGTCGACGCCGCTCGCGTGTCTGCACCGGAGCGGACGATCACGTTCGACGACGCCGGCGACGTCCCCGTGGAGGGCGACGCCAGCCGGCTCCGCCAGGTCGCAGACAACCTCCTCGCCAACGCCGAACGTCACACCCCGCCGGGAACGCCCATCAGCGTGCAGGTAAGGCTCGACGGTCCGAGCGCCGTGCTCGAGGTGCAGGACCAGGGGCCGGGCATCCCCGCCGAGGAGCAGGAGCGCATCTTCGAGCCCTTCCACCGCGCTGACGCCTCCCGGACGCGCACCACCGGAGGCATGGGCCTGGGGCTCGCCATCGTGGCGGCCATCACTCGGGCGCACGGCGGCACGGTCGGCGTGGAGTCAAACGGCGCGGGGGGATCGACGTTCTGGGTCCGTCTGCCGGTGGCGACGCTCGCCGCAGCTGAGTACCCGCCGCCGGAGTACCCGCCGCCCGCCTATCCGCCCCCCGTCGGCGTCCCGACATCGTTCTGGCAAGGTGGCCCGGCCGGACACGTCGACGGGGGCGGCGACAACGGTGCCGGGGACCGATCGAGCGAGCCGTTGACACCGGCGGAAGAAGGCGGCGCCGAACGCTGAGCCGCCGTCGCCGTCGCCGACGCCCTCGGTGACAGCCCGTACGCTTCGGGTCATGCACTTCTCTGTGACCCAGCCGTTGGAGGTCTCGCGGGAAGAAGCCGAGCGGGCCATGGTGGATCCCGACTTCTACGCATCGCTCGGTGCCATGGACAACATCGGCACGCCCGAGGTCCTGTCGATGAAGGAGGAGAAGGGGGTCGTCCGTCTTTCGATCCGCTACCGCTTCACCGGGCATCTGGCCCGCCCCGCACGGGCCGTGCTCGATCCCGACAAGATGACATGGGTCATCGAGTCGGTGATGCACTTCGACCTGCATCGGGCTGACTTCCGCATGCTGCCCGATCACTACGCAGACCGTCTCGAGTGCTCCGGTGAGTACCGCTTCGAGAACGACGGGAAGACGGCCGTGCAGGTGATCGAGGGCGACCTTCGAGCCCACGTGCCGGTGGTGGCTGGCGCCGTGGAGCGCGCCATCTTGATGGGCCTGCGCCAGCACCTGACCGAGCAGGCGAAGCTGCTCGGCGCGTGGGCGAAGGCCGCAGAGACGAAAGGTCCTCCCGCAACCGGGTCACGGCGAGCACGAGGACAGGGGTCCGGTACGCCCTGAACCGACTTCCGTCAGACGTGGGCCATGTTGGCGAAGCGGGTGTGATGGTCCATGAAGGCGAGCTGGGTGACGCCGGTGGGGCCGTTGCGGTGCTTGGCGATGATGATCTCGGCCTTGCCGCGGTCCGCCGAGTCGGGGTTGTAGATCTCGTCTCGGTAGATGAACATCACGACGTCCGCATCTTGTTCGATCGAGCCGCTCTCTCTCAGGTCGGAGAGGACGGGACGTTTGTCCTGCCGCATCTCCAGGTTGCGAGAAAGCTGGGATAGGGCGATCACGGGGATGTCGAGCTCACGAGCGAGCACCTTGAGCCCACGGCTGATCTCCGAGACCTCCACCTGCCGGTTCTCAGCCCGGCTGCGCTGGTGGCCGGTCATGAGCTGGAGATAGTCGACCACGACGAGGCCGAGCCCCTCGCGCGCCTTGAGCCGACGGGCCTTGGCCCGGATGTCCATGACCGTGACGTTGGGGTTGTCGTCGATGTAGATCGGTGCGTCGCCGAGGCGACCGATGGCGTCGGAGATCTTGGGCCAGTCGGCCTCGAGGAGCCGCCCGTTGCGCATACGAGTGGCGTCGACACGCGCTTCGGAACACAAAAGCCGCTGCGTCAGCTCGAGATGGCTCATCTCCAAGGAGAACAGGAGCACCGGTACCCGGGCGTGCACAGCCGCATGGGCGACCACGCCTAGTGCCATGGCGGTCTTCCCCATACTGGGGCGGGCCCCGATGACCACCAGGTTCGCTTTCTGCAGCCCGGCCAACCGCTCGTCGAGGTCGGTGTAGCCGGTGGGCACACCGGTGATCGTGTCTCCCCGCTCGTACAGGCTCTCGAGGTGGTCGAGGCTCTGGGCCAGCAGGTCGCGCAGTGAGGACATGGAGTCCACCACGCGGCGCTGGGCCACTTCGAAGACCATGGTCTCGGCCCGGTCGATGACCTCGGACACGTCCTCGGGAACGCTGTAGCCCAGCTCGGCGATCTCGCCAGCCACCGATACCAGTCCCCGCAACAGGGCGTGCTCCTCGACGATCTTGGCGTAGTGGGACGCGTTCGCCGTCGACGGCGTGTTCACCTGCAGCGAGATGAGGATGGATGGGTCGCCGACGGCGTCGAGCAAGCCGGACCGACGGAGCTCGTCCGCCACCGTCACCGGGTCGGCAGGCTCGCCCCGGGCATACAGCGACGTGACCGCAGAGAAGATGTGACCGTGGGCGGGCTTGTAGAAGTCGTCGGAGGTGCAGCACTCGAGGGCGGCGGCGATTGCGTCCCGAGAAAGCAGCATGGCCCCGAGCAGCGACTCCTCGGCGTCGAGGTCGTGGGGCGGGACCCGGCCGCCCGCCGGCTTGAGCGGACGGATCCGGTTCTCGAGCGCTTGAGCCATGGCCCGGTTACCTTTGCCCATCCGCCTTGGGGTTAACGAGTACCGGAAGCTGGGGAATACCCGGGGAACGGTGTTGTGGAGTACCGGTGGATCCGTTCCTGGCGAGTGGGGATAACTCTCCAGCCTCGGCTCCCTGTGGATGACGACCCATGTCGGCCAGGGTGACAGGCGGCTGTGACATCACCCTTTGGGCAGGTGCGCGACGACCATGGCCGGACCCTCAGCCGGCGGGCACGACCTCCACGGTCAGCTCGGCTTCCACGTCGCCGTGCAGGTGCACGGGCACGATGTGCGTCCCCAAGGACTTGATGGGCTCGTCGAGCCGGATCTTGCGCCGGTCGACGACGGCGCCGGTCTGCGTCTCCACGGCGTCCGCCACATCCTGGGTGGTCACCGAGCCGAACAGCCGACCCTCAGCGCCGCTGCGAGCAGAGATGGTGAGCGTCTTGCCGGCGAGCACGGCGGACAACGCTTCCGCCGCCTCTTTGTCCTTGGCGTCGCGCAGATCGCGGGACCGCCGCATGGCTGTCGCCTGCGCGCTCATGGCGTCCGTCGCCTTCATGGCGCGCCCGGTGGGCAGGAGGAAGTTCCGGGCGAAGCCGCCCGCCACCTCGACGACGTCGCCGCGCCGGCCCAGCCCGTCGACATCGTCACGCAGCAGCACCCGCATCAGACCGTCTCCTCCACGTCCTCAGCGTTGGCCTTCGCAACCTCCGGCTGCTCGAGTTCGGGCGCCTCGACCTCGCCATTCTCGAGACCGCTGCCTTCGCCCTCGGCAGCGCCCTCGGCAGCGTCCTCGGTCGGAGCCGCAGCAGGGACCTGGACATCACGAGGCCCGCGCGGACCCCGCTCCCCGCGTTCTCCGCGTTCTCCGCGTTCTCCACGGCGCCCACGGCCGCCGCCACGTTCGGTGACGGTCCGCTGGGTGTAGGGCACGAGCGCCAACTCCCGAGCGGTGCGGATGGCGAGCGCAATTGCTCGCTGGTGCTGGGCGCAATTGCCGGTCACCCGACGGGCGCGGATCTTGCCCCGGTCGCTCATGTACTTACGCAGCAGGTTGACGTCCTTGTAGTCGACCCACTGGGCCTTGTCCCGGCACAGGGCACACGGCTTCTTCTTTATGCGCCGGGCGGCGTCCTTCGGCCCTCGGCGGCTGCTGCGCTCGGGTCCTCCCCCTCGCGCCATCAGAAGGGCTCCTCGTCGAACCCGTAGCCGCCCCCGCCCCCGCCGCCACCAGCAGCGGCCGGAGCACGCTCAGGAGCCGCCTGCCGGGCAGGGCCACCATCGCCGGGACCCCGGCGCTCGTTCTTCGTCACCTGAGCGGTGGCCCAGCGCAGGCTGGGGCCGATCTCGTCGGCCACGACCTCGATCTTCGACCGGCGCTCGCCTTCCTGCGTCTCCCACGACCGCTGCTCGAGACGGCCGGTGACGATCACCCGCGAACCTCGGGCCAGGCTCTCCGAGGCGTTCTCGGCCATCTCTCGCCAGCACACCACGTCGAAGAAGGACGTGGCCTCCTCCCACTCTTGGGTCTGGCGGTTCTGCCAGCGGCGGTTCACCGCCAACCCGAAGGTGGCCGTCGCCTGCCCGGTGGGTGTGAAGCGCAGCTCGGGATCGCGGGTGATGTTGCCGACCAGCGTGACGCTGTTGCCGTTGGACATGGTGTGCTCCTCCCCTTGCCGCTCAGCTGGCCTCGGCGGCGGCAGCGGCTTCGCTGCGCCTACCGGCCACCTTGTCGGGCAGCCTGATGATCTTGTGGCGGATGACCTCGTCGGCCAGCGTGAGAAGCCGGTCGAGCTCGGCGGACGCCTTCGGTTCCGCCGTGTATTCGAACACGACGTAGTAACCCTCGCGCTTCTTGTGGATCTCGTAGGCCAGGGTGCGCTTTCCCCACCGGTTGACGGCACCCGGGTTGCCGCCGTTGGTCCGCACCACCTCGACGGACCGGTCGAGCACCGCCGTGACGGCGGACTCCTCGGCCTCAGGGTCGAAGATGACCATGACTTCGTACGGCCGCATGTGCGGCTCACCTCCCTCTGGACCCGGCGCCGGGGGCGTCCGGGGCCCCGTTCTGCGGAGCAGGGTCAGCGTGCCGGCACCCGGCACGACCGGGTAACTCTATCCGGGCAGGTGGTAGGTCTCGTCCTCGGAGGGAAAGGCGCCGGTGCGCACGTCGGCGGCCCACGCCAAGATGGCCTCGGTGGCGGCCGCACCCAGCTCGGCGTAGCGGCGGACGAACTTCGGGTAGTTGCCGTCGCCGAGGCCGAGCACGTCGTGGAACACCAGGACCTGGCCGTCGCAGGCGGCACCCGCCCCGATCCCGATGGTGGGGATGTCGAGCTCGTCGGTCACCCGGGACGCCACCACGTCGGGGACGCCCTCGAGGACGAGGGCGAAGCAGCCCGCCGACTCCAGGGCCTTGGCGTCGACGAAGAGCGCCTCGGCGGCGGCCGCCTCCTTGGCCTGCACCCGGTACCCGCCCATGGCGTGCACCGACTGGGGGGTGAGCCCGAGGTGCCCGACGACGGGGATCTCGGCCGACACGAGCGCCTCCACCATTGCCGCCCGCTGCCGGCCGCCCTCGAGCTTCACGGCCTCGGCGCCGGCGCGCACCAGCGTGGCGCCGTTGCGCACCGTGTCCTCGGTGGACACGTGGTAGCTCATCCACGGCATGTCCCCGACCACGAGGGCGCGCGGCTCGGCCCGGGCCACAGCCGCGACGTGGTGGGCCATCACCGTCACGTCGACTTGCAACGTGTCGCGGTGTCCGAGCACGACGTTGGCCAGCGAGTCGCCCACCAGGATGATGTCGACCCCGCCGCTGTCGGCGATCCGTGCGCCCGGGGTGTCGTAGGCGGTGAGCATGACGATGGGCTCGTCCCCTCGGCGCCGTTTGCGCGACCGGATGGCGGGGACGGTGACGCTCTGAGCCATGTGTGGCCTCCTTTTGCCGTCCAGCGCACGATGGCTGCCGGCGGCGTCGGGACTCGGTTTGAAGTGTACCGTCGCCCTCGTGGGTACCCCAAGGGCGGAAACGTGAGCGAGACCGCCGTTTGCTGCGAGAGCTGTGGATCGCCTGAGCCGGACGACGAGCTGCGCTCCGTGTACCGCGTCTATCTCGAGACCGACGGTGAAGGCCGGGTCATCGGCGAACGGGTCCTTCCCGATCTCGAGCGGTGGTGCGTGCCCTGTCGGACGCTCTATCCCAACCGGCCTGCTGACGACTCGAGCCAGCCAGGCGCCGCCACTCCGTAGCGCCGGCCGAAAGCGGGCGAACCCCGACGGGGCGTCGCCGGGTCGCTCGCCTCGACAAACGCAAGATCGGTGCCGGCCGGCTGTTGTTCAAGCGTCCCGTGGCGGTGGCCGCTAGGGCCGCGCCCAGAGGGAGACGTGACGAGCATGGGATCCTCGCCTGAAGCCGGTGCCGGGCCGACGGGTCAGTCGCGCCAGCGGATGATCACCAGGCGAGACTTCCTCCGAGCCGGGGCCGCCGCCGGAGTGGCCGGTGCCCTCGGGACACGCGTTGCGGGCTTGAGCGCCGCTCACGGCCGGCTCATCGACACTGCCCTGTCCAATGCGCAAAAGGGCTCGCTGTCCGACATCAGACACGTGGTCATCCTCATGCAGGAGAACCGCTCTTTCGATCACTACTTCGGGACCATGCCGGGGGTGCAGGGGTACACCAAGGGCGCGGTGTTCTCCCAGACCATGCAGGGCACGACGCTCGGCGGACAGAAGGTGGACTACACGCTGTCGCAGCTGGGCGGGGGCGGCGCCGACACCGACACCTTTCTCAAGCCCTTCCACTTGGTGAGCAACCCGCCCACGGTCTCGGGACAGACCACCAACGACATCACCCATGACTGGGGCCCACAGCACGGCGCCTGGAACGACGGGGCCATGGACCACTTCATGATCGAGCACCTGGCCAACGATCCCATCGCCAAGTGGCAACTCAACTCGACCGACGGGCTGCCCGTTCCGTCCACCTCCAACGTGCCGACCGGGATCACGGCCATGGGCTACTACCGCCAGAGCGACTGTCTCGCCTTCTACCGGGCGCTGGCCGACGCCTTCACCATCTGCGACGGATACCACTGCTCGGTCCTCGGCCCCACCGACCCCAACCGGTTGATGTGGATGTCGGGGAGCCTGGGCGCCCACTCAGCCGACGTCGGTGGAGCCGTCCTCACCACCTACGTGCAGACCCGCTTCGAGATGCTCGGAACGCTCGACTGGCCCACCATGCCCGAGCTGCTCACCGCCAACGGCGTCAGTTGGAAGGTGTACCAGGACCCCACCTCGCAGGCGCTGTTCAACGTCCTCAACTACTTCAAGCACATCTTCAAGCCGTCTAGCCCCACCGACGTCGAGAACGCGGCGCTGGCTCTGACCCCGGTATACCCCGCCGAGTTCGCGGCTGACGTGGCGGCGGGCACCCTTCCGCACGTGTCGTGGATCATGCCGCCCGCGCCCTGTTGCGAGCACCCGGCCACCCCGCCGGAGTACGGCGAGTGGTTGGTGTCGCAGATCCTCGAGACTCTCGTCTCCAACCCCGACGTATGGGCGCAGACGGTCTTCCTGGTGGTGTACGACGAGAACGGCGGCTTCTTCGACCACGTCCCGCCCACCACACCCGGGCCCACGGTGACCACCACCAACGGCCTGGTGCCCCCTGGTGGGTGGTCGTCACTGGCGGGCTCGGATTACGACGGCGAGTACGTGCCCAAGGCCAACACCACCAACGCCGCCGGCGGCCCGCCTTCGGACTGGTACGGGGTGCTGGGGCCGGTGGGCCTGGGCTTTCGGACACCCGCCCTCGTGATCTCCCCCTTCAGCGCCGGCGGCTGGGCGTGCTCGGACACCTTCGACCACATCTCGACCAACAAGTTCATCGAGCGGCTCTTCTTGCAGCCGGGCACGCTCATGGGCGCCGGAGGGATTCACGTGTCGCCGTGGCGTTACAACACCGTGGGCGACCTCACCGCCGCCCTCCCCAACCTGGGAAGGGCCGACACCGCGGTGCCCGCCCTCCCGGCCACGTCGCTGCTCTTCCCCGAGACCGCCGAGCAGGCGCTCCTCGACTCGTGGGGCGGCACGGTGGACTACGGCCAGGCCTACCCGCCGCCCGCCTCCAACTCCGACGCCTACCTGCAACAGGATCCCGAGCCGCAGGGCTTCACCCGAAAGCAGACGCCCAAGGGCTGACGAGCCGAGGCGGTCCTCGCCGGGCCCGGCAGCGCAGTCCCCGTCGTTAGCCTCGTGTCCCGATGGGCACGCCGCCGACGGTCATCGACTATCACCGAAGCTTCCTCTTCGAGGTGAGCCCCGAGGAAGTGTGGCAGGCCCTGTCGGAGCCCGGGCGCTTCGAAGCGTGGTGGGGGTGGCTCGGCGAATTGCGTGTGGACGGTGACGGTCTGGTCGACGGAGCGGTGCTGTCAGGCATCGTCTCGCCGCCGGTGCCCTATCGCATGCGAGTCACCGTCCATCTCGACCGGTGCCAGCGGCCGACGCGCATCGACGCCACCGTGGAGGGCGACCTGCGGGGCACGGCATCGCTCGAGTTGCATCCGCACGAAGCGGGCACGAGCGCCGAGGTGGCGTGGCGGATCGAGATGATGCAGCGCTCCATGCGCGTGGCGGCGCGCGTGGCGTCGCCGGTGCTGCGCTGGGGGCACGACCGGGTGGTGGACATGACCGCTCAGGGGTTCAGGCGGCACCTGCGCTCGCTGGGTGAGCCGGGAGCCTCGGCTCCTTAACCCAGCCGGGCGATGGCCATGGCGGCGGCGATGGCCACCACCGCCCACGACAGCGTGCGCAGTGCCCGCTCGAGAGGGAGGAGCAAGACGCGGCGGTCGAGACCGGTTTCCGTCCCGTCGTCCATGACGAGCGTGCCGTGCACCGACGTCACCGCCCGTCGCAGCCGGCGAGCCGGCGTGCTGAGGGCGCGCTGGGCGAGGGACAGGGCGAAGGCGAACACCGCCGCCAGCACGGCCGCTGCCGACACGGCCTGCGCCTGCGCCACGTAGGCGACCAAGACCGGGAAGGCGCCCCAGGACAGCGCGAAGCCCACGTCGGTGTGCACCACGCCCCCGAACAGCTCGGCGTTGTAAGCCACGACGAGCAGCGGCCCGAGCACGATGAAGGGCACGATCGACGCCCCCACTCTCACGACCCCGAGGGCGCCGAGTGCCACGGCCCCGCCCAGCGAGAGAACGCTCGCCGTCACGAGCACCGGAGAGGGGATGGACGTTCGCAGGGGACGGCCGTGCAGCTCGTCGAGGGCGTGGGCGGCGATCCCCACACCGAGAAAGAAGGCCAGAAGGGTGCCGACGAGGCGCACGGCGTCGGGATGGGGGGCCAGGGTGGCGCCGATTACGACATAGGAGAGGTGCCACGCCGTATACGGCGGGTGCAGCATCGTCCACCAGTCGCGCCATCCGCCTGAACGGGCGGCGTAGAAGGCGGGGCGCGACGGCCCGGCGCCCTGGCTCATGGCGGCGCGGCGCGCCTCGGGTACTCCGGCGGCCGGCTCGGCTTCGCTCACTCGGAAGCCCCTCGTCGCCGTCCCCACATGACCAGGCCTCCGCCCAAGCTCATGGTCCGCACCGTGACGTCTTCCATACCGGCGCGCTCCCACGCGGAGACGGTCCACTCGAGTGGATAGCGGCGGTAGTGACCGCTGATCGAGGGCCCGAGGAACCGCCCCACCTTGAACCATTCACGGCCACCGGTGAGCAGTCCCGCCAGGGGCAACACGGCACGGGTGTAAAGCCACCACCATCCCCGCCAGAAACGGCTCCGGGGCACCAGGAACTCGAGGTTGGCGAGGGTCCCGCCGGGACGGACCACCCGGGCCAGCTCCCTCAGGGTGGCCGCCGGGTCGTCCACGTAGCGCAGGAGATAGGTGAAGCTCACGGCGTCGAAAGCGTCGTCGGGGAAGGGCAGCTGCTCGCCGCGCCCCAGGGCGAAGGCGATGCCGCTGGCGCCGGCGCTCCTCACGTTGGCCTGTCCCCGCCGGAGCATCGGCTCGGTGAGGTCCACGCCGACCACCCCGGCGCCGGTGCGGGCCCGAAGAGCCAGGGCCACGCCGGCCGTGCCGGTGGCGACGTCGAGGACCGTGCCGGGGCCGGTTCGGGCGACGGCGTCCACCATGGTCCGGCGCCAGCGGCCGTTCTGCCCGAAGGAAAGGACCTCGGCCAGCCGGTCGTAGTGCCGGGGCAGGCCGTCGAACAGGTCGCGGGCCAGACGGTTCACATCACTGTCCGACGAGGCGGGAGGTGCAGGGGTGGCACCGGCCACGCCTCCGACCCTTCCACACCCGCAGCTGCCGTGCCCACACCGGGGGGACCACGGCCCGAGGCGACCCGACGTTTCCCGTCAGCCGCCTTCGGGCGCCGGGGCCGTCATGGCGGGCCAGGTCGCCACCACCAGCACGAACAGAAGAAACGTGGCGACGTGCACCCCCGTGCACCACAGGCAGATGGCCTTGATGGAAAAGAGCTCCGAATAGATCAGATAGACGACGAACCCGATCCCCACGACGACCATGGCCAGGCGGGCGAAGACCAGACGCTTTCCCCAGTCGCCGGCGACCTGCCAGAGAAACGGCAGGTTGGCGACGACCATGGCCGTGAAGAAGAGCAGCCCGAGCAGCGATACTGGGAGCACGCCGAAGACCTCGGACTGCGGACTGGTGGTCACCAGCGCGCAGTTGACGATGCCGGTCGAACTGCAGATGGGGATGATCCCGCTGAAGTGGTCGACGGTCAGGTACAGCGAGGCGCCGAAGCCCGCCAGCGAGAGCACGAAGGCTGTCCATCCCCACCACCAGCGGACGGAGCGGGTCATGTCGGGCGGGGCGGCGCTCCGGGCGCCCTTCTCAACCGGCGGCGCAACTCTGGGTCGCCGATCCACAGAGGTCGTTCACGTTGAACCGCATGGGCCGGAAGGAGACGACGGGTGTTCCGACGTCGAGTTGGATGACCGCATGATTGAGCAGCGGCAGGCCACGGGGATCCCCGGATATCTGCTTGCCGTTCTCGAAGGCGACCACCCGCCCCCGCGCCGGGCCGACCTGACCGCTAGTGAGCGGTTGCTGCCAGACGTCGAAGAACTGCCCGAGGGTGAACGCGCCCTTGTAGGGCGCCTCGACGTGCACGATGCCGTCCGTCGTGTGCACATGCAGCCAGTACAGGCACCCGTTCAAGCTGTTGTCCATCCACACACCCCCGGGCAGGTGCTCGACCAACCGCCCTGCGGGCATGCCCGCTCCGGCAGGGATGTGTACCTGGCTTCCGTTGACGAAGATCTCTACGAGCGTGTGGATGTGGTACTTCACGATCTGATCGGTGGCCGTCCGGCAGGTGATGCCGTCCACCGTGGCGCCGGAGGCCGTGGAGTCGGCGGACGCAAGGGCAGTCCCGGGCTGCAGTGGCACGCCTTCGGGGCCCGGCTGGATCGGGGACGACGACCCGAGGAACACCCAGAGCGCGATGCCCAACCCGGCGAGGACAACCACGCCGGCGGCGATGATCGGTCCCCATCGCCGTGGCAACGGCCCGTCGGGCTCCTGTCCCGATGGCCCGTCGGCACCATGTTCCTGGGCCCGGACGGTCACTCGGTCAGCTGACGCCCAGCTTCTGGCTCGCCGCCGTGACGGCCGAGGCGCTGCACACCGAGGCGGGCTGTTGCCCGTCCATCGAGCACAGACCGGCCGTGATGTAGTTGGCGGTTCCCACGATGCCCTGGGTCACGGGGTCGCTGGGGTTGGTCAGCTTGGCCGCGATGGCCGACTGATCGAACCCCAGGATCGTGTACGGCGAATAATTGGGGCCGAGCACGAACACCTTGTTGCCCATGTCGAGGAACGGGTAGCCGGTGTTGACGCCGAAGTGGGCGGCGTATTTCGACCACAGGTTCTGCTGGGCGCTGGTGAGCGGCTGGAACGCTTTGCGGTCGCCGAGCGTGTGGGTGTCGTTGGTCTCGTGCTCGACCGTGGTCAGGTCGAGATACGGACTCGTGAATTTGGCGTCGCGGAAGGTGAAGGTGGCGATGGAGGGCGGCGTGTCGAACGGGGAGCTCGTGGTGATGTCCAGGTTCGACCACGTCCCGAAGCGGGAGAAGGCCAAGACGATGGCCCACCGTTCGGCGCCGCACAGCGGGCAGAACTCGGCCCCGATGAAGAGCGCCTCGGGCTTGCCGTCCGAAGCGGTGAGCGCCGGCTGGCCCTTGTCGACCGACGGCGCGGTCACCGACGATGGGAGGCCCACCTGCGCCGCCTCGGACAGCGGCACCGACGTCACCTGCGAGACGAGCGAAGCCGGTGCCGTGCTGATCGACGAGGAGCTGGTCGTCGTGTTGTTCGACGTGCCGGTCACCTTCACCACCACCAGAGCCACGATGGCCAGCACCACCAGGGCGATGACGGCGTAGGCCATGGTGGCCGGCGAGAAGCGGCGTGGCGCGCCGGCGGTGACCGGCGTCGCCGGCCGGCGAGCTGCTTGGCCTTTGCCGGTGCCCTTGCCGGCGGGCGGGCGTCCGGCACTCCGCGACGGTGCCCGCCCTCCCGAGCCCGGCTTGGCCGACGGCGGACGCCGAACCGCTGAGGGCGGCCGCTGGCCAGGCTGCGGCGGACGCGGGCCGGACCCCGACCTCTGTCCGGGAGGCTTCTGACCCGAGCCCGGCTTCTGGCCCGGGCCCCTCTCTCCGCCTGGCTGCACGACGCTCATCTCGCTCCCTTGGTCGCCCGGTGTACGGCCAGGATCCTGTCGGGCCGACTGTCAATGGTGCCCCATCCGCCGCCCCTAAAGGTAGGCAGGGGGGGAGGGCACCTCTGGCAATTGCTGCCCGTCCCCGGCTCCGTCCGGGGCATCAGGTAATGCTCACCCCCGGCTGAGCGGCGCCTGTCGGGCGCCTGTGCCGATCCTCAGACGCTGCGGCGAGCCGATGCCCGCACCCGATGACGGCCACCGGCGGGATACATCCGCACCAGGTGGTTCCACCGGCACTCCGGGCAGACCTCCACCACGTAACACGCCACTTCGTTGGCGCGCCGGCACAGCTTGGCCAGCTCGGCGGGCGTGGCCGGGCAGCGGCCGTGTGAGGGGAGACCGGGACCGAACACATAGGTCACGTGGACCAAATCGACCTCGGCGCAGATCGGGCATTCCTCGGCAAGAGGCGTTCCGATGTTGCGGGCCGCCCGCATCAGCTCGGGGTGGGCGTCGCACACGTCCAGGCGGCTCAGGCGCCCTTTGCGGAACTCCTTGACCACGGCGTTGCGAGCCAGGCGGTACTCGACACGGCCCCCGGCGACTGACACCGGAAAGCCGCGGATAGCGCTCGGCCCGAAGGTCATCGGGTGACAGGGTATCCCCGGCCGGCCTTCTTCGAACGAGGCTCCGAGCCCCTATTTCGAAGCTGTCGGCCCTTCTCGACCTCCCATGGCGCGGAACTCGGTAGGACGAGGAGCTCCCGTCCCACCACCGGCGGCCCGGGGTTGTTGGGCAGTGACTTACTTGGCTCACCCCCTCAATCCCGACGCCCCGTGGCTGCGCGCTCACAGCGCGCGGTCCACCACCCTTCGCGCGATGTGGCTTAGCGTTATGCCGGTGCCGCCAAGGAGACCGTCAGACCCCCCCGCTAAGGTCCAGCGCGTCGGAGGTAGCACGGAGAGTCGGGCCATGGGCGTTATCGAGCGAGCAGCAGCGGAGGGGCGTGAGCTGACGCCTGAGGAAGCCCAGGAATACCTCGATGCCGAAGTCCGGCGCTACCTCGGCATCGGTCTGGAGGAGTTCTACAAGCTGGCGAAACAAGGCAAGCTCCCCGATCACCCAGCGGTCGCGCACCTAATCTTGCTCACCGGTGCCGAGCCGTCGTCGTGCTGAACCGCGCCCTGGTGACCGTGAGCCCGCAAGAACCGATTCTCAAGCAAAGGCCCGGTTTCTAAGGCATTTGCAGCACTCGTTGAGTGCTGTTCATCGTCACGCCCAATGGATTGTTGTGAAGCCAAAAGGCGTCTGGCTAGCCGTGACGGTCCCGGATGTTGTTCCGCTCCGGCTGAGCGCGGGCGGTCGTATCTACCTGAAGTCCACACTCCAGTTTCACTATGCCGATCACCCTGACTACCCAGGTGAGCGGAAGGTCGTCACCGATGAGTACGCCCACACCCTGAGTCGGGACGAACTACTCGCAGAGGAGATCCTTTCCTGGCACTGGCAGCCCGGGTCTCGGGTCGATCCACATCTTCACGTTGGCCCCGTTCCAGGCGGACCACCCAAACGCCGCCACATTCCGTCTGGACGCATTGCCTTTGAGCAAGTCCTGAAATACGCCATCGAGGAGGAAGACGTAAGGCCCTGCCTTGCCAAGGCAGCAGCGTTGGCACGGATCAATGAGTCTCTCCGGCGCTTCGAGGTTTTTCGGACATGGGAGTAATCGGAGGACCTAAGTCTCCCAAACAGGTCGGGGTTACACTCGGGAGCAGTGAGCACCGACGGCATACCGGACGCCAAGCCAGGTGATGGCGAGGCTGAGTCCGAGTTCGCCCACTTCGCTGACCTGGCAAAACGCCTTCTGGCGGTCCCCAAGGCCGAGGTCAACGGCAAGCGAAAGCGCCGTCGCAGGAGGGCTGCTAGCGGGCCGTCAGAGCCTTCCAAGTAAGCCGCCGGTCGCTGACCCCACCAAGGGCGAGCCGCATGCGCTCCAGGTCGCTCGCTATCCGGTGGTCGAAGCAGAAGATCCGCTCCGTCACATAGCGGTCAAGGTGTTCCTCGTCCACATGGATTTGGGTGCCCTTGATTGACCTCTTGAGCAGCGCCCAGAACGACTCCATGGTGTTCGTGTGAACGTCACCCGACACGTACTCCCGAGAGTGGTCAACAGACTTGTGGGCGAAGTGCCTGTCCAAGCCCCTGTAGGCCATGGCTTGGTCGGTGTAGACGGCTGAGCCTTCCTCGACCCAGCGCCGGACATTGCCCTGGAGTCTGAGTTTGGTAGTCGCCTCGACCGTCTCGGCTCGCACCCTGCCACCCCGCTGGATAACCCCTTGAACGACCGCTTTGTCGTCGCCGCCTCGGCTTGTGATCCGCTGCCTGCGGACGCCGTTGTGCATGTTGGCGGCGAGGCCACCGACGAAGGTTTCATCGGCCTCCACCGTGCCCGAGAGCTTGGCAAAAGACCTGCTCTCCATGGCTTTCCTGATCCGGTGGAACATGAACCAGGCCGTCTTCTGAGTCACCCCGAGTGCGCGGCCCAACTCATGGGAGCTGACGGAGTTCTTGGAGTTGGCGAGGAGCCAGATGGCAGGGAGCCACTTGTCCCAGCCGAGAGGCGAATCCTCAAAGATGGTCCCGACCTTCACGGAGAACTGACGGCGGCACTTCCCGCACTTCCAGATCCGACGGGTGGTCAGGAACGAGTGCTGACCGTCGTGGCGGCAGCGGGGACAGGTGACCCGCCCATCCGGCCACCGAAGAGCCTTGACGAACTCAAACGCCCGCTCAGGGTCCGAGAAGTAGCGGATCGCCTCCAGGAGGGTGGTGGGGAGTTCGTTGCTGGCCATGGGTTCATCGTCCCAAATGGGTGTAACAGCTACCTAGACGGCAGAAAATCCCCAGTTCAGAAGGGGTATCGAATCAAATACAGCACGCCTTTAGACGGCTGGCGCGCGTCCAGGGGCGCGCCTAAATACACGCCCCTGGACGGGTCAGCAGTTGTGGACAGGACCGCCTTGCGGCCCTATAATTCCTGGTTAGAGGGTTGGGGGACCAGGGGTTTCGCGACTAAGCCGAGCCCCTGGTCCTCCGGCTTTAGGTCGCAACCCCACCCTGATCGGCGTCGGTTAGGGGCACGACCGGGGCGCTATCACGGGCCACCGCCTGTGGCCGTGCTGACGACCTCCGAGATAGCTCTGTATTTCCCCGTGCCCACCTTCCGGACCAGGCCGTCTTTGGTGAGCGTCCACAGCGCGTTCCTAACGGAGTTCTGGGGGTTAGCGGTGACGACCGGGGTCCCCCGCTGTTCCAGCCCACGGAGGATCTCAAACGAGGTCATGGTCTTGCCGGTCTCACCCATCAGGTCGAGGACCATGGTCCGCACCGACACCGGGCCTACGGTGGTAAAGGGACGTGAGCTGCGTGGCTTCCGTGCCGAGGGCGACTCCGGCCGCTTCTGGAGGGTGGCAGCGGCCCCTTCGGCCACATGTCCGTTCGTCGCCTGTGAGCCCCCCAGAGCGTCCAGGGCGGCATCCAGCCGAGCAAGGGCCTTCCCCTCGGGCGTCCGGAGCACGGCGGCCCAGAGCGCAGCTCGGTGGCGCTTCAGATCCTCGTAGGCACGATCAATCTCGGTCATCGCATCAAAGTCTACGTCTAGATGGGGGCTCCTGCAACCAGCACCCCCCTCTAGACGTTCGTTAGCGAACACCCGTGCGTCTGAAAATCCGCTTCGGCGGGTGCATCAGGTGAGTCATTCCCGGTTGTTGCGTGCCCGTCGATATATCGATACGATACATCTTCACGATGCATCGATCCCATTCCAGCACACCCAACTCCCAGGTGGCCCCCTGATGCTCGAGCTTGCCATTCTCGGCCTGCTCGGTGAGCAGGAGCTGCACGGATACGAGATCCGCAAGCGCCTCCGTGAGGAGCTCGGCTTCTTCTCGCCGGTGTCGTTCGGATCGCTGTACCCGGCCCTGTCGCGCCTGGAGCGCTCGGGGGCCGTGGTGAGCGCCGAGGAACCGGGCGACTCGGCGCCGGCCTCGCCCATGACCGGATCGCTGAGCGGCGAGCGGGCCGCCCTGCGAGCACGGCGCAGCGCCGGGGGCCGGGGTCGGCGGGGGCGCAAGGTGTACCGCATCACCGCCGAGGGTCAGCGACAGTTCGCGGCGCTCTTGGACGGCAACGAGCGCGACACCGGCGCCGACGACGCCCGCAGCTTCGGCCTGCGCCTGGCCTTTGCCCGCTACCTCCCACCGGCGGCGCGGCTGCGGCTGCTGGAACGGCGACGGGCTCAGCTGGTGCAGCGACTCGACGAGGTGCGCCAGGCCACCGTCACCGGCCGGCGCGCCCTCGATCCCTACGCCCGGTCGGTGGTGGAGCACGCCGCTGAGTCGACCGAGCGCGACATCTCCTGGCTGGACCGCCTCATCGCCGCCGAACGGGGGCCTTCGGCTCCGACGACGAGCGGCGGCGTCCCTGGGGCCGGCCACACCTCGCTCGCCCCAGCGGGTGAGGTGACCCCTGATCTCGAAGGATCCCTGATCAACGTCAATACGGAAGGAAGCAACCGATGAGCAAGGTGCGGGTGGCGATCGCCGGAGTGGGTAACTGCGCCAGCTCCCTGGTCCAGGGAGTGGAGTTCTACCGGGACGCCGATCCCGAGGACACGGTGCCCGGCCTGATGCACGTGCGCCTCGGTGCCTACCACGTGGGCGACGTGGAGTTCGTGGCCGCCTTCGACGTGGACGCCGCCAAGGTGGGGGTGGACCTGTCCAAGGCCATCTGGGCCGGGCAGAACAACACGATCCGATTCGCCCAGGTCGGACATCTGGACGTGACCGTGCAGCGGGGGCCCACCTTCGACGGTCTGGGCTCCTACTACCGCGACACGGTCGAGGAGTCACCCGCCGAACCGGTGGACGTGGCCGAGGCACTGCGCCAGGCCCGTGCCGACGTGCTCGTGAGCTACCTCCCGGTCGGCTCCGAGGAGGCGCAGCGCCACTACGCGCAGGCCTGCCTGGACGCCGGCGTGGCCTTCGTCAACGCCATCCCGGTGTTCATCGCCAGCGACCCCGTGTGGGCCCGCAAGTTCCGCGACGCCGGGATCCCCATCGTCGGCGACGACATCAAGAGCCAGGTGGGGGCCACGATCGTCCACCGGGTGCTCACCCGCCTGTTCGAGGACCGGGGCCTGGCCCTCGACCGCACCTACCAGCTCAACTTCGGCGGGAACATGGACTTCAAGAACATGCTGGAGCGCCAGCGCCTGCAGTCGAAGAAGGTGTCCAAGACCCAGGCCGTGACCAGCCAGGTCGAGAACTACGTGCTCGGCGCCGAGGACGTCCACATCGGCCCGTCCGACCACGTGCCCTGGCTGGCGGACCGCAAGTGGGCGTACATCCGTCTCGAGGGGCGCAACTTCGGCGACGTGCCGCTCAACGTGGAGCTCAAGCTCGAGGTGTGGGACTCGCCCAACTCGGCGGGGGTGATCATCGACGCCGTGCGATGCGCCAAGATCGCCCTCGACCACGGCCACGGCGGTCCACTGCTCGGCCCCTGCGCCTACTTCATGAAGTCGCCGCCCGTGCAGTTCCACGACGACCAGGCCCACGACATGGTGGAGCAATTCGCCGCCGGGGCCCTCGGGCCGAGCTGGCCCACCGACGAGCCCGACCAGGCCGACTAGGAAGTCCGATCTACGGGGTGGCGACCCGGGTGCGCCACCAGTGGTCGAGGCGGCGGCGCACCTCTTCCTCGCCGAGCGGGCCCTCCTCCAGGCGCAGCTCCAGCAGGAAGGCGAGCGCCTCCCCGACGGGGGGCCCGGGAGGGATCCCGAGCTGTTCCATGACCTGGCGCCCGTCCAGCTCGGGCCGGATGGCGTCGAGCTCCTCCTGGGTGCGCAGCTCCTCGATGCGCTGCACGAGCTCGTCCATGCGCCGCGCCAGCGCCTTGGCCCGAGCCGGGTTGCGGGTGGTGCAGTCGGAGCGGGTGAGCTCGTTCAGCCGGTCCAGCAGGGGCCCGGCGTCGCGTACGTAGCGTCGGACGGCCTTGTCGGTCCAGCCCAGGCGGTAGGTGTGGAAGCGCAGGTGCAGCTCCACCAGGCGCACCACTACGTCGGTGTCATCGTTGGAATAGCGCAGCGCCTCGAGGCGCTCACGGGCCATGCGTGCCCCCACCACCTCGTGGTGGTGGAAGGTGACCCCGCCGGGGCCGAAGGCCCGGGTCCGGGGCTTGCCGATGTCGTGCAACAGGGCGGCCAGACGCAGCAGGCGGTCCGAGCTCGTCTTGTCGACCACGGCGAGGGTGTGGGCAAGCACGTCCTTGTGCCGGTGGATGGGGTCCTGCTCCAGGGCCAGCGCCGGCAGCTCGGGCAGGAACCGGGCGGCCAGGCCCGTCTCCACTACGAACCACAGACCCGGTGACGGCTTCGAGAGGACGAGGAGCTTGTCGAGCTCGTCACGGATCCGCTCGGGCGACACGATGGCCAGGCGCTCGGCCATCTCATGGACGGCCGTCACCAATGCCTCGTCGGGTACCAGACCCAGCCCGGCGATGAAGCGCGCCGCCCGCAACATGCGCAGCGGGTCGTCGGCGAACGACACATGGGGGTCGAGCGGCGTCCGCAGCCGGCGTGCCCCCAAGTCGTCGAGGCCGCCGTACGGGTCGATCAGCTCGAGGCCGGGCACGGACAGGGCCATGGCGTTCACCGTGAAGTCCCGGCGGGAGAGATCGACCTCCACCGAGTCCCCGAAGGCGACCTCGGGCTTGCGCGACTCAGGCAGGTAGGTCTCGGCCCGATGGGTGGTGATCTCGTAGCGCCGCCCGCCCTTGGCTGCGCCCACCGTGCCGAAACGCTTCCCCTGCAGCCACACCGACTCCGCCCAGCCTCCGACGATGGTTTCGATCTCGTCAGGAACGGCGTCGGTGGTGAGGTCGAAGTCCGTAGGCCCAACAGCGGCGTCGAGACCGTCGTCGGTCGGGCGCGCCACGATGGCGTCGCGCACCGATCCGCCCACCAGGTAGAGACGGTGGCCGGCTTCGGCGAAACGTGCCGCCACCTCGCCGGTGGCGTCGAGCAGCGGATGGACGCGGGCGGGGATCACCGGCGCCGAGGGTAGTGGCGCGCGGCAACAGGTCCCGTCTCTGTCCGGCGAGGACGCGTCAGCAGCCTCGGATGGCGTGGTACCCGGCTGTAGCGTGCTTCGCCATGGGCCGGCCCGCGTTCGCCCTCGCCCTGGCGGCTGCCGGTGCGACCCTCCTGGCAGCCGCACCCACCGGAGCATGGGGCGCCTCGCGCCCGTCGGCGAGCTCCAAATCGCCGGTCGCGCCCACGGACCTGGCCGCCGGCGGCTCCACAAGCGGCGCTCCGGCGCTGACGCTGTTGTCCCAGTCGCCGTGGGTGGGCCCAGGGCAGTCCATGCAGCTCCGCCTCGGCCTCGGCGGCGCGCCGGCAACGTCGATGTCGATCTCCTTCACGCTGTTCTCGCACCTCACCAGTCGTTCCGCCTTCGCCGAGACGGCGGGCGGCACTGCCGTCGGCACCACGCTGGGCTCGTCGACGGTGCAAGCCTCCACGCTCACCCCCGATCCCCAGGGCGGCGTGGACGTGACCGTGCCGGTGAAGAGCGGAGACGCGCCTGCGGCGGGGACGGGGGCGTTCACCGCCGATCTCGATTGCGCGGCGGGGAGCTGTGGCGGTGTGTACCCGCTGCGCGTGCAACTGTCCGCGCCCGGGGGCGGCGTCCGCACCAGCCTCATGACCTATCTCGTCTACGCCAACCCACCCGCCGACACGCAGCGGCTGCGCCTGGCAATGGTGATGCCGCTGTCGTTGCCCCTAGGTGGGGCCGGCCGTGCTGTGCCCCAGGCGCAGGACACCGCCCTCGACACACTCGACAATCTCGATGCGGCCATGAGTGCCCACTCGACTGCGCCGCTCACGCTCTACCCCCAGCCGTCCGCCGTCGCCGCCCTGGAGGCGTCGTCGCGTCCCCGGGCTAAAACGGCGCTCACCGGCCTCGAGGCGCTGTCGGCGCAGCCCGACCGACAGGTCCTGGCCGGCCCGTACGTGCCCGTGGACCCCGACGCCTTGGCTGCGGCCGGGCTCGGGAGCGAGCTGACCCAGCAGGTGCGCCGAGGTGTGCAGGCCCTGGCCCCGTTGCGCGGCGGGGGACACACGTGGGTGGTGCCGGGCCCGATCACCGCCTCGTCGATGTCGGCACTGCAGTCCCTCGGCTACGACCGGCTGGCCCTGCCGGTGAGCGATGTGGTCCAGGGCGGTGGTCCCTCGCTCACCATCACCCAGCCCTTCACGCTCAGCGCCGGGCGGGGAGTGACGGCGACCGCCGTCGAGACGGACAGCGAGCTGGCATCGGACATGGCCGCCGGGAGCGGCGGCACCACGTTCCTTGCCGCCTACCGCATGCTCGCCGACCTCGCCCTTGTCTATTACGAGCAACCCAACGCGTTGTCACCTCGCGGTCTGCTCGTCCTGCCCTCGGCCGGCGCCCTGCCCGGCCCCGGCTTCGTCGACACCGTGCTCGGCGCCCTCGGCACCGACCCCCTGGTGGCGCCCGTCACCGTCGATGAGCTCTTCACCGACGTCCCCATCGCCACGAGCACGCGACGCCTGGCGTCGGCCTCGAGCTCGTCCTCGCTCCCGGCCAAGCAGATCCGCGACGGACGGGCCCGCCTGACGGCGTTCTCCACGGCCGTCGATGCCGCTGCCTCGCCGGTGGTGAGAAGCCTCGACGACATGCTGCTGTCTTCGGAGAACAGCCAGCTGCACCCTGCCCAGCAGCAGCAGGCGGTCGCCGCCTTCACCGCCGCGCTCTCCGGCGAGCTGAACAGCGTGTCCATTCGGGCAGACACCATCAAGCTGACCTCTACGGCGGCCAAGGTGCCGATCACCATCACCAAGCAGGCGGGCTACGGCGTCAGCGGCGTCCTCAGCATCACCGGCGACAAGGTGGTCTTTCCGGCCGGGGCCGCCCAGGATCCGGGCCCGGTGTGCCGCTCGCCGTCAGTGCGCAGCTCGGCGGGCCGCTCCACCTTCTCGTGCGTGGCCGCCATCGGCCACGCCACCAACGCCGTGTACGTCGACATGCGGGCCCGGGCCACCGGCGACTTCCGCCTCGCCGTCACCCTGACCAGCCCGAGCGGCGGCCTCGTCCTGGCCAGCACCCATGTGACCGTCCACTCCATGTCGACGTCGCTCGTGGCAGTGGGGCTGTCGGTGGCGGCGCTGTTGGTGCTCCTCGTGTGGTGGGGGCGCACGCTGTGGCGCCGGCACCCCCCGGGGCGCGGTGCGCACGTCCGGCGCCCGCAGCCGTCACAGGTCGCGTGAGCCGCACCTCATTCCACCGCTACACGGGCGTGATGGCGGTGGGCACGACCCTGTCGCGCCTCACTGGCCTGCTCCGGCTGGTGGCCCTCGTGTACGCGGTGCACTTCGCCACGCTGGCCGACGCCTACAACCTGGCCAACACCCTCCCCAACGTGGTGCACGACGTCGTGCTGGGCGGCATCGTCTCGGCGACCTTCCTGCCTGTGTTCGTGTCCCAGCTGGCAGGACGGGCCGAAGACGAAGCCTGGGAGGCCATTTCGGCCGTGGTGAGCGTGTCGGTCGTCGTCATCGTGCTCGCCTCCATCGCCTTTCTGATCGCGGCGCCCTTCATCATCGACGCCATGACGGCGTTCAACCATTCGGGGAACGCTGCCCAGGAACGCACGGTGGCCGAGCAGCTGCTGGTGCTGTTCGTCCCGCAGCTCGCCTGTTACGGCTGCATCAGCGTGGCCACCGCACTGCTCAATGCCCGCCGCCGTTTCGGCCCGCCCACCTTCGTGCCTATCGCCAACAACGTGGTGCTCATCGTCGTGCTCGTCGCGTTCGGGCTGTGGGTGCGCAATCCCACCCTGCACGGGGTCTACGACCACCGGAGCCAGCTCTATCTGCTCGGGCTCGGGACCACCCTGGGTGTGGTGATCCAGCTGGTCTTCCTGTTGCCGAGCCTGCGGCGAGCCGGACTGCAGCTGCGCTGGTACCCGCGCCTTCGCCACCCCGCCGTGCACTCGATCGTCGGGTTGTCGGGATGGACGGTGGGCCTGGTCCTCGCCAACCAGCTGGCGCTGGTCGTGGTGCTCGCCCTGTCGGTGCACGTTGGAACGGGCGCCGTCACTGCCTACACGTACGCGTGGACGTTCTTCCAGCTCCCCTACGGCGTGGTGGCGGTGTCGATCATGAGCGCGTCCGCCCCGGAGCTGGCGGCGCGGTGGACGACCGGCGACCTGGACGGGTTCCGGCGCCGGATGGACCTGTCGCTCCGCTCGATGCTGGCTGTCGTCATCCCCGTCGCCGCCGCCATGGTGGTGCTGGCCCGTCCCCTGCTCGCCCTGCTCGGCCATCTCATCGGCCATCCCGGTGCCACAGGCACGACGGCGGTGGCCTTGGCCATGTTGAGCTTGGGTCTGCCCGGGTTCTGCGTCTTTCTGTACGTGGTCCGGGTGCTGCAGTCCACCCAGGACCTGCGCTCGGCCTTCTGGCTGTACGCCCTCGAGAACGCACTGAACATCGCCTTGGCCCTCGCCCTGGCCGGACCGCTCGGGGTGCGCGGCATCATGCTGTCCATCGCCATCGCCTACACGGTGGCGGCTCTCGTCGGGTTGTCGCAGGTACGGCGGCGGCTGGGCGGTCTGGAGACCGAGCGCGTGGCCCGGCCGGTGGGGCGTGTCGCCGCCGCCACGGTGGTGCTCGTGGTGGGCACCGTGCTCGGCAGCAGCATCTCGGCGAGCGAGACGCTCGGCGCGCTCTTGGGACGCCTCGTCCTCGGCACGGCGGCGGGCCTGGCCGGCTACGTGCTCGGTGCCGCCGCGCTGGTGGCCTTCCACGACCGACGGGCGCGCCAGGGGCGCCACCATGGGGGAGGTCCCAGCGTGGACGCGCACGCAGATGGAGGCGAAGCGGCCGCCACGGAGGAGACCGCCGGCGCATCTTCTGGTCGGAGCACGCGTCGAATACGACGGCGTCCGCCTGGTCCGGACGCGCCCCGCCGAGCGCGTCGTCGTCCCGGTCCCCCGCCGCCGCCGGAACCCTTGCCCCCGGCGGGACGGCCCCCCATGCGGCCCACGCGCCTCGGTCCCACGCTGCCACCGGGGGGATCGGACGACGGCGACCGTGGCAGACTCGACCCCTAGCCCCAGGGCGGCGGCCGGGGGCCCGCTCGTCGACCGACAGGGAGAGCCGATGCCCGGCATCAAGGTGGTCACCGACAGCGCCTGCGACCTCGCCCCGCAGATGGCCGAGGACCGGGGGGTGCGGGTGGTACCGCTCACCATTCGCTTCGGAGACGAAGAGGTCGTCGACCGGGAGCAGCTGTCGACCAAGGAGTTCTGGGACCGGGTGACGACCGGGTCGGTCATCCCCGAGACGGCCGCCCCCTCCCCCGGAGCCTTTCAGGCGGCCTTCACCGAGGCTGCCGACGAGGGGGCCGAGGGCGTGGTGTGCGTGACGTTGTCGTCGGGCGTCTCGGCCACCTACCAGGCGGCCATGACCGCCGCCGATCACGTCTCCGATCGCATTGCGGTGGCGGTGATCGACTCGCTGTCGATGACCATGGGCGAAGGACTCATGGTGCTGGCTGCCGTGGAGGCAGCTGGGCGCGGGGCGTCGCTCGAGGAGGTGAAAAGCGAGCTGCTCGGCTGCCGGGACCGTACCCGGGTTTACGGGGTCATCGACAGCCTCGAGTTCTTGAAGCGCGGTGGGCGCATCGGCGGCGCCGCGCAGCTCATGGGTTCGCTGCTCTCCATCAAGCCGGTGATCGAGATCCGAAACGGTGTCGTCGAAGTGGAGTCACGACAGCGCACCCGACTTCGATCGCTGCAGTACCTGGCCGACAAGGCCCGCACCGCCGGGCGCCTGGAACGCGTGGCCGTCGCCAACGGGGCCGCCACCGATATCCACGAGGTGGTGTCGCGCCTGCAGGACCTCGACACCGTGCACGAGCTGATCGTCACCGATTTGGGCCCGGTGATCGGCGCCCACGGCGGCCCGGGCACGATCGGGATGTGTTTCCAACTGGCCGGCTGATCGGCCGCCGCTAACCTCGCGCCGATGGACGACGCCTCGGCGGGACCTTCGCCCGCGGCCCCCCGCAGCGCTTCGCCGGCGCCGAGCGGCCCCTTCGCCGGCGCCGAGTGGCCGTCCCGAGTGGCCGACACCGTCGAGGACGTCGTGGTCGCCGTGCACGACCGGGCCATCCGGCCCCTGCTGCTCGTGGCCCGAGGGCTCGTGTTCGGAATCCTTGTCGCCGTCATGGTGTTTGTGGTTGCGGTGTTGATATCGATCGCGTTGATCAGAGTGCTGGACGTGTACGCCTTTCCCGGCAGGGTGTGGGCCTCTTACCTGGTGGTAGGGGGTTTTCTGACCCTGCTCGGGATCGTCGCCTTCACGTTGGGCCGTGCCCGGCGCCAGGAGGAGGGCTGAACCGTGCCCGACCGGAGGCAGGTGGTGATCCTGGGATCGGGCCCCGCCGGGCTGACGGCGGCGGTGTACGCGGCGCGCGCCAACCTGCAGCCGCTCGTGATCGAGGGTGAGCCGTCGTCCACGAGCGACCAGCCCGGCGGCCAGCTCATGCTCACCACGGAGGTCGAGAACTACCCCGGGTTCGTGGAGGGGATCCTGGGCCCCGAGCTCATGACACGCTTTCGGGACCAGGCCCAGCGCTTCGGCGCCGAGTTCGTCACCACTAAAGCGCGGGCTGTCGACTTCTCGACGCGTCCGTTTCGGATCTGGACGTCCGAGCCCGACGTGGAACACGACGTGGAAGGGCAAGCCGTGATCGTGGCCACCGGGGCGCGCTCGCTCATGCTCGGGGTGCCCGGTGAGGACCGCCTCCTCGGCCACGGCGTGTCGACGTGCGCCACCTGTGACGGCTTCTTCTTCCGCCAGCAGGAGATCGCCGTCGTGGGTGGAGGGGACTCGGCGGTGGAAGAGGCGCTGTTCCTCACCCGCTTCGCCGACAAGGTGACCTTGGTGCACCGTCGCAAGGAGCTGCGGGCATCGAAAATCATGCAGGACCGCGCCTTCGCCAACGAGAAGATCGCCTTTCGGTGGGACTCCGTCGTCACCGAGGTCCTCGGCGAAGCGAAGGTCGACGCCGTGCGCCTCCACAACGTCGTGTCGGGCGACGACGATGTCCTGGCCCTGGGCGGCCTATTCGTGGCCATCGGCCACGAGCCCAATACGGCGGTGTTCGCCGGGCAGTTGGACATGCTCGAGAACGGGTACATCCGCACCCGTGACGGCACAAAGACCAACGTGGACGGCGTGTTCGCCTGCGGCGACGTCCAGGACCACGTCTACCGGCAGGCGGTCACCGCCGCCGGGTCGGGGTGCATGGCGGCCATCGACGCCGAGCGTTATCTCGAGGCGCTCGGGCACTGACGCGGGACCCGGAATGCCGGATGCGGGCGTGGTGTTGACGGTGCAAACGGCTTGTGTGCCGGTCGAGGGCGTGGTGTTGCGACGCCAGGAAGGACGATGATGAGCAAGCGGATGACGACGCTCACCGACGCTACCTTTGACGAGCATGTCAAGGCCGCCGAGGTGCCCGTCCTGGTGGATTTCTGGGCCGAATGGTGCGGTCCATGCAAGCTGATCTCCCCGGTGCTCGAGGAGATCGCCGAGGAGCAAATGGGCAAGGTACAGATCGCCAAGCTGAACATCGACGAGAACCTGGACGTCACACGCCGCTACGAGGTGATGAGCATCCCGACGCTGATCCTGTTCAAGGACGGCGAGCCCCAGGCCCGGATCGTGGGCGCCCGGGGCAAGGCCCAGCTGCTCCAGGAGCTGTCAGCCCACCTGTAGCCGCCCTGCCCCTCTCCCCCGGCGACGAGGGTGAAGGGGTGGCCGACCTCCAGCGGCGGTTGCGAAAGCTCGACGTACCCACCGATCCCGATCCGGACGGCACCTTCGGCAGCGGTACTCGAGCCGCCGTGGAGGCGTTCCAGCATGGCCGGGGCCTGCGCGTGGACGGGGTGTGCGGCCCGCAGACCTGGGCGGCCCTGGTCGAGGCGGGCTTCGGTCTCGGAGACCG
>Ga0307479_10000375_pt1 | contig 40119 bp, 39 predicted proteins | sample atmos_gasesECM4C_FD_203743 | JGI IMG/M metagenome (GOLD analysis project Ga0307479, IMG submission 203743) | Hardwood forest soil microbial communities from Morgan-Monroe State Forest, Indiana, United States - atmos_gasesECM4C_515 | ecosystem: Environmental > Terrestrial > Soil > Temperate...
GTTGATGGCATTGCGAGCTTCCGGCCGGTTGATGGTGAGGATCTCCACCTTGCCCCGCCGCTCCCGCTCCACTGCCGCCATGCCGGTCTCCTCTCTCGGTGGGTTGCGATGTCACGCTGTGCGCCCGCATCGGCGTGGTCTTCTGCAGGCGAGTCTGGCCCGCCGGAGTTTCAGCCCGCCATCCGAAAGCGCGGCAGCGGCCCGGAAAGGAGGATGCGCTCGCCCACCAGGTTGCGCCCGGCCAAGGCGGCGAGCTCCTCGTCCTCGGCGGCGGCGGCCACCTGGCGTCCGTCGTCGAGCCGGGCGATGACCGGCGCCGCCGACGGCCGGCCGTCGCGTCCACTCACCACGGTCGAAGCCATCACCGTGGCGGGACCGAGGGCGTCCCCCGTCACGGCCCTGGTGGTCCCGTCGATGGCGGTCTGGGCCGCGGTGGTGTCGGCGCGTCGCCACCCGCCGGGCGGCGGGTCGGCACCGTAGACACCGACGGCGTGCTTGGTGGCGTACCACCCCAACCCCGTCACGAGCCCTGTGCCCCCGGTCTCGCGCAGACGCGCCGTCATGGTGGCGATGGCGTGCAGCGTGTAGTTGTTTCCCGGCCCTCCGAAGTAGGGGAGCCCACCGGTGACGGTCAGCCCCCGCTTGTCGTCGACGTCGATCCCGATGGCCTGCGCCGCCATCTCGACGGCGCAGGGAAAGCACGAGTACAGGTCGAAGGCGCCCACCTCGTCGACGCCCACCCCGGCGGCCTCGAGGCAAGCGCCGACGGCAGCGGCGATCGCCGGTGACGATCCCGGGTCGGGACGTGCAGAGGGGAACCACACGTCGTTGGCCTCGGCGCCCGACAGACAGAACACGGCCCGGTCCGCCACGTCGGCGCGCCGCGCCGCCGCCAAGGAGGTGACGAGCACCGCCGCACCCTGGTCGACGGTGATCACGGCGCACAGAAGCTTCGGATAGGGCTCGGCCACGAGGCGGTTATCGGGGCCGACCGTGGACAGCTCTTCGGGGGTGCGGCGCGTCGGGAACCACGCCGCAGGGTGGGTGGCGGCCACGGCGGTGAACGGCGCCATGAGCTCACCCAGTACACGGCGGTGCTCGTCCAGGCTCCGGTCGGCGCGATGGGCGAGCACGCTTTCGAACAGTGCGTACACGTGCACGGGGGCGATGAGCCCGGCGTCGAGCTCGGCCTGGCCCACCCCGGCGCGGCCGTCGCCGATCACGGGATCGGGCGGAAGGCTCTGCTCCTCGGGCACCGGAGGCGGGCTGGCCATGGCTTTCATGGTCCGCTGCGCTTCGGCTCCTGCCACCAGCACCGTCTGAGCGCGCCCGGCGGCGATGTCGTCGGCAGCTCGGTTGAGCAGCCACTGCGGCGAGTTGCCCCCGATGGTGGACACCTCCGTGCGCGCCGGCGACAACCCCAGGCGACCGGCCAGCGCCGTGGCGGTGGCGGGCGGCACCGGCGACATGACGTTCACCACCGACACCCGGTCGACGCCGCCGGCGAGGGCCGGCGCCTCGGCCAGGCACTGCCGAGCCGCCCGAGTCATGAGGTCGAGGGCGGACACCGGCGCGTCGCGCTCGAGGCACTGGCCCCCGGCCACGATGACCGGGAGGCGTTCCTCGTCGAGGCCGTTCATCGGGGGAGGAGCCCGTTCAAGAGCAGCGACACCACGAAGTCGGCCACCACGGCGGCGGGCAAGCCGTCGTCGGTCACGATGCGACGGTGGGCGATCTGTCCCACCAGGGCCGCCACCGAGAAGGCGACCATGCGCGGCGGGTAGTCGACGATGATCCCCCGCTGTACGGCGCTGGCCACGATCTCCTCGATGTCGCCGATGAAGCCCTCGTAGATCCCGAACAAGTGCTTCTCGAAGCGGTCGCCCAGTGCGTACGAGTCCCGGAACAGCAGCTTCACGAGGGCGCGGTCCGACTCGAAGAACTCGAAGGTGGCGCGCACCGCCGCCCGGAAGGGGGCGTCGGGCGCCCCCGGTGACGGGGTGGCCAGGCCTTCGGTGACGTGGCGCCGCAACGCCTGGCCTTCGGACTCCATGAGCTCGTGGAACAGAGCGTCCTTGGAATCGAAGTACCAGTAGATCGACCCGTAGGAGAGTTTCGCCGTCTTGGCGATCTCGGCGATGGTGGTGGCGTGGTAGCCCTTGCGGGCGAACACCTTCTTGGCGGCGGCGAGGATCTCCGCCCGCCGTTCCTCCTTGTCCTGTTCGCTCATGGCCCGCCGCACGGCCCGGCTCCGGCCCGGTCGCGACGGCGACGCCGCAGGTCTGCTCGAGGCGCGCACCGCCGTCACGGTACCAACAGACTGACGGATCAGTCAGAAAACCGGGGCCGCCCGGCAGCCGGGCGCACGTGGTCGCCGGCGCGTCGCCCCAGGCGGATCCACAGCGGGTAGGTCACGAACAACGCGGCCGAGACGATGTGGGTGGGAAGACCCACCTTTTCGTGGTCGAAGTGGAAGACGCCCGAGTTGAGCATCCAGTCGCGACCCGTCTTGGCACGACACAACCGGGCGAGCCAGTGCACCCAGCGGGCGTTGGCGTACAGCGATACCGAGGTCACCATGAAGACGGCCAGCACCACCGCTTCGAGGCGCCGGGCCGTGCGCTCGTCGGGTGCGACCACCTCGATGGCGGCGCCCGACGCCACGAGCAGCGGGGGATCGACGAGGAAGCTCACTTCACCGCGTCCCGGTACTTGAGGCGCATGGCCCGACGCGCCCACACCCCGACACGGCGAGGGAGCGGCAGCCACATCGGCTCGCGACGAAGCCCGCCCACGTCGCGCACCACCGCCTTCACCTTGGTGAACTCGCGCAGGCCTTCCTCGCCGTGGGTCACCCCCAGGCCCGACGCCTTGAAGCCGCCGAAGGGAAGGCCGGGCACGGCGAAGCCCACCATGACGTCGTTGACGGACACGCTGCCCGCCTCCAAGCCGTCCACGAGACGGTCGACCAGTGCGGGGTCCTTGGCGAACACCGAGGCGCCGAGCCCGAACGGTGAGTCATTGGCCAGATGGAGCGCCTGGTTGGGACCCGCCACGCGCATGATGGGGAGCAGGGGCCCGAACGTCTCGTCGCGCATGGCCAGCATGTCGTGGTCGACGTCGAGCAGGACGGTGGGTTCGAAGGCGGGGCGGCCGCCCACCTCGGTGCGCTCGCCACCCGCGGCGATGGTGGCGCCCTTCGACACGGCGTCGGCGACGTGCTCTTCGGACACGGCCACCTGGCCCGAGTGGATCATGGCCCCGACGTCGCCGTCGGGCGCCTGACGGAGCCGGCGGGTGAGCGAGAGGACCTTTTCGACGAAGCGGTCGTACACCTCGTCCACGACGTAGACCCGCTCGGTGCCGATACAGGTCTGGCCACAGTTGGTGAAGGCCCCCCACACCGCTGCCGCCGCCGCCCGGTCGAGATCGGCATCGGCGCACACGATCATGGGGTCCTTGCCGCCCATCTCGAGCACTACCGGCGTGCGGGTCTGGGCGGCGGCTCGCATCACGGCCGTTCCGGTTGCCACCGAGCCCGTGAAGCACACCTTGTCGACGCCGGAGCGCACCAACGCCTCGCCCGCCCGGCGGTCGCCGGTGACCACCTGGACGACGTCGGGGTGGTCACCGAGGCCCGAGAACAGCTCTCCAACGAGCATGCCGGTGCGCGGGGTGAACTCCGACGGTTTGAGCACGACGGTGTTACCGGCGAACAAGGCGGTGGCGACGGGGCCGAGCGAGAGCACGAGCGGGTAGTTCCACGGACTGATCACCGCCACGACGCCGAGTGGCTCGTACCGGCGTTCGGCGCGCTTGTGCACGAGGATCCCCGGTGGCACCTTGCTGGGCGAGAGCAGCCTGGGGGCGTGGCGGGCGTACCACGTGATGAGCTCGCAGGCGACGAGGATCTCGTTGACCACCGCTTCGGTCCGGAGCTTTCCCGTCTCCGACACCATGGTGTCCACCACCTCGTCCATGCGGCGCATCAATGTCTGGCGCGCCCCGAGCAGATGCCGGGCGCGTCCGGCCGGCGACACCGCCCGCCAACTGGCGGCCGCCGCCCGGGCGCGACTGACGGCGTCGGCCACGGAGGGAACCGGTTCGTGGGTCCCGGACTTCTGCGCGAGGTCCTCGGTGACGGTCTGAGCCATGGCGTGCCTTCTTTCGCTCCCTTTCCCTTACCTTCGCGTGTCCGCAGCGTCGGGCTTCAAAACGGCTTTCCGGGTCGCTTCATGGCCGGGTACCGATCTCGGCGTGGGCGGTGCCGGTGAGACGCCACGCCCCTGCCGTCTCCCAGCGGGAACGCCGGTGCTCGAGCACCACCTCGGCGTCGGCCACCTCGCTGTTGGTGCAGGTGGCGCTGGCCCCATCGGGGTCGCGGTACCCGAGGGTGACCGCCTGATCGCCGGGGATGTCCACCTCCACTCGCAGTCGCCAGCGACCCACCGTCCCCCGAACGCTCCAGTGGGGCAGACCGAGGCGGGCCCGCAGCAGGGGTGCCGCCGCCAGCGGATCACGAGGCCAGTCCTTGCCCCCGACGCGCAGTTGGACGAAGGGTAAGGGAGGAAGGCGGTCCAAGCCCGGCCGCCGGCTCGTGGCGGCCACCACTTCGAGCAGGTCTCCGTCACCGAGCTCGGCGTGCAGCCATCCCCACCGCTCGGCGTTGCCGTGCCCGTAGATGTGGGCGACCCCGCCCCGGGCTCCCGGAGAGAGCGTGACGGCCGTCCCGTCCACCGCCACCGTCCCGCTGAAGGTGGTGGTGGGCACGGGCACGATCTGCGCCCCGGGGAGGACCTCGCGCTCCCAGGCCCACAACGGGAAGGTGAAGAGCGGGTCAGCGCCGGGCTCCTCCCAGGACAGGTCCCACGACAGCGTTCCCGCCTTGCCCCGCATCACCGGCGGGTCCAGCACGGCGTCGCCTGCCGCCGGCCAACCCGCCGGGCGCGCCGGCTGGCTTTTCTCCGCGTCGCCGGCTTGGCGGGAAGAAGTGGCGGTTGGCACCGGCTGGGGACCAAAGCGCTCGAGGACGGGCGGCTTCGGCGGGCGGAAGAGGGCAACCCAGCCATGCGAGCTGGCCTCGCCCTGGAGCGGGGACAGCAGTTCGTGGTGCACCCACAAGCCGAGCCCGCGTCCTGGGTCGGACACCGTGGCGTACACCACCTCGAGGCGACCAGGCGCGCCCTGCCAGCGAGGTGAGAGCAAGCTCACGACACCGCCCGTCGGACGTCGAAACGCTGAAGGAGCGCCAGCGGTCCGACCCCCATCCGGTGTAGACGCCGCATGAAACCTGCCGACAGCGTCGCCACCAGCTCGGGCCCCCGGCCCACCCGCAAGAAGGCGGCCAGAGGGAGCCCGGTGGCGGGGCCGCTGTCCGCCATGCGCAGGAGCATGATGCGGGCGCCGGTGGCCGCCCGCCACGGTCCAAGCGGCGAGGCGCGTACCAACCGGCGCAGCTCGGTGGCGGCCCGAGCCTCGTGTCCGGCTTCGTCAGCGAGGACCGTGTCCACGAAGGAGGCCGTCTCGTCGTCCACGACTCGGCGCAGCCACACGAGCAGGTCGGTGGCGATGCCCTCGCCCAGGAAGTCCGCCACGGCGGCACGCAATTCGTCGTGGTCGGGGGGTCGGTCGTGGAAGCGGTCGAGGACGGGCCGGAAGGGCGCCATGGCGCGCTCGGGGTCGGCGCCCAAGGCCCGCAGCCGTCGCACGAATCCGCGGTGGTGTCGCAGCTCTTCGGCGGCGATGGTGCGCCAGGCGCGCCGCTCGCCGGCGTCGGTGGCAGCGGCGGCGCGCTCCGCCGCCTTGTCGTGCGCCTTCTGCTCGCCGTAGGCGATGGCGCCCAGCACCTGGATGAGTGCGGTGTCGGCCACGGCTCTCCTTTCCTTCGAGGCCGTCACGCCGGGACCGTGGTCGGGACCGCCGCCGCTTCCTCGTCGGCCACGGCCGCCCCGCCCAGGCGGGCGGCAAGACTTCGCGACAAGGCCAGCGCCACGGCCATGATCGTCACCTGCGGGTTCACCTCGGCGCAGCCGGGCAGTGTGGACGCGTCCAACACCCACAGTCGTTCGACGCCTCGCAGCGCCCCGTCGGGTCGCAACGGGAAGCGACCAGCATCGGCGCCCGCCGCGATGGTGCCGCACGGGTGGAAGGCCGCCACGTGCATGTGTCGGGGGTCTGCCAGGGCCACGGCCTGGTCGAGCTCGCTCGTCGACCGGACCCGGGGCATGGCGGGGACACCGGTCAGGACCTCGGTGGCGCCGGCGGCGAAGAGGATCCGTCCCATGATGTCGACGGCGCGCACGAGACGCCGCCCGTCGGCGGCGTCCAGGTCGTAGCGGAGCAGCGGGCGCCTGCGCCCGTGCACGCGCCCTGCCGGCCGGTCGGCCACCATGGCTCCCAGCGACGCCAGGTGGTCTGCGCTTTCCAGCTCGTGGAGCAACTCCCGCCCCACCCCGGGCAGTTCCATGGTCCCCATCCCGGGCGGGGTGGCGGTGGCCTCGACGAGGATCCCGTCCGACTCGTGGAACTCCTCGACGGCGGCGCTCTGCAGGACTCCCTGCCAGGCCACCACGGGCTCGTCGAATCGGCCCGACACCCCGACTGCGGGGTGCACGGCGAGGTTGCGGCCGAGCTGGCGATGGCGGCCGAGGCCGCTGCGCCGCAGGAGGGGAGGGGACTCCGTCGCCCCCGCGCTCACGACCACGGCAGCGTCGGCCCGCACCGTGAAGAGCGTCCCGTCCGGGCGTTGCGCCAGGACCCCGGTGGCGCTGCCCCGTTCCACCACCACGCGCTCCACCCTGGCGTCCGACACGATGCGCGCTCCCGCCGAGCAAGCGTCGGGGAGGGCGTTCAAGTGCACCCCGAACTTGGCGTTGCGCGGGCAGCCGATGGCGCATTGACAGCACCCGCCGCATCCCGGGGCGTTGCGCATGAGCGGACCGGCGCGCCAGCCCAGCTTGTCGGCGCCGGCCAGCGCCAGCGCACCGTTGCGTCCCATTACCGCTGACGGCACGGCTTCGACCTGGAGAAGCTCCCACACCTCGTCGAGGGAAGCGGCGAACGAGGCCGGATCGGCCCAGTGGAGCCCGGCCTGGTCCCGCCACCGCTCCAGCACCGGCGCGGGGGTGCGGTAACAGGTGCCGGAATTGACCAGGGTGGTTCCCCCCACTCCTCGCCCGATGGGCAGCATCACGGGGGGCCGTCCCAAAGCGGCGGTGGCGCCGCCGTCGCGGTAGAGCCCGGCGAAGCGCTCGAGGGGCCCGGCCGTCCGGAATTCGTCCACGCCGTGGCGGCGTCCCTCCTCGAGCACGAGCACCGACATCCCGGCCCGGGCCAGCGTGCGGGCGGCCACGGCCCCGCCAGCTCCCGACCCGACCACGACCACGTCGGTGCGGCTCCAGCTGGGCCAGTGCAACGAGGAGGTCACGTCGAGCATGGCGTCGGGACGCGCCGGCGGCGCGGCCGTGGCGGCGGCGGTGACGAGGGCGGAGGCAGCACGAGATCCGTGGACCAACAGGACGAGCGCCTTCAGCCCGTCGAGGCCGAGGGCGACGGCCCCGGCCCGGCGCAACGATCGCCACAGGGCAGCTCGCTCCTCGGCGGTGCGCCGGGACAGGACGCGGCCGGAGCTCGCTAGCGAGCACACCTCGAGGCCAAGGGCGCCTCCGACGACGGCTCCGGTGACCGGCGCCGGCTGGCGGGCCAGAAAGTCCGACAGTGCTGCCGACAGTGCCGTCGGATCTGGCCCACCGTTCTCGGCGGGAAGGAGTGTGGCGCACAGCCCGGCCAGCGCTCGGGCGCGGGCGCCGCTCAGTTGTGTCGTACCTCGCTCCACGGCACGCCTTTGTCCACCTCGACGTCGCGTGGCAACCCGAGGATGCGTTCTGCCATCTGGTTGCGCAGGACCTCTGAGGTTCCGCCCTCGATGGTGTTGGCCCGCGCCCGCAGGAAGGTCTGGGCGCGGGCCTCGGGCCCGCTGTCGCCGGGCATCCACGCCACCGCCCCGAGGCCGTTGGCATCGACGGCGAAGCTGGACCGGCGTTGGTTGTACTCGGCGTTGAAGACCTTGTTCACGGCACCTTCAGGCCCCGGCTGATCTCCTCGCAAGCGGGCCGAGTTCGCCCGGAAGGCGGTGATCTCCTTCACCTCGGACTCGATGTAGAACTGGGCCAGGCGCTGGCGCACGACCGGGTCGCGCCGATCGGGGATGCTGTCCAGATAGCTCATCCACGGATCGCGCCGTACCCCACCCGTGAACGACACCGGGTCGAGCGAGATGCCGGCCAGCGCCACGCGCTCGTTCATCAGCGTGGTACGGGCGCAGCGCCATCCGTCGCCCACGGCGCCCACCCGGTTCCGGTCCGGGATGCGCACATCGGAGAAGAACACCTCGTTGAACTCCGACGACCCGGTCATCTGCCGCAGCGGCCGCACCTCCACCCCGGGCGCCTTCATGTCCACGATGAAGTAGGTCAGCCCCTCGTGTTTGGGTGTCTCCGGATCGGTGCGGGCCAAGAGCATTCCGAACGTGGCGAACTGGGCGATGGTCGTCCATACCTTCTGACCGTTCACCACCCATTCGTCCCCGTCGCGCACCGCCCGCGTGGACAACGACGCCAGGTCGGACCCCGAGCCGGGCTCGCTGAACAGCTGGCACCAGATCTCCTCGGCAGAGAGGATCTTGCGCAGGTAACGCTCCTTCTGCTCCTCGGTGCCGTGGTCGATGAGGGTCGGTCCGGCCAGCCCCACGCCGAGCAGGTTGATCGACACCGTGGGCAGGCGGTGGCGCAACAGTTCCGAGCGGATCACCTGTTGCATCCATACCTCACCCGACATGCCGCCGTATTCCTTGGGCCACAGTGGCGCCGCGTACGGGCTGCGGCCGATGGTGCCTTGCCAGGAGAACGGATTGAAGCCGGATGCCGACTTCACCTTCTCGAGTGTCTCGTCGTCGCCGGCCTCGACGGCGTCCACCCAGCCGGCGGGCAGCGCCTCGGTCAACCACAACCGGAACTCGTCACGGAATTGGCGCTGGGCCGGTGTGTCCTCGATCTGCCACCGCATCGATCTCGCCTCCGGGGCTCGTGGGGGACACCGGTAAACTGATTCGTCAATCAGCAGCGCGCCCAGTGTAGGGGAGGCCATCCATGGCGACCAGCGGGACAGGCACCGGGGGAGGCCTGTCCGAGCAGCAGCAGGAAGCCATGCGCCGGGCGGTGCCCGAGACCATGCTGGCCACGCCCTATCTGTCGTGGCTGGGCCTGCACTTCGAGCGCTACGAGCCCGACGACGTGGTGATGCGCCTCAGTTTCAGGCCCGAGTTGACCAACGACGGCACCTACTACCACGGCGGGGTGGTGGCGGCGGCCCTCGACACCGCCGGGGCAGCGGCAGCGTGGTCCAACCACGACTTCAACAAGGGGGTGCGCGCCTCCACCGTGGCGCTGTCCCTGCAGTACGTCGGCGCCGCCAAGCAGAGCGACTTGGTTTGCCACGGACGGGTGGTGCGGCGGGGCAAGGAGCTCACCTTCATCGAGATCACCGCCGCCGACGCCGAGGGGTCCGTCGTCGCCCACGGCGTGCAGACCTATCGGATCGTCTGAAGGCTCAGTTGCTCTCGGTGGCGCCGTCTCGCCACGGTTCCACCACCCCGTGCACGGGGGCGTCGTGCTCGCCTTCTCCCGCCATGTCGCCGAGGAGGTCGGCAACGGCGTCCAGGCCCACCTGGCGGCGGGGCAGCTCCGCGAACGGGAAGCGCCCCGATGCCAGCATGCTGAGCGCCTGGCGATAGGCGGCCGCGTCGACGCCCAGCGCGCCCAGGATGCGCAGCTCCTTGTAGACGATCAGGTCCGGCCAGAACCCCGGCGTCTCCGCCGAGCCCCGTATCCCGGCCACCACGACGGTGCCGGCGGGGCGGGCCAGCGACACGGCTTGGCCCAGGGCGGCGGGCGCCTTGGCCGTGACGTCCACGACGACGTCGGCCAGTCGCCCCACTGCCTTGGTGAGCACCGCCACGGCGTCCTCCGCCTCTACGGCGACCACCAGGTCGGCACCGAAGCGCTTGGCCAGGCTCAGGCGTTCGGCGTCCCGCTTGCCCAGCCCGGTGACGAGGACGGTGGCGGCGCCGGCATCTTTGGCGGCGGCCACGGCGGCAAGCCCGCGGATCCCGGGCCCGAGCACGGCGACGACGTCGCCCGGTCGGGTCCCCGGCAAGGTGACCGCCCACCGGACGCCGGCGCCGAGAGGGTTGAACACGGTGGCCAGCACGGGGTCGAGCCCGGCGGGCACACGGTGGAGCAAGGTGTCTGCGCTCAGGTACTGGTACTGGGCGTACCCACCCCACAGCCCCGGGGACTTGTCCACGGGGACGAAGCCGTACATGTCGCTGATGCCGTGCACGGCGCACCGGCGGTAGTCACCGGCGAGGCACGGGCCGCACACCCGGCACGACTGGAACACCTCGACCGCCACCCGGTCTCCCACCTCCACGCCCCACCGCCCGGCGGCGCGCCCCCCCAACGCCTCGATGGTGCCCACCGTCTCGTGGCCGGGGACGAAGGCGAAGCCGGTGGGGAGGTGCCCGGTGAACTGTTCGTGATCCGTGCCGCACAACCCGCACGCCTCCACCTTGAGCAGAGCGTCGTCGGGCCCGACGTCGGGCACCTCGATTGTGCGCCGCACCAGTTGGCGGGGCGACTCGAGCACGAGAGCGTCACCTTGCGCGCTCTCGCCGCGTCCCGCTCGTCCGATCATGGCGCCGGTAGCACGCGCATGGTGGCCCGGGCGCCTGCGGGCGTGTCGAGGGCGAGGAGTCGCCGCCGGCGCTCTGCCACCTCCTCGAGAAAGCTCCGTCCCGACTCCAGATAACGCAAGACGTCGGCTTGGCCCTGCGGCCGCGGGAGCATCCACGAGTGGCCGCCGGGCACCCACTGCACGTCCAAGCCCGTGACGGCAGCGAATTCGGCGGCAGTGGCTGGGGTGCAGATGCGGTCGAAGCACCCCCACACCCCGAACAAGGGCACGCCGGCCCGCACCACCTGAGACAGCTCGGCGCGCATGTCGATGGTCATGAGCATGGCGCCGACGGGCAGCGTCCGCCCCATGGCCCGGATGTTGCGCCGTGCGTCCGGCCACAGCCCCCGCATCGTCGAAGAGAGTCGCCGCCCGATGAGGAGGTCGGGCGAATCGAGCACGGCCGCCAGCATGAGCTCGGTCACCGACGCCACGTCCGGCAACATCGGGCCGAGGAGGCGCACGACGGGGCCGTTTCGATCGCGCCAGGCGGGGGTGGCCGCGCCGTCGCGGTAGACGATGCCCAGGGTGCGCTCGGGATAGTCGACGGCGAACTGCACGGCCACCGCCCCGCCCATGGAGTGGCCGAGGAACAACGTCTGCTCGATGCCGAGCAGGTCGAGAAGGGCGGCGACTTGGGCGGTGATCTCCCTGATGTTGACCTTCTCCCACGGCAGGGGGTCGCTGCCGGCGAAGCCGGGCAGGCTGGGGTTGACCATCCGCCAGCCGAAGGTGGCGGCCAGGTGGCTGCTCTCGCGCCAGTACATGCCGCCGCCGGCGAAGTACCCGTGCACGTTCACCGCCCAGATCGGGGACGAGCCGGGCCCCTCGGGCCCGGAAGCGTCCTCGTTGTCGGACACGGCGAAGCGCACTCGCCGCCCGTCGATCACTGCCCGTTCGGGGACCATGCGCACAGGGGGTGATCCTCTGCGCCGTCCCCACGCCCACGGGAGCAAGCCGCCGTCCGTGAGGAGCGTTGAGGTGGAGCGACCTGAAGGGGAAGCGGCGCGCTTCACGTCACCCTCGAGTGTACCCCCCGATGTCGGCCGAACTGCGTTTTCAGGCGCGCACCTTCATGTCGTCGACTCGTGCCGTCGCCGCTTCTGCTTCTGTGACGAAACGGTGAACCAGCTCGCCGGCGGGAACGAGCTCGCCGATGCCGCCCACGCCCTGTCCGGCCGGATAGCACTCGCGTGACGCGTCGACGTCGGAGGTGTGCTCGTCGCCGCCCAAGTGGAATGCCTTGTCGCTGATGGAACGTCCCAGCTGGGCGGGGAAGGGCTGAAGCTCATCGCCATGCTCTTCGAAGAACCGGGTGTAGTCGTTGCGCACCACCCGCATGGTCTTGCCTGAGTAGGCCCGGCTGATGACGGTGCCGTCCTCGGGCGATCGAAGAAGGGCGTCTTTGTAACCGAGGACCGCTCGCGCCTCGGGCGTGGCGATGAACCGAGTGCCCACCCAGACGCCGTCGGCGCCCAGGGCCAGGGCAGCGGCCAGGCCGCGCCCGTCGAAGATCCCCCCCGCTGCCACCACCGGCACGCGGTCTCCGACGGCGTCCACGATCTGGGGAACGAGCGGCATGGTGGCGACGAGGCCGGTGTGGCCACCCGCTTCTGTTCCCTGGGCCACCACGATGTCGCAGCCGGCGTCGACGGCGCGCCGGGCGTGCTCCACTTTGCCGCACATGTTGATCACGAGCAGCCCGTGGCCATGGCACAGGTTGACGACCTGCGTGGGGACACCGAGACCGGCCACGAATACCGATGCCCCGCCTTCGATGATGAGCTCCACCTGCGCGGCCATGTCAGCGGGCATGGCCGTGAGCAGGTCGACCCCGAAGGGCTTGTCCGTCCGGGCGCGCACCTCGGCCATCTCGGCCACCATCCGGTCGTTGGACATGGTCGAGGCGCCCAAGCAGCCGAAGCCGCCCGCCTCCGATACCGCCGCCACCAGCTGGTGGTACGAGACCCCGCCCATCCCGGCCAGCATCACGGGGTGATCGATGCCGAGGAGGTCGGTGAGTCGGGTGCGCATGGCCCTCTCCCTAGTTGATTGACGAATCAGTTTACGTAGGCGGACGACCCGGGCGCCATCGAGCCTCGTAGTGTCGAGGTCCGTGGACGACCCCCGAGCCGCCCTGCGCCGGGGGTGGGCGAGAACTCGCCTCGTGTACCACACGCTGAGCGATCTCGGGCTCAAGACCACCGGCGAAGTGGTCGCCCACAGCTGGCGCCGGCGCCGCACTGGTGCGTCCGAATGGATGGGGCGCGCTCCTGGCGATGACGGCGTCGAGCCGGGGGTACTCGACCACGTCGAGGAGATCGAGGCGGGCGCCAGCTTCCGCTTCACCGAGGCCACCTTGGAGGTGCTGGTGCCGGCGGCCGACGTGGTGCGTCTGACGTGGGGCCCGGCCCAGGACCCCATGCCCTATGCCGCCACGGTCCCGCCCGAGTGGAAGCCCCCGCCCGTGACGGTGTCGATCGGCGCCGACGGCGGACGGCTGGTACGCGGCGGTGACCTCGACGTCGAGGTCTCGAGGCGCGGTGAGGTGGTCGTGCGCCAGAGCTCGAGCCCTGGCGTCCGTCATCAGCTCCCGCCCGTTCGACGCGGGCGGTGGTGGGTGCAGCGCTACCGGGCTCGTCCCGGTGAGCGCTTCTCCGGGCTCGGCGAGCAGGCGGCGGACGTCGACCTCCGCGGGGGATCCTTCCGGCTGTGGAACCGTGACCCCGGAGGGGCGTGGGGACGCGGCCAGAGCCCGCTGTACGTCGGCATCCCCGTCGTCCTCGCCTCTCACCCCGACGGCAACTTCCTGTCCTTCTACGACAACCACTGCTCGGCAGAGTTCGTGTTCGCGCCCCCCGACCAAGACGGGGAGGTGTCGGTGACCTTCCGGGGCGGGGCGCTGCGGGAGTACGTCATGGTGGGTGCACCCGCCACACTGCTCGAGCGCTACAGCCAGCTGACCGGCCGGTGCGCACTGCCCCCTCGGTGGGCGCTCGGCTACCACCAGAGCCGCTGGGGGTATCGCACGGAGCGCCATGTCCGGGAGGTGCTCGACGGGTACCGGGACAGAGGCATTCCCCTCAGCGCCGTGCACCTCGACATCGATTACATGCGGGGCTACCGGGTGTTCACCGTCGACCGGCACCGCTTCCCCGATCTCGGCCGGCTGGGCGAGCGGGCGGGGATCCAAGGCGTACGGCTCGTCACGATCATCGACCCGGCCGTGAAGGTGGACCCGCACTACCCGCTCTACGAGCAGGGTGTGGAGGAGAAGCGGTTCTGTACCGACGCCCAGGGTGACGTCGAGATCGGCGTGGTGTGGCCGGGGCGCGCCGCCTTCCCCGACTTCACCGACCCGGCCGTCCGCCAATGGTGGACGGCCCAGTACCGGACCCTCACCGATGCTGGCGTGGGTGGCGTCTGGCACGACATGAACGAACCCACCTCGATCTCACTGGTGGGCGACCCCACCTTGCCCCTGTCCACGCGTCACGACCTCGAGGGCATCGGTGGCGATCACGCACTGGCGCACAACGTCTACGGCTGGCTCATGAACCAAGCCGGTTACGAGGGGCTCAGAAGAGCCCGTCCCGACCGTCGTCCCTTCGTGCTGTCGCGTTCGGGATGGGCGGGGAACCAGCGCTGGGCTTGGACCTGGACCGGCGACGTCGAGACGAGTTGGGCCGGCCTGCGCCAACAGGTGGCCACCGTGGTCGGTCTCGGGTTGTCCGGGATCCCGTTCGCCGGGTCCGACACCGGCGGGTTCAGCGGTGCCCCCGATGGCGAGCTGTACCTGCGCTGGCTGCAGATGTCGGTGCTCATGCCGCTGTGCCGCACCCACAGCATCGTCGGCTCACCACGGCGCGAGCCGTGGCGCTTTCCCGAGCCGGCCCAGAGCGCCATCGCCGACTGGATCACGTTCCGTTACCGGCTGCTGCCCTACCTCTATACGTTGGCCCACCAAGCTGCGGCGCAAGGTGCACCTCTGGTGCGTCCGGTGTGGTGGGCGCAGCGCGCCGTCACTTCCAAAGACGGCGACGGCGAGATCGCCGCCGAGGATGACACGTTCCTTCTCGGTGACGACCTGTTCGTGGCACCTGTGACCGGCCCGGCGACGACCAGGCGGTCCGTGTGCCTCCCGTCGGGCGAGTGGCACCCGCTGTGGTCGGCCGACGCGCCCGGCGCCCGCTCGGGACGGACCGAAGTCGCCTGCCCCTCGGCGCGCATCGCCGTGTTGGCGCGCGCCGGAAGCATCATCGCCTTGGATGACGGGTGGGCCAGGCCGGGTGCGTGCGTCGTCGAGGGGGACGACGACCCGGAGCGGGCCCCGGGGGCCGGCACCGGAGCTCCGTCGGGCGACCACGCGCCGAGAATGCTCGCCTTCCACTGTTGGCCGACGGCCGGGACCGCTTCCGGGTCATGCGCAGACGACTCCGGCGATGGCGACGGCCCGGTGCGCGCCGACGAGCTGGTCCTCAGCGGAGTCGAGCGCGGGGGGACCGCCCGGATGCGGTGGCGCTCGCTCGGCGCCTATCCGCGCCCGCAGCGCGTGCGGGTGGTGGTGCACGGGTGGACGGCGGGGTCGGCCCTGGCCGACGGGCGGCCGGTGCCCGTGCGCGGCGGCACGGTCGAGTGCGAGGCCTTCGACGAGCTCGAGCTCACCGCCCTCCGGCCCGCCTGACGTGGCCATTGGTCGGGATAGGTGCTCATCTGGGTGCCGGAGCGAGCGCCTTCACCGCCGCGTCGGTGCTGTCGTAGAAGTGGTCGGCACCGATGCGGTCGTATAGGCCGCTTCGCTTCAGATTCTCCAGGAGGTGATCGCCGGCTCTGGCCACGCCGACCGTGATGTGGAGATGGTTCAGCTCACCGAGCAGGCCCCGGACCACCCGAGTACCGGTGAAGTCGATGTCGTGCAGGCCGACGGCGTCGAGGACGACCACACTCGGCGGCGGCTGGCGCTGCAGGACCATCTCATCCACCTGCATCCGGACGTGCTCGGAGTTGAGGTAGTAGAGCGGCTGGGCGAAGAGCAGCACCACCACCCCGGGGACCGGAACAGCGGAGCTCCTCCCGCCCCGAAGCGGTTCCCAGCTGGTGGTGCCGGGGATGCGACCCATCTCGTGCACCGAAGGGCGGGCGGACAGGCGGGTGCGCTCGAGGATGGCCAGTACGACGGCCACGGCGATGCCCTGCTCCACGCCCACCAAGGCCACCGTGAGCAGCGTGACGATGGCCAGGGCGAACTCGACGACGTCGAAGTGGAGCACGGCGCGCAGATCGTCCACGTGGAAGATGCGCGTCGCCACGTACACGAGGATGGCTCCCAGGGTGGCGATGGGCACGTCCTTCAGGATCCCGGCGGCCGGCACGAGCAGCACCACCGCGCCGGCTGCCCCCAGCCCGGTCCACGGCGTCCGGCCGCCTGCGGTCGCAATGGCGGCCGTGCGGGCCGGGCTGGCGTTCACGGCGAAGGATCCACTCACCCCGGCGAGCACGCTGCCCACCCCCACGCCCACAAAGTCGCGGCCCACGTTCACCTGGTAGCCGCCCTCGTCGGCAAAGGCCCGGGACGTCGCCGCCGATTGGCTGATGACCACCAGGGCCACCACGACCGAGACGGGCAGGACCTGATGCACCGTGGTCCACGACAGCTCCTGGAGCCCGAAGGTCGGTGCCCCGTGGGCGACGGTGCCGAGCACGGCGACGCCGTGGGAGGCCAGTCCGGCTGCCCCCACCAGGATCGTCGATGCCACCAGCCCCACCAGCGCGCCGGGCAGGCGCCGGTCGATTCGCTCGGCCACCACCACGACGGCGAACACTCCCGCCGCGATCCCAACCGTCCAGCCGTTGGCGTTTCCCAGATGCGACAGCACGTTGCCGACGCGATGCACGGTGGAGCCGCTGGGCGACGCCAACCCGAGGACGTCGGGAAGCTGGTGCACCACGATGATCACGGCCACACCGGCCAGGAAGCCGGTGATGATCGGCGTGGAGAGGAACTCGGCGATCCATCCCAGGCGCAACAGGCCCACGGCGGCCACGAACACGCCCACCTCCACGGCAAGGACCCCGGCCAGCGCCGCGTAGTGGTGGGACTGCTGGGGGGCGAGCGTGGTGAGGGCGGCAGCGAAGAGGGGGGCGATCGTGGAGTCGGCTCCCACCGAGAGCTGCGGGTTCGAGCCGAGCAGGGCGAATGCCACGGTGCCCGCCACGAAGGCGTAGAGCCCGGTGATGGGAGGCATCCCCGCCAGGCGGGAGGTGGCCAGCTGTTCGGGCACGGCGATGACGAGCAATGTCAGCGCGGCCAGGGCCTCGATGCCCGGTCGTGCGCCTCCGAAGCGGACGGCCAGCTGTCGCTCGAGCGCGCCGACGAGCGAAGGCCGGGCACGGCTCGTCGCCTGATCGTTCACGCTGCCCTCCACGACAGGACGGGCTCGCCTCCAACCACCTGCCCGGCCGTAGTGTCGCGCCGGGCGGCTTCAGGCGTTGGATTCGAGCCAGCGGCGCTCGACGGAGAGCACCGACACCTCGGGGTGCGACCACACGAAACGCTCCACTTGGTCGAGCACTTCTTCTACCCGCCCGGCACTGGGGGCGACGAAGGCGAAGCCGATCCCGGCCCGCTGCCATCGGTCGTGGTGGGCGATCTCCGAGGCGGAGACGCCGAATCGGCGCCGGGCCGTTTCCACGATGTGGCGGACCACGGCGCGTTTCTCCTTGAGCGACGACGACGCCCCGATGTGCAGGTCGACCTCGAGTGCGGCGCAGTGCACGGTCAGCCGCCGGTGCCCAAGAAGGCGGTGAGCGGTGCTACCGCCGGCGCCGCCGCCGCACCGAGAAGGGGAAGGCCGAAGGCCTCTTCGACGGTCTTGAGCACCGAGTAGTGGTCGTAGGGGCCGGGGAGCACGCGGCCGGGCGGGGTGCCCGGCGTCGCCACGATGCCGAGGACCGTTCCGCCTCCACCCGAGGAGCCGACCGCTCCAGTCTGCGGGTCCATGGAGGCGTCGCTCTCCCCCTCGTCCCAGGTGACGACGAGCAAGCCGCCATGTTGCCAGGCGCTCGAGGCGGTGACCTGGGAGACGAAGTGACCCAGCCAGGCGCCGGCGGACGAAGGAGAGCAGTCATGCCCGCTGTCGCACAGGTTCGGGGTCACCCACACGAAGCGGGGGACTGCGGGCTGCGGTCCGGACAGCAGCGGGGGCAGGGCGGTGTACGGCTGCAGATGGGCGCACAGCCCCGGGTCGGATCGGATGTCGGTGAAGTAGGCGAACGGGTCGTGCTTCTGGGCGTACAGGCCGTCGGGCGACTCAGGCCCGAGAAAGCAGGGCGTGGGCATGTTCTCGAAGTAGGCGCCCCAGGACACCCCGGCCCGCGACAGCTGAGCGCCGAGGTTGTCGCCTCGCTGGAAGCACGAGGTGCAGTCGGACGTCACGTTCCAGGTCGACCCCGATGCGAGCGCCAGGTAGTTCGGGAGGCTCGGGTGGGATGCCGCGTACCAGGTTGTCGTGTACGCATAGCGCCGGGCCGTGGCAGCGATCGACGGCGTCGCCAACGCCTGGGACGCGCCCAGGTTCTCCATCACCACCACGAACACGTGGGACACCGACGAGAGCGCCGACGCCTCCGTTGTGGTCGTCGTCGACGTCGGAGGCGCCGGTCCGGAGGTGGTTGACGACCTCAGGCCCGACGAGGTGTGGACGGCCGATCTACAACCAGCCAGGACAGTGACGGCGAGGACGGCGATCATCGCCGCTGCCCACCGGCGCTTCGCCATCTCGAGCCAGTGTATGGCGCTGCTACCGTCGGGCGATGCCGCAGTGGCTCACCGATGGCGAGTACCGAACCCTGTCAGCGGCGAGCGCGCGACTCGTACCCGCCGACGACACGCCAGGCGCGATCGATGCCGGCGTCGCCGACTACATCGACGGCCTGCTCGGCGCCTTTAGGGTGGACCCGCCTCGCATCTGGGCGGGCGGCCCGACATCGGGCAGGCACGGGGGCGCCGCCGGGTTCGGGCGTTTCCTCGAGCTCGGACCGCTCGAGGAACTGGCTTGGCGCATGCGCATCGAAGGTTCCGACGGCCGCCCCGAGCGCGAGTTCAACGGCCCGGTCACGGGATGGCAGGAACGGTATCGGCAAGGCCTGGCCGCGTTGGGCAGCGACTTCACGGAGGTGGGCGGGGCCGAACAGGACGAGCGACTGCGGTCGGCCGGCGACTTCACCGATCTCCTCTACGAGCATTGCTGTGAAGCGATGTACGGGGCACCGGAGTACGGCGGCAATCGTCACGGAATCGGCTGGGACGCCATCGGCTATGCCGGCGACGTCCAGCCGCGGGGGTGGACCGACACCGAGGTCTCCGGTCCGTGACCGCCGACGCCGTGGTGGTCGGGTCGGGACCCGGCGGAGCGGCCGCGGCCGAAGTGCTCGTGCGGGCGGGATGGACGGTGACGATCGTCGAGAAGGGTCGCAATCACCTCGTCGACTCCGCCCAACCCGAGCGCCTCCTCGAGCACTTCTCGAACGACGAGATCAAGTTCTTCCATCGCCACTTCCTCGGCCCTGACCCGCTCACCGAGCCGCGTACCTTCCGGGTCGGGCCTGCCGACGGCGATCACAGCCTGGTGGGGGAGGTGAACTCAATTCCTTCCACGGTGGGAGGCGGGGGTATTCACGCCGATGGCAAGGTGCCGCGGTTTCGCGAAGAGGACTTCGTCCTGCGCACCACGTTCGGACCGGTTGAGGGAGCATCGGTCGAGGACTGGCCTCTGTCCTACGACGAGCTCGAGCCCTACTACGCCGAGGCAGAGCGGCTCATCGGGGTGGCCGGCGACGACAGCGCCAACCCCTTTGCCGCCTGGCGCTCCGGCCCGTACCCCATGCCGCCGGGAGCGCCCATGTACGGCGCCACCTTGTCGGCGCAAGCGGCGTCGCGCCTGGGTCTGCATCCTTACGCGGCGCCGACCGCGGCCAACAGCATCCCCTACGACGGCCGCCCCGCCTGCAACAACTGCGGCTTCTGCGCTTTCTTCGGCTGTCCCATCCACGCCAAGGGTGACCCGGTCGCCATGCTCCAGCGGGCGCTCGCCTCCGGGCGGGCCGAGTTGCTCGCCGAGACCTTCGCGGCCCGCATCGTGACCCGTGGACGGCGGGCCACCGGGGTCGAAGTGGTGGCGGCCGACGGGACGACACGCGTCATCGGCGCCAAGGCGGTGGTGGTGGCGGGTGGCGCCGTCGAGACGCCGCGCCTGCTCATGTTGTCCGGGCTCGACCATCCGGAGCTCGGTCGCAATCTGATGGTCCACTTCCAGACGATCGCCTTCGGGGTCATGGACCACGACCTGCACGCCGAGCGAGGCAGGGCGGTGACCCATGTCCACGACGACGCCGTGATCGTCGACGAGGCGGCCCGTCAGGCGGCGCGCCAGGGTGGGCTGCCCTGGGTGCGTGGTGGCTTGGTCGAACACGGTGGCCCCGCCCTGCCCGTGGCGGAGGCGAAGCGCTACCCGTGGGGACCCAAGCACAAGGCGCTCATGCAAGCCTCCCCGATGCGCAAACGGCTGTGGGCCTTCACCATGCAGGGGGAGGACCTGGCGCAGCCCACCAACCGGGTGGACCTCGATCCTTCGGTGCGGGACGCCCGTGGGTTCCCGGCGGCGCGCCTCACCTACGCGCCCCATCGCCATGAGTTCGTCGCTTCCGCCCATCACCGCCGCGCCCTCGTGGAGGTGTTCGCCGAGATGGGAGCGGCCGGGGTGGGAGTGGTGACCACCCCCGCCGTCCCCGGAGAGCTGGGATGGGAGGGCCCGTCGTCGGCCGCGCCTTCGAGCCATCACGTGATGGGCACGACCCGGATGGGCACCGATCCCCGGACGTCGGTGGTGGACGCCTTCGGCCGCCTGCACGGCCTCGACAACGTCGTCGTGGCGGACTCGTCGGTGTTCGTCACCTCCGCCGGCTACGGACCCACCCTCACGCTCGTGGCCCTCGCCTTGCGCGCCGCGTCGGCCCTCGCCGGTTCGTCAAATCCGCTCCAGGGTGGCGCCGTCGAATAACGGCGCCATCTCCAGTCGCTCGGCGTCCTCGTGCAGCACGTCGTCGGAAGGAGTATTGGTGGTGACGGGGGTGGCGGCGTACGACTCGGCTGCCTCGAGGGTGGGCCGGAGCACCTGCAGGTCGCTCGAGGTGATGAGGAAGAGCCGGGGGTCGGCGAGCACGAAGGCCAGAGCCCGGTCCAGCTCGGGGCCGGCAGGCAAGGGCTCGTACCAACTGTGGCGGGGACCGGAGTGCCCGGCCTCCCAGCGCCGCCGCGCCGCCGCTTTGATGGTCTGTACGGCCACGTCACGCTGCCGGCACACGTCGAGCAGTCCTTCCACCTCGGCGCGGTATCCGGGGTCGGCCATGAGCACGAAGCTGAAGGGGAGGAGTACCGAGTCGAAGTCGAAGCGCTCCAGGCTGCGCCGGTGCATGGCGGCGATGCGCAGTCCGTGGCCGGTGACGCCGATGAAGCGGGCGAGGCCCTCGTCGCGCGCCGCCGCCAGCGCCTCGACGGCGCCACCCGGGGCGAACGCCTCCTCCCATTCCTCGGGCTCCACGAGATTGTGCAACTGGATGACATCGACATGGTCGACACCGAGGCGTTCGAGTGATCGCTCCAGCGAGGCGCGCGCGGCGGGACCGCGGCGCGCCCCGGTTTTCGTCGCCAGGAAGAACTCCCCGGGATGTCGTGCCAGCCAGGGAGCGAGATGGAGCTCCGAATCGCCGTAATCGGCGGCCGTGTCGAGGTGGTTGACGCCGTGCTGGCGCAGCAGGGCCAGGGCTTCGTCGGCAGCTTCCTGGCTGATGTGCATGAGCGCAGCTGCGCCGAAGATCACCCGGCTGCTCATGTGCCCGGTACGGCCGTAGGGCGCCGCCTCGATCACCGGATTCGACACTATCGGTGATGGCGGTAGCGTCGGCGGAGATGAGCCAGATCGTGCGTCACCAGGATCTCTGTGCACACCGTCGCCCAGGTCCGGACGAACGCCCCGGGGTCGTGAGGACCTCGGCCCGAAGGTGAAGCCGGCCACATGACCATGGAGGTGCTCTTCGTCGGTGTGCCCGTGGCGGACCTGCAGGCGGCAACGCCCTGGTACGAGCGGTTGTTCGGGCGTCCGGCCGACATCGTTCCCAACGAGCACGAAGTCATGTGGCGTGTGGCGGGAGACGGTTGGCTGTACGTGATCGAAGATCCCAAGCGGGCCGGTCACGCCATTGTGGCTGTGTCGGTCGACGACCTCGATCAGTTCATCGCTGCTCTGGCCGATCGGGGCATCACCGCCGGGCCCCCCGAGGCCGTCGGTGACGCAGGGCGTAAGGCGGTCACCTTGGATCCTGAGGGGAACCTGATCGGCTGGATCGAGGTAGCCGAATAATCGATGGAACGTGCGGAGGCGGTCGCCCTCATCGAGAAACGACGTGACGCCTGGCTGAGAGAGGACGTCGATGCCTACCTGAGGATGTTCCATGACGACTTCACGTTCACCGTGAACGGCGTCGAGGTCGTCCGAGGGCGATTGGCGCTGGAGAACGCCATTCGTCGGAGCTATCTCCGCTTTCGACCCGCCGGCTGGGAATTCTCCGAGATCGCGGTACACGGCCAACACGTCTTGGCCGAGTGGGTCGCGACGACAGAGGAGCGGGCCACCGGCGTCGCCAGGTCACTCACGGCCATGAGCGTCTGTGAGATGCACGACGGCTTGACTGTCTGGCAGCGCGAGTACCGGTTGCGGGCGAGGTGACCCGTCGGTCATCTCTCGGCCACCCTGGCTCCACGGCGTCTTTGCGACAGCCGCCGCCTTGGAGATGCTGTGGGGAACGTTGGTGTTCTCGAGGCTTCGGCGCGCCGGCGGGCAGGCCGGTGAGCCACCCGTCTCCGGTTAGTGGCCTCTCTGAGCTTCCCCTCAGCTTCCTTGCACGAGGGTCACCGCCGCGGCAGCGTCGTCGGCATCAGCGCTCAAGGGTCGGCGACAGACGGCCAAGAGACACCGTGATTCCCCCAGAAAATTCGCCCCGAGAGTCCAAGGGCGTGAACCCGCTTCGATGATCGTCAAAGACCATTGCCGCGATGGGAGCTCAAGTTCAGCACTCGAACCGCCGACACGCGTCGTGGTTCGTTGCGCCCGCGGTGAGGATGTTCGCCTCGTGCGCTCCATCTCGGAGTCGCCGGCGACGAGCGCGTCCTACCCTCTCGCCCGGCCAGTCAGGCGGAGGCGGCCCCCGCAGTCGTCTGGTGCTCGGCGGGGACGAGGTGATCGGCGAGGAACTGCGCGGTGGCGAGAAACTCCTCGGGCGGCACCGCCGAGTGGGCGCCCGGGTTGGCGTGCAGCCGTTTGTCGCGGGTACCGAGCGCGTCGAACAGCTCGAAGCTGCGCTGCCGTGGGCACAGCGCGTCGTCCCACTGCACCAGGAACAGCACCGGGCACGCCACGGCGGCCGCGTCACCGGCCAGTCGTGCCGAGGTGGGCCCGGTGAGTCCCCACAGCCCGAGAACGGCGACCGAGATGGCGGGCTCCGCCACCACGAGGGGGATCCCGAGGATGGTCCCCATGGACAGACCCCAGTAACCGACAGGGCCGGCTCCCACTTCGTCCAGGCTCTGCACGGCGCGCAGCACCGCCCGCCAGTCCTGGATCATGTCGTCGGTGAGGGCGGGATCGTCGGCCCACCGCTGTCCGAACTCGAGCATGACCAGCGAACCGTCGACATGTCCGGCGGGCCGCCGGTCGCCGTGCACCGGACCGTCGATGGCCACGGCTGCCATGGAGTGGTGGCGCACCAGGGTGCGGGCCAGAGCCACGACGTACGCCTCCGACTTCGTCTGGGCGGCGCCGTGACCCACGAGCACGAGAGGTCGCGGGCCACGCGCTTCTGCGGGTGTCCACAACATGGACGGCACGGTGCGTCCTGACCGCACGATGTCGAATCGACGCTCGCGGACTCCGTGGGAGCTCACGTCGTGCTCGTGCCAGTGCACGGGCGAACTCGGTTCCACGCTTGGGCTCAACTGCGGGGGACCGCCGACCAGGGCAGGTCCTTGTCCACCCGGGGCTCGCCGGGGAGACCCAGCACCCGCTCACCGAGGATGTTCCTCATGATCTCGGAGGTGCCGCCCTCGATCGAGTTGGCCCGAGCCCGCAGAAAGGAATGGCGGGCATCGGCCCGGGGGGCCCCGGCGGTGTCGGGACGGGTCATCTCGTAGTGGTTGCCGTACAGCGTGCCCGCCATGCCCATGAAGTCGACGCACAGCTCGTACACCCGCTTGTTGAGCTCGGCACCCGCCAGCTTCGCCACCGAGCCCTCCGGTCCGGGCGTGCCGGCTTGGCGCAGCTGCCGAGCCCGCATGTTGGTGAGGCGCTGGACCTCGGCCGCCACCCACGCCTGCATGAGGCGGTCGCGCTCGACCAGGCTCCGGCCCGGCTGGGACTGGTAGATGTCGATGGCCTGGTGGATGGGCCCCGAGGCACGCGCCGGCACCCCGCCCCCGATGGCGACGCGCTCGTTCATGAGCGTGGTGGTGGCCACCCGCCATCCGGCGCCCACCTCGTCGAGGCGCTGGTCGTCGGGGACCCGGGCCTCGGTGAAGAACACCTCGTTGAACTCCGCCTCCCCGGTCATCTGGCGGAGGGGGCGCACCTCGACCCCGGGAGCGTGCATGTCGACGACGAAGTAGGTGAGGCCACGATGCTTGGGGACGTCGGGATCGGTCCGGGCCAAGATCAGCCCCCAGCGCGCCGTGTGGGCCAGGGTGGTCCACACCTTCTGCCCGGTCACCACCCACTCGTCGCCGTCGCGGACCGCCCTCGTGGCCAAGCCGGCCACGTCGGAGCCGGCGCCCGGCTCACTGAACAGCTGGCACCAGATCTCCTCACAGCTGAACAGCGGCCGAAGCCACCGGTGACGCTGGGCCTCGGTGCCATGCGTCAGGATGGTGGGCGCCGCCATGCCGTAGCCGATGACGTTGCGCTGGGACTCGTCGGGGGCTCCCGCCTTGCGCAAGGCGCGTTCCACCAGGCCCTGCATGTCGCGGGGCAGCGCCAGGCCCCCGTCGCCCTGGGGGAACCACACCCACGCCAGCCCGGCGTCAAAGCGCGCCCCGAGGAACTCGGCCGCAGAGGTGCGGGCCGGATCGTGGCTGGCGAGCAACTCCTCCACCCGGGAGACCACGTCGCGCTCCTGGTCGCTCGCTACCTGTTCGGCCACGGTCACGAGGACCAACATAACGACCGGTGCCGGGTGCTGTCCCGCCGCGGCTCCCATCGGCTGGCGCCTCGGCGCAACAGGAGGGTTAGGCTGCGATCCAGCTCGGGTGGGACGTGGGACAGGAGTGGCGGCGATGACTACGGCGGCGGTCCTCGAAGACAGACACGGTCGGCGCGACCCGGTGTGGCCCCGAGGCCCCACTCCATCCGATCCCGTCGCCGCGTCACGCCCGGCGCCGGGGGGCCGGTCCGAGGAGGCCCGGGTGGTGCTCATTGCCGAGGACGACGCGTCGCTGCGGGAGACGCTCGCCGAGATCCTCGAGCTCGAGGGTCACCAGTGCCGGCAAGCCGGTGATGGCGAAACGGCACTGTCGATACTCCTCGATGACGGCATCGACGTACTGGTCCTCGACCTCCACATGCCCAGGCGCGATGGGCTTTCGCTGTTACGCGAGATCGACCCACCCCCGCCGGCGGTGGTCATTTACTCGGCCTTCGAGTTCTACTCACCGGACGAGGTGGAGCGGGCGGTGGGATCGAAGGTGTTCCGCTGGCTGCGAAAGCCGACACCGCCCGCGCAACTCGTGGCGGCGGTGAGCGCCGCTATCGAGGCGCTGCCCGACGGCGACTGACGGGGGCCGTCGAGCCGACACCCACGGGCACCGAGCGCCGCTGGTCACCTTCTGACGGGCGACGCTACGGTGAGGCCGCCGAGGTGAGGTCGCCCGGGAGGAGACGATGGCCGATCCGCAAGTGGTGCAACGAGAGCGCGAACAGTTGGTCAAGGTGGGAAAGCTCGCCGTCGGCATCGTGGCGGGCGTCATCTTCGGCACCGTGGTGGGACCCATCGTCCTCGCCGTCGTCATCGGCTTGGCCACCGGGCACTGATTCGGCCGCGGATCGGAGGCCGGTAGCCCGGCCGCACTCCCTCGGACGCCGCTTTCAGTCGCCGGGTCGTCCTTCGAGCTGGTCGAGGACCCACGCCGGCGGACGGGCCATGAAGCCCTCCTCGGGCCACCGCCACCAGCCCGAAGAGGCCAGCACCCCGCCGTCGGGATGCAGGGTCGTCCCCGTGATGTAGCTCGACAGGTCCGAGGCAAGAAACAGCACACAACTGCCCACGTCCTCCGGCTTGCCTTTGCGGCCGAGAGGGATGGTGAGCTCGTCCCCCGGGTCCGACGTCGATCGAGCAGCCCGGGCTGAGCCCGAGCCAGCGGTGCTCGCCACCTCGTTGAGGCCTTCGGTGGGCACGAAGTCGGGGGCGACGCAGTTGACCCGGATTCCGGCCGGGCCGAGCTCGACAGCCAAGCTCCGGGCCAGGTGGGCCAGAGCGGCCTTCATGGCCGCGTAGACGGCGAAGCCCGGAGCCGCCCGGTGGGCCTCGATCGAGGTGAGCATGACGATGCTCCCCCCGTCGCCACCGGCGGCCATGCGGCGGGCGGCCAGCTGGGTCGACTCGACGACCCAGGTGAAGTTGGTGCGCACCAGCGTGTCGCGGCCCTTGGCCGACACGTCGGCGAAGGCGGCCCGGAAGGTCCCCCCCACCACGTTGACGAGGACGTCCAGGCGATCGAAGTGCTCGTCGACACGGCTGAAGAAACCGGCCAGGGGGTCCGGCTCGCGCACGTCGAGCACCTCGGTGACGACGTCCGCCCCGAGGGCCCGGGCCTCGGTGGCGGTGCTGGCAAGTGCACCGGCGTCGACGTCCGCCAACGCCAGCGAGCAGCCGGCCGCGGCCAGGTCGAGAGCGGAAGCCCGGCCCAGCCCCCCGCCTCCGCCGGCGACGACGGCGACCTTGCCGGCCAACCCGGCGCGCTTGCTAAGAAAGGAGTCGCTCAGCCCAGCTCGCTGCCGAGGATCGACACCAAAGACACCATCTCGCCCGGGTAGCCGCCCAGGTTGTGGGTGAGCGCCAGGGTGCGATCGGTGGTGATCTGGCGCTCGGGTGTGGCCTCCTTGCGCAGCTGGAGCCAACACTCGAACACCATGCGCAGCCCCGACGCGCCGACCGGATGGCCGAAGCTCTTGAGCCCGCCGTCGGGGTTCACCGGGAGCTCGCCGTCGCGGTCGAAGGTTCCGGACAGCTCCTCCTTCCACGCCGTGCCCCGCTCGGCGAAGCCGAGGTCCTCCATGAGCACCATCTCGGTGGGGGTGAAGCAGTCGTGCACCTCGGCCATGGCCAGCTGGTGCCGGGGGTCGGTGATCCCGGCTTGGGCGTAGGCGTCGTTGGCCGCCGCCTCGCACTCGGGGAAGTGCGTGTAGTCGTAGTCGGGGTCGATGAGACCAGATCCCGTGCCAGTGGAGACGGCGAACGCCTTGATGTACAGCGGCTTGTCCGTGTAGCGCAGGGCGTCCTCGGCCCGCACCACGATGGCGGCCGCCGCCCCGTCGGCGACCCCGGCGCAGTCGAACACGCCGAGACGGCCGGCCAGGCGCGGCGCCGAGAGCACGGTCTCCTTGGTGACCGCCTTTTTGAACTGGGCCCGCGGGTTCACCGCACCGTTGGCGTGGTTCTTGGTGGCGATGGTGGCGAGGACGTCCATGACCTGGTCCTCGTCGAGGCCGTACTTCTTGGCGTAGGCGGGGACGATCATCGAGTACATGGCAGCAGCGGTGAGCGTCCGAGCCGTGCCGTCACCGGCCGGCTTGGGCGAGGCGATGCCCTGGTAACCGCCGTCCTTCAGCTTCTCGGCCCCCACCGCCATCGCCATGTCGTAGGCGCCCGACGCCACGGCGTAGGCGGCGGCCCGCAGGGCCTCCGAGCCGGTGGCGCAGAAGTTCTCCACCCGGGTCACCGGCTTGCCCTGGATCTGGAGGGGGCGAGCCAGCGTCATGCCGCTCGAGCCCGACGTCGCCGTGCCGATCCAGTAGGCGTCGACGTCGTCCTTGGTCACCCCGGCCGAGGTGAAGGCGTCCATGGAGGCGTCGACGATCAGGTCGTCGACGTCCTTGTCCCAGTGCTCGCCGAAGGGCGTGCACCCCATGCCGATGATCGCCACCCGGTCCTTGATGCCGTGCGATGCCACCGCTGTCGCCTCCTGTCTGTCAGCCGTCGTGCGCCCGGACGGGACGCGCCTTCCAGAAGTAGTCGTGAATGCCGTCGGCGCTGTAGAGCCGGCGGAAGGTCATCTCCACCCGGTCGCCGATCTTCAAGGTGTCGACGTCGACGTCGGTCAGCTCCACCGGATACCGGCCGCCGCCGTCGAAGTCCACCACGGCGAAGACGATGGGCGGGCTGGGCGAGTAGGCGATGCGGTCGACGGTGAAGGTGGCGATGGTCCCCGGTGTGCCGGCCAGGCCGATGGGCTCCATGTCGTCGACGGCTCCACCTTGCATCGACACCCGCGACGGCGGGAGGTGGATGGCCCCGGTCGAGCGATCCTTTGACCCCACGAAGGCGAACTTCCAGTCCTCGGCCCGCCAGGCCGGCGGCGATTGCACCCGCAGGGGCTCGGGACGGCGGGGGGGCTCAGGGTTGAGCATGCCCCGCCACGACAGGAACTTCCCGTAGGGGAGCTCGCCGCCGTTCGCCACCTGCGCTGCCACGGGGCGCACCGCCCTCCATGTGCCGATGGCCTCGGTGGTGCGCAGCACGATGACATCGGCGCCGTCGGCCAGGTGGACGAGGGCGATGGTCTGTCCCGGCTGGGCCTGCTCGAGGACCGAGGCCAGCACCAGCCCAGGGTGGGCGGCGCCGGCCTGGCCCACGGTGGCCGAGAAGTCGTCGACCACGGCGCCCTCGCCAACGCCCAGCTTGGTGGCGACGGCCTTGGCGGCCCGGCCGTGCATGGAGGTGACGACGACGCGATCCACCGCCCCGGCCTCGACGGCGGCGGCCTTGAGGGCGCGGTTCCAGGCGTCGCGCCCGAGCGGGAGGTAGCGGGTCTCGCCGAAGCGCTCCTCCCACACCTTGGACCGCCGCTCGCCCGGGGTGCGCCAGCGGTCGGTGAACTCGTCGGTGGCCGAAGCGCTGCCGGTCATCTCGGCGATGACCGGAGCACCGGGCCCGTCCTCGCCGACGAGGAAGCAGGCCGCCGCGTCACCGCCGAAGGACTCGTCGGGCCCGCCCGGCAATCCGTCGCGCTGGTCGGCCAGCACCACGAGGGTGCTCCCCGTCCCCGACAGCGCCGTGCTGAGCGCGCCCAGTCCCGAGCGCAGTCCGCCGCCCAGGTCGAAGGCGGCCACCTCGGCCGGCAGCTGCAGGGCGGCGTGGATGGCCGTGGCGTTGGTCTTGTCGGCGTAGGCGGGCGTGGGGGTGCTGAACCACAGCGCCGACGGCGCCGCCGCCGGCACGGAGCCGAGCGCCAGGCGGGCCGCCTCGAGGCCCATGGTGGTGGTGTCCTCGTCGTGGGAGGCGACCGAGCGGGCCCCTTTGCCGCCGCCCGACCCGAGCAGCTCGGGGACCGCCGATCGGCGGAGGCGGCGGTACGGGACGTAGCCGGCGGCCGTGACGATGCCTCGCATGAGGGGACATGCTAGCCACTACCATCTGACGGTCAGTCAGAAACGCCACAGGGGCGGGAAGGGGCCGGGTCGGGGCCGATGGACTTCGAGTTCTCAGCCGAGCAGTTGTCCTTCGTGGAGGAGGTGGAGCGCTTCCTCGACGAGCACGACGACCCCGAGGTGTTCGACGTCACCCGGGAGAACATGGCCCAGATCGTGGACACCCCGAAGCGCAGGGCGTTCATGGCCGAGATGGGCGGGCGGGGCTGGTTGGGCATCACCTGGCCCAAGGAGTACGGCGGCCAGGAGGGGGACGGGGTCTACGAGCACCTGCTCAACGAGTCGCTGGCCCGCCGGGGTGGACCGCAGATCGGCAAAGGGGTCGGCATCATCGGCAAGACCCTCATCCGCCACGGCAGCGAGAAGCTCAAGCAGGAGTTCCTGCCCAAGATCCTCCGCAACGAGGTCGAGTTCGCCGTGGGCTACTCCGAGCCCAACGCCGGGTCCGACGCCGCCAGCATGCAGCTGCGGGCGGTGCGCGACGGCGACGGGTGGATGCTCAACGGCCAGAAGACCTGGACAACCTCGGCCCACTTCGCCGAGTGGTACTGGGTGGGGGCCCGCACCGACCCGGAAGCCCCCAAGCACTTCGGCATCACGCTCTTCCTCGTCCCCCTCGACCATCCGGGTATCACCGTGAAGCCCATCTGGACCATGGGCGACGAGCGCACCAACGAGGTGTACCTCGACGACGTGTGGGTGTCCGACGATTACGTCGTCGGGGAGGTCAACCGAGGCTTCCAGTACATCTCCGAGGCGCTCGACTTGGAGCGCTTCACGATGTTCACCTTCTCGCCCATCGCCCAGCGCCTCGAGCTGCTGTGCACCTATGTGGCCGCGGCCCGGCGCGACGGGGCGCTCCTCAGAGACGATCCCGTCGTGCGCCGGCGACTGGCCCGCTTGGCCACGCAAGCCGAGGTGGCCCGTGTGCTCGGGCTGCGCTTCGTCAACGCCTCGGCCAAGGGGGGCGCCGCGCCCACCACCGAGGCGTCGCAGTACAAGCTGTACGCCACTGAGCTGTCGAAGCGAGTGGCCGACGCCTCGATGGACGTCGCCGGGCCCGCGTCACAGCTGCGGGTGCACACAGACGGGGCTCCCATGGGGGGCAGGGCCGAGTCGACCTACCGATACACGGTCATCGACACCATCGGGGGTGGCGCCTCGGAGATCCAGAAGAACATCATCGCCCGGCGCAAGCTCGGGCTCCCCAAGAACTTCTGAACCCGTGCACGCCGACGGCGACCGCCGCCCCAGCGGGCTGCTCGATGGGCGGCGCGTCCTCGATCTCTCCACCGTGGGCCCCGCGGCCCGCTGCACCCGGCTGCTCGCCGACTACGGGGCTGACGTGGTGAAGGTGGGGCCCGTGCCGGGACGGGGCCCAGAGGTCACCGCCCCTCCGGCCTTCGCCTACGCCGGGGGGCGGGGGACGCGGCGCATCTCTCTCGACCTGCGCCACGAGGACGGGCGCGACGCCTTTCTGGCGCTGGCGCAGGGGGCCGACGTCGTCGTGGAGAGCTTCCGCCCTGGCGTGGTCGACCGCCTCGGCATCGGCTACGAGGCGGTGCGCGCCAACAACCCGGGCGTCGTCTATGTGTCGACGAGCGGCTACGGACAGACAGGGGGGCGCGCCGCCTGGGCGGGTCACGACCTCGACTACCTGGCGGTGGGCGGGTACCTGGCCATGAGCGAGCCGTCCCCGTCGGGACGCCCGCCGCTGCCGGGGGCCACCGTCGCCGACGCCGCCGCCGGAGGGTTGCACGCCGCCCTGGCCGTGTGCGCCGCTCTGGTGGGCCGGGCGCAGAGCGGCGAGGGCGCCTATCTGGACGTCGCCGTCACCGACGGGGTGCTGTGGCTCATGTCGCTCGCGCTCGAAGAGCACCTGTCGGAGGACGCCACGATCCGACCGGGTCACGACGTGCTGTCGGGTCGCTACGCCTGCTACGGCGTGTATGCGACCGCCGACGCCAAACACGTGGCGCTGGCCGCCATCGAGCCCAAGTTCTTCGCCCACGTGTGCGTCGCCCTCGGCTGTGAGAAGTGGGTGGACAAGCAGTACGACGACGGGTGCCAGGACGAGTTGCGCGACGTGCTGGCCGGAGCCTTTCTCGGCCGTACCCGAGACCAGTGGGTGCAGGAGCTGGCCGGCGCCGACACCTGCGTCGCCCCCGTGCTCGAGGTCGAAGAGGTGGCCGCCGACCCCGACTTCGAGACGCGCCGGGCCTTCGTGGAGGCGGTTGATGCCTCCGGTAAGAGGCGGCGCCAAGTGGGGGCGGTCCTGGCCGGCATGGGCCCCTTACCCGACCCGGTGATCCTGCCCGGCGACGAAAGTCAGGCCGAGGAGCTGCTCGTCGGGGCCGGCCTCTCGCCCGAGCGCGTCGCCGCCTTGGTCCAGACGGGCGTCGTGGCATGAGCCTCCCCGCCGAGCTCACCGAGATGCTGGGCGCGGCCCAGTACGAAGAGGAAGGGGAGTTCCCGGTCGAGCGGGGCTACATCTGGACCTCCTGCGCCTCGGTCGAGAACGGGAACCCGCTCTTCTGGGACGACGAGGTCGCCGCCGAGCTCACTGACGGGCCTATGGCCCCACCCACCATGGTGTCGGTGTGGTTCCGCCCCCACCACTGGGCACCGGGGCGAAGCGGGGCGGCCCTTCCCCTCCAGGTCCACTTCGACTTGAAGGAGCGCCTGGGCCTGCCCGAGGCTGTCATGACCGAGAACACCGTGGTCTTCTACGAGCCGGTCCGCATCGGCGACCGCCTCCGCACCCACCAGGTGCTCCGCTCGGTGAGCGAGGAGAAGACGACCAAGCTCGGCACGGGGCGGTTCTGGGTCATCGACGTCGTGTACCGCAACCAACACGGCGAGCGGGTGGCCACCGAGAGCTATACCGGCTTCGGCTACCGGAGGGCCGAGCGGTGACGACGACGCCCAAGCTCTTTCTCGGTTCGGTGTCGAAGGGGGATGCGCTGCCCGTGCTGCGCTATCCGGTCACGGCCACCACGGTCGTGCTCGGGGCCCTGGCGAGCAGGGACTGGCGGCCCATGCACCACGACAAGGACTTCGCCGTCGAGCGCAACGGGACGCGCGACATCTTCCTCAACACGCCCAACCAGGCGGCCTGGTTCGAGCGCTACGTCACCGACTGGACCGGGCCGCACGGGCGGCTGGGTCGCATCACCTTCCGCATGAAGGGCTCGGTGTTCCCGGGGGACACGATGGAGCTGGCCGGCGTCGTGGACCACGTGGCGATCGACGAGGTCGGCTGCGGATGGGTCGGATTGGACGTCGTGCTCAAGGTGGGCGACGAGGTGAAGACGACCGGCGCCGTGCGGGTGGCCGTTCCTGTCGACGAGAGCGACAACCCATGGCGCCGGCGCGCCGAACAGTGGCAACCGTAAGGAGCTGACCGTGCTCGATCTCGAGTTCACCCCCGAGCAGCAGATGCTGCGAGACACCGTGCGCGGCGTGTGCACCACCTACGCGCCGCCGCAGGTGGTGCGGGCCCTGGAGGACGACCCCGTCGGCTACCCGCCCGAGTTGTGGAAGCAGCTGGGCCAGCTCGACATCATCGGGCTGCTGCTGCCCGAGGAGCACGGTGGTGCCGGGATGTCGCTCGTCGAAGGCGTGGTGCTCTACGAGGAGCTGGGCAGGGCGCTGGTACCGGTTCCCCATCTCGTGAGCGCGGTGCTGTGCGGGGGAACGCTGGCTCGCGCCGGCTCGGCCGAGCTGACCGAGCGCTGGCTTCCGGCGGTGTGCTCCGGGGAGACGATCCTGACCCCGGCCTGGCTCGAGCCCGAGGGAGGATTCGGGCCGGCCGGCGTCCAGCTCCGGGCGGTGCCCCACGGCGAGGGCTTTCGCCTGCGGGGCACCAAGCGCCATGTCGCCTTCGCTGCTGCCGCCTCCCGCCTGCTCGTGCTGGCCCGCACCGGCGACGGCGACGCTGACGTCGATTTGTTCCTGGTCGACCCGTCCGATCCTGCCGTGCGGCTCACCCAGCAGATGTCGCTGGCGTCCGATACGCAATACCAAGTCGAGCTCGACGACGTCGTGGTGAGCGCCGAGCAGAGAGTGGGATCAGCTGGTTCTGGCTGGGCGACGTGGGATGCGGCGATGCACGACGCCATCGTGCTGGTGGCGGCCCAGGCCATGGGTGGTGCCGGCCAGGCTCTCGACATCACCGTGCAGTACGCCAAGGATCGCCAGCAGTTCGACAAGCCGCTGGGCGCCTTCCAGGCCATCGCCCACTACCTGGCCGACGCCGTGACGACCGTCGACGGCGGCACCTCGCTCGTGCACGAGGCTGCCTGGGCCGCCTCGGCCGGACGGCCCGAAGCCCGGCGGCTGGCGGCCATGGCCAAGCTCTTTGCCTGCCAGACCTACCGCGACGTGACGGCCATGGCCCAGCAGGTGTTCGGTGGCATCGGCTTCACCGTCGAGTTCGACATCCAGCTCTACTTCCGGCGTGCCAAGGTGTTGCAGCTGTCGTGGTGGGACACGCGCTATCTGGAAGAGCTGGTGGCGACCGCCGTGCTCGATCAGCTGCCGGCCTGAGCGGACCGGCGCCAGGCTCGAACGGCGCGCCGGCGGCGCGTCGAGGGCTAGCCGACGGAGAACGGCGCCGAGCGGACCTGCACCTGATACGGCGAGCCGCCAGGTTCTTGCCAGGACCAGCTGCCGAGCGCGACGTAGCTCCCCGCAGGTGCCTGGGTGAACCGGCCGGAGGTGGTCATCACCTGCTGGTTCCACGCCGCCTGCAGAGTCTCCACGTCACCGGGCGACAACGTCCGGGTGGCGGGTAGCGAGCACTGCTCGCCCTGGCCCGGCGCCGGCCACACCTGTCCTCCCGACCCGTTCACCACCGAGATGGCGCTCGGGCACGCCCCGCTGACCGACTCGGGTACGAAGGAACAGGGGAACACGTCGCGTACCACGGTGGTGACTTCCACGTAGGTGTTGGGCGGATAGGAGCTGTAGTCAGTGGTGGTCGTCACCGTGACGTCGGACGGTGTGCAGGCCGTCAGCGCCGCGGGCGTAGCAGTGGTCACCGGGGCCGGACTTGGGGCGGCCTTGGGGGGGACGGTGGTGGTGGAAGGCGGGGCCGACGGCGCGGGCCGGGATCCTGAGGCGGCGGGGGGCGCCGATGTGGTGGTGGTTGGGGCAGACGCCGATGAGCCGGGGCTCGTGTGGGCCACGGTCCGTACCGCCACGAAGCCGAGGACGGCGCCTATGGCCAGCAGGGCAGTCATCACCATCGAGCTGAGCGCCGGCCGGTGAGGCACGGGGCTCCGGGTGGCCGCCGACGACAACCAACGCTTCAGGACAGCGAACCGCTCAGACGACAAGAACTGCCTCCCCGATCGGGGGCGCCCGCGTCGACCCCCTTGGGTCTCGGAACGCTGAGGCTAGGCGGTTCTTGCGTTGTCGGCCCCGTCCGAGGCGCCCTCCAGGCCCAGGCTGAAGCCCTGCAGGAAGTGGTCGGCGTCCTCGGTGCGGGGGTAGCGGGAGACCAGTTCGTGGAATCGTCGGGAGTGGGACGGCTCGTCCAGATGGGCCAATTCGTGCACGAGGACGGCGTCGAGGACCCACGGCGGCACCACTCGCAGCCGCTCGGAGATCCGGACGTCCCGGCTGGCCAGCGAGCACGACCCCCACTGATGGTGCTGGTTCGACACCCAACGGATGGAGCGGGGCAGCGTGCCCGACAGGTAGCGCCGGGCCAGGAAGGCGGCCCGGGTGGCCAGGTCGTCGTCCGATGCGTGCCGGTTGGGCCGTTGTTCGAGCACCCGCCGCACCAGGCTCTCCACCATGTCGTCGCTCTGAGGGGGACGCATCCACGACGGCAGGACCACGACGACGGTGTCGTTCTGCCAGAAGGCGGTGGCGGTCTTGCGCCGCCGGGTGCTCGTGCGCACCTCCACCGGGGCCTTCCCGTGGAGCTGATCGGACATCGGCGCCATCTTGGCGTCGGGGTGTGACGCTGTTGGTGATCCCCGCCGACCAGGTTCGACGGGTGCCTCACCAGTGCTTACGTCGTCCGCTCTCCTCGAGCGCCGCCAAGTAGCGGTTGTAAGCGGCGAGCTCCTCGTCCTCTTCCTCCGCCTCAACCTCCTCGCCGTGGACGCCCCCGGGACCCCATGCGGTGGCGGCGGCCGCTCCGTCGACGTCGCCCTCCGGGATGGCAACGGTGGGTTGGTGTTCTCGTGCCAGACGCCACCGGATGTAGAGGAGGTAGGCGGCGAACAGCGGCCACTCGAAGACGTAGGCCCAACTGAGGGTATTGCCGGACAACGCCCGGGTCAGCTGCCAGTACCCCATGGCCAGGAAGCCCGGAACGAGCAGAGCCGTGAGCACCGTGAGGGCAACGTCGCGCTGTCTCGTGTCGCCGCCCGCTCCCATGACGATCAAGGCTACTGACGGCTGCCCAGTCGACGTCCGAGGGGAGCCGAGGCGCTGCCGGCGCGACCTGTCAGGCGGCGGCGAACGGAACGCTCGAGAAGCCGTGGACGTTGCTCTGGTGCACACGCTCGGCCTTGGCCTCGTCCACGTCGTAATGGGGGAAGAGCACCGAGAATTCCTCGAGGCCGACCCGGCCCTCGAGCCGGGCCAGCGCCGCCCCCAGGCAGAAGTGCAGGCCGTGGCCGAAGCCCACGGCGAGATGGGATTGGCGCTCGATGTCGAAGCGGTCGGCCTCGTCGTACTCCCGTTCGTCCCGGTTGGCCGATCCCGTCACGAGCAGCACCCGCGATCCGGCCGCCATGCGCGTGCCGTGGAGCTCGACGTCGTCGGTGAGCACCCGCCCCTGGTACTGAGACGGCGCCCAGTAGCGCAGGGTCTCCTCGACGGCGCCGGCAGCCAAGGTGGGATCGGCGCGCAGCTTCTCCCACTGATCCGGACAGCGGTGGAAGAGCACGGCGGCGTTGGCGAGAAGCTTGGTCAGGGTCTCGGTACCCGCGGCCCCGATGAGGGAACAGAAGCCGATGACCTCCCCGTCCGACAGACGGTTTGTGGCACCGCCTTCGGTGACTTCGGCCTCGCACAGCCGGCTCATCAGGCCGTCGTCGGGGTGCTTACGCTTCTCTGCCAGCAGCTCAGTCCAGTACTCGGTCATGGACACCATGGCCAGGATGGCCTCGTCGGGGAAGAATGGCGGCTCCTCGGTGCGCTCCAGGCTGGAGTCCATCCATCGGCGCAGCTGGTTGCGGTCGGGGGCCGGCACCCCGATCAACTCCATGATGACGTCCATGGGGAGCAGTGCCGAGAACTCCTCGACGAAGTCGCCGCCGCCCTTGTCGGCGAGTGGCTCGAGATAGCCGAGAGCCGTCTTCCTGACGAACGATTCCAGCGCGGCGACCGAGCGGGGGGTGAAGGCACGGCTCACGAGGCGGCGGTGCACGTCATGGTCGGGCGGGTCCATGAAGATCATCATGGGAAGCAGGCCGCTCGTGTCGATGTGCTCCAAGGTGGTGCCCTGGGCCGAGCTGTACAGGAGTGGTTGCTGAGAGGCCTCGAGCACGTCCACGTACCGAGTGAGCGCGAAGAAGCCGAGCTCGGGGTGGCGGTAGCACGGCGCCTCGTCCCGCAACCGGCGGTAGACCGGATAGGGGTCTTCTTGGAACTCTCGGGAGAAGGGGTTCAGGTCCAGGCCGGCATTCTGTCACCGGCCCCTGACAGCCATCTCGCACCACACACGTTTGCCGTTTCCCTGCACCCGTTCCCATCCCCACTGCCGCGCCAGCTGGTCGACGATGAGCAGGCCCCGGCCCCGGTCGGCGTCCACGGGTGTCGGGCCGGTCTCTGGCGGCCGGGGGTCGTGGTCGTGAACCTCGATATGCACGAAGCCGGCGTGGTGGTCGGCCATGAGCTCGATGGGCTGATCGGCGCCGCCGGCATGGAGAATGGCGTTGGAGACGAGCTCGCTAACCACCAGGACCACGGGATCAGTGTCGGCCGCCGAGCACCCCGAATCGGTCATGAACTCCTTGATGGCGGAGCGGGCTGCGCAGGCGCTTGAGGCGCGTCGCGGCAGTGACCAGTGGGCGTCGTTCACGGCCCAAGCTCGTCGGCGTCCCGGACGGCGGCCGGTGCGGCCCAGCCAAGTACGTGGGCTCGGTGCTCCTCATGGGGGACAAGGGTGATCGTCAACGTTTCACCAACGGTTCCGGGAGCCGCGACTTCCTGCACGACCCGGCCGTTCCGGACGTATACCCCGGAATGTCGGATTCCAGCGGGCTTTTCGGGGTGCGCCACGAGGCATCCCCCGGTGCGCACTCGGGGTCAGGCGTCGTTCTCGATGACGAGGATGACGCCGATCACCTCTTTCTCGTCTCGCAGGGGGGTGATGGAGATCGTGCTCTGGACGGCGCGACCCCGGCGGTTGACCGCCTTAAGCTTCACTTCCTCGCCTTCGGAGGGTCCCGTCATCGCAGCCCGGATGGTGCCGCGCAGCTGGTTAACGGGAAGGCCGATGTCCAGGTTGAGGAAGTGCGATCCCTCGACCTCGTCTGATCGCAGACCCCACATGTCCTCGGCTGTGCGGTTCCAGGCTCGCACCGTCATGTCGCGGGTGAGGACCACGACGCCCGAGCTGAGGCTGCCGAGGATGGACTCGAGGAAGCTGTTCGACTGGTCGAGTGCGATGCCCCGGTCGCGCAACTCGCCGTTGGCCGTCTCGAGCTCCTCATTGGTCGACTCGAGCTCCTCGTTCATGGTCTCGAGCTCTTCGTTGGTGGAGTGGAGCTCCTCGTTGGTCGTCTCGAGCTCCTCGTTGGTGGACTGGAGCTCCTCGTTGGTCGTCTCCAGCTCTTCGACTGTCGACTGCAGCTCCTCGTAGGCGCTCTCGAGCTCCCGCTGCGACCGTTCCAGCTCGTCTCGCAAGCTCTTGTATCGGCCCACCTGGGTGTAGCTGATCATGACCCCGCCGCCGTGATCGGAATTCATCGGCAGCAGGGTGACCTCGAAGAACTCCTGATCGCCCCCGGGTGTCGTCCACTCGACGTCGTGGACCATCATCGGGCGCCCGGTCGTGATCACCTCGTCCACCAGCGAGCGGATCTCGAGCGGACGGTAGGACACCTGCAAGTCCTTGAGCGCCCTGCCGGCAGAGTCCAGTCCCAGGCCGAACAGGGCGCGCGCCCGGCGGTTGGCGACGGAGAGCTGGCCGCCGCCGTCCACCACCAGTTGAGCCACCGGCGATTCCTCGAAGGCCATGCGCAACATGGCATTGGAGCCGTCGGGAGCGGGCTGCAGCGCCCGCAGCGGACGGAGGTCGGCCACTGGTGCCAGGGGCGGTTCGCTGGCGCCCGGGCGGCGGAAGACCCGGTGCTTCAGGTTCACCACGTCGAATAGCCCGGTCTGGCTGACCATCGCCTCGGACCTGCCGAGAAAGAGGTATCCCTGTTCAGCCAGGGCGAAGTGGAAGTTGCTCAGCATCTGTCGCTGCATCTCGGTGGTGAAGTACATGAGGGTGTTGCGGCACACGAGCAGGTCGATGCGCGAGATGGGCGGGTCCTGCACGAGGTCGTGGCGGCCGAAGATGATCGACCGCCGCAGGTCTTGCCGAAACACACTCGAGGTCCCCTCGGGCTCGAAGAATTGCTCGGCGCGCGCCTCGCCCAAGGCGCTCACCACGTCCTTGGTGGGGTAGCGGGCGTGGCGCGCCTGGGTCAACGCCTCCTCATCGACGTCGGTGGCGTAGATCTTTACGGCCCGCCGGAAACGGTCTTCGCCGAGCGCTTTCGCCAGGAGCACGGCCAGCGAGTAGGCCTCCTGGCCGGACGCCGTCCCCGCCGACCACACCCGGATGGATTCGTTGCCAGCCTTCGAGTCGACGATGGCAGGGATGATCTCTGAGTCCAGGTACTGCCACGCCTCGCTGTCGCGCAGAAAGCCCGTGACGTTGATGAGGATGGTGTCGAACAGCTGGGCGAACTCACCCGGGTTGGCTTCGAGCAGCTCCATGTAGGCGTTGTAGGTCTCGGTTCTGGTCGCCTGCATGCGATGGTGGATGCGCCGGGACAGGCTGGCTCGCTTGTATCCGGTGAAGTCGAAGGCGCGCGAATCTCGCAGGTATACGAGCAGGCTCTCCAGATCCCCGTCCGGTTCAGATGTGGCCATGGCCGCCCTGCAACTCCTTCACCACGTGTTCGGCTGACCCGATGAGCTCGGCTGCCAGCCGCCTGAGCGTGACCGCCCCCTCCTCGGCGTACTTGATGTCGTGCACGAACCGCGTCGACAGCCAGTCGGACTGAGAGGCGGCTGCTCGCCGGAGCAGTCGCCGGGCCAGATCGGCGCGCTCCTCCAAGGCGACGATGGCTGCCCACAGCGCGCTCTCGATGGCGTCCTGCTTCCCCAGCGTGAGGCTGTCAGCGGAGAAACTGTGTCCCACCCGGCACCGGAAGCGCATAGGCCGGTCGCCGACCATCCACAGCGATCCCCCGCAGTCGGGGCACGTGAATTCCGACGGCGCCTCGTCGAAGGGGAGTTCGCCGGCATCGTCGGGCCGAACGGTGCCCTCCTCCGACATCGTCGTCACCTCCTTGGCGAAGCGCGTCAGGATCTGGGCGATCTCGTGCGTGCTGGCGACGTG
>Ga0307479_10000376_pt1 | contig 40015 bp, 27 predicted proteins | sample atmos_gasesECM4C_FD_203743 | JGI IMG/M metagenome (GOLD analysis project Ga0307479, IMG submission 203743) | Hardwood forest soil microbial communities from Morgan-Monroe State Forest, Indiana, United States - atmos_gasesECM4C_515 | ecosystem: Environmental > Terrestrial > Soil > Temperate...
TAGCTCTCAAATATCTCAAATAGAGCTGCCTAGCACGCGATCGAGAAGCTATGTTAATCTGAGAGTCCTGCTTGGGTTGGAAGTTTGGCCTGAGGGTATCGGTCGGGGCGTAGCGCAGCCTGGCTAGCGCGCCTGGTTCGGGACCAGGAGGTCGATGGTTCAAATCCATTCGCCCCGACCACTTTATCACTCCCTCAAATTCAGCAACTTCATGCTGCTTTCCTTGAAGCGACTGCAGCGCGTTTTGGTTGCGAAAGTTGCGATACATTGGTGGGTAGAACAAAACCAAGGCCAATCTTTTCGCACCATTCGCGGCGGTATTTCACGTCCTCGCCTAGCTGTTCGGCATACTGGTCCGTGAGGTCCTTGTGCGCGTGTCCCATCCAGATTTTTTCCAGATCCCACGGCACACGATTCTTACGAATCCAATGCGCTCGAAAACGGCGGAAGATACGGAACCCGCACTTTTCCTTACCCAGCTTCTCCAAAATCGGATGCAAGCTGTCGCGCAGCACATTACGCTGTGGAAGCGGCTTGCCACTCGAAGTCTGGAAAAGGAGAGTTGATTTTCTGAAGCCCTGGCCGGCGATATAGCGCTTCAGGGCGCTCGCCAGCGCAGGCGCTACGTCGATGTCACGAACTCCATTAGCCGTCTTTGGGTCTTGTTCGACTCCGGTACGGGGATGTACTGATTTCCTGACGTGAATTACGCGACAGTCAGCAGAAATTGGTGACGAAGAGATCGTACGATCAAATCGACTTTGGCGGCGACTTGATGTGTAGAAATATGAGCGGCCTGACACATAGGTGAATGGGGTGAAAGGAGTTGGTGAACCGGGGAGGACTCGAACCTCCAACCCGCTGTCAAATCCAGAAATGCTATGTAGTTGACTCTTCTAGCATTTCCTCGCGTCGGGTAACACGGTTTATCTTGGTGTTTGGCGGAGTTTTGTTCCTAAACTTGTGCCCAGATTTTTCGGAAGCCTTTGAAGTGTCGTATGATCCCTGTGTGCGGTCTGCGGGTCATTATTCCAAATGCTCCTCTACGGGCTTCACCATATTCGGGTGAACCGGAGAGCTGAGTTGTGAAGACAGCCGTCAGCCGCTAATATAAGTGACGAGCAGCCTAATGTCTGAGACTCCCGGCTTCCGATTTCGAACGGCTTTATTCCAAGAATATCCGCTGCAGATCGTCGGCGTGATTAATGCCTACGCAGCGCTTCAGGCCACGCAAGCTGGCTTTCGCGCCCTCTATCTTTCAGGTGCTGGCGTGGCAAACGCCTCCTACGGGTTACCTGACCTCGGCGTAACGTCACTAGACAACGTTTTGGACGATGTACGTAGAATTACCGGAGCCACGCAACTTCCTTTGCTCGTTGATGCCGACACTGGTTGGGGAACGGCGTTGAATATCGAACGCACAGTGCGGGAGCTGATGCGAGCAGGAGCGGCCGGTATCCATATAGAGGATCAGGTAAGTTCAAAGCGTTGCGGACATCGTCCAGGCAAGATGATAGTTCCAGCGGCGGAGATGGTCGATCGGCTGAAGGCTGCTACCGATGCGAGAAATGATAACTCGTTCGTCATCATGGCCCGCACTGACGCCTTTGCTTCGGAAGGGTTGGACGCCGGAATCCAGCGTGCTCTCCAATACCAAGAAGCTGGCGCCGATATGCTCTTTCCAGAAGCTTTGTGCGACCTCGACCAGTATCGTCGGTTTACCGAAGCGCTTAAGATTCCAGTCCTGGCTAACATTTCGGAATTCGGGCGCACCCCCTTATTCACCACAGCTGAATTACACGACGCCGGGGTCCGGATGGTTCTATACCCCCTGTCGGCGTTCCGCGCAATGGCGGCGGCAGCGGAGCACCTTTACGTTTCAATTCGAATGCAGGGGACACAAGCGAGCGTTTTGGAGAGAATGCAGTCGCGAGACCGCCTGTACGAAGTGCTGAACTACCACCAATACGAACAAACGATTGACCGCCTGTTCAAAGAGAAGAGCAGGGGTGATGGAAAAAAATAGGATCCGCGTATGAGACTTGCGCCCCTATGATAGAACCAATTCAGATTAGCCAGGGGCAGACCTGAGCACGGCCGCGAGAGCTCACACCACCGTCAGAGTTTTTGGATCTTCGCTTAGCTGCTCGAGCAGTCGGCCCTGTGTCCTTATGCCGAATCCGCCTATCGTGACCGCGACCAACACCCAGCACACGGCGATGTAGACGAACACACTGGTATACCCATAGTGACTATAAAAGAAGGCAACCAGCAGCGGACCCACCGTATTCGCGAGTCGGCCGAGGCCGTACACTAACCCCATGCCCGAACTCCGGATCTCAGTAGGATACGCTTCCGGCGTATAGGCGAACATCAACGGCGCGAAAGTTTGCAAGAACATCGCCACAAGGAATCCGAAAGTGATAATCGAGGTCGTCTTGAACGACATGCCGTAGGTCAACCCGCAAGCCGCAACAATCAGCGCGACCACTGTAATCAACCACTTCCGTTCCCAAGAATCCGATATGAGCGCCGCGATAAGGGCGCCTGGGACGGCACCAAGTGAGATCGTCGATGACCAGGCAAGCGAGTTCACTAGCGAGAAGCCATGCGAAACGAGCAGCGTCGGCACCCAAGCCATAAATCCGTAAAAACCTAGCGTCTGGCAGATCCACGCCACGATCAGTATTATGGTCTGCCGCAGATACACCCCTGAAAAAAGATCACGGTAGGTATGGGTAGCGGCCTTTCGTGGGGCCGGTTCACGAGGGACTGGCAACTCTCCCAACTCCGCCCGGGCCCGCTCTTCAATCCTGGAGAGCGCCTCTTCCGCTTCAGCCATCCGGCCATGTTTCTCAAACCAACGCGGCGATTCCTCAAGACGGCTGGCGAGAAACGCAAACAGCGCTCCGGCCGATCCCCAGACGAAGACTAGTCGCCAGGCCCATGGCGCCAAGGGAATGAGGAAACGTGCGACGTACGCTGTCACCGGAATGCCGAGGAGCCCAATCGTCATGATCAAACCCTGATAAGTTCCCCGCTTCGTTGCCGGAATCATTTCGCTGATGTAGGTGGTTCCGATGACTGACATGGCCGACAGCCCCATGCCCGTCAACAGCCGGGTGCTGAGCAGTCCCAACCGTCCCAAGACGAGTGCGTTGAGCAGGGAGAATCCCGAATACCACAGCGTGGTATAGATTAATGCCCTCTTTCGGCCAATCCGATCGGAGAGCCAGCCGCCGGACATTGCCCCGACGAACATGCCGAAAAACGTTGCCGAAACGATGAAGCTAATTTCGGAAATCGAGAGGTGCCATTGGCTAAGGATCGCCGGCACGGCGTAGGAGAAGGTGTTGACATCACCAAGCTCGAAGAAAAAGGCGAAGCCGAGAATCCACATGATCTGGCGTTGAAATGAGGAAATTGGAATTCGCTCGAGTCGGGCTGCTGCAGAGTACCGGGCTATCTCTGTCATGGCCATTGGCAACCGCACTGCTTCGTTAACAGGTGAGTCAGCGCCAACGCGTCCGGTAGTTTTTCGAGGCGCAAAACTGCGTCACGGATCGACGCCACTTGGTGGGGTGGCAGGACATGGCCTGCCAGCCTCTCAAACTTCTTGACAACATCGCCCTCGGTCGCAAACCGCCGCTCGCTGCCGCGCGGTGCATCGACGACTTCAGTCAAAACTGTTCCGTCGTTTAAGAGCACCTCAACTCTAACTTGGTGGCGGAATTTGGAGCCACGCGCGGTAATGTCCGGATCTTCCACAACCTTAACTTTCTGGGCAAGCGCCATTCGGTCCAAACTGGCGAGTTTAGTCTCGGTAAACTCATCAACGAAAACATCGCCTTCGATGAGTAACGTCGCCACGCAGAACGGCAAGTTCAGTTGTGCCGCCGTTACGCCCTCAGGACGGTACCTCCAGCCTACGTGATCTACCGTTACCTGCGAGGCGTGCACCACGATCTGCTCCACCTCTTCAACGGCGAATGGTCGCCGGGCCCGCATCTCGCGGATCGCATCAAGGGTCGTGTGGTTGCTGCCCACGCAAGAGTAGAACTTGAGAGAAATCATCATTGTCTCCCAATGCTTGCCCAGGCCCAACGTAAGCTCCGCCAGATTGAACCGATCGTGCGATCGGGAGAAGGTGGTGCAGAAGCCCCCATACTCGCTCTCGAATACGTTCACGATCCCCGTGAAACCCGCCTCGGCGAGTAGGGCGCCGTATAGTCCGCTTTGCGCCGACCGACCTGCGTGCATACGTTTGACCATCGAACCGTACTGGGCGGCCATAAGTCCCGCTGACTGCGTACCGGCGATGCCTAAGGCATGGACGGTCTGCTCCTCCGAGAGCCGGAGGCCGACTGCCGCTCCAGTCGCCGCTGAGAAGACCCCTACTGTCGCTCCCGAGTGCCAGCCCTGTCCGATGTGTTCCTGCCCCATGCACATTCCCACCCGCGGTCCAATCTCGTAGCCAGCGACCGCCGCGGTGAGAAAGTCACGGCCGCTCAGGCCTGGCCGGATCTCCGAGACAGCGAACAGAGCCGGCAGCGTAACAGCTCCGACGTGCATCACGCCCAACCGGTGGACGTCGTCAAGCTCGAATCCTTGCACCAAGGTGCCGTTGACGAGCGCGGCGTGAGGTGCAGACAGCCGCAGCGACGTACCCCAGACGCCGCAGTGCATCGAACTGTCGAGATGGCGAAGCGTGCTCATCAGGATGCGACTCCATTCCAGATCGACCCCGTAGATGGCGCAGCCCAGCGAGTCTAGAATCAATAGCTTGATTCGATCGATTACTTCTTTGGGGATCCGCTCATAATGCAGCCCGGAAACGAATGCAGCTATTCCGCGGGTGTACGGATTGCTGACCGTAGAATCATGACTCGTTTGAATCACCCCTACCTCGTGCAAGACGAATTCAACAGCCACGGTCGCGACTCGGGGCTGGTCGACGGTAACTGGCTAGTCGTTCTGGCATCTTCACGTGCCTGCGCGAAAGAGTGGAGCGATCACTGCACGGTGGCTGCACGGCGGCGTCGGTGGCCATCATTGCGGTCAAATCGCGGACGCTTCGGACGTAATCGAGGTGTCGAATCGAAGCGTAAAGGCGGGAGACCCGCTCCGGTGACAGCACTCTACCAGCGCAGTCCTCGAATTTCGCCTGCAGGAGGTCCTGCGAAAGCGGATTATCCGACGTCCGCCCCAGCGCGCTCTGCACTTTCGCCGAATATGTCTGCTCATTGACCAATCTTACCTTCAACTCCGCTCCGAAGTGGTTGGAGGAATCGAACTGCACGTCCGTATACGGCGCAACACGAACCCGCGCCATTATGCGGCGAGTTGTCGGATCAGAGAAGGCTTTGCCTTCGAAACTCTCCAGCGTCACTTTCCCGTACGCCAAGGCTCGCGCCACGCAGTACTGCACGCTGAACTTCGCCTCGAGTACACTTTGTGGATCCGGTCGGTTCGTGTGCGCGAGGCGGCGCGGGTGAATCCAGGCGTCAATCTGAGAGACTTGTCCTGGTTCTATTCGATGCGCACGGACAATTTCGAGCGTTGCGTCAATGGCCGGATGCGTGCTTCCACAGCATGGGTACTGTTTGATTGCCACACCCGGAGTGACGATATCGAGCGGATCTGCCCAGTGATCAAGAACCTTGTCAGCATCGAATGTTCCGGGGCCGTCAAAGACGTTCAAGAAGCCGTGTGTGTGTTCGAATGCTCCCTGATCGGCCGTGAACCCGTCGCGGGCCAGCAACGCGGCGAGGAGCCCGTTCCGCGAGCACTGGCCCACCTGCAGCGCCTTCGCCATTGTTCCGAAGTTCGCCTTCACGCCGGAAGCCAACGACACACTCAAAGACAGGGCAGTCGCAACGCACTCCTTGGGCAAGCCGAGCAGCCGGGCGCAAGCGGCCGTGGCCCCGAAGATCCCGATGGTCGACGTGGGATGCCAACCTTTTTCATAATGGTGGAAATTGACGGCGCGGGCGATCCGCGCCTCTGTTTCGAATCCGGTGACGTATGCGAGCAACAACTCGCGCCCGCTGACGTCAACTTCCTCGGCCAACGCAAGCAATGCTGGCACTATCGGTACCGATGGATGGCCGCCCAGGGTGTTGCTGCAATCGTCGAAGTCAAGGGCATGAGCCGCGATGGAATTGATGAAAGTGGCATTAAGACACGTCGTTCGACGCTTGCCGCCAAACACAAGACAAGGGCCTCTTGTCTGCCCCTTGCCCAGCACTCGCTCTACAATCGTTGTCGCCTCTTCGTGGGCACCCGCAAGCGCCACGCCCACCGTGTCCACTATCGCCATTTGTGCCGAACTCACTGCCTTCTCGGGAAGATCCTCAAACTGCATGGAAAGAATCCGTTTGGCCAGTTCAGTCGATATGCTCATTGGCTCTTGGTCTCCACTCCTGGCGCGCACGCGCCCGTTTTGAGGAATCGTCATCAGTCCGCCCTCACCAAATTCCGTTGTCGCCCGAAACAAGAACGTCGGTCAGCTTACCGCGTGGATTCCCGGGGGACATCTTCAGATGCTCGGCTGCCCTCCTTGTGTCGTTGAGATCGTGCGTATTTACCGAATACCGAACCGCGCAAGGACCCGCATCCCACATCAGGTCGACTGAGTGCGAAGTTCAGACCTCTCCGCTGTTGGCGGGCACCATCGCTCGGCCCTCTCCTCGCAAAACCTGATCACTCGAGGGGGACGATATGTAATGAGCCTCGATAGCTCGCAAACATTCTGGCCACCTTACTAGGTCTGACGTCCGAGGAAGCGTTTCTTTCTCCTTTTCTGTACACGAGGTTGCTTCCCTTCTCCCCGGAATCTGTTCAAATCGTAGTGGCTCCCTGCGACGCCAGGGCGGCGCAGCTATCAAATGCTGCGCTCGAAACGCATGCCGACGATTTCGAGGTGCGCTGGCAGATGGTCGCCGTACTCGATACGGTTGCCGCATTTTGGGCACGCAAGAGGCAGCCAGCCAGTGGAGTCTTCCCATTGGTGGCGGCACTTCACACATCGGAGCCCATAGATCACTGCGTGTTCCTTCCTCAAGGGTTCGCACGTATTGTCGGGCAACATCGATGACATAAATCTCTCACGCAGCTGTACTACGGCTTCAGTCTCTATGAGGCACTGTATTTTTCTACGATTACGGCTGGCCGCACGATGTGCCGTTCGAGACCGAGCTCGTGCGGGCTGTAACCGAGCGCCAGCCCGACCAGTTGGGGGACGTGGAGCACTGGCATGCCTATTTTCCGTTTCATGGCTCGTTCCGATTTCGGCTGCCACGAGTCCATCGAAATGTGGCAAAGCGGACAAGCCGTAACCATGATATGCGCCCCTTGCTGCTGGGCGTCAACCAGCAAGCTTCCGGCATGGCGCGCGGCGCGGTTTTCGTCGATGGTCATCATGTGAAAGCCACAGCAATCGGCTTGGCTCGAGAAGTCGGCAGGCCGCCCCCCGAGGGCAATAATTAGATCGTGCAGGGACCGCGGATTATCCGGATCATCGAAGCCGAGGACATCTGAGGGGCGAAGGATGTGGCATCCGTAGTAGGGCGCCACGGACAAGTCGGTGAGAGGGCGTTTTACCTTTTCCTTCAACCGACCCAGCCCGTAATCTGCAACCAACACCCAAAGAAAGTGGCGCACGTCGACCGTGGCGTTGTATCGAAGTCCGATACTGGCGAGCTGTTGGTTGGCCATATCCAGGGTCGCGCGATCCTCCTTCAACAGCTTGTTGACCTGACGGAGGGTAATCGTGCAGGTGGAACAGACAGTCATCAATGTATTTAGGCCGTGCGATTCGGCGAGCGAGAGCGTGCGGGCATTCAAAACAATCGCCATCTCGGGCTGTGCCTCGATGAGATCGCGTGCACCCGTGCAGGCTGCGTTTTCCAGCGTGATTAATTCCCAGCCGAGGTGCTTGGCCACAAGCAGGGTGGCTTGGTTCAGCTCGAGACAGCTCTGTCGGGCGGCGCAGCCTTGGAAGTAAGCGTATCGCGTTGGCACGGTTCTCCTCTCTATCACGCTGCTCATGAGCGATTTTTCTTCAGCCGGCCCAGTATGGTCTGGATATCTTTTCCCTGCGCCGCCTGACCGAAGTGTGGCTGCGGCAGCTTTCCGTGCCGTAGCATTCGCAGCGCCTGGGGAATGAATTTGACGACGCCGACCGCGCCGTAGATGTCCACTAGGAGGCGGAACTCGTCCAACCACGCACCTCTAAGGATTGACCGCACGAAGCTGCTGATGTGCGAGCTCCTGTGGGCATCCAACTCGCCTCGTTCAAACAGCCGCTTCGTCAGGGATCCGATTGCTTCGGCCGGTCGAAGCTCGCGCGGGCATGCCTCGGTGCAGGCGAAACACCGCGTGCACAGAGAGGGATTGCCCTGCGCCGCGTACATGAGCCAGGGAAGAGGCTCTGCCCTGCGCTGCACCTGGGCCTCAAGACGTATGAGGCGCCTCGGCCCGGAGAATTGCGCGCCCCCCTTTGCGTTCTCGTGCAGCGCAGGGCAGACCGAGTCGCAGATGAAGCAATCGATACACTCGGAGAGCGCCCGGTAGTGCGCGATCTCCCCCGGCTCGAGGAGGACGCGCACTTCTTGCGGCGCCCCCAGACCATCCTCCGTGGCCCATGGCGCGAGCCGTTCCTGCAGTTCCAGACGATCGACGATCAAATCTCGCACCACCGGAATTCCTTCGAGCGGGGAGAGCCGCATCTCATCGCAAACCGGTTCGCTGCAGGTCAGCACTGGGCGATCACCGACACGCACAGCGCACGTTCCACATCGCCGTGTGCGGCATTCCCAGAGGAAGCCCAGGTCGGGAGTCTCATGTTCATACAAGTACTGCAGCACGTCGGCCACGACCATCCCTTCCTGACGCGGAACCTGATAGCCCACAAAACGCGGAGCCATGTCGCGATTCGGGTCGTAACGCTGGATGGCGACATGGATGGTGTTCGGCGGCATATCCAGTCTCTTTGCTGGTCCTTTACTGCAGCGATTGCAATTCGGCCAGCGACATGATGCTCATGTCCACCGGTTGCGACGTGACCGTCAGCCTCCCTGCGAGGTCCTGAACGACAGTTTCTCGCATCCAGTTCGTGTCATCCTCGTCGGGGAAGTCGGTCCGATAATGCGCCCCGCGACTCTCAGTTCGGCTCAACGCAGCGGCAGCCATCAGTTCGGCCACGTCGAGCATCATGGGAATCTCCAGCGCCTCAACCCAGTCATAGTTGTACCGTCTCGCTTGGCTGGCGACGCCGACTTCGCCCTGTGCGATCTCGCGCAGGCGCCGAAACTCGTCGAGCGCAGTCTGCAGTTTTTTCCCCTCACGCACCACGCCCACACCGTCCCACATTATGCGCTGGATCTCATGCTTGACCTCGCACGCCCGCCGTTTTCCCGGTCGATCCAGAAGCCGGATGGCTGCTGAGCTTTCCTCGCTGATCTGCTGGCGCAGCGTCGCGCTTGGTGACGCCGCCGCAGGTCCAATCCTGGACTCCACAGCGGCATTGATGCCGGCAATCGAGCCGAAAACCTGAATCTCCGTCAGCGCATTCGCGCCAAGACGATTGGCCCCATGCAGGTTCGCCGTGACCTCCCCGGCGGCAAATAGGCCGGGCACATTTGTCCGGCAGTCCGGACTGATTTCCACGCCGCCAATGAGGAACAGCGCGCTGGGCGTTGCCTCAAACGGCTCCTTGAAATTCGCCTTCGCGGGCCCGTAGAAATCGACGATCATCTGGTAGCGGTCAGCCAGCTTGTGCGGTTGGTACAACCCGTCCTTAGGATCGTTGGCCGTCGTGTCAACCCAGATGCCGCCGTGAGGGCTCCCGCGCCCTTCCTGGATTTCAATGTAGCCGGCCCGCGCCGCGAGGTCCCTCGTCGTATACTCAGCGCGTTTCGGATCGTGCTTCAGCATATACCGCTCACCTTTGGAATTCAGGAAGCGGGTATGGTGCCCATAGTTCGGAGCCTCTCCTAAGGTGAACCCTTTGATGAACTCGGGATAGACATAGGCGAGCGGGATGAACTGCATCATCTCGAGGTTGAGCAGACGAGCACCAATCCGGCGTGCCAACGCGATCCCGTCGCCGGTCGAACTGCGCGGACAAGCGGTAATTGCGTAAAGCCGACCGGCGGCGCCGGTGGCGAGAACTGTCGCTTTGGCCACAAATGCGACAAACGTGCCTCTGGCGAAGTCTAGCGCCGTCACCCCGCACACGCGTCCCGTGTCATCCTGCAATAGCCGTGTGACCATCATGAACTCGTGAATCCTCGTGCCACCTTCGAGGGCCCGCTGCGCAAGGATTTTTTGAATGTTGCTATTGACCTCGCCTTCTATTCCCCGCTTTCGGGTGGCGCCCGATGGCATCCGCAGATCCAACGCGCCGTCTGTCTTTCGGTCGAAAGCACAGCCATAACGCTCAAGATCGAGCACTTTCTGAGCCGCGTTGTTCACAAACGTCCGGACGAGGGGCTGGTTGTTGAGAAAGCGGCCACCGATGAGTGTGTCGCGGAAGTGTTGGTCGGGACTGTCGTCCAGTCCGACGGCGGCTTGCATCACGCCGCCCGAGACGCTGGTCGCGCCGCCGGGAACGGGCCCTTTGCTCAGAACGGTTACCCGGGCGCCCAGCTTCGTCGCCTCCAAAGCGGCGCGCAGCCCCGCCCCGCCGGCGCCGATGATGAGCACATCCGACTCAAGAATTTCCACGTCCACGCCGCTACTACCCATTCCTGGCCTCGCCGCGCGGCGGCCACCCGCTTATCCTGCTCGACGCCTTGGCGCAGCATATTCGACCCAACATCGGGCAGCGCAAACTGCCCATTGGTGAAACCGGCTGCGGTGAAGTACGCGAGGCAGCTCCGATGAGTTCATCGCGACCATGTGGAGCTGCGACGAACGACAACAGTCTCCATGGTGCGAAACAGGTCGGAACCTTGCGCTCCGATCAATCAAAGCTCGCAACTTTCTTGCCGCTCCATTCTCCTTCTCATCCGTACAGGCCCGTTAGGCCGATCACAATAACATCATTTGGTGCACAAATTGCCCAGCTCATATCGGGTATCCGGAATCTCCTGCTTCCAGCGGAACACGTTTTGTCGCCGGCAGTTCCCGGCGCTTAGACGGATCGCAATGCCGAAATGTGTGTTATCCAATTGAAGAAGTCAATGATATCGTACTTTATCGACGCAGGCTAGCATACGGAGGCCTGCCTACAGCTGTCCTTTAACAGGTGTGAATTATTTATTAAAAAAATATTGCCAGCTAAGACGTAAGCGTGATTTCAAGATCTCGTGGCCGTCTCGTCGGAGAGTGTGTAGATCAAGGGACGGGCTTCGTAGGCCATGCGGAAGTGCCACGAGGGGGAAAACGGACACTTTCGAATCCGCCGCTCGCCAGGCGATCCCGCGCTCCGAATCGATCCCTTCAAATATCCAACCAGCAACAACCGGAAATAGATCCCTGGCGTCAGCGATGGTCGCCCGTTGTTTCCCGCGTAAAATCTCGCGCACTCCTTCTCAGCGAACTCATCGAACTGTTCCGCTTCCAATAGTTCATTCACGGGCTTGTAGAATGGATGAGCTGGCCCTAGCCAGCTCATTGTGGCTGATCCACAAACGCTCCTGCCGTCGTCTCCGCCCTCGCTAAGACGCTAAGACTAAAGCTGGCCACACGCTTATACGAGTTTCAACGCTCCGTGGCGGAACTGGAGGAGAGTTTTCGTGGTGACATACGCTGGAGCTCTACGCTGGCATCGAAGAGCTATTTCGAAACGGAATCGGCACGCTTTCGGGATCGATAGGTACATGCCACCAAAGGTCTTTCCCCCCGTGGACCGGCGAACCAACTATGCCCCTGATCGACGAATAGACGAATAGGGTTCTTGGTATAAAGAGCTCTGATTTGAACTGCGACGCCTAAAACATCTTATGGGGGATACTCGGCCTCTGCCTGCTAGAGTCCCATCTGACGGAGCAGCGCAGTAAATCGCGGGTCGGAACGGACGGGATCGAGCAATGGCTCGGTCTTTGCGTACACCATATCGGTGGAGCGGCCTTGGTAGGCTTTCGCGAGCCATTCCAGTGCCTGATCGGGCTTGCCAAGCCCGATCCAGATCAGAGCCACGCTGGATGCAGGCACATATCGCCCATGAGGGCGCTCGGTCAGTTCTTCAAGCAGCTTCCGGGCCTTGCGAGTGCTTCCGGAGAGCGCCTGTGCATACCCCAAGAGCCCGGCCACGTTGGGATCGAAGCAGGAGAGCCGTTGCGATTCTTCGAACTCGTGGATGGCATCTTCGAAAGCCCCCCTAGCCGCATGAGTCATTCCGAGGCGGGTGTGTGCGCGCGCATAATGCGGGTCCAGGTCGATGACCTTGCGGTAAGCATCGATGGACCGGTCATACTGGCGGCCAAAGTAATGGATTCGGCCGACCACGGTGTTTATTTCAAGCGAAAGGGCATCCAGTTCTTGGGCGCGCCGAACCTGACCGAGTGCTTCCTCATACCGACCCATAGCCCCAAGATTCAAAGCGTACCAGCTGCGCGCCAACACGTAGTTTGGATTCAACGCGATGGCACGTTGAAACTCGTGCTCCGCAGCTGACCAATTCCATTCATAATAGAAGTAGACCATCCCGAGAGAGGCGTGCGGCTCCGCAAGCGAATTGTCCAGCTGCAATGCTTTGAGGGCCGCCGCTTTAGCTACTGGATGTGCCTGAAAGGCGGGCTCAACCCCGTAAGAGTCCAGCAGCACATAGGAGTCAGCGAGACCTGCGTAAGCAAGAGCATACTGCACGTCTTCGGTAGTCGCCTGGCGAAAATACTCGATACTCCTGCGCAGGCCTTCCTCCGTCCTCTTGTTCCAGAAATAGCGTCCCTCCAAGTAAAGTTGGTAGGCCTTGGGGTTCTCCGTGCCCGGCCTCGCCAGGCGCATCTCCCTTTCCCCGGAGAGTCGAATGGACATCCATTGTGCGATCCGTTTCCCTATTTCGTCTTCCAACGTAAATATGCGCTGAGGGCTCTCCTCAAATGTGTCCGCCCAGAGTAAGGACTCGTCGCCCACGTGGACTAACTGGACGGTGACTCGAATCCGGTCGGGAAAAGTCTCGATGTAGCCTGAGAGGACCGCATCGACTCCTTGCTCACGGCCGACCGCCAGCAGATCCACCGGCGAGGTCGCATACTTGAGCACGGCGCTAGTTGGTCGTACGATTATTTGCCCGGTCCTCGCTAGCTTTGTAATGATGGCGTCGGCCAATCCCAACGAGAGGTACTCGTGGTCAGAGTTGGAGTTCATGGATCGAAAGGGCAACACCGCCAATGAGTGGATTTCCACAAATGGAGCAGGCAATACAGGCTCGGGCTTCGCGACCTCACGCACCTCACCCACAAAGCGATAGCCACGCTTTGCCACCGTCTGTATGTACTGGTGCTCGTTGCCGTCATCACCCAACGCCTTTCGAATCGTCGAAATCGCAACCGTAAGATTGCCTTCCTCGACAAAACTATCGGCCCATACCGCCCTTATCAGTTCTGATTTTTCAATGAGGTGACTACTAGCTCGGATCAGAATCAGTAAAGTGTCAAAAGCCTTTGTAGCTAGGTGAACCGGCTTGCCTTCATGCAGGAGCTCGCGTTCTTCGGGATCGATCTGGAATGCGCCGAATTCGTATAAGTGTCGAGCCTGCCTCTTCATGGTAATAACTTTTTTTTAAGAAATTATTCACACACCTTAAAGGACATCATCCATAAATTGCCCTAATAACTTTATCCTAAAAAGGCATAGAGTCCGACTACGCAATGAATGCGACTATTTGTGCCCGACATGGTTTTTATAGCACAGCACGTTATCGTTGGCAATCGCGCAGGCACAAAGCCTGCTGTAGACCGGAGGTAGCGATGCCCAATACGGTCAGAGGAAACTGTGCGTTAGATATGAGTCGAGCGTTCGAGACGTTGTAGTCGCCGAGACCTATTAAAGGCGTTGTTGCTGTGGCTCGTTACATAATTGTTTTGACTTTGCGTCGGGTGAGACTCGTTGAGAAATGTCAGAGAGGGTGGATTGGCTCCTCGCCCACACGCGCGGATTTCGTCGTGGGGGCGCTTCCAGCAAAGCACCGCGACGGTCCTAACACCATTTTCGATTTCTTGTTAAACGGACGAGATTGGACTCAACTTCGGAAGTGCCCGTTGGACAGGCTGGACAGTCCCACATGCAACGCCGCTCAAGGAGGTCGTTTATGGTTACGGCAGAAAAGGTGGCATGTACTCTCGCCACTTTTGCGATGTTGGCTTTGGGTGTTTCAGTCTCCGCTCCGGTCTGGGCACAGGTAGCTGGAGCAACAGTCTCCGGCACGGTGACGGATGCGTCAGGAGCAATTGTCCCTCAGGCCCAAATCTCCATCAAAAATATGAGGACCGGGATTAGCACCTCCGTCACTTCGAACTCGGATGGCTTCTACACGGTGCCCAATGTGCTCCCAGGAACTTATCAGGCGGCGGCTTCTGCTCCCGGTTTTGCAACCATGACGCAAAGTGGGGTCACTTTGGATGTGGGAGCCCAACAAGTCCTGAACTTCAAGCTGCAGGTGGGACAGATTAGTCAGAAAGTAGAAGTGACTGGCTCAGCGCCGACCGTAGAACTGGCCTCGTCCGCCGTTGGTGCCGTGGTGGGCTCGAACACCATCGTCGAGTTGCCCCTGAACGGACGCGATTGGACTCAACTGGCAACTCTCCAGCCCAGCGTCAGTACTGTCCAGACTCAGGTGCAACCCGGCGGATTCACGAGCCGAGGAAAGCGCGGGGATGGAGTTCAATTGACAATCTCGGGCACGCGGTCGCAACTAAATAACTATCGCCTCGACGGGATAAGCATCGTGGATTACGTAAACGGGTCACCGGGCAGCGCGCTGGGCGTTGCTCTGGGTGTGGATGCCGTTGCGGAGTTTTCAGTTTTGACGGCCAATCATTCCGCCGAGTACGGGCGGGCAGCCGGCGGGGTGGTCAACGCAACTACCCGGTCTGGGACAAATCAAATCCATGGAACCGCCGACTGGTTTCTTCGCGACGAAGATTTCGATGCACGAAACTTCTTTGACAATGCCATTCCTCCGTTTCATCGCAACCAATTTGGCGCGTCGGCCGGAGGTCCTATCCAGAAGGATAAGACCTTCTTCTTTGCCGATTATGAAGGAATCCGCGAGGAGCTTGGCGCTACGAGCGTTACTAACGTCCCCTCGCAGGACGCGCGAAATGGAATATTGCATAATGCAGACGGCACGACCACCACGCTCACAGTCAGCCCCTCGGTCAAGCCCTATCTTCCCTTCTGGCCGTTGCCCAACGCTGGCCTCGTTGGAACTGGCGACACAGGACTCTTCAAGAGTGCCATCAACTCTACGACAAGAGAAAATTTCGTCACCTTCAGGATAGACCGGAAGTTCTCGGAGAAGGACAGCATTTTTGGGACCTATTTCTATGACACAGCTCGGATCTCCCTCCCAGACGCGCTTGACAACGTGCTCATAGGTAATGGCACGGGCAGACAAATGATAGCCTTGGAGGAGACTCACGTCTTCAGTTCCTCCGTGGTGAATTCTTTGCGGGGTGGCTTCAGCCGGGTTTCGGCACTTGTCGATGAAAATGTCCAGGCGATCAATCCCCTTGTCCGGGACGTGTCCTTGGGTACTCTTCCCGGGCTGCCCGCGCCGGTAATTCAAGTGGCAGGGCTCACTGATTTCGCCGGCGGGGGTGTAGGGGCCTTTACGGGGGATAATTTCGCGTGGAACTCGTTCCAGGCTTACGACGACGCGTTCCTGACGAAGGGCGTTCACTCGATAAAATTCGGATTTGCTTTCGAGCGAATGCAAACTAACATGTTATCAGTCAGTGATCCCACCGGGCGCTTCAGCTTTGGCTCGCTCTCCGACTTCCTGACCAACGCCGCACCTACTCGTTTTCAAGCGGAAGTACCAGGTACGATTACTTCGCGCGGAGCGCGACAAAGTCTATTTGGCGGTTATCTCCAGGACGATTGGCGGGCGCGTCCTAACTTGACTCTGAACCTGGGGCTACGGTACGAAGCGACCACGGTACCGACAGAGGTTCACAATGAGCTTGTAAGCCTGCCGACTTTTACATCCCCGCCGCCAGGTCATTTAGGTTCCCCTTATTTTAACAACCCAACCCTGCGGAACTTCGAACCTAGGGTGGGTTTCGCCTGGGACCCCTTCCGCGACGGCAAGACCGCAGTCCGCGGGGCTTTCGGAATTTTCGACGTCCTGCCTCTCAACTATGGATTCCTCTTTACAGAGCTCCAGTCAGCTCCGTTCGCGGAGGTCATTTCAATAAGAAATTTGGCCCCGGGTGTGTTCCCGAGTTCACCAAGCCTTATCGGAAATATTTCACCGACGACTTTGCGCACCAGCTCCATTGAGTCCAACCCCCCTCGCAATTACGTCATGATCTGGAACCTGAGCGTCCAGCGTCAACTCACTCCGAGCACCACAGTGACGGTTGGTTATGTGGGTAACCACGGCGTCCACATGGAAAACGTCTATGACGACGTCAATATGGTCCTTCCAACGCTTACCCCACAAGGGTATCTTTGGCCGTCCCCGGCGGGTAGCGGAACGATAATCAACCCTAGTGTTGGTGACGTACGCGGCATCCTGTGGAACGGTGACTCCGTTTATGACGGCCTCGAAGTGGCGGTGTCGAAAAGGATGAGCCATGGCTTCCAGGTGGGGGGCGCTTACACCTGGGGCAAGAATCTTGACTCGGGTTCGACAGTCGGTCTCGGCAACTTTTATACCAACTCGATCTCAAGTCCGTTCTTTTTTTGCACGCGTTGCACCAAGGGCCTATCGGACTACAACATAGCTCAGAAACTCGTGGTGAATTATTTCTGGTATGTTCCAACTCCAAAGGACTGGGGGGCTATCGGTTTACATGTCTTGGGGGGATGGCAATTGGGAGGGATCTTCACTGCCGAGACTGGCGTACCGTTTACGCCCATAATCGCCGGGGATCCGATTGGCCTCAACAGTACGGACGCGTTTGCCTACCCGAATCGTCTTAAGGGGCCCGGGTGCGGTTCCGCTGTCAACCCTGGAAACCCCAACAATTATGTCAAGCTGAGCTGCTTCGCACTTCCACTGGCCTCTGCCTCCCTAACGTGTTCTGCCTTCGGGGCTCCCAATGCACCCATAGCGGGCACCTGTGCGAACCTCTTAGGTAATGGGGGCCGCAACACAGTGGTCGGGCCTGGACTTGTGGACTACGATTTCTCGCTGTTTAAGAACAACTACATCAAGAGGATCTCTGAGAATTTCAACGTACAATTTCGGGCGGAGTTCTTCAATATTTTGAATCGGCCTAACTTTGCAGCACCCGCTCATAACTCAAAGTTTTTCGACAGCAAAGGACAACCGATCGGGGGTGCGGGTGCTGTCGATCGTACGTCGACCCCAGCACGAGAGATCCAATTCGCCCTGAAACTGATTTGGTAACTGGAAGCTGCTGTACGCAGCTCCTCTGGCGGGTATGCCCTTGGAGAAGAGACACTGCGGCACTCGCACGCTTCCTAGTGTTACGTTTGAAGACTACGTTTACGTTCTGGGCGACCTTTTAGTGTGGCAAGCCTATTGTCAAGGCCCTGAAGGCGAAAGATAATCCCCGCTGCAAGCCTAAGGGGGAAATCTTCTATCCAGTTCCGGTGTCGGAGAAGTTGTTCGGGGAAACTGATTGCGGATTGAGTTGCGGCATTGCTTAAACTGAGGGAGGCAGCATGAAACGTATAACTTGGAGCCGCGGGGCCGCGATGAGCGTAGTGGCTGGCGTCTTGCTCGGGGTCTGGAGTCCGTTGAAGATTGATGCACAGGATGAGGCCGGCAAGCAGGCCGTCGATACACTTAGGTTCCAAGTGGATCCATTTTGGCCTAAGCCCCTGCCGGATCGGTGGGTGACTGGAGAGTTTGGCGGAGTGTGCGTCGATGCACAGGACCACGTGTTTGTTGTCCAACGAGGCGACCTGACTCCCCAGGAAGAGACATCCGGGGCAACGGCAGCACCGCCCATTATCGAGTTTGACCCAGATGGCAATGTGGCAAATTCATGGGGAAATCCCGACTTAATGCCCAAGGTGCTACACGGTTGCTTCGTCGACTACCAGGGAAACTTTTGGATTGCGGGTGACCATGATGCAATCGTTCAGAAATATACGCATGATGGCAGCAAAATGCTGCTCCAGATAGGGATCAAGGGAAAGTTCGACTCTGCGGATTTCAAGGACAGTAGGGTTATCGACGGCCGCGCATTAAACTCCAGTCATGAGTTGCTGAACAGTCCGACGCAGGTCGCGGTCGATCCCGCGAATGGCGACGTGTATATCGCTGACGGCTACGGCAATCGGCGTGTGGCGGTCTTTGATCGCGAAGGCCACTACCTCCGCCAGTGGGGACGCCAGGGCACGCTCGCCGAGGAGGAAGCTGGGGTGGGTGGCACTTTTATGAAGCAAGTGCATTGCGTTGCTATCGGTAACGATGGCCTTGTCTACGTATGTGACCCCTATGGCCATCGCATCGAGGTCTTTGACAAGGCGGGAAACTTCAGGAGAAATTACACCCTTGTCGAAAGTAAGAGCCATCCAAGCAAAGTGGGTGGTCGAACAAATTGGTTCGGCTTTTCACCCGATCGAGCTCAGAAGTTAATGTATGTCGGCGACTGTGGTAACAACCAGATCCGGGTACTGGACCGAGCAACAGGACAGGAGCTATCAAGCTTCGGCCGGCCGGGCACCCAGCTTGGCGAATTCGAGTGCCCGCATACATTGGCGGTCGACTCGAAGAGTAACATCATCGTGGGTGATAATTATACTGCTCGGAGGATCCAGATGTGGAGGTTAGTTAGGTGACTGACGACCCTTTGACCTACCCCCTTAACTTAGTCCAGTTGATAAGTTAGGAATCAACGAGACCACGAAAAGGAAGTTACCGACAAGGGCAATCTTAGCGTTTGGGTATCAGCAGAGATGAGAAACACAGAAGTACGAATGTACATTCCGGAGAAGATACAGAAGGGTTAACGGCATTGGGAAGGCAAGCGCGAGCAGCAGAAAGCAGAGTACTCAACCGAGAGTATAGGAAACAGCTACTGCGGAAAAGAGGCGAACCGATTGAACGGAGCTTCGCGCACTGCTGCGACACAGCTGGAATGGGGCGAACGCATCTACGAGGGCATGAGAACATCCTCAAGCGACTGTTGCTTCATGTCGGTGCATTCAATTTGAGTCTGATCTTCCGCTCGTTGCTGGGAGCAGGAACCCCGCGGGAGCTGAGAAATCGGCTTGATTCGCTTTTTCGGTTACTTTTTTCTCTGTTTCTTCGATCCCCAGCGTCTACCGAGAGTGCGAACATTCCTTTTCCAAGTCACGAATCAACCGACGGCGGAATCTTCACTATCTTAGTTACATACTCCGTCATTCGGAAGAACCTGATTCCGCCACGGGCAGCTAGGGAGGGAAAGTTTCCTATCCAGTCTTGATGCCGGGGAAGTTGCTCGGGAAGACTGATTGCGGATTGAGTTACGACATTGCTCAAATTGGAGGGGGCAGCATGAAAAGCATAACGTGGAGCCGTGCGGCTGCGATAAGCGTAGTGGTTGGCGTCTTACTCGGGGTCTGGAATCCGTTGAAGATTGATGCGCAGGATGTAGCCGACAAGCAAGTCGTCGATGTCCCAAAGTTCCAAGTAGATCCGTTTTGGCCGAAACTTCTTCCGGATCGGTGGGTGTTTGGCAGACCGGGCGGCGTGTGCGTCGATGCACAATACCACGTGTTCGTTGTCGATCGGGGCGACATATCCTCGTACGAAATGAAAACCGCGAAGGCAACACCGCCCGTTATCGACTTCGACCCAGACGGTAACGTGGCAAATTCGTGGGGAAATCGCGATTTAATGGCTAAGAAACTACACGATTGCACCGTCGACTACCAGGGAAACATATGGATTGGCGGTAGCTTGGATGGAATGGTTCAGAAATACTCGCACGACGGCAGCAAAATGCTGCTCCAGATAGGGACAAAAGGACGGTTTGACACGTCGGACGATACCATCACTGGTGCTCCAATGAACTCCAGTCATGTGTATCTGAACCTTCCGGCGAGCGTCGCGGTCGATCCCACGAATGGCGACGTGTACATCGCTGACGGCTACGGCAATCGCCGTGTAGTGGTCTTTGATCGCGAAGGCCACTACCTCCGCCAGTGGGGGCGCCAGGGCACGGTTGCTGAGGCCGACGCTGGGGTGGGTGGCGTGTTTCTAGGGGTGCTGCACTGCGTGGTCATAGGTAACGACGGTCTCATCTATGTGTGTGACCGTGAGGGCGATCGGGTCCAGATCTTCGACAAAATGGGTAACTTCAAGAGGAACATCTTTATCAAAAATGGGGCCCCCCATTCAAGGCCCGGCGCAGCATCAACAATCGGCTTTTCACTGGATCCGGCCCAGAAGTTCATATATGTCGGCGACAGTACGGATCAGGAGATCCGGATCCTGGACCGAGCAACAGGAAAAGCCCTTTCAAGCTTCGGTCGGCCGGGCAACCAGGCTGGCGAATTCGACAGCACGCATAGTCTGGCGGTCAACGGGAGTGGTGACATCATCGTGGCTGATAGTTCTGGGCATAGGATCCAGATGTGGAGGTTGGTTAAGTAAAACCCGCAGAGAGTTTATTTTGCAGTTAAACGTCCAGCAGAAGTAGAGTGCAGGTTCGAGCCGAAGTCGGTGCTGTTCGAAGCTTTGAGTCGTGCCATTCAAGAATTTGACCCTGGGTTAGGCCTTGGCGTCATTGAGAATTAACCGAACCTGGCTTGCTGGCTCGAAGATTTGTACCTACGGGTAGGGTTCCTGGTGACGAATTTGATCTGCCGATCCGGGTGACCGTGTGGTTTTACAAAATCGAGCGGAGGGAAAGGTGATGACAAGGTCCAAGAAGCTTTCGGTTGACCGTCGCAACTTCTTGAAGGGCGCAGTAACCGGAGCGGCAACGCTGGCTGCGTCGGCGGAGTACGTCGCTGCCCAGCCAGTCGCACCGCGGATGTCTCGCGCCACTCCGTTGATGCCACCGGCGCCCGAAACCGATCCGCCCTCGGGTGTCGAATTGATGACCACTGATCACCCAGGGGCCGACTTTATGGTCGACGTCATCAAGTCTCTGGGTTTTGAGTACCTCTGTGCCAACCCGGGCTCCAGCTTCCGAGGGCTGCACGAATCGATGATCAACTACGGCGGCAACCAGAATCCTGAGTTCATAACTTGCTGTCATGAAGAGTCGTCGGTCGCTATGGCCCACGGCTATGCCAAGATTGAAGGCAAACCGCTGTGCGTTTTTGCCCACGGCACGGTCGGGTTGCAGCACGCCGCCATGGCGATCTACAACGCCTACTGTGACCGGGTGCCGGTTTACCTCATTATCGGCAATACGTTAGACGCCACGATACGGCGGCCAGGGGCGGACTGGGACCACAGCGTCCAGGACGCCGCGTTGATGGTCCGCGACTACGTGAAATGGGATGACAGCCCCGTTTCGCTGCAGCACTTCGCTGAGTCCGCGGTGCGCGCCTATAAGATCGCGATGACCCCGCCGATGGAGCCGGTGCTGTTGGTAGCAGATAACGAACTGCAGGAAAGCCCGATTAGCGAAGGCGCGAAGCTCCGCATACCGAATCTGACCGTGGCCCAGCCGCCGCAGGGCGATTCGGGCTCGGTCGCCGAGGCAGCGCGACTCCTGGTCCAGGCTGAGAATCCGGTGATCGTTGTCGATAAGACAGCGCGGACGCAAGCGGGCATGGAGCATCTTGTCGAGCTCGCCGAGCTGCTCCAGGCGCCGGTCGTCGATCAGGCCGGGCGGATGAACTTTCCCACGCGTCATCCCCTCAACCAATCCACCCGCGGTAGCGCGCTGATTGCTGTCGCGGACGTGATCTTGGGTCTTGAGCTGTCCGACTTCTGGGGCACTGTCAACTCTTTCAGGGACCAGCTGCACGCCACCTCGCATCTGACTGTGAAGGCGGGTGCTAAGCTGATCAGCATCACCACCAACGATCTCTACATGAAAGCCAATTACCAAGATGCCCAGCGCTACGCCCAAATCGATCTGGCCATGGCGGCCGACGCGGAAACGACGGTGCCGCCGCTAATCGAGGCCATCAAGCATCTGATAACGACGGGGCGCAAGACGGCGTTCCAGGATCGTGGAGCCAAGCTGGCCGTGGCACGCCAGGAGCAGTTGGAGCAGTCGCGCAACGATGCAACCTACGCGTGGGACGCGAGCCCGGTCAGTACTGCTCGCCTGTCCGCCGAGCTCTGGGATGCGATCAAGAACGAGGACTGGTCACTGGTGTCGTATAGTGCGCACTTCAGCTGGTGGCCGCTGCGATTGTGGCCCATCGAAAAGCACTACCAGTTCAACGGTGGCCCGGGCGCCTATGGTATGGGCTACAACGCACCTGCCGCGGTGGGTGCCGCCCTCGCCAACCGGAAGCATGGCCGCCTGACCGTCAACATTCAGTGCGACGGCGATCTGATGTATGCCCCTGGCATCCTGTGGACGGCAGCACATCACCGCATCCCGATCCTAAACGTTATGCATAACAACCGTGCCTATCATCAGGAGATGATGCACCTGCAACGCATGGCCAATCGGCACAATCGCGGCATCGACCGCACCTGGATCGGGACCGCGATGGACGATCCCAACATCGATTATGCGAAGCTCGCGCAGAGCATGGGGGTTTATGCTGAGGGCCTGATCACTGACCCTAAAGATCTTGGCCCGGCAATCCGGCGCGCAATCGCGGTGGTCAAGAAGGGCGAGCCAGCGCTTGTTGACGTCTTTACTCAGCCGCGGTAAGGAGGGGGAATGAAAGACTCAGGTCAGTTCAATTCTTCAGGAAACGTCGAACGCAACAGAGCGGTCCCTCCACGCCTTCCGCGCCAAGTGAGCGCTGTGCGCTCTTCTGTCCTTCTGGCGATTGCAGCGGTACTGTTGCTCGGCGCCGCCCATGAGAAGGTCCAGACTTCGGCCTCCGCTTCGAAGCCTGCCAAGGCCGGGAATGCCGAAAACGGAAAGCGGCTTTACACAAAGTATGGGTGCTATGAGTGCCACGGCCGCGAGGGACAGGGCTCGACGACAAGTGGACCCCGGATCGGCCCGGACCCTGTTCCATTGCCAGTGCTAGTCTTTTACCTCCGTAATCCCGCGGGCGGGATGCCGCCGTATACCGAAAAAGTCGTATCAGACAAGGAGCTGGCTGACATACACGCTTTCCTAGAGTCGCTGCCGCATCCACCCGACGCAAGGACCATTCCGCTCCTGAAAGAATAGCTCGACGAGAAAAATACTTCAGACCAACGAACGAGGTACGCCTTGGTGTCTTTATCGAAATGTTACACACTTTTGACAAAAATTCTGTCTTAGCAGTTAGCAGACGATTCCTAGCAAATTGCCTGAGCACTTTTGCTCCCAAGGAGTTGCAGAGCATCATCATTGGCAAATTCTCAAAAAACTCAGAATTTCTGAATTTTTCAGCACCGTGGTAGCACCCAAACTTCGCTGCCAACGATACGATCGCATTCGTCAAAGCGTCTTCTTCTGCCCAGGAGCAGAAGGGTGCTGTTGGGTCGATCCCCTACCCTACCAAGTACAACCCAGTTTTTTCTCACGACGTGTGAGGGACCCTTAAAGACATTCTGCCACTTATGACTGCCCGCAAGGGTCCTTTTAGGAACGGACTGCGAGGGGCTGATGGACTATCGCAGAAATGAGCAGCTATCGTTTGGGTCCGAAGGCCAAACCTAGCGTTTCGCGATGTTTGCACCCGATCGCAATTGTTCAATTCGGTGCCTTATGATCGCAAGCGAACGATATAACGAATGAACAAATTTTCCGTAGGGCATGGTGATAAACAGCGCACCAATCAGGCCCAGATGGATGGTCAGAATGACGCCCAGGGCGCGCGTCGTCCGGGATGCCAAGGTCAGCATGCCACTCAGCGAGGTTAAGCCCAAGATGACTAAGAACAAGTAGTCTACGCTCAGGGCGCGAGCACCTGCAGGTGTTTGATCGCTTTTCAGTTTCATGGAGATTAACCCAGCAACTCCCACCATCATTCCAATCCCTCCAATGGTTCCAAAGATGACGGGAGCGCTCGTGAGCGAGTAAGGCGGGAGCCTGTGCAACAGGTTCTGGTAGGTAGCGGCAAGAGTTGTGGAAACTAGGGCGGACAGGAAACCATAGAAGACCAAAGAATGATAGAGGCGGCGGAATGGCGAGGTTCGTGCGCCTGGATAATAGCATCCGGGTCCACCTCCCTTTAGCCACCTTAACTTGAGTACGTCACCAGCGGCCTGGGCCAGGGCACGAAAACAGCCTTTTTTCCGCAATTGTCTTCCAGTGTCGATCCAGAAACGAGCGCCACCCGCAACCCAGACGGCTGCTCCGTAGAAGGCCAGGGCCAGCGCGGGGACCAGCATCGCCAGGTAGGGTATGACCTGATAAAACGCTCCCGGTCCGCGATGAAGTGCAAAGACTCGATTTGGACCGGCAAAAACCATGGAAAGGACGAGAACCAAAGCAACAGCGAAACTCACCAAGGCAGCGCCGATCCGCCTATCTGTGAAGGAGAGTCCGAGAAAAGAGGGCCAGCTCCAAGCCTTGTAACTTTCCAGCCTCGCCTCGGACATTATCTGAGGCAGGTCGATGGCGAATTCATGAGGCGGAGAGTACATGCATGCGTAGTAGCAGGCGCGGCAGTCGTGGCAGAGATTAGCCAGAAAAAAAACATCTCCTTTGTGAAATTCGCGCCGAATCTCAATGGCGGGAAACACCGGACAATACCCTTCGCAATAACGACAGGCATTGCAAATCGTTAGCTGTCGGCTAGCCTCTTCGACCAGATCGTAAATGGGAATGATTGGCTGCCTCCTTTCCGGCCAGCTGTCCAAATACGGAGCCGATGGTTAACCCAAAACCAGCGAGATAGCCTTGAGTAAGGATGTTTCCAGACATGATTTCACCAGCGGCATACACATTCTCGAATGGGCGGCCAGTGCGCTCGAGGACTCTCGTTCGATCGTCGACAGCGACTCCCATGTAAGTGAAAGTAATGCCCGGCCGGAGAGGGAGACCGTAAAAGGGCGGCTGATCAATGGGGAGTGCCCAGTTGCTCTTCGGTGGATCGAGCCCACGCGTCTTAAGGCCATCCAGCCGTTCGGGGTGGAATTCCACATTTCCAACCGAAGCCTCATTGTAGTTTCGGACCGTTTCCACAAGTGCACCTGCATCAAGCTTGAGGCAGGAGGAGAGGCCCTCGACTGACTCAGATTGAGAGGGCTTGTAGATCGGCGGAAGAAAGCAACCAATCGTCTTGCTGTCGACAATGCAGTAAGCGGCCTGCCCCGGCTGCTCGGCGATTAATCGGCCCCAAATGGCGTAGCGCTTCGACCAGATGTTTTCTCCCTCGTCATAGAAACGTTGGCCCGTCCGATTGACGACGATGCCGAAGGGTATTGCATCAACTCGCGTGACGATGCCTCCATCGTATTTTGGAGCACGGGCGTCAATTGCGACCGCATGGCACCTTTTGGGGTCACCTATCGGCTGAGCATGTTTCTCCAGAAGTATAGCCAGCATCTTGCCGTCATTGTATGGCGTGCCGCGCACACAGAAGTTGTCAGCCGCCTCGCCCCAGAACCGCTTGAGCCATTCGATATTGGCCTCAAAGCCTCCGGCCGCGACGACCACGGTGCGACCGTGCACAAGTTCCTGATTCTCCCCGCATTTGATTACCGCCGCCCGAAAGCTACCCTCCTCGATCAACAGATCTTCGACAAAGGCGTCGTAGCGGACTTCAATTCCCATTCGTATGGCGGTATCGTAGTAGGCGTTAACGAGCGCCTTTCCTCCACCCAGGAACCACAGATTTGCGCTTCCCAGGTGTAGAGTGCCCGCCAGCGGTGGTTGCCACGAGATACCGTGCTCGCTCATCCATGCAGGAAGTTTTCGCGACTCGCGGATTGCGAATTTGGCGAGCTCAAGGTTTTCCGGCCCGCCAGTGACACCGATGAGGTCCTCAAGGAATTCCGCTTCGCTGTACTGCTCTGCGGAGCAGCCGTTGGCCACTCGAGCGCAACGAATGTTCCGTGTGTGCCTGGTGTTTCCACCCCGCATATGTACCGGGGCGCGCTCCAGCAAGAGAACGTGTGGCGCATGGTGACGAGCAGCCAGCGCGGCGCACAAAGCGGCGTTGCCGCCTCCAACTACGATTACGTCATAGACATCCATTTGCCCTCTACACCAGTCAAGCAGGCTGCATCGTAGCTTCGACCATGGCTAAAGACGCAGGTGGGCGAACTCTTAAGTTAGCGCCGCGCCAACCGGCATGACAAGGCTGAGCAAGTCGAAACCGGTCATTGGGTTGTCCCCACCAAAAACTCTGTGCAGATTGAAATGGTTACATTTATGGAACCGCAACCAATAGCCCTCCCAGACCATGCTGACTCTACTTTTCTCTCTGCGAGATTGTTTCCGAGGTCGCGCCTTTCTGCAAGCAGAGATTCTTGCTGAACACCGCGTGATTCCAGACCGTCTCATCCATCTCCATCCCCACGAACCACCGGAGCAACAGGTTGTACTGCAATTGTTCGATCAGCATCCGTTCACTGCGTGCGGAGTAGAAAATCTGTAACAGCAACGACCGTAACAGCCGTTCCGGTGCAATCGACAGCCGACCCACCGACGCATACAGCGCCACATCTCCTTCAAACCGCGCATCCACTCGCTCCTCACTTCCTCCACTCAGACGGGTTCTTCGGTTCTTCTTGCTCAAAGTTGCAGGTGATAAAGATTTTTCAACAAGCTGCTAGATGGAGTTTGGCCGAGTTCCGCAGAGGAACCCTGTTGCCCAGAAGGCGACGTGCATGCGCCTATTCGAAGTTGGGGAAGGGCTGCAAACTGAGAGAATGTCCCGCTCCCGATCCGTGCGTCGGTAAGATAACCGGAACGGACCGGGATTGCCGTTCAATGGACCAAACGATGTCAGCATAGACGGCAAGGGCCGGCTTTACTTCATCTGGTAAAGTCTAATCAGGAAACCCCAGGACGTCCGCGGTGAAGTTGTACGCAGGTCAACTGTAGGGGCGACACCTGAGCCGCCTCTACAATTCATTTTTTCGCCTACGCCCTCAGTGCCCGTAAATCAAGAGCCGGAACGTCCCACGAATTGAAACCGGACTCGGGTGGGGATGCTCCGCGGTGGGAGGCGGAGCCGGACCAAAATCCGATGTCGTCAGATAAAGATTGTACGTCTTCGGATCGAGCGCCATCGTTTTGGCGCCGTACTCGGTCGTGACGGTCTCGACCTCGCTGAGCTTGTCGGGTGAGTCTTCGTGATAGATGTGGACCTTGCCCTCGCGCGTAGAGACAAATAGCATACGAATCTCAGGCTCATAGACGTCGACGTCCACTCCCGCGCTAATGGGGAACGACTGGATGACTTTTCCGTTGTTTGCATCCATCATCACGAGCATCTGGGGGTTCCGGCCTGCGGCGAACAGTCGCCGGTGCTCCCGGTCCATGGCCAATGACATGGGCTCCCCGGCCGGCGCCACCGGCCACCGCGCTTTGATCGTGAGCGCCTGCGAATCAATCGCCAGTACCTCGCTCGTATCTTGATTGTTCGCGTAAATCATTCCCTTGCCGTCTGCGACGGCGCACAGCGAAGGACCACCTAGGTCGAAAATCTTCACCACGGTTTGGGTCTCGGGATCTATAACCGTCATGTTCTTGGAGCGATCGTTGAAGGAAAAGATGTGCTTTGAGGCTGGGTCGTAAATAACACCGTGTGCGCCCTTACTGGCCTGGACCTCGGCGGTGACCTTAAGGGTCGCAATATCGAAAATGAACACCTTGCCAGAATCAGCGTCAGTGATAAATCCCCTGCCCAGCTCCTTGACCAGTGCGACCCCGTGGATCCGTTTCATACCAGAAATGGTACCCTCCACTTCTCCGCTGTCAGCATCGACAACCTTAACCTCAGTGCCGTGCGTGAGATAGACGCGACGTGCAAGGGCATCGACAGTAAGATAGTCAAAATATTCTCCCTCACCCGGTGCTGCGCCGAGAGGAATTCTCTTGAGCAGGTGATAGTTCGCCGGCGGACTTGTTAGGGCGAGAGTGCCGACCATTAAGAAGGACACAGAAATCGCAAAACCGCCCAGACCTGAGATCTTCATGAAGATCCTCCGTGTAATTGTTATGGGGATTGGCAATGCCGAAGCAAATCGCAGCAAGCGCCACGAGCTAAATTCTCCTGTCGTGCTCTGTTATCTAACTAACTAACCATTTGGAGCTTCCGCGCAGTAAAATTATCTCCCACGATGATGTTACTCTTGGAGTCTACCGCCAGACTATGCGGTCATTCGAATTCGCCAAGCTGGCAGCCCGGCCGGCCGAAGCTTGAAAGGGCTTTTCCTGTTGTTCGGTCAAGGACCCGGATCTGGTTGTTCACACAGTCGCCGATATACACCATGGGCTGACATAGATCGTTTGTAAGAGGCCATCATCGAGAATTTGGTTTTCAAGCTTATTCTTTCCGCATAATTGCACGCGAGTTCCCCTTGTTGAATCAAGCTTACCCTGGCCTCTTTTGGGCCGCTTCCCTGCTCCTTTCGCTCACTGGCCTGGTTCCGCTAGTCGAGAGTGATTGTGAACCACCCATCGCCACGCCCCATCCACCTTGATAAAAACATCCGTACCGTTAGCTTTGGTGGTAGAGCGTTGGCCATTATGCTCGTCGTTTACCTCGTGCAAGTAAGTAACGACAGCTGTGGTTCCGTCCCCTCCGCTGCCATAGACGCGTACGTGCGGATCGTGCTCTATGCAGAGGTAGACCTTGGTCTTCCCAGATCGAAAGCCAGCTATATGCTCAGCCTTGGTGCGGCTCCTCCCATTTACGCCAATGAACGCTATGTCGTCAGCATCCATACGGGCGACCCAATTCGCCGCATAACTGCCATCGGGGCTGCTGCCCGTCGTGCTCATGTAGACTTTGCACTTCTCTTCTTCCAATTGGAGGATCTCTTTTTTAACTTTTTCGGCTGCGTCTCCGGTAGCCTCTTGCGCTTTAGCAAACCCGACCAGCGAAAATGTCAACACGATAGTTAAAAGAATTCTTTGCATTGCTGTTCAACTCCTTATCCTACGGATTTCAAAAGCAGGTTTTTATATTTTAACGAAGACCATGTACTTTCGACACACACTCAAGCCGCCGCACTTCATCACGCACAGCCACCTTTTTCGAAAAAGCTGCCTTGGGTTGAGTTAAAGACTCATTTCAGCTTTGGGCAATCCTCGGTCGAGACAGGTGGGAGCTACCATCAGCCATGGTACAAATTGTATCTCCCGCGCTGTTGTCGACGTCTGGATCAACCGCGCCATTGAAGAACTACGCCCGAACTTACACAGTGAAATTCTCAGAGATCCTCTTGATGTAGCTGTTCTTAAATAGCGAGACTTACATCTGACACACGGCTTGTTCTGAATTGGCATCGCCATCCAATGCCCTCACCAAGATGCCTTGTACCTGCAAAAGGAGTTACCTACGCAGAATAAAGATTGCCCAACAAAAGTGGCCTGTGGTGCAAAGGGCCTTGTTCGGGCGCACCGTATTCCTCGCAGGACGCTTTTTACTCCAAATCCATACTTTGTGCCAGAACTGGCAAATGAAGTCCTTTAGGTGCTGTGAAAAATTCCTTAAAGAAATATTATTGCTGCCATGAAAAAGCAACATTTCTATTACTTGCGATAAGACCAAAAATATTATACGTTTCGTTTTAATGTGGGTTTCAGCGTCAACACGACTCTCGGAAGGTGGACACCCGGTCGCTGAGAGCCAAAATCAGCCCTTTCTCTTTGCCACTGTACTCAGTATTCTCCTCTTCGGCTTCACACAATCCGGGAGTGCGCGGATCACGCGAATTGTTATCACGAGTGTTCAATCTCCGACCTTCGGTGGGGCCTCATTCGGCAATGTTGGGCAATATGAAAAGCTTGTGGCGCGGGCATTCGGTGAACTAGATCCGAACGATCGCCGAAATGTGGTCATTACCGATATCGGCCTCGCGCCGCGTAATACCAGGGGTATGGTGGAGTATTCGATGGACATCTACCTCTTGAAACCGGTGGACATGTCAAAGGGAAACCATAGGCTCTTTTTCGAGGTCAACAATCGAGGTAACAAGCTTTGCTTCCGCTCCTTAAATGACAGCACCAGCGGCGGGAACGATCCGTCATCGGCTGCCGATGCCGGTAACGGTTTCCTCATGAGTAAGGGCTACTCCATAGGCTGGACCGGCTGGGACGCGACGGTTGAGCCCGGCGACAACCGCCTGACTATCACTGTCCCAGTAGCCAAAAATCCTGATGGCTCTTCCGTTGTCGGTCCTGCGCTCGAGGAATTCGTCATTGATAACAGCACCACGCTGAAGCGTCCCCTCACGTATTCAGCGGCGGACTTAAACAATGGGCTCGCCCACCTTACGATGCGCAACCACTATGCCGACTCTCCGATAACCATTCCCGAAAGCGCCTGGGAATATATCAACGAGCGCACGATCCGACTGCTGCCGCTGGGTGCTCTGTTTCAAGACGGGACCCTCTACGAATTCACTTATCCTGCAAAGAATCCGGTCGTCGCAGGAATAGGCTTTGCTGCCACGCGAGATTTCGCTGCGTTCCTGCGGCGGGCGACGGCAGACGATGACCGCAACCCCAACCCGCTGGCTGGAGCGGTGCAGTTCATTTACTCGTTCAGCATCTCGCAGTCAGCGCGTTTTATGCGCGACTTCCTATACTTTGGCTTCAACGAAGACGAGCAAGGCCAGCGCGTATTCGATGGAATCGACAACCACGTCGGTGGAGGGAGTGGAGGTTTCTTCAACTATCGGTTTGCACAGCCGGACAGAACCCATCGCCAGCATATCGCCCGCTGGTATCCCGAGCTTCAGTTCCCCTTCGCCAACCAAGTCATTCTCGATCCGGTTACCGGCCAAACCGACGGGCGACTGCGCCGATGCCTAGTGACCGATACCTGTCCTAAGATTATCGAAACGAACTCCGAGAATGAATACTGGTCCAAAGCCGGATCTCTCCTGCATACTGACACGCTCGGGAACGATCTCAATCTCGATTCGGCGCCGAACGTCCGGATCTACATGTTCTCGAGCCTGCCACATGGTGCCGCGACTGGGTCCAGCATTTGCCAACAGCCCAGAAATTCGGTGAGTGCAAACCCGGGCCTCCGGGGACTCCTGGTTGCGCTGGACGAGTGGGTTAGCCACGGCACAGAGCCACCGCAGAGCCAGCTACCCCGGCGGTCCAACGGGACGCTGGTGCCGTCGTTTCCCCAGGGATCGGTAGGGTTTCCACAAATTCCGGATTTCAAATACAACGGGCTCCTCCACACGGGAGACATGTTGAATTTCGGGCCCTTGTTCAATCAGGGCATCCTGACGGTCCTTCCGCCTGTGATCAAGGGATCTGTATATCCCGTCCTTGTCCCGGCAACTGATCACGACGGTAACGACATCGCTGGGGTCCGGCTTCCAGAAATTGCTGTGCCACTGGCAACGTATACCGGCTGGGCCTTGCGCGCTGGTCCTGCAGGGGGTGATGGCTGTGATGGATCCGGCCAGCAGATCGCCTTTGCACGAACCAGGGCCGAGCGGATCGGGAACGGTGATCCGCGGCTGTCGATTGAGGAGCGGTATAAAACCCACGCTCGGTATGTGAAGGCCGTCGAGAAGGTGACCCGACAGCTTGTGAAGGAGCGATTTCTGCTCAAAGATGACGCAGAAAAGTACATCCGCGCAGCCGAAGCGAGCAACGTGCTGCGATGAACATAAACCTCCGCCGAATGGGCTCTTTCTGGTAGATTCCGGTATGTCTAGAATGATCTCGGGTGGCACATCGCTGTACACTTCAAGAAACACCTGGGCCAGCACCCGATCCACGGCTCCAGAGACCAGCGCGATCTTCTTGTAGCGCTCGTCCTCGCGCACTCCTGCTCCCGTCGGCTCCAAACGGTTCAGCGTGCTCTTGCTAGCCAGCGTTTGGCCCTAGCGACCCCGGGAGACCCCCGGCTCTGCCCGGGGGACACTTACTCGCGCGCACTCACGCCCTCCTCACCTGTGAGCCAGGTCGGCCTTCTCCACCAACACCGCCAGCAGCGGGCCGTGGCGCAACTCTTCCAACTCCGCCCGGGCCCGCTCTTCAATCCTGGCCAGCGCATCTTCGCCATGAGCGATCCGGCCACCGGATCAGAACCAGGAGAGTTTCAAAAGCTCGTGTTGATACGTGAATCGGCTTGCCTTCACGCGGAAGCAGGCGCTCCTCCGGGTCGATCAGGAACGGGCCGAACTCGTATACCGTTCGAGGCTCTTTTTTCACGGCAGCAATAATATTTCTTTAAGGAATTTTTCACAGCACCTAAAGGACATCATTTGGCAACTCACTTAAAACCTTGCTCAGAGAGTGCTTTGCGATGAATACCGTGGGCTCGACTAGTACGTTACATATCCCAGGGCCCGGTTTTGTTTGTCAATAGATATTTTGATCCCCCGATCCATTGATAGATCACCGCCCGGCACGAGGGGTGGATAGGCAGGGGTTGGCAAGAAGCTGTGAGGTGGGTGGTTAGGCGGGGAAGAAATTCTGGCGGGTGGCGATGCCCAAAAAAGGCAGACCAAACTGTGCGTCAGATGTGAGTCGGGTGTTCGACCCGTTGGTGCCATCGAGGCTTAGTTAAGGCGCTGTTGCAGGGGCATGCGCATAGTTATTTGACTTTGCGTCAGGTGAGACACATTGGGAATACAACGAAGGGGCCCTGCGGCGGAAATCCGACCATCTGTGTCTAGAAGAGGATGCAACCTAATGTCTTATTTAACTGCTGCAAAGAGAGACACTCGAGCCCATCGATTGCTTGCGTTTTTGGTGCTAAGCATTTTTCTTGCGCACCCAATATACGGACAAGTGGTAGGAGCGACGCTTTCTGGTACATTGACGGACTCGTCCGGCGCGATTGTACCTAAGGCCCAAATCTCCATCAAAAATGTTGGGACCGGGAATACTTCCGCCGTCACTGCGAATTCGGATGGTTTCTACACGGCGCCGAATCTGCTCCCAGGAGCTTATGAGGTCTCGGCTTCTGCTCCCGGTTTCGCAATCGAGGTGCAGACGGGAATCACTTTGACCGTGGGCGCCCAGCAAGTCCTGAATTTTAGCCTGAAAGTGGGACAAGTTACTGAGAAGGTCCAAGTCACTGGCGCAGCGCCGGCCGTACAACTGGCCTCATCCACGATCAGCGGCGTGGTGGGCTCCAACACCGTTGTCGAGTTGCCGCTGAACGGGCGCGATTGGACTCAGCTGGCAGCCCTCGAGCCCGGCGTCGATGCTCTCACAACTCAGCGGCCTATCGGCGCGGCAACTTCGAAACGAGGAAACCGCGGGTACGGGAGTCAACTAACTGTTTCCGGCACGCGGCCGCAACTAAATAACTATCGTCTCGACGGGATTAGCATCGTTGATCATTTAGGTGGTTCACCGGGCAGCATACTGGGTGTGTCCTTAGGCGTGGATGCAGTTGGGGAGTTTTCGGTCTTGACAGCCAATTATTCAGCCGAGTACGGGCGGACTACCGGCGGGGTCATCAACGCGATTACTCGGTCTGGAACGAATCAGATTCATGGAAGCGCCTACGAGTTCCTGCGCAACAGCGCCCTCGACGCGCGACAATTCTTTGACACGACCATTCCCCCGTTTCGTCGCAATCAATTTGGCGCATCAATGGGAGGTCCTATCGAGAAGGAGAAGACGTTCTTCTTCGCTAATTACGAAGGACTGCGCCAATTCGAGGGCACTACGGTCGTTAATCTTGTGCCCTCGCAGGACGCGCGCAATGGCAGCCTGCATAATGCCAATGGCACGACCTGCATGATTGGTGTCGCCAGCCCGGGGTGCGCGCTCACGAACTCCGCAGGGACTGTCGGCGTCGACCCCCTAGTGAAGCCCTTCCTCGCTTTCTACCCTCTACCTAACGCGGGACTCGTGGGACAAGGGGATACAGGAAATTTTGATATTGCCACAAACTCTATCTCTAGCGAGAATTTCGAGACCGTCAGGATAGACCGGAAGATATCAGAGAGGGACAGCGTTTCGGGGACCTGGTTCTACGACTCGAGCGTGTCCGATTTGCCGGACCCGCTCGACAATTTGCTTTTGGGCAACAAGAGTGTCCGGCAAGTAATAGCTTTGGAAGAGACTCACATCTTCAAGCCCTCCCTGGTCAATTCTTTGCGAGGTGGCTACAGTCGGCTTACCGTAAACAGCGGAGAAAATATTCAGGCGATCAACCCACTTGTCAACGACGTGTCCTTGGGCTCTTTTCCAGGCCTACCCGCAGCGCAGATCAGTGTGGCAGGGCTTGCAGCCATGACCGGCGGGGGTATAGGGCCGTTTACGGGCGATGCTATTGCCTGGAACTCGTTCCAGGCCTACGACGATGCGTTCCTGAGCAGGGGCGTTCACTCGATAAAATTCGGCTTTGCTTTCGAGCGAATGCAAACCAACTCGGCAACACCCAGCAATCCCACCGGGGCGTTCAAATTTGGCTCGCTCGCTGAGTTCCTGACCAATGAGCCTCTTTCATTCACAGGGCAAGTGCCAGGTCTGTTTAGCGCTCGCGGATTAAGACAGAGTCTTTTTGGTGGTTATCTGCAAGATGATTGGCGGGTGCGTCCTAATTTGACTCTAAACCTGGGCCTACGGTACGAAGCGGTCACGGTGCCGACAGAGGTTCACAACAAGACGGTGAACCTGGAGACGTTAACGTCCCCGCCCCCCGGACATTTAGGTCCCCCGTATTTCAACAACCCGAGCCTGCGCGACTTCGAACCTCGGGTGGGTTTCGCCTGGGATCCGTTCCACAACGGCAAGACCTCAGTCCGCGGAGCTTTCGGGATCTTCGACGCTCTGCCTCTCAGTTATGAATTCTGGCAGGTAACCACCTTCGCAGCTCCGTTTGTGCAGGTCCTAACGACAAGTACTTTGCTCCCTGGTTCGTTCCCGACGGGTGCAGCCGCCATCGCCGGGCAGGTTCCCGCCTCGAAATTGAAGACCGATTACATTGAGCCCAACCCCCCCCGCAATTACGTCATGATCTGGAATCTGAGCGTCCAGCGTCAACTCACTCCGAGCACCACAGTGACGGTCAGTTATGTTGGAAACCACGGTGTCCACATGCTTGACCGCGGGGACGACTTTAATATGGTCCTTCCAACGCTTACCCCACAAGGGTATCTCTGGCCATCGCCAGCGGGCAGCGGAACAAGGCTAAACCCTGCCGTTGGCGCCATAGCCGGCCTACAGTGGGCTGGTAGTTCCCTGTATGACGCGCTGCAAGTTGGGGTGTCCAAAAGGATGAGCCATGGCTTCCAGATGCAGGGCTCTTACACCTGGGGCAAGAGCATTGACACGGGTTCGGCCACCGCTATCGCCGACCCCTATACTAACTCCCTTTCGAGCCTACTCTTCTTCTGCAGCAGGTGCAGGCGCGGGGTTTCGGACTTCAACATAGCTCGCGGCTTCGTGGCTAATTACGTGTGGGATATTCCGACTCCGAAGAACTGGAAGGCAATCGCTTCACATGTTCTGGCAGGATGGGAATTGGGAGGGATCATCACTGCCCAGACTGGCGTACCGTTTACGCCTCTCATCGCCGGAGATCCGCTTGGGCAAAACAGCACCGATGCGCTTGCTTACCCGAATCGTCTTAAGGGACCCGGGTGCGGTTCCGCTGTCAACCCTGGGAATCCCAACAATTACATCAAGCTCAACTGTTTTGCTCTTCCGACGGCCCCTGCCTTGGGGGCGCTATGCACGCCCTTCGCAGCGGCACTGGGCACCTGCTCGAATCTCTTCGGCAACTCAGGGCGAAACACATTGGTCGGGCCTGGACTCGTCAACTTCGATCTCTCGCTGTTTAAGAACAACTACATCAAGAAGATCTCTGAGAATTTCAATGTGCAATTTAGGGCGGAGTTCTTCAATATCTTGAACCGGCCGAACTTCGGATTGCCCCGTAGCAAGCTGTTCGACGCGTCCGGGAACCCGATCGGTGGTGCGGGTGCGCTCGATAGTCTAGCCGCACCGGCGCGGGAAATCCAGTTCGCGCTGAAGCTGATTTGGTGAGGACAGCCGGGAATCACCTTCATTTGTTGGACGAAGGAGGAACTAAAACTTATGTGAGGAACGGTGTTTTCCTCGGAGACAAGCCCGGGGAAGCTCAGGCGTTGGCGGAATCCAGACCGTTGTTCTGAAGGGCAATCCAGACCAAGCGGGCGGTCCGGGCGCAGGTTGTTAGCAGGAAGGGCAAGAAAACCAGACAGACTCTAGCCTTCGGATATTTGGGCCTTGCGTTTCAACCGGTGTCAGGAGGACGGCGAAAGAAACAACGTCACTGAATTCGAGAAAGCCGGTAGCTTCGAGGCATTGAAGTATTGTTGTAAGCTCTTGATTCTGCAGTCGGCCAGAGTTTTGGCGAGGGACACCTCCCGAGTTCCGCCGTCCTAATTCGGCCTCTACATATAAAGAGGGCCTCCAAGCGGGAAAACCTCACCGGCAATTCCGAGCTAGGGCTGGAACAATGGACGCAAACGGGGAGAGGCTTCATCAGGCCAAACGGCCCCAACAGGCCAACCGGGAAAGCCTACCAGGACCGTCCTCATTGAGAGATTTGAGGAAGGGAAAAGGCAAGCCAATTTTGAGCCTTTCGGATGTGTTATGGGGCGAATTATTGGCAAGCGACAGAAACGTCAGCCGTCGCAAGCGTTTGGTTATTTGCCCCTATAAACATGCTGCCAGCAATTGTCAAATTAATGGGAAGCGTATAGGTAGCTTGGACGGACCACTGTGTCATTTGGGGGTCGGTGGACCCCCGTCGGCAGCCATTGAGTGGGCTGCCAGTTTGAGGAAAGCTTCCACTCCAAGTTAGACAAGTCTGAGACCCGACGCTGCCGGGGCCAGCTATGTCACTCGCCACTAAGGAGCTTCCCACCGGCCCGGTTGCCGTACCGGAAAGCTCAAGCTGAAAGATGTTATTTCCTGAGAAATCGGTTCCAACTTTTGTGCATCCGGATGATTGGATCTGGATTGACGCGGGTTGCAATACGGCGACAACAGAAGTGCTCGTACAGTTGGTCTGTGTGTCGCATCCGGTGAACGTAAACGTGTACAAACCGGAAGCGTAAGACGAAACATCGATGGGTCGCTGCTCAGTGACTGTATCATTAGCGATATAGAGGAACTTGTTCTGTGCCGGCGGTTCTGCACCCACGGAGCCCATCAGATAAACATTGGTGGGGTCTGTGGTCGGAAGTGCGCTGAAGACGATGCCGACATCGCTGGCTAGGGTGTTGCCAGTGCTATTCTGTTGGACCTTATAGCCGACTTCATAGAGACCGACTTGGTTGCTGCCACAGCTTTGCTGGTCGAATGCGTTGGCTACGAGGTCCACTAAATCCGAGCCGAGAATAAACGTGCCATCCGGTTCCGTGGAAAGAGGTTGCCCGTTGCGGTGGTCTTGCAGGTACACCGCGCCAATGTTGGAAGACACTGGAGAAACATATGGCTGCTGGGTATTGGAATAGCCAGAGAGTTGGGCAAGGGGATTTGTCGACGCACCCGGCGGCCCTGACTTGAAGTGTACGTGAGCCCGCCAGTTTGTGAGGCCCAAGAACGTACCAGCAGGTATTGACTGTGTGGGGCGGTTTTTTGCGTTGAGAACGTCCTGAGAGAGGGGCCCCTGCAGGTGCACGTATGCGTAGTTTCCTACCCGTACCCACAAGTCAGCGTTAGCTCCAGCAAAAATTCCGTTGCGTGATCCCGTGGTAACCGGGCCAGGGGCGACGGCATAAACACGGTGGCCCTGGGGATTTCCGATATCAACGCCGTCATGGAGATGTGCCCCTCTACCCACTACACCACGAGGTTCACCTATCGTCCCATGAACAGAATGCCCGCAAGGCTTGTCGGGAAGCACTGGCCACGGAATTTGGGCAAGCACAGCGCACGGTGCAAAAAGCGACAGACTAAACACAAGAAAGAGAGCCTTCATGACCGGCCTCACCGGCTGAACTCGTAATAGCGAATCTCATCCGAAAAGCGAACAGCAACAAATTTGCCGTCCTGCGACAACCACACGTTGGGCGTGTCCAGGTTCAGTGTGTTGCCCCCAAGGGTTCGCTGTAGAAGAAGGATCCCGGTTTGGCTGACAATCCTTAGCACCAAGTTGGTTTGGTTCAACTGCGAACCCACTGGCTCCAGGCTTACCCAGGCGGTAAGCCCACCATTCGACGCGACTGCCGTCGCATTAAAAACCCCTCCCAAGCTGAAGATGGAGGCGGGAGAAGTCGCGCTAACTCTGATGATGGTTCCCGATCCAGTGTCCAGGACAAAATCGCCTGTGGAAGAATCGACACTGATTTGAACTTGTTCGCCTATGGACGGAACCGCAAACGGTTGCACTATCCGCCCTTGACTATCCGATACCATGCCTACAAGCTGCGCCGCCGCGTTACTCGCGGGGTTCTGTGTCCACCCGACCAACAGAGCGCTATTTCCATTGGGGGATAGGCCTAGCCCTTCAGCGACCTGCAGCCCCTGAACCGTTGTGCTGAGTAAGGCGTTCCCGGTGTTGTCGTATAAAAAGAGAGCAACCCCTTGCGCGAGAGGAGTGGTTGCCAGAAACGCGAAGACACTGCTGTCTTGTGAAAATGCGCCAAATGCAGACCTCTCGTCAGACCACGGCAGTGGTTTTCCGAAGGGCTGGACTTGGCGAACCGGATTTCCCTGTTTGTCATAAAAGGTTAGCACCGCGATTGCATGGTCCAAGTCCACGGACAGCCCGGAGTCAGCAACGATCGTTTCGTCCTCAAAATCAGTTTGTCTCTGCCAGATTTGAGTACCATTGGACATGGCAGACACACTTGTCGGTCCCTCGTCAATGCTTGGAGAAAGCGCAGCGGGCTGCAACTCATCTAATACGAAAACCGTTCGGGTCGGAGAAGAGTAGAAAGCCGACACCCCGCCTGCCGGGGTTGTCTGAACCAGCTGTCCTGATTGGTCAAAGACTAGCAACTGATTTCCTTCCAATACTCCCCGAACGACGAAGCTGCCAGGAATACTCGCCGGCTTAAAGAAAATAGATGCGAAATTCGCAGGCATCGACTGGAATTGCTGCCGCCAAACCAACTGGAGATGCAAGGCTTGAGCGTATGCAGTTGGCGCAATCAGCCACAGGAAAGCGCCGGCGATTCCCACTATTCGTCGTCGCCAACACATAACTCGGAATTTCCGATATTGAACTGGAATTTTCGTTTTGAGGTTGCCCTCGGCCTGCATGACCATCCCTCGAAAAAGGATCTGGCAGAACACCTAGGTAACTTGGTACAAGTTTCCTGACCAATGGGTACGTGTTAGTTGCGGGGACGTTTGCTTGTTTCTATGACATCGGAATCTCTCAGTCAATAATTATCTGGGAATATTTTTGAAGCGCAGCTAACCGTGATGAATGGGATACAGGACTACCACTACCAACGTGGCAGCGTAGCGCGTAAAGGCCATCACGTGTGTACGTACTAGACGATACGTACTATAATGTAATGACTGGCAAGATGCGATGCACTTCGAATGGGACGACACGAAGGACCGCCAAAATCAGCACAAGCACGGCATTGCCTTTGGACTAGCGCAGGAGGTATTCCTAGATCCGCTCCGAATCACAATGGAAACCCAAGATGTTGATGGCGAAGAGAGATTCGTGACGATTGGCTCCATTACCAGAACGTTCCGACTCATGGTGGTGGTCTACACTCTGCGGTTGAAAG
>Ga0307479_10000377_pt1 | contig 40000 bp, 41 predicted proteins | sample atmos_gasesECM4C_FD_203743 | JGI IMG/M metagenome (GOLD analysis project Ga0307479, IMG submission 203743) | Hardwood forest soil microbial communities from Morgan-Monroe State Forest, Indiana, United States - atmos_gasesECM4C_515 | ecosystem: Environmental > Terrestrial > Soil > Temperate...
CCATGTACTTCTTCGGAGGTTCGCTACCGATTGTGATTTCGGTAAGTTCCGTCCAATCGCCTTTCTCGGTGATCCGCATCACAGAGCTAGTCCGAATTTGTCCAAGGGCGAAGCCCCACGTCATACCCTTGCCATTGTCGAGCAGCTTCAGCTCGGTCTCCAGAAAACGACCGTCGTTAAACGCGCGCATTCGATAGGTTCCGCTCCCATCGTCGTAGGAGACAATCCCGAGCGCCTGAAGAGCCGGCTTGTCATCGGCCTTGGTGCGCCCCACTCCCTCGATCAAAAGGATCAGCCCGTCGAGCTTGTATTGCGCCTCCTCAGTCTGCATCAATAATACCGGGTCGCCTGGTCCGCGCAGGAGGCGCGCCTCCCCAGCCCACTTTCCAACCATGAACTCAAGTTTCTTCATCTCTGCGCGTTGCGCCTCGATGTTTGGTATGCGGGGTTGCTGAGCCATGCAGGGAGCCAACGACACGAAGCAGAAGAGGGAAACCAGAGCCCTCACTGGCATGTCGAAGAGTCTATCGTACTCACGCAGATTATGTCCGCATCGTCGGCAACTCTTACTTTGAGATTACTTCAGTGTTGCCCGTGATCCACCGGGAATCGCTGGGAAGCGACATTGGAGTAACTCCCCAGATCGAGACTTCAGGACCCGAATCGTTACGGACTGCAGTTTTTTTTATCACTTGACGACAAGCCAATCTCAGGAAACTCGACGTCACCTCGCAATCCCTCGCAGTTCCTTGCCAAACAGCGCTCCCAGTTTGCGTGGAAGGATCTCCACCCACGAATGCAGCACAGACTGGCCTTTGAGATCGTGCGGGCGGCGAAATACGCAGCTCTCACGATAATCTCGGCAGATCGCAATTTAGCAAGGCTCACCCGACCGCGGGAGCCAAGTCACTCAGTAATTTCTTACGAGGTACTCGCGCAGGCGCTCGATTCGGAAACTGGCATCGACGGTCTCGATTTGAAGAAGGAGTTGGGCAGCGACTAGCTGATTGCGGAAGTCGAAGGCAGCGGAAGTATCCGGAGTGGCAACAAGCTGAAGATTCTTGTCGAGCTGTTGGCTTTCTTCCTGGAGAGATTGGAGCCTGGCCTCTTGCACCGCCACGCTATCCACCAACTGCTGCCGAAGCACCTCCGTGCCGCGTACGACATCGCCCTCTTGCAGCTTTTTCCATTCGTCGTGAGCTTCGACAGCGCGATCCAAGTGCTTATTGATGGCGCGGCTGGCCAGATTATAGTTCACGGACACCATGCCATACGGTTGCGCTCCCTGAGCAACCGGATTGACCTGCTGATGCACCCCGACGGTGAGCGCGACATTCCAATTATCCTGGCGGCTCAAGCTATTCAACGCTCTTTGCGCGCGCGTTTCGCTGTTTTCCTTTTGTGCGACAAGCTCTTTCAACGGCAAATCGCTCAGCGGCGGTACGTAGATCGCCGTCACCTTCGCTTGCGTGTCCGCGTGGTCCGCATTGAGCTTGATTTTCGTGGTCTCGAGCGAGAACAGCATCAAGCGCGTGGCATTCTGGGCCTCCACCATCTTCGAGGTCTGCTCCATCAGTGCGTCCAGGGACTTGGAAGCTTGTTCGATCAGCGTGAGTCTGTTGCGCAGAGCTTCTCTCTCGAGGCTGGCGAGCGCGTATTGGATATCCTGCTGGGCGCCGGTTGTGGCCTTATACAATTCGCAGTTTTTGTGGGCGACCTCCATGGTCAACCCGGCTTTTCTCAAGTCGGCAAGGCCAAGAGTGGCGCCGCCTACCACTTGCAAAGGTAGGCCGGTCTCGGGCTGGGTCACGCCCACCACGCCGGTCGGAGTGCGCAGGAGGTCTCGCTGAGCTTGCGCTTGCTCTATAACGTAGGCGCAGTAGGCCTGCTGGTCTTTCTCGTCCCCGGCGAACGCGTGCGCGGGAACAAGCAAAGCTGCAGCTAGCGCAAATCTCCATTTATTCAGGGACATTCGCTTCTCCTTAGAACAAAAGCGGCTTGCGGCCAAGAAACACGGTCTTGGATTTCGCGGAGTCGGTGTGGTTCAGATTCATCTGGATCAGGAAGCCGCGAATGTTGGTCTTGAAGATCGGATGGACGGCGTTTTCCTCGCCGGCGAAGATCTGCTTCACCGTACCGACTTTCCGGCACGCGATCATATTGAGGTAGCAGTCGTAGACAGGGCGCCCGGCCACCGCATTGGCTTGGTTGTCGTAAGGAACGAAAGCGAAGTACAAGGCCTGGCCCCCAACCGCATTCAGGTAGTACGGACTTTCTTTGGCGGTGGTGATGGCTTGCCGCAAGCGGTCGATCTGACGCGAGTCCTCTTGGAGTTCTTTTTGGGCGACGTTAATGGCCACGTCGAGCTGCGCGGCCTCGGAGCGCAGTTCGGCTTGCTTTTGGAGCACGTCCAGAGAGCTCGTGCCAGTCGTGGTCTTCTGAAGGACGTTGTCGGTGAGCAGCACCTCGGCAATTTTGCTGTCGGTGTAGGCGTTAGCGGCTTGATTCAAAGAGGAGAGCTGGGCGGCCGCGTCTCCTTTTGTGATCAATCCGGTAGCGAGGTCTCTATTGATGTTGGACTCGATTTGCTTGAGCTGCGCGAGTACCGCTTGCGTTTTCACGTTGTCGGCCTGCTTCTGGCTGTCAAGGGCCGCGAGTTGCGGGCCAGTGGCGCGGTTGTGCGTGCGCTCGCGCGCGATCGCGGTCTGGAGTCGAGGCTCGAGGGCCAGGAGCGCGGCACGGTGCTGGGTCATTTCGGCAATGCTGCTTTGCATTTTCTGGGAATCGACTTTGAGATCTTCAATGCTTTGCTGGCTGGTTACCAGTTTTTGACGGAAGTCCAGGCTTTTTTCGTCGACGGCGGAGATGATGACCGGCGCAGCCCACGAGCTGCTGACCGCATAGAAACCCATCACAAACGCATAGGTGAGAATGCCGCCGAGGACGAGATAAAGCACGGTGATGGCAAAAATGCGATAGAGCGAAATCACCAACTTGTAATGCAGCGATTGCCCGGGCGCACGTCCGGCCGCACCCTTTTTCGTTTCCGAAGGTGGAGTCTTAAGTGTTTGCGTTGCCAACGGGCACCTCTTGTTCTTCCTTGGTCCGCGTGCCCCAGTCTGCCGAGTCCATGGTGCAGAGCGCCAGGGGCGTGAGGAACAAGCTGCTGACCAAGGACCAACCGACATAAGCGCCAAAGACCAGAGGATGAGCAAGCGCTTCTCGTGCACTATATCTTTTGATCACCCAGGTGAGAACCGCGCCGATTCCAAGCGCGGTGACCAGCGGCAGAGGTCCGGCCCAAGCCAAAGGGTCCGCTGAGAGCATGGTTACCGCGACCAGAAAAGCCACAATCGCTCCCAGCGGTGTGAGGACCAGCGTAAACACCGTGTTTGGGTGCAGTTTCCAGACGTGTTGCGGCAGCGTTCTGAGCGTGTAGAACAAATCCCGCACGATGCTGCGGCGCCACCGCAGTTGCTGCTTGAAAAGGACCGAGAGTGTGTTCGGTACCGTGGTCCAGCATAGCGCATCGTTGTTAATGTACGTCCCGTAACCGCGTAAAAGGGTTTGATGAGTAAGGAAGCGGTCCTCGCCCTGATTCACGTGAATGCCGAACCAGTGCCGGGCTCGGATCGCTGGCTCGATCTCCAAGAGCAACTCGCGGCGAATCGCGAAAAGGCATCCGCTGATACAGCACACGCTGCGCGTCCAATTCTCGGGAATCTTGTAAAGCTGGAACGCGGAGTAGTAAATGACCGCTTGAATCGCGGTGATTATGTTGTCATTGGTATTTCGGACGCCTACCCTGCCGCCAACCGACCCGATACGCGGCTCGGAAAAGCAGGCGGTCAATTCGCGAATCGCGTCAGGATGGAAGATGCAATCCGAATCGATGGAAACAATAATCTCGGCATTGGAGTGCTGCAGCGCGTTACAAACCGTGCCTGCCTTTCCACTATTGGCTTCATTCCGCCCGGTGCGGATGCGAATGTTGGTGAAATCGCGCTGGGCCTTGAGCGTCCACTCGTAGGTGTCGTCAACCGAACAGTCGTCCTGTGCGATGACTTCAAACTTGTCGCTGGGATAGTTGCTCTTGCTGATGCTTTCAATGGTTTCGTAGACCGTCTTGCCTTCGTTGAAGCAAGGCATGAGAACGCTCACGGTGGGCTGGTAGGTGTAGTCCATTTGGACTCTTGTGCTCGGGAACGACAGCCTGAGAATGATTCCCATCAAGTACTTGACCGCGGAAATCAGCAGGCAAAGGATCATGACCAGCCAGAGAAGTACCGGGGCCATTATCGCCACGCCTCCCGTGAAGCATCGCTGATTGCGATTCGAGAACTGAGACAATTGTATACTGAGTTTGACTTCCCCGCGACGCAGGGACGCGTGGCTTGTTTCCATTCCTTGCAATCACGCCGCGTCAGACGCTCCTTCCCGGGCGAAAACCAGTATTGCGCCGGGTTCTCAGACACTATCAAGAAAGGGCGTTACGCTGCGAGTAGTTGCTCTGCTTGCGTGCTGCGTGGCTCGTTGTGCACCACAAATCAGCACATGCGTATCGAAGAAAGCCTTATTCGAATCTCGATCTGGTTGCCTTCTTTGAGATCAAGCGCGTCAACGACACCGCGGGCAACCGCACCGCTAGATATTACCCCATTTCGATACCCTGCAAGTCGCGCACAAACAATTCAAATCGCTGGGTGGTATTCTTCACTGGCATCAGGTCTAGTCTCCTTTACCGGAGATTTTGTTGTGGTCACAACAAAACCTACAGCCTCTCTCTTTTTACACACTCAAAATTACGCCACCGGAAATTGTAGCGGTTTGGTTTGCCGAAGGCCCCACAAACTTATAAGCTAAGCGAGTTCGCTTCGCTGGAGAGGGTAGGCCATGAACGTATCTATTTCCGCCACTGTCATTCGAGCGCTAAACGACTTTCGTATCGAAATCCCGTCGTGGGGCTTCGCCAATACCGGGACGCGCTTTGGCAAGTTCATTCAACCCGCCGCCGCCAGCACCACCGAGGAAAAGTTCAGCGATGCCGGTCAGGTTCACGCCCTTACCGGCGTATGTCCGACAGTGGCACTGCACGTCTTGTGGGACTTCCCGAATGGACTCCATAGTGTCATTGACATCCAGAATTTCTCCGAGCGATATGGCGTGCGAGCGGGATCAATCAATCCCAACCTTTTTCAGGATCAGGAATACAAGTACGGCTCCTTTGGTAATCCGGATCCTGCCGTGCGAGCGCGTGCTTTCCGGCACACGAAAGACAGTATCGAGATTGCGCAACGGTTGCATAGCCGCGACATTTCGCTGTGGTTTGCCGACGGCTCGAATTATCCTGGCACCGCAAATATCCGGCAGCGTAAACAATGGTTCGAGGAATTGTTAAAGGCCGCCCACGCCGAACTTTCGGAAAACCAGCGGCTGCTTCTTGAATACAAACCTTTCGAACCTGCGTTTTATCATACGGATGTTGCTGACTGGGGCATGGCCCTCCATCTAGCGCGTTATGCCGGTCCCCACGCCAAAGTCCTCGTCGACACAGGCCATCATTATGCCTCTCAGAACATTGAACAAATCGTTGCCTGGCTCCTTTCCGAGGAGATGCTCGGGGGATTCCATTTTAATGATCGGCGCTATGCCGACGATGATTTGACCTTGGGTTCCATTGATCCCTACCAGGTTTTTCGAATCTTCCATGAAATCCTTTTCTATGAATGGGAGACCGGCAAACAGACGAATATCGCCTACATGATTGACCAGAGCCACAACCTGAAGGGAAAAATCGAAGCCATGATTCAAACGGTTACCGTGGCTCAAGAAATGTTTGCCAAGGCGCGTCTCGTCAACTGCTCCGAGCTTGTAAGCGCCCAGAAGAGTTGCGACCTCGTGAAAGCCGAATCCTTGCTGCAGGATGCGTTTGCAACGGACGTGCGCCCCGCCCTTCGCGAATGGCGGCAGTCGAAGGGTCTTCCCGCAAACCCCATGGAGGCTTTCCGCCAAAGCGGCTACTTGGAACGCATCACAAAGCAGCGCTCCGCCAGGAATTCACAGTGCGTATCCTCGTATGCCTGATCTAAGTTCTTCAAAACCCTTTCTCGCATTTGATTTTGGCGCGGAAAGCGGCAGAGCCATTCTTGCCTATCTGCATTCCGGCGTTCTAACAACGCAGGAAATCCATCGCTTCAAGAACGAACCGGTCGAGTATGGCGGCAGCTTGCATTGGGATGTGGCGCGCTTGTGGTGGGAAGTTCGCAGCGCTCTGTCCGACTTGGAAAAAATGCAGTTGGCAGGGATTGGCGTGGATGCTTGGGGCGTTGACTACGCTTTGCTCGGCGAGAAGGGAGAACTTCTTCACAATCCGTACCATTATCGCGATACGCGAACGGTAGGAATGATGGAAGAAGCGTTTCAAAAAGTCTCGAAGGAAGAGATTTACTGGACGACCGGCATCCAGTTCATGCCCATCAACACGTTGTACCAACTATTCGCCGCCGTCCGTGAGACGCCTTCTTTGCTGAGAGCGGCTCGCAACTTACTGACCATTCCAGATCTTTTTCTCTCTTGGCTTACCGGAAACGCCGCTTGTGAATTCACGAACGCTACGACCACTCAGCTTGTTAATCCGCTTACCCGGTCTTGGGCAAACGAATTAATTGAGCGACTCGGCCTGCCAACACATTTCTGGACGAAAATCGTCGAGCCGGGAACCATCCTTGGGAAATTACTGCCTGGCATCACGCGAATTTCCTCATTGGCGGATACACCCGTCATTGCACCGGCCACTCATGATACCGGATCTGCCGTGGCAGCAATTTCTGCTCGGGAAGGCACTGCGTTTCTGAGCTCTGGAACATGGTCGCTGCTCGGAACGGAAATCGACAATCCGGTCATCAGTTCCGAGGCGTTTCGTTTGAACTTCACGAATGAGGGTGGCGTGAATGGCACCACCCGCCTCTTGAAGAATGTTATGGGACTTTGGATGCTTCAGTGCTGCCGCCAGACATGGACGGCCCAAGGACAATGTTTCGACTACCTGGATTTAATGGAACTCGCGTTGCGCGAACCCTCGTTCACCAGCCTGATGGACCCCGATCACGAATCTTTTCTGCGCCCTGACGACATGCCTGCCAGCATCAATCGGTTTTGTGCGCGAACTCATCAGCCCATACCAAAATCCCCTTCCGCCTATGCGCGCGCAGTCTTGGAAAGTTTGGCTTTCAAGTACAGGTTGGTGCTAGCGAATCTAGAAAAAGTTGTAGGTAAGCACGTGGAGCAGATTCGCGTGATTGGTGGGGGATCCAGGAACCGCTTGCTGAACCAGATGACCGCGGATGCCACCGGGAGGAAAGTCCTGGCAGGACCCGCGGAAGCCACCGCGCTCGGCAATGTGGCCCTTCAAATACTTGCGACAGGCGCCGCTACCTCGCTCAAAGACGTTCGCGCCATCATCGAGCGCTCCTTTCCGGTGGAGATTTTCGAACCGCTTGATCCCGGGAAATGGGATCAGCAAGCCGAACGTTTCGAGCACTATTGTGAGGTTGTGTATGCCTGAAATCACAAGGACCACGTCCTTGGCCGACCTGTGGGATGGGGATGCCGCCGCAAAGCTTTCCAACAACCCTCTGGGCCTGCTGCGCTATCGCTCGAATCTGCTCGGGTCGGACCTGCAGATCACTAACTTTGGTGGCGGTAACACGAGTTCAAAAGTAGAACTTCCAGATCCCTTTACAGGTAAATTTACGCGCGTGCTTGCTGTGAAGGGCAGCGGCGGCGATTTGGGATCCATCACGGAAGCTGGATTCGCTCTGCTTTATCAAGATCGTTTAGAACAGTTGAAGGACCTTTACCGGGGCGAGGCCAGCGAAGACGAAATGGCCGGCTATTATCCGCTTTCCGCTTTCGGCGAAAATCGCGTTGCGGCCTCGATCGACACGCCGCTTCACGCATTGCTTCCTTTTCCTCATGTGGACCATTTGCATCCTGACTGGGCTATTGCCCTTGCAGCGAGCGCAAACGGCAAGCGTAAACTCGAAGAGTTCAATAGAGAATATGGCCGCAAAATCGTCTGGGTGCCGTGGCAACGTCCTGGATTCGAGTTGGCATTACTCATCGAAAAGACTGTGCGCGAAAATCCAGGAATCGATGGGATTCTTCTCGGCGGGCACGGCCTCTTTACTTGGGGCATGACGCAGCGCGAATGCTATCTCAGCAGCATCCACACGATTGACCAGATGGGTGAGTTTATAGCAAAACACCAAAACCGAAAGGGCCCGATCTTCGGCGGATTGGAACATGCAGCGCGGCCAGATCGCTGGAAAGTGGCAGCAGAAATTCTGCCTGCGTTGCGCGGAGCCGTGTCCTCGAATCGTCGAGTGCTCGCACATTATTCTGATCGAGAGGACGCTCTTGTCTTCTCAGGTTCAAAGTGGTCACGCGAGCTAAGCGCTCTCGGTACAAGCTGCCCGGACCATTTCCTACGTACTAGAGTGTGCCCGCTTTTCTTGAATTGGGATCCTGCAAAACAAGATGTGAATGCATTGAAGACTAGCATTCACAGCCAAGTGGCCGAATATCGCGCGGCCTACAAGAAGTATTACGAAGCATGGGCCTCAAGCAGCTCGCCCAAACTGCGTGATTCCAATCCTTCGGTTGTGATTGTTCCGGGACTTGGGCTCTTCGGCTTTGGCAAAAATAAAAAAGAAGCGCGGATTACCACGGAGTTCTTCATCAACGCCATCCATGTAATGGCGGGGGCCAATGCGTTAGAGGATGGTGAGGTCACTCATCCACTTCCGCAAGCACGTCACCTTGAACAATCGCAACAGTTCTCTCACTTTCATAATTACGTGGCCCTGCCCCGGTCCGAGGCATTCCGGATTGAGTATTGGGCTCTCGAAGAAGCGAAATTGCAACGCATGCCTGCGGAAGCCGAGTTCAGTCGGAAGGTCGCTCTTATCTTTGGTGGAGCGAGCGGAATTGGACGTGAGGTTGCTTTGCTCCTTGCTCGCAAAGGGGCGCATTTGGTGGTTGCCGATTTTGACGAAACCGGTGCCAAAAACGTTGCCGAGCAAGCCGGCGCTGCCGCGAGCCCCGAGTTCGTAACTTCGACCGGTGTGGACTTGAGCTCCTCAGACAGCCTGGAAGAGGCCGTCCGGCATACGATTCTTAAATTTGGCGGAATCGACATCGTCGTGAACACCGCCGCAATCTATCCAGTTCCCGGTTCAGCCAGAGAAGTCGGTGAGGAGCAATGGGCCAAAACCTTTTTGGTAAACGTCACTGGCAATTATCTGCTGGCACGCGCCACGGAGCGCGTATTCCTGGACCAGCAACTTCCCGCTGCCATGGTGCTCACTAGTTCTGCAAACGCCATCGTTCCCAAAGAAGGCAGCGAGGCCTACGACACCAGCAAGGCCGCTCTGAATCACTTGATTCATGAGTTGGCCATCAAACTGGCGCCAATCGTTCGCGTAAACGGAATTGCCCCGGCGACCGTGGTTGCCGGATCAGCCATGTTTCCTCGCGAACGGGTGATTCAGTCACTTCAGAAATATAAGATTGCCTTCCCTGAGTCGGATTCTACCGAAGTGCTGCGCGACAAGCTCGCGGATTTTTATGCGCAACGGACGCTCACGAAGCGGCCGATAACGCCGGATATCTGTGCCGCCTCCATCGTCTGGCTGGCAGGCGAGCAGAGCGCTCGAACGACTGGCCATGTGATTCCTGTGGATGGCGGCTTGACCGAAGCGTTTCTCCGATAGAAACGAATGCGACTTCCGCCGGCCTAGGCTCCGTGTCGGCAGCCAATGGGAGATTTCATGCGACGCATCTGCTTTATTCTCCAAGTGAAACCCGAACGAATCCAGGAATACAAAGAGCAACATCGCTGTGTCTGGCCGGAGATGAAGAAAGCCCTCCAAGAAACCGGTTGGAACAATTACTCCCTCTTCCTGCGCCCCGACGGCCTTCTGGTAGGTTATCTGGAAACCGAAGACTTCGAGCGCGCGCGCGCCACCATGGCAAGTCGAGAGGTCAACGCACGCTGGCAACGAAAAATGGCCGGATTTTTCGTTCAACCAGAAGGGCTGTTGCCCGATGAGGCGATGGCGCCATTAGAAGAGGTGTTTCATGTGTGATTCCTGCTCGAGGCTCTCGTGACCCCCAATCCTGCTCTGGGTGTTTTCTTCCACTGGCTCGGCGGTTTGGCTTCTGCAAGCTTCTACGTGCCGTACCGTGGTGTGAGGCAATGGTCTTGGGAGACCTATTGGCTGGTAGGAGGCTTCTTTAGCTGGATCATCGCGCCATGGCTCCTCGGCATGGTGCTAACACGAGACTTGTTCCAAGTCCTCTCTGAGACCTCCGCTCAGACCATCTTTTGGGTCATCTTCTTCGGACTTTTGTGGGGTGTCGGTGGACTGACGTTTGGTCTGACCATGCGCTACTTGGGACTCTCATTGGGGATGGCTGTCGTGTTGGGTCTTTGTGCGGCCTTTGGAACATTGATGCCCCCTATCTTCAGCGGCGTTTTCTTTACCCAAGTTCTTGGAACCTCTTCCGGAAAAGTAATCCTTGCTGGTGTTTTCGTTTGTTTACTGGGAATTGCGGCCGCTGGAATCGCGGGGAGGTACAAAGAGCGCGAAATGTCTCTTGAGCAAAAGAAGATGGCTATCAAGGAATTCGACCTCAAGAGAGGACTGGGAGTGGCCACGCTGTCCGGTGTCATGAGCGCTTGCTTTGCATACGGACTCGCGGCCGGTGGCCCCATTAAACTCCTGACCTTGCGGCATGGCACACCAAACCTGTGGCAAGGGTTACCTGTGCTTGTCGTGGTTTTGATTGGCGGCTTTACAACCAATTTTGTTTGGTGCGTCGCACTCAATATCAAAAACAAGACGGGCTTCCAATACTTCACGTCAAGCGCCGAGAAGTACAGAGCAATTATAGAAGAGCCCATTCTGGAGACGGCCATCGATGCCCCGAGCCGCGAAGTTGTGGAACACCTACGTTCTTCGCCGCCTGCGGATTCCGAGCCCGTTCCCATGCGGGCGAATTACCTCCTCTGTGCGCTGGCGGGAACCACTTGGTATTTCCAGTTCTTCTTCTACACCATGGGAGAGACCCAGATGGGGAAGTATGGTTTCTCGAGTTGGACGCTGCACATGGCCAGCATCATTATCTTCAGCACCCTTTGGGGTCTGGGCTTCAAGGAATGGAAAGGCGCCGGAGCTACTGCGATGCGCTTTCTGACACTCGCTCTGATTTTGCTGGTTGGGTCCACGGTGATCGTCGGCTATGGAAATTTCCTTGGTGGCGCCGGTGCGCATTAAATTGAAAATACCGGCCGGAACTTTCCGGGCGTACTTGTTTGACGGCGATGGAACGATTGTGGATTCCATGGTTTGCACTACCTTGCATGAAAAGCGCGCTCGCGGAGTGGAATTGTGACTTCCCAGAAGCTCTCTTTTATGTGTGGGGCGGTCTTCCCGTAGCCAAGATAATCTCGCTCTTGAACGAGAAGCAAGGGCTGGACATGCCCGCCGAGAAGGTGGCTCGAAAGAAAGAGGAACTCTATTTGAGTCTCTTCCGCATCTCAAGGCCGTCCCTGAAGTGCTGGAGCACATCGATTTGCAATATGGCCGGATTCCTTTGCCGTGGTGTCAGGAAGCACGCGAGACTCGGTGATCGCTTCGCTCCGCTCCTTGCGGCTACTGGAGAAGTTTGAAACCCTTGTTTGCGCTGAAGACTACCATAAAGGCAAACCAGACCCCGAGGCCCTTTTGATCGCGGCTGCAAGGCTGGGAGTGGGACCCCAGTCTTGTCTAGTCTTCGAAGATACGGATATGGGAATTGAAGCCGCAACGGCCGCCAGCATGGCAACCGTGAAGGTCCCTCCACCGTGGGAGAGGTTTTCGCGTGGCCGATCTAGGGAAACGCTAAACGAAACAAAATCAATTCACGATGTCTTGCAAGCCCCAAGAGGGCAGAGCAAGTGAGAGTCAGAATTTTCGCATTAAATTAACGGCAAGCGACCGCGCTGAGTTTGCGTGATTGCAACAAGAAAATGAATACCGCTGATTCCCTAGGGGATTGCTTGTAGGACAGAAGAGCACATTCTTTCGCTATTCAGTACATCCGTACTATCGAGCTGTTCCTTTCCGAAACGCAAACTCGGCCAACCTAGAGAGGTCGGTGCCTGATCCCGCGGCTTTTTCGGAGCGAGACAGCCTGCCCACTCAGCTCAATGATTAAGGAGATCACGAATAATGCGACTCTCGAACAGGTTGTGGATTGCGGCCGCGGTCTTATTTATTTCTGCCGCGAGTGTGGCTCCAACTAAGGCGCAAATCAATTCCAATACTGGCACGGTCACGCTGAACGCGACGCTGTCCGAATCACTTACGGTGACAGTGAATAGCGGCAGCACGGTGAATTTTACTCTCGCTCCAAACACCGCCGCCAACGCCGGAAGTACCACCACGGGCATAAACACGGCTTGGGTGCTTAAGCCCGGGCGTACCGCGATTGCCTTGTGGGCTTACTTCGGAAGCGCGACTGCAGCGCTCGTTCACCAGACTGGCGGGAACACCGTGGATATCCCCTCGGCGGCAGTGAAAATCCAGGTGGGTGGCGCGGGTCCCTTCAACGCGTTGACTGCCGTAAGTCCATTCAATGCTGCAGCTTCCGGTTTGCAAATTGGTTCGTCGATCGCCATCACAGGCGCAAACAAGAACAGCAGCCGGGTGGATACCCTCGCCTACCAGATCGACACTACAGTGGTTCCGCAACTCCCTGCGGATACCTATGTCGGCACTCTGAATATCCAGGCCCAAGCAACACCGTAAATTCGAATGAAGGCAAGAATACGCTTCACCTTTTTGTGCAAACGCCGGCGCCGGGAGCATCTTTTCCGGGCCGGCTGTTTCTTGTTCTTCTTGATTTGTGCCTTGCCGAGCTTTGCACAGACTGTTCAACCCTTGATCGATGAGAACATCGTGAAAGGCGACGGGAAGGCAGCGAGGGGAAAAATCGAGTACATCAACAACGGCACTCAAATTCTCTCTGTAGTGCTTGAAACGAAAAGCTTTACCGTGTCGGACACCGGCGAACTGGCCTACCGTGCCTTAGATGAGAAAATTCACGTCAAGTTCTCGTCGATGAGCTTTCGCATTTCGCCGAAGCAGAACTTCTTTGTATTTTATGAAGCCTCTGCAGACAGCTTGCCCTCATGGTTCGTTGTCTATGCCACCTTTAGCGGCTTTAAGGAAAGAACACAAGAAGGCTTTCGCATCCAAATCCAATTGCCGCACACCATCTATTTGTTACCGAAGCAGGAATTGCAAAAAAATGAGCTGGTCGTGCGTGTCGCGGAATACCATCCCGCCGAGAATAAGGTCGTGGTTCGTGTCGAGAACACCGGCCCATCCTTTGGACGAATCCTCGAAACCGACGTGACCTCAGGCAGGGATAGGTCCAGTCAGAGCGGCTTCCCGGTTTTCCCGTTCAGCCAGCGCCAAGTAGAAATCCCCTGGGACGCCACCGGAAATCCCTCCAAGCTACACCTTCGCCTGGCCCGCTTTGGATTGGAGCAACCAGTAGCGACAACTACGCCTTGACGCCACCCGCTGCTATCTCATGTTTAACCGCTCAAACCCAAAGGTTCTTGCTCTTGAGGCACTGATGACCTTGGCGTGCTGGATGTCTTTTTCACCTTCGGCGGCCGCCCAATTGGTAACGGTGCAGGCTGGAGCTTCCGACTTGTTGCCATCCCAAGGCGGTGCGATTCATCTTCAGGGGTCAAACTACAACGGCTACTTTGGAGCGGGAGATCTTGGCGGCGCTTTTGGCTTGGGAGCTTATGTTAACACTACATTTCATTCTCATCTGGTGACCTTGGGTGACCAACCAATTCTGTTCGATCTGCCCACCGACCTATTTGCTTCCAGTCATTCCTATCCCACCCGCGGCGTGGGAATCATTTCGCGCGAGGGAAAAGCCAACATCTTCGTTTTTGCCGGAGACACTGCCCTCGTCGGCGGCACGTCGTTTTTCGAATCAGCGAAGGCTAAGCTACCCCTCAGCCTGGCATTCATCGACGCTCCAATTTCACAGACACTCCATTTCTACTCGAAAAACGTCATCTCTCGGCAGCGAACATCCATCCAGGCGCTGGACTGGCACCCACGTAAATGGCTGAGGACTGGCTTCGCGGGAGGGATTGGCTCCAACCAGCCATATCTGGCGGCCACGGTTGATGTCGAAACAGATTGGTTGTCCTTGAAGACAGCCTATATCTCCGCAAGCGATCGGTTCCGTCGCATCACTGCGCCTTCTATTTTTGCGTCAGAGGTGGCTGGCGAAAACGTTTTAGCGGTCATCAAGCCGTCCTCAAACTTCCTCTTTACCCTCGGACATCAGAATCTCCTCCAGCCATCCAGCCCCGACGCCAGTGCGCCTTTTCTCCGCGCCACAGTGAACCAAGCGCAGTCCACTTTTGATCTTCGCGAATTCCGATTTGGCGCCGGAATATTTCAGTCGTCCTTTCAGGGCCGGAGAAGCGCCGCTGAGGATCTCTCCGTATCCCGCAGGATCATGAATAGCCTCGATATCAGCCTGAGCCATTTCTCCACTCTCTCGGGGAGCGGTCCCCACGCGAGCAATTTCTCCAGTTCGATCCGCGAAACAATTTCTCCACGGCTCAGTCTTTTGCAAGTCATTAACTATTCCCAAGGACGCACTACGGTGTTGTACGGCGGGACCTACCTCTCCAACCGTTTTACACTCGGGGTGGATTACCAGACTTTGTATTTGCCGTTTCGACCGAATCCTTTCTCGCAGGGTATCAGCATTTCGCTGCGAATCCGGCTTGTCGGTGGTTTGCAGGTGAACGCGCAGACCTTCCGTTCTGCCTCAGGCGGACTTCGGTATACCGCCGTCGCGGACACCGTTTTAACGAGCACCTTTCGGCCCGCCGTCAGCGATACTCAGACGACGTTTAAGCACTTGCGTTATATCGTGCGAGGCCGTGTCCAAGATGAAATAGGCGAGCCGATTGAGGGCGCGGCGCTGCTTATTGGCAGAGAGCTCGTCCTTACCAACGCAGCCGGCGAATTCTTCCTTCGTCAAAAAACAAGTTCGACTCTTCCGTTGCAAGTGCGATTGGAGGAATTCCTGAACCCAGCGCCGTTTCGTGTGATCGCTTATCCAAAAATGGTGGCCCCCGCCCTCGATGGCGCCGCCGCCCAAGCCATCGTCATTCTCCGCAGAAACTAGCTCGAATTATGTTCTGCGACCGCACTATTCCGGTCGAAGGCAATAGACTTCACTGTACCGCGAGCATAAACTAAGCTCAAGTATAAGAGGTCGCGCGTGGCTCCCTCTCGCAGCCCTTCCAGGGTTCTCCTCACCGTTGCCAGTGTGTTCGCCGCCGCCCACAGAGACAGCGCTATTCCGAATCGTCCAGGAGAGTTTGCAAATATCCAAAAGTACTCCGTTAGCCGGAGCGCAACGGTCCGCCTGTGTGCGAGGTCCGTTCGAGGTGACGCTGGAAGTGAGCGACGTAGCGGGAGTTTGGGCAAAGCCATGTTTGAGAACCGGGACAGAAAGGGGCCTCGCTGAGCGTAGGGATAATGGGAAATGCGGGCAAGGATGGCACGGCTCGGCGGAAAGCTTGATGCAGAATTCACGGAAATTCGAACCGTTGTGAGAGCTACAGTCCAGGTAGTGATTGAGGCCGCTCATGCCCCTTCGCATCTTGGTAGCTGACGACCATTCTGTGGTACGAACCGGACTACGAACGCTACTGGAGTCCGAAGAGGGATGGGAAGTCTGCGCGGAGGCTACCAACGGACGAGAAGCGGTGGAAAAAGCGAGGGCGCTGAAACCCGATGTCGCGGTGCTGGATATCGGGATGCCCCTGGTGAATGGCATTGAAGCGGTGCGGCAAATGAAGAGAGTCTCGCCCGAAACAGAGATCCTGATTTTGACCATGCATGATTCGGAGAGCCTCATCGAAGAAGTCTTGGGAGCCGGCGCGCGAGGATACATTCTGAAGGATGATGCGGATCTGAACTTAGTCCGGGCTGTTAACCTAGTGCGTCAACATAAGCCTTATTTGTCGTCGCGTGTATCCGAGGCCGTATCGAAGACGGCGCTACCCCCGGAAGCCGAAGCTGGATTAGACCGGCGGCGCTTGACTCCTCGAGAACGGGAGATTCTGCAGCTCTTGGCGGAAGGCAAGAGCAACAAAGAGATTGCCTCCTTTCTGGACATCAGCGTGAAAACAGCGGAGACCCATAGAGCGAATATCATGCTAAAGCTCAACTTTCATTCGATTACCGAGCTGGTCAGGTACGCTGTTCGAAACAATATTATCCAGCGCTGAAAAACATTCCGGGCCGATTTCTCACCTGTTGGCGCCGGCTAGCCCATAAATGACGCGGCCCCGGTGTGTCAATGCAACATATGCCATACACGGGCACACCCTCCACCAACGGGACTGCATCGTATGGGCCCTCAGCCGCCCGGATCGGTATTAATTTAATGAGCGGTCTCCTGGCTCATGCACAAAATAGTCCGACACTTTGATTGTGTTCCATGTGCTAAAAGTGACCTCGCTCGAGGAATAGCGAATAAGCGCATTCGTCCGGTAAACCCGCTAAGAAGCTGAAGCAATGCTCCGCCCGAGACGCAAAGTGGTTGTGCTCTTGTGCGATGTGGCCGGAGAAGCGATAGCAAATGCTCCTGTCGCACCGACTAAAGCACCCAGGATCGCAAACGCAACGTTCTTGTAGGTGTAAGAGAACATAAGTCCGGCGATGCGGATCGTATGGAGAGAACCATTGGTGAAAGCTTCGTTCGTGGCCACGGCAGACCGGAGGAGGCTCGGAACTACGATCCCTGCGACGAACAAGGTAATCACCAACCCGATTACCAGTTGAAGCAGAGAAAATGCCTTTTGCCTCTTGGTGCTGTCTTTTTTCAGACTCATGACGACTTTTTCAAAGAACCCTATGCTATCGACCACCTGTTGCCCGCTTGCGGGAATCATCGGGCTCGAAAAATCGATCCACTCCTGCGCTGTAAACTGGTTCATCTGTCCCCCTTTTTTGGCCGTCCTCTCCGCAGCGCGGGCTGCGGAAATCTTAGCTCTGTTGGAAAAGGAATCTGGGGGGCTGAAGAGATATAGGCAGACAAGAGTTCTAAGAGAAAAAACGTTGTCAGGGCAGGAGATTTACGGAGGTTGCCCTACAGGAATCACTGTAATTCGTGTTGCAATCCTGAAAATAGTTAAGGTGACTAGGTCTCACACCCGAATAAGCCGCATCCTGTATCTTAGCTGTGAGGTCTTGTCGTGGGGTACTGAACCGCACACCGTGCCCCAAAATGTTTTGAATTCGCAGGCGAGCGCTATAGCTATCGCGGAGGTGGGGAGGGCGATCTACTCCGGCCTCGGCTCCGAGAAAGTATCCTACTCGCGAAAAAAGACTGTGCCTTGAAGGCCAACCTGGCCCGATATCGTGTCATTGGGTTTTTACCTTACTGGAGAATGCGGCAAGACCCCTATTGATTTAGGCAGTGTGGACAGACCAAGATTCCACGGCAGGGCGGCGAGGTCCGTATCTTGGAGTGTAGGCTGTCCAAGGTTTGCTGCCCATGCGACAACGCTGGCGGATGGCCAGACCAGTTTTATGTTTAGGGACGAGGACGTCCATATGTTGAACGTGCTCCGAATGCGCTTAACTCAAATCGCTGACCTTGTGAGGTCAAATGGGTGGAGTTTCTTTTTGCGGGAGATATTTTTTCTTAACCGTACGGCCATAGTCGTTGAAAAGGACTTGTTGGCGCTCACTGAGCGTGCGGAGCCTTTGGCGGCTGCAAAACTGAAACTGGTTGAAATTGACAAAGAGATGCTCCGTTCGGGTGTCTATCGTTTCGCTGTGGGTAACAGGTATCTGAAGGCCTTGAATTACCTGAAGCACGGATACGGCGGCCACGCCCTGGTGCGGGATAACCTGGTTATCGGCGATACGTGGTACTTCGTTTCAGAAGCCACTGACGACCCGCGTGTTTTGCATGAGGATCTCCGACGGTATGGTTTCACGAGATGGAAGAAAAGCGACATATATACGTTCGATATATTTGTTGCGCCCACGGAAAGAAAAGGTGGCATATCAGCGGCATTCCAGAATAGCGCGATGCTTGATCTGCGCTCGAAAGGATACACAAAAGCATACGGATTCTATTGGGCTGATAATCTTCAGGCTCAGTGGTGCACGCGCGTGACCAACAAGTGGAAGGAGGTGCGAGCGTTTAGCGTAAGCCGTTTCTTAATATTCAAGCGGGCCGCACCTCTCCTTAAAGGTCCAGCGGCTCTCAAGGTAAAACCATCTGTGCAAAAGTACCTAGCGTCAGGAGCAAGGAAGGAAATCTAATCATGGAAGAACTGTTGGCGAAAGTAAGAGCCGCGTTTAGCTCCACCTTCGATCTTGATGCGCAGAACGTCACCCTGGACTCGACCCCGAGCGAAATTCCCGCGTGGGATTCCATGGGGCACGTGGAGCTGGCCAGCAGTCTGGAGCGCGCCTTTGGGGTCAGTTTCGACGTGGATGACTTAATGGCGATGGAAAACGTAAGAGAGATCTGCAGAGTGGTTCAATCCAAGCTCGATAAGGTCCAAGTTGCACGTGTCTAGTGGTTCGAACTTCGGAGCTCGCTTGCTACGGCGGCTGGGACAGAATTCCCACCTGATTGATGCAGCAACTGGGCAAGTAATTTCCGGTGAAGAAGTTTCCGGCCTGATTGTCGGCTACGGGGCTGGTTTTCTATCCACCGGCTTGCAAGCCGGCGACCGAGTGCTCATCAGTTGCGGTCTTAGTCCCGCGAGTACCCTGGCGTACTTTGGCGCCATGTATGCCGGATTGGTGCCCGTGCTGGCGGACGAGCGCGCTCTAGCAACTTCCGGCGAGACCCTCTTCGCGCGGGCGCGCGCAAAAGCTGTGTGGCTAGGCCAGGGAATCCGCTGTGATTGGGCACGAAAGAATGGCGTTGCACAACTCGAGGGTAGTTTCGAAGCTCGCCCCGTGGACTCGCTCCGGCCGGCGCCGTGTGCGGAGCAGGACCTCGCCGTCTTAATGCCCACCTCGGGCTCCACCGGCGTGCCGCGGCTGGTGATGGTCAGCCATGGCAACTTGATTGCGAACACCGAGGCCATTGTCCGAGGCCAGCGTCTTGGGACGGATGAAAGGGCCATGCTGATCATGCCGGTGAGTTACTGTTTTGGCGCTAGCGTCATACATTCCCATCTGTATCAAGGGGGCGGAGTTGTGTTCGACTCCAGGTTCATGTTTCCGGACAAGGTCCTGCACGCGATCAATGCGTACGGTTGCACTACGTTCGCGGGCGTTCCAGCCGTTTATAACATTCTGCTTCGGCGCTCCCATATCAGGTCAATTCAGTTGCCCGGACTGCGGCGTTTCCTACAAGCAGGTGGCGCACTGCATCCGGAAGGTATCCGAGAGATTGCGAGCATCGCTCCCGAAGCAGAGTTCTTTGTCATGTACGGCCAGACCGAGGCAACAGCTCGGATTTCTTTTCTGCAACCGGATCGCTTGGCCGATAAGCTCGGCAGTGTTGGTCTGCCGATGGACAATGTGGTGGTCCGTATCGTTGACGACGAAGGCCGCGAAGTGGCGCCAGGGCAAACTGGTGAGATACAGGTGCGCGGCCCGTCGGTCTGTTCCGGATACTTCGATGACCCTGAATCAACGGAACGCAAGTTTGGAGGCGGCTGGCTCAAGACGGGCGACTTTGCTTGCCGTGATGATGACGGGTTCCTGTGGATCAAAGGCCGCACCAGTGAGTTCATAAAGATGCGCGGCGTCCGCGTCAGCTTCGGTGAAGTGGAAGCGCGGGTGGCAGCCATCCCAGGCGTTTGCGAATGCGCGGCCACGGCGACACGGCATCCAGAAGCTGGAGAAGCCCTGGCACTCTTCGTCGTTGCCGACGAGGGAGCCGGCCTGGTTGCCGAAAGGGTTCGCCGCGCACTTCTCCCCCAATGGACGTGTGCCTCAGTCAGAGTGGTCCCTAAATTACCCAAAACGGAAAACGGCAAGATCGCCAGATCTCAATTACGGATGATGGCATGAGCGCACCGGCGGAAATCGCGCAAGGGATCGAGAGCCAGTTGACAGCGCCGCTTTACGGGTTGGATCCGAAGGAGCGGCACGGCTCCCTGGTGGCGCTACTGAAGAAAGAACTCGCTTACGCCTGCGCGCGGAATATGAAGTTTCGCAACTACGTCCAACACTGGCCTGTCGATTTTCACGCGGCGGACACGCTTGCCGATTTACCTTATGTGCCGGTCGGGGCTTTTAAGGCAAACCCACCACTGGCTTTGGTTGACGCCAGTGAGTTCAAGCGAACTCTCACGTCCAGTGCAACAACTGGGCAGGTGCCCAGCCGCGTCGTTCTCGATGCCGAAACTGCAAAGCGCATGACCAAGGGTGTCACCACGATCATCAAGGATTTCATTGGGCCGGCGCGCAGGCCTTACCTTGTGATTGATACGCCCGAAAACGTACGTTCGCAGGGTGAGCTGGGGGCGCGTGGCGCCGCCATTCAAGGCCTGGGCTCTTTTGCGACCGAGACGGTCTGCTGTCTGCGCTCTGGCCCGGACGGAAATACCAGCCTGGATTTGACGAAACTCCTCGAGTTTGCCGCTAAGTGGAGAGAGGCCGAGGTTTTGACTTATGGCTTTACTTATGTAGTTTGGACTCAGCTTGTCGAACCCCTCGAACGTCAAGGCATTACCCTCGATATCTCCAACGTACGTGTACTGCACAGCGGTGGATGGAAGCGCTTGGAGCGGGAAGCGGTCACCAAGAAGGTATTCACGGAAGGAGTGGCATCGGTGTTTGGCTGTTCGGCGGACCGTGTCATTGACTTTTACGGCATGGTCGAGAATGTTGGCGTCGTGTATCCGGATTGTGAGCACGGCAACAAGCACGTGCCGGCCTTTGCAGAAGTCGTCGTGAGAAATCCACTCACGCTCGAGCCCGTTGCACCCGGACAACGAGGCTTGGTGCAGGTTTGCAGCGTGTTGCCAACAAGCTTCCCCGGGTTCCTGGTGCTGACGGATGATATGGCAGAAATAATCGACTACGACGAGTGCCCCTGCGGAAGGCGCGGCACCAGTTTCCGCTTTGCGGGCAGAGTCCCGAAGGTCGAGGTCCGGGGATGCGGCAACCTGGATACCACTCGCTACCAACAGGCGCAAGGGAATGGTTCGCATGAATGACCTAATGCCTAGCCCGGTTGTGCAGTCTCCCGAAGAGATTGCGTGTGCGGGGAAGCGACTTCGCGAGATCGCCAGGCAAGATGAGATTTCTCCTCAAACAATCCTGGATGTTTTTGAGCTGTGGGCCGCGGCACTGGGTGGCCACGAGTTGCGTGAAATTCCAGGGCTGGCGTTTCTGCGGCTTTGGCTCCGCCGCGGCACATTGGAGCCCCTTCTTCTTCGCGAGCTAGGACCGGATTTTCTGAATGGCGGCTGGCGAGAAGACGGCCATGCGAGACTGCGCGCATTTCCGCTGGGAGTAATCGGTCACTGGCCGGCTGGGAATATTGATCTTCAGCCCGTTCTGTCTCTTACTTGCGCCTTGCTCGGCGGCAATTGCTGTTTAGTTCGAATACCAAGCGACTTGCTTGAGATAACACAGCAGATCATGGAGAAGCTGAAGGAAGTGGATCGCCATGGCTTGTTGGTAGAACGCACTCTCATGGTGACTTTCGATCATTCGCGCACGGATATGCACGAAGCCATGGCGCGGGCCGTAGACGGCGCCATGATTTGGGGGGGTGCGGAGGCCGTCTCGCAGGTGCGTAAACTGCCTTTCCCCAATTGGGCGCACATCGCGGTGTTTGGCCCGCGGCTTTCCGTTGCAGCGATGGACGCCGAGACGTGGAGCGATCGCTCTGATCGGTTGTCCTGGTGCCGGCGCATTGCACGGGACGTCTGGCAGTTTGAGCAACGCGCTTGCTCTTCGCCCCAGGCTTTATTTCTCGAACAGCGTGCCGGTTGCGATCCCAATGAGTTTGTAAAGGATCTGGGGCAGGCTCTTCAAGAAGAGAACCGTGCCCATCCGCGCAGGCAAATCGAACCCTCTTTGACTTCGGGAATTTGTCTCGCCCGTGCATCGTGGCTTCTTGAAAGCGCCGCGAACCGTGCCGTGTTTCCTGCTTCCCCTGACTGGACCATCTTGTTGGGGAGAGGGACGGAAATACCCAAGCCCACACAAGGGCGCACGCTAAGCGTGCTTCTAGTGGATGACCTTTCCGAAGTCATATCGAAGTTTGACGGAACGGTGCAGACTCTGGGGCTGGCGATGAGATCCGCCGAGAGGGAAGAGACCCTCGCACAAGCCGCGGGACGCCACGGAGTGGATAGGGTTGTGAAGTTGGGTCGGATGCATCTGTTCAATTCTCCTTGGGACGGGGTCGATCTCATTCGTCCGATGGTTCGTCTCGTTCGTCACGTACCTTCACAGGAATGAAGCAAGCGGGGGTGCCAACATGGAACATGCGGAACTATTTCTCAAGGCCCTGGATCGCAAGGCGAAGCCTTTAGCGGTCAGTGCGCGGGCGACGTTCGAGGCCAACAAGGATTTATGTTCGTGGTTGTTGAATCCGCTGGCACGTTGGGCGGAGGCAGCCTACGGTGAGAAAGTATTCGACGACGCCGCGTGCGGGTATGCGAGATATTGCTTCGGCGTTGCACAAGCCCAGAAGGTTTACGAGCGCGCTGGTAGGTACACTCCCGAAGGCATGCCGGAAATCATGTCTGGCGTCTACGAGGATGAAGGCTATGCAGTCCCATACATGTGGGCTGCCATTCTGATCTATGCCTTTTGGCCGTCCATGATCAAGCATATCGCCATGTTCCGAGATGAGTTCTTGAGGCGATTGGGTGCAAACTCGTCTCTCCTGGAGCTGGCCGCCGGACACGGCGTCTTGAGCCTTCTGGCTGCGGAGGAGCGGCCGGACCTGCGCATTGAGGGCTTTGACATCAGCCCCCCTGCAATAGCCGTAGCAAATCGCTTGTTAGCCGCCTCTGGACATGGAAGTCGCGTCAGCTTCGCGGTCAAAGACGCGCTGAAAACCGATGGTTCGGGTGCCAATGGAAAATACCAAGGGATCATTTCAGCAATGCTTGCCGAGCACTTGCCTGATCCGACGCCGCTTTTCAAGGCGATTTCTCACCGGACTTCCCCACAAGATGGACTCGTGTTTTTCAGCACGGCCATCGAATCTCCGCAAAGAGATCATGTGTTTGAGTACCACCAAGAAAGCCAGCCCCTCCAAATGGCGGAGGCCGCCGGCTTGCGGGTCGCGCGTCTCGTTTCTGATGCGGGCACCGCTCCTCCCGGCTCACGGTTCTTGCCTCGCGCTACCGCCATGATTCTGCGGCCGCGGTAGGTCGTATGCGATCGAAACTCTTGACGTTTCCATCGCTCGATCTAGTCCACAAGACTACCGTCCAGCGCCTGCTCCTATGTGCTTGTGATGTGTTGTGGGATGCTCGTCGAACATGTTCGCAAGAAAGGACAATGAAGAAATGGCCGCAGCTTTGATGAATTTTGAGGAAGTGCGAGCGCTTCTAAAGCAGCGGTTTCCCATGATTATGGTCGATAGTGTCACCTCGCTCGAGCCCGGCAAAAGCATCCGAACTACAAAGAATGTCACGGGAAACGAAATGCAATTTCTGGGTCATTTCCCAGAGTGCGCTGTCATGCCAGGCACATTGATTATTGAGGCCATCGGCCAATCTGCTTCTGTTCTCTTCTCAAAGACCACCGGAACTGGAATTCGCCCAGGAGAGTTTCTGGTGCTTGGCTCCATCAATAACATGAGATTCCTGGCCCCGGTGATTCCAGGAGACAGAATCGAAATGGAGCTACAGGTCCTCAAATTTATTGAGGATCTCGCACTCGTGGAAGCAGTGGCGAAAGTGGACCATAAGGTTGTGGCTACCGGTAAACTGGGATTCGCTAGAAGGAGTCTGCGGCCTGGCTTTGCCGAAGACTCGAACGCGCTGAAAAACGTAAGCAGCGCCTGAACGACAGCGAACTCGTAGACCTTGACAAAGCTTTTGTCGCCTCACCGAAAAGCCGTGAGCGAAATCGGGCTTTCGCGCAGGAACGCGCTTATTCCGACGAGCTGGGGAGTTCCACTATCTCGTTGCGAATGGCATAGCGGATGATCTCCGCGAGAGAATGCAGGCGCAGCTTGAGCATGATTCTCGCCCGGTGCGTCTCGACCGTCCTGATGGTAATTCCAAGCTTGGCGGCAATCTCCTTATTCGCTTTACCCTCCGCTAGCAGGCCAATAATTTCAACCTCGCGCGGAGTTGGCCGGGCCCGCGCCTGCTTCGTTGCGTCCGGCACATTCTTGGTCTTGAGGAATCCCTGGAGCACGATGTCCGATACTCTAGGAGTCAGAAACAGCTTGCGGTTAGAGACGTGTTTCACTGCCTTTACCAGATGAGCTGCAAGATCGGATTTTAAGACGTAGCCAAGGGCTCCGGCGTCCAGCACCCGCCGCACCATCTGGTCGGATTCGTGCATGGTTAGGACAATAACTTTGATAGTTGGGACTTCCTCTCGAATCTGGCGCGTCGCCTGAAGCCCGTCCCATTCGGGCATGCTGATATCAACGATAGCTACGTCCGGTTTCAGCTGGTTTGCTTTTTCCACGGCTTCTCGGCCGTTCTTCGCCTCGCCGACGACGGTCCAGCCGCGCCGAGCCGAGAGCAGTCCCCGAATGCCGCGCCGCACAAGCTCGTGGTCGTCCGCCACCAGGATACGCAGTCTTTTCGTTGCTCTAGTCATCTGCGGGTATCGTCGCGCGTACCGTCGTGCCGCTGCTGCCGGAGTCAATATCAAGTTGGCCGCCAATGAGTTTTACGCGTTCATGCATGCTGGGGATGCCGACCCCAGTTCCAAAGGATGATTTGCCATTTTGTCTCCGCAAATTGCCAGGGATTCCACTGCCTTGGTCGCTGACCTCCAGGGTGATCTTTCCCGGGCCGCGCTTAATTCGGATCTTGGCTCGGGAACTTCCTGAATGCCGCTGGATGTTGGTGAGACCTTCTTGAACCACGCGGAACAAAGCCATCTCGGCGTCTGGCTTCAACCTTCCGAGATCCGGCGATATCTCCAGTTCGATTAGGATTCCAGTTCGCTCGGCGAAGCCGCTAACGTAGTGACGAATGGCATCGTCCAGTCCGGCTTCATCCAGCATCGGTGGATACAACAAATAGGAAAGGGTACGTACCTCCCGGATACATTGATCCGCCAACGCCTGGCTCTCGGAAGCGAGATGGCGCAACTTCCTGCTGGAGGAAGGAATGGAAGCATAGAGTTGACTCAAGGTAGTTGCCAGGGCCACAAGGCCTTGGCCCGTGGAGTCATGCAAGTCCCTGGCCATTCTGCGCCGCTCCTCCTCCTGCAAACGCAAAAGCTGGCCGGAAAGCCGTCGCAGCTCCTCTTCGGCGCGCACACGTTCGGTGATGTCACGGCATGTGCCGGCAACGCGTACTGGCTTTCCTTCTTCATCATGAAAAGCTTGCCAGCGCTCCTCGAGTATTTTGACGCGGCCATCCGGCATGACGATCCGATATTCGACCGTGCTTGGCGAACGCTTGTCGAGCGACGCTGCAAAGGCTGCATCCACCTTCGCACCGTCTTCGGGATGAACGAATTCACGGAACTTTGCGCGGGTAAGGCGGAAACGAGACGCATCAGTCTCAAAGATGCGGTGTGTTTGCTCTGACCAAATCACTTTCAAGCTCGGCAACTCCGCTTCCCAGCTTCCTATTTTCCCCACCTCCTGTGCTTCCACCAAACGAACGCGCTCTTTTTCCAATTGTTCCGCTATACGCCGCTGTTCCCGCTCGCTTGATCTAAGCGCTTCTTCCGCCCGCTTGCGGTCCTCAATATCGATGGATACTCCGTACCACTTAAGGAGGTTTCCAGGTTCGTCGCGCAGCGGCACCGTGCGGATCAGGAACCAGCGATATTCCCCGTCAGCCCGCCGCAAACGTATTTCATCCTCGGAGGCTTCCCCAGCGGCGAAGTCCGTACGCCATTTTTCCAGGACTCTTGGAAGATCATCGGGATGAATTGGGCGCGTCGGGTCTTCCATTTCTTCTTCCAAGGAAAGGCCCGTATAGTCCAACCAACGCTGATTCACGAAATCAACTGCCCCATTTGGCTCGAGGGTCCACACCATCGTCGGAAGTGCGTCGATGATGAACCGGATGCGATCTTCGGCCCTTTTCAGATGTTCGATGTCGCTGGTTGTTCCATACCATTTGACGATGTTTCCCTGCTCGTCTCGGAGCGGCACGGCTCGAATTAGGAACCAGCGATACTGCCCGTCGGATCGGCGCAGCCGCGCCTCTGCCTCAAAAGCTCTGCCGGCTGCCATGGCCGCGGGCCACTTCTCCATCAAACGGTCGTCAGGATGGAACGCATTCATCCATCCCCATCCCAGACTTTCCGCCAAGGAAAGGCCCGTATATTCCCGAAAATTTTGGTTTAGGAAATCAGCCGAACCATCAGGCAATTTGCTCCAGACGATTGCGGGAATCGTGTCAATAATGAGTCGCAGGCGCTGTTCGATAGCACTCGACGCTTCATCAGCACCGCCGTGACGCTCGTTAGCCCCGGTTTGGCACATACTGCTGCCCTCCACCAGACCCGACCTAGCAGTTGTCAAGGCATTTTTCCCTTTATAGCTGGAACTCCTATTTTCCAGAGATGACTGCTTACAATGTCGCCATATTGCTGCAGAGATAGTACTCCAATCTTTAAGAAATGGCTTGCCACTTTATACCATGGAACCGCCTGGCGTAACTTATTCTCAGTGCTTGTCCGGAGGGCCATCACGAATGGTCAGGGCACTGCCCATTCTGCGCTCAAACTCTTGCGGTCGTTTGGCAAAACAAGGTTCCCGGCTGCTCGCATTGCGGCAAACCGTTGCAGCCGGAGCCGCGCGTGGAATAGATTGCTCGCCGAAGTGTTTTTGTCGAACTTCTCCTGACGAATTTTCCAGGACGGACAAAACATGCCTACGTGCTTGTCGTCGGTGACGATAAGGCTTTCCGGAAACAACTTTGCACGCTTTTCGAGAATGCCAGCGGGTCCGAGGCTTGCTTGGAAGCTAAGGGCAGTGCCGAAGCCTTACGAAAAATAAAACGACTGTTGCCTGGCCTAATAGTCCTGAAGTACTCCCTGCCGGACATGAGCGGATTAGAGTTTGCTCAGAAGCTCAAAGCTTTCGCGCCTGAACTCCTGATCTTTATGCTGACTAAGGGCTAGCGTATGAAAGACGAGAAAAAGCGCTGTCCTATGGAATAACTGCCCTGTTTTCTAAGCTCGACGATTTGCCGACGCTCGTTGCCAATGCCCGCGCGGTTTGCGGAGTCGAATGATGTCGTAGAGCAAGTAATTCAGACATTTGGCAGCTAGATGAGACAAAAGTGACTTTGGTCTATACTCTCTCCGGAAATTGCGCTAAGTCGCGATAAGTATTACTTTGCCCCGCGAGGGCATTGAAACAACATGCTTCGTCCAACTGAAGAGTTGTTCATCTGAGGAGGTTTCTATGCCTGTGATTTCGAGAAGGGCATTCATCAAGAATGCAGCGACCCACGCCGCCGGCTTTCTCGCCGCGAGCGCATTGGAACTTCGCGCCAATCCGCTTGGCATGCCCATTGGATGTCAGACGTGGCCTGTCCGAGCAGCGATCGGAAAGGATTTTCCCGGCACAATCAAGCAGCTTGCCAATGCCGGATTTCAGGCGATTGAACTGTGCTCGCCGGTAGGTTACGCCGAGAATGGCTTCGGCGGACTGGCCAAGTATTCGGCAACGGAGCTTCGGAGAATTCTGAGCGATGCCGGCGTCATCTGCGTGAGTTCGCACTTCGGCATGGATGAACTCAGGAAAAACCAGGCGGATCGCATTGCTTGGGCAAGGGATGTCGGCCTTACGCAAATGCTAGTTGCAAGCCTGGGCGGACCCGCGGCGCCGACTATGGATGACGTGAAGCGGGCGGCCGACGAATACAACAAAATGGGCGAACTGGCGGCCAAAGCAGGCATCCAGCAGGGCCTGCACAATGAGGACTTTGAGCTCTCCATGGTCGATGGCAAGCGTACCTACGACATATTGTTCGACCTTCTCGATCCCAAGCTGGTCAAGTTCCAGTTTCAGGTCTCCACCATCAGCCGCGGCTACGACGCCGCAAAGTATTTTACGAACTATCCCGGCCGCTTCATCTCCATGCACGTACAAGGCTGGTCGGCGGAAGCCCAAAAAGTAATGCCCGTTGGACAAGACAGTTTAGACTGGAAGAAAATCTTTACCGCGGCGAAATCCGGCGGCATCAAGAATTATTTCGTCGAAATGAATCTGGATATGATGAAAGCCAGCGTTCCCTACCTTCGCGATCTGCAGGTCTGATGCACCTTCACAACTGGCCCGCGATGCAAAATTATGGTTCACTCTTGATTTGCACTGCGCTGCTGCAGGCGTGCATTATCGCCAGTGGCCGGAGCAACGACGAAAACTCCTGATATACATGGATAAAGCAAAAATGACGATGGGGTTGATTGTCGGGAATCGTGGTTTTTTCCCCGATCACTTGGCCAAGAGCGGCCGCGAGGAAATGATCCAGACCCTTCAGAAAATGAGTTTCGATACTGTTGTTCTTACGCCGGAGCAAAGCAAGCACGGAGCAGTCGAGACGCATGCGGAAGCCAAGCGGTGTGCGGAGCTCTTTCGCGCGAATAGCGGACGAATCGACGGCGTGATTGTCTCGCTGCCCAACTTTGGCGACGAGCGCGCCATCGCCGACACCCTCCGGCTGGCGCGGCTGAACGTGCCCGTATTGGTTCAAGCGACGCCAGACACACCCAGCAAGATGTCCATTTCTCATCGCCGTGATAGCTTTTGCGGAAAGATGTCTGCGTGCAACAACCTAAAGCAGTATGGGATTCCGTATTCCCTGACGACGCTCCACACCGTGGCTCCGGATTCAGAAGAGTTCAAGAAGGATCTAACTTGCTTCGCGGGCATTTGCCGCGTTGTAAATGGATTACGGAATTTGCGCATTGGTGCGATCGGTGCACGCCCGGCGGCTTTCAATACTGTCCGTTACAGCGAAAAACTGCTGGAAGCTTCAGGCATTTCCGTTGAAACGCTGGATCTGTCCGAAGTCTTGGGGCGTATCAGCAGGATGAAAGACAACGACGAACACGCCGTGAGCAAACTGCAAGCCATTCAGAAATACGTTTCCACAGCCGGCGTGCCGCAACCCGCTTTACTGAAAATGGCCAAGCTCGGCGCGGTTGTCGAGGATTGGATGAAATCAGCGTCCGTGCAAATCAGCGCCGTGCAATGCTGGACTTCGATGGAGGAAAACCTCGGCGTAGTGCCCTGCACGGTGATGAGCATGATGAGCGACGGGTTGCTCTCGAGCGCTTGCGAAGTGGATGTTTGCGGGGTGCTTAGCATGCATGCCTTGCGGCTGGCGTCGGAAACGCCCAGCGCCTTGCTCGATTGGAACAATAACTATGGCAGCCATCCGGACAAGGCCGTCTGCTTCCACTGCAGCAATTTGCCGAAGCATTTCTTCCGCGATGTCAAGATGGACTATCAGGAGATCATCGCGGGTACCGTTGGCAAGGACAATACCTTCGGCACCTGCGTGGGCCGCGTTAAATCCGGTCCGATGAGCTACGCGCGCTTCTCGACGGATGACCGGACGGGAAAAATTCGCGGATACGTAGGCGGCGGAGCGTTCACGGATGATCCGCTGGAAACGTTTGGAGGCGCCGGGGTAGTCGAGATTCCGCAGATGCAACAACTTCTCCACTACATTTGCGAACAAGGGTTCGAGCACCACGTCGCGGCGAATTTTTCCACGGTCGCGGGGATGGTTCACGAAGCCGCCACTCGATATCTTGGCTGGGAAACATACTGGCATGCGCAGTGAGCGCTGCGCCTAAGAAGGGATTACTGCCTGGGTCCTGCTTTGCGTGAGTTCGACAGGGGCCTAACAGGTATTGTCGCAGGCGCAGACTTCTTCTACACCGCAAAGTTCGCGTCGCATCGTCGACGGAGGACGCCCAGGCTCGGCTGTTGCGGGAGACCAGTCCAGCCCGGAAACATGGCTTCGCAGAATGGCCGGAAGGTTTGCTGCGCTGTTCAGCAGTTTCGCGAGACGCTGTGTCGTAAAATCGCGGCAGAAATCTTGGACAAGGGCAAAACCTCTTCAGCAGCGCCTCGGAGAATAGCTTCTCGCGGCATGCCAAACACCACGCAACTCGCTTCATCCTGGGCGATCGTGAATGCTTCGGCCTGCTTCATTTCCAGAAGGCCGTCCGCGCCGTCGTCACCCATGCCAGTCATCAAAATGCCCACCGAACTGGCACCGGCCGCTTGTGCCACGGAGCGGAACAACACATTAACGCTCGGACGATGCCGTGACACCAGCGCGCCTTCCCGTACTTCCAGAAAATAGCTAGGGCCAATCCGACGCACCAGCGTATGCCTGTTTCCTGGAGCAATATAAGCCTGCCCTGGGAGAACTTTGTCGCCGTCAGCAGCTTCTCTTATTTCGATTCTACAGATGCCGTTGAGCCGCTTAGCAAAGGCCGCCGTAAAGCCCTCCGGCATATGCTGTACCACGACGATGCCGGGGCAATTCTCAGGCATCTGCTCGAGTACTTGGAGCAAAGCTTCCGTACCCCCCGTGGACGCACCGATGGCAATGATTTTTTCCCGCAGCTGCCCGGACGCAGGTAAAGCCATTGGTGGGATCACCAAGCCGGCCGAATTGTATTTCGAGGGCTTGCCTCGGAGCAGGCGGAACTTATTCACCCGGGCCGTCGCCGCCGCACGCACGGTATCTTCCAGCAATACCGCCGATTCCTCTAGGAAACCGCGGAGACCGATCTTCGGCTTGGTGATGATGTCCACGGCGCCGAATTCCAGGGCGCGGATGGCTTGTCCGCTCCTCGGGCCGGTCAACCCCGAACACACCACGACGGGAACTGGATTTTCAGACATGATCTTCTCGAGGAAAGTCATGCCGTCCATCCGCGGCATTTCCAGATCCATGAGGATCACATCCGGCGCGAACTTTTTCATTTTCTCCATGGCGATGATGGGGTCCGCCGCCACGGTGACGCGAAACCCGCGCTTTTCCGAAAGTACCGCCATTAGGACCTGCCGGACGGTCGCCGAATCATCCACCACGAGGACATTCAGAAGGCCGGAGCTGCCCGGCGCGGACGCCGGGAGAGGCTCAACAAGTTCTTGGTGTTTATCAGGGCTCACGTCATTTCCTATTCAAAAAAGCCGGTGTTACTAGGTGTCCGAGGGATTCTGTCAAGCCGTTCACTCGGCAACGGCGTTGTCACGGCGCTGCAGAATGCACAGAGCCCCACCGCGCGCCATGGGCGACTTTGGCGACGGGAAAACCTTTGGCGTGACGAACTGCAGCTTGTCCGATACTCCATGCAGGCTTTCCGCATGACCGAGAAACAGATAACCATTGCGGCTCAAGTGCTTTCCAAGGCGGTCGACTACTTTTATCTTCGTCTCCCATTGAAAATAGATGAGCACGTTGCGGCAGAAAATCAGGTCGAACGGCCCCGTGACCGCATAAGGTTCCTGTGTGAGATTGAGCCTTTGAAATCGCACCATCTGTCGAAGTTCCTCAACGGCTTTGATTTTGCCTTTGTCCGGCCCGAAGCCTTTCAACAGGAACCTTCGCTGATGCTCGAGCGGTACGCCGGCCATTTTCTCGGCTGGCCAGATTGCCGCGGAAGCGCGGGCCAGGACCTTTGTGGAGAGGTCGGTCCCAATAACTTCGGTCTTCCATCCAGCCGCAGGCGGAAAATGCGTCAGAAGCATCATCGCCAGGGAATAAGCTTCTTCACCCGTGGAACATGCTGCGGTCCAAACCCTTATCGTCTTGCCTCGCTTGCCGGCATCGGCATTCGCCACCCATTCCGGGAAAACGTGGTTCCGCAAGCACTCAAACGCCGCGGGCTCACGGAAGAAATGGGTTTCATTAGTGCAAATGCAATCGAGCATCAGCACCATTTCCTCGGGATCGGTTTTCACCATCCGGTAGTAGGAAGAAAAAGAATTCAGTTCGAGCGCGCGCAATCGCTTCCACAATCGGCTGACCAGCATGGCGCGGTTCTTTGCGCCCAGATGGATTCCGGATTCGCGGAGGACCAGCGCCTGAAATAGCTGAAACTCCTCCAGCGCCAAATCCGGAATCGGTTTGGGCAACACTAGCGGCGAATGCACCGGGGTTTCTCCGGAAGCCATTACGCTTCCGGCCGCTCCCCGGAGTTCTCGCTCGAGCCGCTCCGCGTATCAACCGGCTCGGACTGAAGAGTTGAAACGGTCAACAGTTCTGCAGTGCTCAATACGCTGTCAATGTTCAAGATTAGCGCAAACTTCTTGCCCAGCTTGCCCATCCCAAAGAGATATTCCAGGCGCACCCGCGTGCCGAATGCCGGAGGCTCCTCGATATCCTTGGGTGCTAGATCGATGACTTGGTTTACCGCCTCCGCGATCACTCCCATCACCGTCCGCTCGGAGTCCTGCTCGACTTCCACGACCACAATGCAAGTTGTCTTGGTTACCGGCCGCTGGTCGAGTCCGAAGCGTACCGCCAGATCCACGACCGGAACGACGTTGCCGCGCAGGTTGATGACCCCGCGAATCCACTCCGGCACTTTGGGGACCTTGGTGACCGTGGTGTACTCGATGATCTCCTTCACTCGCTGAATGTTGATCGCGTATTCCTCATTCGCTAGGAAAAAGGTCAAGTATTGCTGCTGAACCACTTCTTCTTTTTCTTTGATTTCCATGAGTTTCCTCCGCCGCCTAGATGCGAGCGAATGACTCGGCGTAATCGCCGTTTGGCTTTCCCGCGTGCGCGGAGGAGCCATGGTTTTCGTGGCTGTTGGTGTCCTGGGAATGCGTATTTTCGGCCTTCCGCTTCTTCCCCGAGCGGTGATCGCCCAGTGAGCTGACGCGGAAGAAGCTGATCATGTCTTGCAAGGCTTCGGCCTGCGACGCGAGTTCTTCGGCGGTGCTGGATAGCTGCTCGGCGCCGGCGGCGTTTCGCTGGGTGACCAAGCCAACCTGGCTGATCGCTCCATTGATTTGGCTTACGCCGGCGGCTTGTTCTCGCGACGTGGCAGCCACTTCCTGCACCAGATCCGCGGTCTTCTGTATGGACGGAACCAGTTCGCTCAACAGTCCACCCGACCGTTCCGCGACCTGCACGTTGGCAACTGCCAACCCGCCGATCTCTTGGGCCGCTGTGCGGCAGCGTTCCGCTAGATTGCGCACTTCTGCTGCTACCACTGCGAATCCTCGGCCATGTTCTCCGGCACGCGCGGCTTCGATCGCCGCGTTCAATGCCAGCATGTTCGTCTGGTAGGCAATTTCTTCGATGACCGCGATTTTCTCCGCGATCAACTTCATTGCCGAGACGGCTTCCTGGACGGCTTGTCCGCTTTGTCCCGCATCCTGCGCGCCCTTGCGCGCCATCTGCTCCATCTTGCGGCTGTTTTCCGCGTTCTGCGTGACGGAAGCGCTCATCTCTTCCATGCTGCTGGTCACCTGTTCGACGGCCGCTGCTTGTTCGCTCGTGCCTTGCGACACGATGCTGGCGGACGAAGCCACTTGCGTGGCCGCGGTGCTAACTGATCCAGCACCCATGCGCACTTCGCCGATCATTTCGTTGAGCTTGCCGGTCATCTTGGCCATGGCTCCGAGTAAGCGGCCGACTTCATCTCCGCGGTCCGCGTTGATCGTCTTGGTCAGATCGCCGGCACTGATGTTCTCGACGACTTCGAGCACGTCTTGAATGGGCTTGGTAATCCCGCGTGAGATCACCAAGGTGACGGCGATGCTCGCGAAGATGGATACCAGCGAGAAGAGCACTAGCGTCGTGGTGGTAGTCTTGGCGATTTCTGTCACCGCCGGTACCAACACTTCCGCGTGGCGATTCGTCAGCTCGCTGGCCAAATCCTCCAGCCGGTGAATGGAATCCTTATATTCGTTGATCTTGGCATTACAATCTTGCGGGGTGTGGAGCTTGTTCTCCTGAATCATGCCAAGAACCTTGGTGAAACCGCCCTCATAGACATCCAGATCCTCGCGCATGGAGCGCAGGCCTGCCCTGTCATCAGGCGACAGTTGAAATTTCTCAAGTTCGGTGAAGGTGTCCCGAAGTTTCTGCCGTTGGCCGTCCCACTTGGCGGCGTACTGATTTCTGACCTGGGAATCCTCCACGTTGAGGAACGTGTCCTTTTCGAAGCGACGCAACTCCAGTGTCGTCGCCTTGGCGCGGGCCGCCAGCGTCACGACTTTGGCGTCCCCCTCCAAGACCTTCATGGTTTCCCGTGTGATGGCCTCGAGTCCCCAATAGCCGCTCAAGCCCATGGAGATGAGGAGTATCACGATCAAACCAAAACCGATCGCTAAACGCTTTCCAATCGACATATTCTTCAACATGCTGCTCTCCTTCGAACATTATTCCGAGTGCGGCCTCACGCCGCCTCCCACTTCCGAAAATTGGCCCTACTTCAAAACCAGTTCGGCGCTCCGGTGGATGGCCTCCCCGCAAAGAGCCGGCACATCCAAAATCAGCGCTACCCGCCCATTTCCCAGGATCGTTGACCCAGAAACACCGCGAATTCCGTGAAACAGCCGCCCTAATGGCTTGATCACTGCCTGTTGTTCGCCCAACAATTCATCGGCGGCCAAACCGGCACGCCCGCCTTGGTACTCGACCACAATTATTTTCTCTCGAGCCGGGGTGGCGCCACCGCATTCGAACAAGTCGCGCAGCCGTACGTACGGCAAAGCTTCGCCCCGCAAATTGATGACTCCGCCTTCCTCGGAACTGTGTTTTTCCGCGGGCAGTTCCAGGCACTCCTGCACGGAACTGAGTGGGATCACGTAAGTCTCGGTTCCGACCTTCACCGCGAACCCGTCGATAATTGCCAGCGTCAGCGGAAGCCGGATAGTGAACGTGGTCCCCAGGCCTTTGCGGCTCTCGACAAGAATGGCGCCGCTCAGGGCATTTACATTTCGGCGCACCACGTCCAGGCCGACTCCGCGCCCGGAAAGTTCAGACACTTTCTCGGCCGTCGAAAACCCCGGCTGAAAAATCAAATTGTGAATCTCGGCTTCGCTTAGCCGGGCGCCCTCGGGAACAATTCCTTTTGCTCTCGCGTGCGCTAGGACGCGCTCATGATCGAGGCCCGCGCCATCATCGGTAATCTGCACGACGATGTTCCCGGAATCGTGGAAAGCTTCGAGGACGATCTTCCCGCTGGGATCCTTGCCCAGAGCGCGGCGGACTTCCGGAGTCTCCAATCCGTGGTCCACGGAATTCCGGATCATGTGCATCAGCGGGTCATGAATATGTTCAAGTATGGTGGTGTCCACTTCGACGTCATCCCCTACCACCAGCATGCGCGCAAGCTTTCCACTCTTTCTAGCGGCGTCGCGAACACTCCGGGCGAACCGGTGGAACGTCGGCCCCACCGGGACCATCCGTATTTTCATCACCAGTTCCTGCAACTGGAGAAAGAAGGCTTCCAGCCCATGATGCGATTCAAGGATTTCGCGCCCGCCTGACGCCCGGCCAAGCTTTTCTTCCAGTATTCGCCGTTGACGGCCTTGCGCAATCGCGAATTCCACCGTCAGGTTCAGCATGCGGTCCAGCTTGCCAACGTCCACTCGCAGATTTTGCACCGCGGTCTTGGAGGCAGCAGCTACGGTGGACGGATTCGGATGAGCGGTCGCTGAATTTTCCTGCGTGCCGGGTACCTCCGCGGATTTAATCTCAGCGGTCAATTCGATGAGGCGCGCGCTCAACGTCGCGTGCTCGGATAGAAGGCTTTCTTCGCCGTCGACCGCGCGCTTCGCCATTTGCCGCTGCGCATCCACGGTCTGCAATAGAATACTGATCGCTTCTTGAGACAGCACCACGCTGTGGCTGCGGCAAAGATCCAACAAATCCTCAACATCGTGCAGGAATCGTGTCAGTGCATTGAACTCCAGCAGGGAAGCGTTGCCCTTGATGGTGTGCGCCGCTCGGAACAGCGAAGAAACCAGTTCCCGATCTCCAGGGTGTGTCTCCAGCGCCAGGAGCAACTGCTCCATTTGCACGAGACACTCCTCAGTTTCTTCTCGGAACGACTGCAGCAGCATTTCCCGATTAATTTCCATGAGTCCTCTACAAAACCCGTATTTCCGCGTCGCCGGTATCTGTTCGGAATACGATGCGTTGCCCTCGGTCCACGCCAACTACGGTGGATTCCACGGGGATCTGCGCTTTCTTCAGTACTTCCAGGGCCATCTCAACGTTTCGCCTTCCCAGGTGCTGCTCTCGGTGCGGACTTGATTCGCGCATGGCATCGAACAAACAACCACCGCCGAACACTTTGGCTCGAAGTTGTCCGCGGTTGGCGCCGGCTTCGACGAGCTTTTGCACCAATATGGAAATGGCTACATTGCCGTAACGTGGAGACGCTCCTCCCGTTCCATCCCAATTCGGCAGCAAGTAATGCGTTGCGCCTCCGATAGCATTAACGGCGTCCCAAATGCATACTCCAACGCATGACCCCAGAATGAGAACGATGGATTTTTTTTCCACCGAAACAAAAACTTGGCCGGCGTGAAGAAAATGCGAATTTGACGCGGCCGCGTCATGATTACCGGCCGATGCCGGAGCCGCGAGTAGAGCGGGTTCGGCATGCTTCCCTGATGAATGCGGCCTCATGGTGCCACCTGTTTCCCCTGTAACCTTTGAAACTTGATGGCCACGGCCCCGTAGATTTCAAGAAACTTCAATAATTCGAAGTCCGCCCATTCCAGATTGCTCTTCTGCGGGAGAAGACCAAAAATGGCGATGACTCCCACAATCTCGCCGCTGGACTTCAAAATTACGCACGCGGTCAAGTTCTTCTCGTGGGGCAAAAGAACTCCTTCCGCCTGGCGTTCTTGGAATTGGCTCAAGCCTTGCTGGACCGCGCGACCAAACATGCCGGCGCCTGTCAAAAAGGGCTGCAACTCAGCTGCTTCCACGCCCGACGACCAAGCCAGTGAAAAGGTTCGCTCCTCGGGGTGATAGTCGAACACCGCAATTTCCTCGCAGCCCATTAGGTTTGCGATGATTTCGGCGATGGCCTCAAAAACGTCGCCGTGATCCAGGCTTTGAATCAGACGCGCGTTCGCCGCATTGAGCCGCATGAGGAGAAAATGATTCCGCTCAATCTGCTCGCGCAGCGAGAGCTGCTGCACGCGCACGCGCAACTCTTCCGTTCCCGCGGGTATGGCTGAGTTTCCGTTCGCCGTCTCGCCTCCGTACCCCACAGCTGGTGGACGGCTTCGATTTCCTGTCCCGATCATGTCTTTCCCTCGCTACTCCTAAATGATTTCTCCATTTAGCTTGCCCGTTTGGAACTACTCGCCGAGGTATGCTTTCAGCAGATCAAGTAGCTCGCCGTCATTTACGGGTTTTGTCAGATAGTCGCTGCATCCGCTCGCGTACCCTTCTTGCACGTATTGTTCTTCGCCGCGCGTGGTCAGCAGGATGACCGGAATTTTCTGCGTGTCTTTATCTTTTTTCAGCACGCGGCACGCTTCCAGCCCCGTCATTCGTGGCATTACGATATCCATGAGGATGAGGTCCGGCTTTTCCCGCTTCGCTCTTTCCACCGCTTCTTTCCCATCGACCGCACTGATCAGCACGTAATTCGATTTTTGGCTGAATATCATCCTGTTCACCAGACGAGCGGTGCAGGAATCATCGACCAGAAGGATTTTCTTGCTCGACATCACTTTCTCCCTTTAACCTTTCCCGTGTTGATCCACGGGTCCTTCAACCATTGGCGGGTTCTCTGGAAATAGCTTGCGGACTTCTGCCATGAGTTTTTCCGGCATCTGGCTTTTTTCCACAAAACCGTCAATGCCGCCTTGTAGGCACTTCTCCCGAAGAACAAGCCCGTGCAACTCAGTGAAAATAAGGATCCGCAATCCCGGCAAGGACTTCCGTAACTGCATCGCGGCTTCCAGCCCGGTCATTCGCGGCATACTCAAGTCCGTCAACAACAAATCCGGACAGAGGCTTGTAGCTTGGTGCAAAACCGCAAGACCGTCGTTGGCTGTTCCGACGATTTCGAACTGCCCCTCGAAGTCCAAGTATGCGCAAACCGCGCGCAGAGCTGTTCGCGAATCGTCCGCAACCACCACTCGAATTTTCCGTGTACCCACTTCTAGGCCACACTCCTGCGGGCACTGAGTGCAATTTCGATAACCTAGTGTGGATTCTCTGTGGAAGGAAAGATATTCAGCGTATTCCCTAGGGAAACTCCTGTAGCGAAGTACAGGCGCATCAGGGTCCTAGCTTTTAGGCCAGATGCTTCACTCCACTTTTCGACGGTTCCGAATCCCCGGCGATTCCTTCACGCTTTGCTTTAACTGCGGGCACGTACGACCGCAGGGTGGAAAAGGCTTGCAGTAGGTCGTGCCCGTAAAGCGCGCATTCTCGACGCTGATACCACATGCTAGGTTCGCTTCTCTGGAATGCAACCATCCGGCGTCATTCCTCATCCTTATTTATGCAGCTCTAACCGGTGGGGACCCCTGAGGTGGCCGTCGTTTGCCGGCATGCCGCAAAGGATCCCGGCCTCCCGCCACAGGCAGCACAGATAAGCCTTGGGACGAAGTGATTCCTTCTTGATACCTTTGGCCGAAACTGGATTGTGCAACGCTTACAAGCAAGGGAGAACCTACCCGATGAAGTCGAGAATAATTTGCTTCCTATTCGCTGTGCTTGCTCTTCCGTTTCCCCTGTTGGCCTCCTTGGGGGGCGACGTAACCTCGGTCGAGGCAGATCGCGTGAAAATGCAAGGAACCTTGAGGACCACCAGCGCCGATTCCTACACCATGCACGAAATCCAAACTTCGACAGGCGTTGCCGTGAAGGAATATGTCTCGCCGACGGGAAAGGTCTTTGCCGTGACTTGGCGAGGACCATTCCATCCGGACTTACGCCAGCTTTTGGGTGCATATTTTGGCCAATACGCACAAGCCGTTCAGGATCAGCGAGCCCAGCGCCACGGACACGGTCCGCTGCTGATTCAGCAGCCCGGACTGGTGGTGCAAATCACCGGACATATGAGGTCGCTCTGGGGCAAAGCGTATGTTCCTCAATTGTTGCCGGCAGGAATCCACGCCGAGGACCTACAATGAAACCAGCGCGGCTTCAACGAATCCTTGCCCTAATGGTGACGGGAGTTTCGACCCTGACGGTGGGCTGCGGTGGAACCAGCAGCACCAGTGGCGGCGGAAATGGTGGCTCCGGCTCGACATCGAACGTACAGGCCATCACCGTCAATGCTGGACCAGCTGGGGGCTATGTTGATGGCGCATTCACCAGCGTGATGGTTTGCGTTCCGGGCAGCACCGCGAGTTGTCAAACCGTTAGTGGCATCTTGGTGGACACCGGTTCCTCGGGGCTGAGGATATTGTCTTCGGCTCTGACCATCTCGCCACCGCAACAGACCGCTTCGAACGGAGATCCCGTTGTCGAGTGCCTTCCATTTCTGGATGGTTTCACTTGGGGGCCAGTCCAAAGCGTGGATTTAACGATCGCTGGTGAGCACGCGAAGTCTTTGCCGATTCAGGTCATCGGCAGTTCAAATTTCTCCACCATACCGGCAAGTTGTTCAAGTAATGGTGCGCCGGAAAATGATCTTGCGAGCTTGGGCGCTAACGGCATTTTGGGAGTGGGGATTTTTGCGCAAGACTGCGGCACTGCTTGCACGCAGAGCGGCGCGTCCAACCCCGGCTTGTATTACACGTGCCCCGCTGCGGG
>Ga0307479_10000378_pt1 | contig 39986 bp, 19 predicted proteins | sample atmos_gasesECM4C_FD_203743 | JGI IMG/M metagenome (GOLD analysis project Ga0307479, IMG submission 203743) | Hardwood forest soil microbial communities from Morgan-Monroe State Forest, Indiana, United States - atmos_gasesECM4C_515 | ecosystem: Environmental > Terrestrial > Soil > Temperate...
GCCGTCGCCACGGTCGCCGCGCCCGCCGCCCGCGCGCGGTAGCGGCGCCGCATCTCCCACAGGCCGTAGCCGGCGGCGAGCGCCGGCAGGAAGCCGGGGAACAGCGAGTTCTCCGAGCGCACGAAGGGCCGCACCCAGGGGTCCAGGCCGGCGCGGTCCCACAGCGCTCCGGGCGAGTGGAGCGAGTAGACGCTCTCCGGCGCCGGGCTCACGTAGCTCGCCAGCGCCGCGCCGCCGCGCCGCCCGATCTCGCGGTCGTCGTGGGTCATGTCGAGCCGCTGCGCGAGCCGCAGGTAGGGCAGGAAGATCGCCACCGCGGCGCCCGCCGCGAGCGCCGCGACCGGCGCCAGCACGCGCAGCGACTTCCGCTCGAGCAGGCGGCGCCGGCCGCACGCCGCCCAGCGGCTGGCGAGGATGGCGAGCATCGGCAGGTGGATCATGTAGGCGAAGTAGCAGCCCGCGGTCAGCTGCAGGCCGTAGAAGAGCAGGAAGAGCGCGCCGCGCCGCACCGTCCGCTCCAAGAGCAGCCGGTCGAACGACCAGAGGGTGAGCGGGATCCACTGCATGATCAGCATCAGCAGGTGGTTCAAGTGGCTCATGCGGAACGGCGAGAAGGCGAAGGCGGCGCCCCCGAGAGTCGCCGCCGGGCCGCTCACGCCGCTCCGCCGCAGCACCCAGAAGGTGCCGGCGCCGGAGAGCACGAACGACGAGAAGACCAGCAGGTTGTAGCCGGCGATCGGGTTGCTCATCCAGGCGATCTCGAAGGCCGGCCCGAGCATGTGGTCGGACATCGCCAGCGTGCCGCGGGCGGGATAGAAGAAGTTGGCGTCCCAGAGATCGGGGAATCCCAGGTGGATCTGCCGCACCACCCACTTGAGGATGGTGACACTGAACAACGGATCGGCGGCGTTGGGCGCGAGCGAATTGGCGTATACTTCCCAGATCGGCCGCAGATAGTAGAGCGTCACCAAGCCGTAGAGGGCGGTGGCGAGCAGCGCCTGGAGCAGCAACCTGGACGCTGGGGGCGAGGTCGGCGACGCCATACGGGCCATACCGGGAGGTGGCGAGCTTAGCACTCCGCCCGCCCCCCGCCCCGGCGGCATGGCCACCGCCGCCGCCGGCACCCGGGCTCGAACTTTGCAGCGGGTTGCCGGGCACGTGGGGCTTTGTCCCGGATTCACGGAGCAAGGCCACTTCAAGCATGAAACTGCCTCTCCCTTTGCGCCGAGGGCATACGGCGATTTCTGTACGAAGTACCAGGCTCACACCTCACCGGGCAGAGGCCGCCGCGCCACCGCGCGGCACTCTCCGCTCGACATGTCAACGAAGTCAGCGTTACAAGGAGGCTCTCAATGAGGAGAAGGAGACTCGTCCGCCTCGCCATCGCCGGCATTGCCGCGCTCGTCCTGGCCGCGGCAGCCGTCGCCCTGGTGGTGGCGAAGCGATCCAGCGCGTCCGGCGATCGCCTCGCGCAAAGCTGGGTGCTGAAGAAGGCGGGGGACCATCACCCTGGGCGGATCGCGCCCGGAAGCAACGCCGAGGCCGCCATCGGCGCCAACGAGGTGCGTAACCCCGACTCCACGCCCGACGTCGAGGCGTACCTGCTGCGGGCCTATCCCGCCAGCGAGATCACGATGGACCAGACGATCGCGGCCCAGAACGCCTGGGCGGCGCTGGCGGCTGGACCGAGCTCTCCCGGCGCCTGGCAGCTCATCGGCCCGAGCAAGGCCACCGTTCCGGCCGTGTTGAACGTCCTCGGCGACCTGGCAGAGTACGTCACCGCCGGGCGGGTGACGGCGATGGCCATCGGGCCGACCTGCGCGCCGGGCGCCTGCCCGGTCTACGTCGGCGCGGCCGGGGGCGGCATCTGGCGCGCGCCGGATGGCCTCGCCGGCAGCCCGCAGTGGCAGTTCGTCTCCGGCAACTTCGCCACCAACGCCATCGGCTCGCTGCTCGTCGACCCCAACGACGCCAGCGGCCAGACCCTCTACGCGGGCACCGGCGAGCCGAACGTCTCGGTCGACTCGGAGGCCGGCATGGGCATCTACAAGTCGACCGACGGCGGCAGCACCTGGGCGCAGCTCGCCGGCAGCGCGCAGTTCCAGGGCCGCGCGGTCGCCTCGCTCGCCATCGCGCCCGACGGCTCGATCCTCGCGGCGATCGCTCGCGCCGTGCGCGGCTTCAGCTCGGTGCCGGGCGGCACGACCTCGAACCCGCCCGGGGGCGTTGCCTTCGGCGTCTGGAAGTCCACCGACGGCGGCGCGACCTTCACCAACGTCTCCGGCACGGAAGGCTCCGTGCGCGGCGTCAACGAGGTGGCCGTCGATCCGAACAACGGCTCGGTCTACTACGCCTCGTTCCTCGGCGCCGGCGTCTGGCGCTCGTCCAACGCGGGCGCCACCTGGACGCAGATAAAGAACCCCCTCAACACCCCGAACAACGCCAACAACACCGACCGCTCGCAGTTCGCCCTGGCGAACGCCGGCGGCACCACCCGGATGTACGTCGGCATCGGCGCCTCCGGCGGACCCCCGGCGCGCTTCTTCCGCGCCAACAACGCCCAGACGGCGACCAACGCCAGCTTCGTCGACATGACCACGGCCCAGAACGTCAACTACTGCGAGGGGCAGTGCTGGTACGACAACTTCGTCGTCTCGCCGGCGGGCAACCCTGACGTCGTCTACCTGGGCGGCTCCTTCGACTACGGCCAGGACCACGGCAAGTCCAATGCGCGCGGCGTGCTGCTGTCGACCGACGGCGGGTCGACCTGGAGCGACCTGACGCAGGACGGCGATCCGCACCACGCCGAGTTCACCCACCCGGACCAGCACGCCCTGGTCACCAACCCGAGCAACCCGTTCCAGTATTGGGAGGGCTCGGACGGCGGCGTGGTGCGCTCCGACGGCAACTTCGCCGACGTGTCGTTCAAGTGCGACCAGCGCGGGCTCAACGCCACCGACACCGCCTACTGCAAGAGCCTGCTCTACCGGGTGCCGAACCAGCTCCACAGCATGAACGCGGGCTTCTCGACCCTGCAGTACCAGAGCCTGTCGGCCAGCACCCAGCGGCCGCAGAACAACCTGCAGGGCGGCACCCAGGACAACGGCACCTGGCAGTTCTCCGGCTCGACGGTCGTCGCGTTCCAGGAGATGTACGGCGACGGCGGCCAGTCCGGCTTCAGCGCCGCGGACGACGGGCTGCGCTTCAACACCTTCACCGGCCAGGCCAATGACGTGAACTTCCGCAACGGCGACCCCACGAAGTGGGTGGTGGCGACCGGGGTGATCCTGTCCAGCCCCGAGGGGGCGTACTTCTATCCGCCGATCGTCGCCGACCCGAACCCGGCAGCCGGCGGCACCATCTTCCAGGGCTCGTTCAGCGTCTGGCGGACGCAGGACTGGGCGGGGCCCCGCGCCTTCCTCGAGGCCAACTGCTCCGAGTTCACCACCTCGGCCGCCAACACCGCCTGCGGCGACTTCGTCCGCATCGGCCCGCCGGGCGCCACCAACCTGACCGGCGCTGCGTACGGGAGCCCGCCGCCAGCACGCACCGGCGGGGCCGTCGCGGTGATCAGCCGCTCGACCGCGCCGGCCAACACCGGGACGGCCTGGGTGGCGACCGGCACCGGCCGCGTGTTCATCTCGGACAACGTCGATGCGGCCGCCTCCTCGGTGGTCTGGACCCGGATCGACAACACCTCGCCCAACTCTCCCGGCCGCTTCCCGAGCGGCATCGCGGTCGATCCGGCCAACCCGCATCACGCCTGGATCTCCTACTCGGGCTACAACCAGAACTCGCCGCCGGCGCAGCAGGGCCACGTCTTCAGCGTGACCTGGAACGGCGCCACCGCCACCTGGACCAGCCTCGACGGCACGTCCTTCCCCAACCTCCCGGCGACCGCCATCGCCCGTGACGACGTCAACGGCGATCTCTACGTCGCCACCGACTTCGGCGTCCTGCGTCTCGCCAACGCCACCACCACCTGGACCGTGGCCGGCTCGGGCCTGCCGCAGGTCGAGGTCCCCGGCCTCACCATCGTGCCGAGCGCGCGGCTGCTCTATGCCGCGACGCACGGCCGCAGCGCCTGGGTGCTGCAGCTCCCGTAAGTCCCTCGGCAAAGGGGGGAGGGACCGCTCAGGTCCCTCCTCCCGGCGCCTCCTGCCTCGCTCGTCCGCACTCCGCCACGGCAGGACCTGCCGCTCCCCCTTGTCTCCCTGCCTCCCAGCCTCCGTGCCTCTCAGGTCGTCGTAGAGGCGCGAGAGAGCGAGCGCCCGGGCGGGCTCTGCCTCGCCCGGTGCACCCTCGCCCCCCCCTCGCCCCCCGCCCCACCGCCCCCCGCCCGACCTTGCCTCGCCCGGCCGGCTTTTGCTAGGCTCCCTGTCGTACCCACGGCCAGCTTGCCTCCCGGAGCCTCCAAGTGAGCGTTCGCGCCTGGCTTCTTGTCGCAGCAGGGAGTTTGGGGGCGGCGGTCGCCGCGCAGGTCGCGCCTCCTCTCCCTTCCCCGGCGCCACCACCCGCCGCCGCGGACGCCGCCGCGCCCGCGACGCCGGCGTCACCGGGCGAGATCACGGGCCGGGTCTCGCTGCTCGGGAGCGATGGCAAGACGGCGCCGGCCGCGGATGCCGTCGTCTGGGTGCCCGACCTGTCCACGCGCGAGGCGCCGGCGCCCCCCGGCATGGCCTCGAAGGCCAAGACCTTCGCGCCGCACGTCGTGGTGGTGCCGCGCGGCGGTACGGTGGTCTTCGCCAACCTCGACCGGATCTACCACAACGTGTTCAGCACGACCGCCGGCCAGGCGTTCGACCTGGGCCTGTACCGCAACGGCGAGAGCCGCAGCCATCGCTTCGCGGCGCCGGGCCTGGTGGCGGTCTACTGCAACATCCACCCCAAGATGGCGGGCTACGTGCGGGTGGTGGAGGGGGCCTGGTGCATGACCGACGCCTCCGGCGCCTTCCGCATCCCGGGCGTGGCCGCGGGGCGCCACACCGTGCATCTCTGGCACGAGCGGGGCGGGGAGCGCGAGGTCGAGGCGCGGGTGCCTCCGGGCAAGAGCGCCGACGTCCAGGCGACGCTCGACGCGTCGCGCTTCAGGCAGGCTCTGCACAAGAACAAGCACGGCCAGGACTATCCGCCGGCGACCCTCGATGACGATCGCTACTGAGACCAGCGCCCCGCCCACGTCGCGGACGCTCGCCAGCCGGACCGGCGGCGCGCCGATCGCCGGCGACGCGGCGGCTCACGGCGTCGGCCTGGGGATGCGCCTCTTCCTCTCCGCCGCGCTGCTCATCGCCGCCACGCTGGGCGCCGTCGTGGGCATCGCCTCGTGGCAGGCCGGCCGGCTGGCGGCGCTCGAGATCCGCCGCACGCTGCGGCCGGTGCCCGACATCTTTGCCGGGTACGTCGCGGAGCAGGGGCAGTCCCGCCGCGCCCAGGTGCGCTCGCTCGCCGAGGAGGTGGGCACCAAGGCGTTGCTCGGCGGCGGCGCCGACCCGGCGACCTTCCATGACTCGGCCGTGGAGTTTGCCAGCGAGCTGGGAGCGGGCTCGGTGTTTCTCTTCAACGACCGCGGCGAGCTGCTCGCGCGCACCGACCGCGCCGCCGGCGAGGAGGCGGGGCGCAACTTCGCCGCCGTGTCCTGGGTCGGCGGGCCGCTGGACACCGGCGAGGCGGCGTCCGCGTTCATGCTCGAGGTCAAGCGGGCGCGCCGGCTCCTGCTGGTAGCCTCCGCGCCGGTGAGCCAGGGCGCCGGGGCCGACCAGCGGCTGGTCGGCGTGGTGGCCGCGGCCTTCCCGGTCGACGACCTCGCGGCCCGGCGGCTGGGGCAGCTGCTGTCCGCGGAGGTGGCGGTGCTCGGCAACGTGGCGGCGCGCGGCGCCGCGCCCCAACCCGCCACGGTCGCGGCGAGCGCCGCCCTGCAAGCTGCCGTGCTGCCGGCCGATCTCGCAGCCATCCCCGAGCTCGTCGACACCACCCTGGCGCGCGGCAAGGAGTTCGGCCCCTTCGAGTTCACCCACCTCGGGACCGCCTACGTGGGTACCGCGCTGCCCGTCGTCTCGGGCGGTGGCGAGCCGATCGCGGCCCTGCTCGTCGGCAGGTCCAAGGAGGCGCAGCTCGCGGTCTTCCGGCGGCTGCGCTCGGTGGTGCTGGAGCTGGGCGGTGGGATCTTGCTGCTCGCGCTCCCCATCTCCTTCGCCGTGGCGCGGCGCATCTCGCGGCCGATCGAGCAGCTGGCGCGGGGTGCCGACGCGGTGCGCCAGGGGAGCCTGGACATCGAGCTGCCGCGGGCCCGTGGCGACGAGGTGGGCAAGCTGGCGCGGGCGTTCGGGGCCATGGTCGGGGAGCTCAAGGAGAAGCACGAGCTCGAGCGCCTGCTGGCCGAGCTGCGCGCGAATCCCGCGACGGCGACCGGACAGCTGCCGGTCGCGGCGTCGCCGGATGGGCCCCAGGTCGGCGACCTGTTCGCCAACCGCTACCAGATCCTGAAGGTGCTCGGCACCGGCGGCATGGGGCGAGTGTTCCAGGCCCGGGACCTCGAGCTGGAGGAGGTGGTGGCGCTCAAGGTCCTCTCGCCCGAGCTGTTCGCCGACGCCGAGCGCCACCTGCAGCTGCTGCGCAACGAGATCAAGGCGGCGCGCGCCATCACCCATCCCAACGTGGTGCGCATGCACGACTTGGGCGAGATCGACGGCGTCCGCTTCGTCAGCATGGAGTACGTCGCCGGCACCACCCTGCGGCCGCTGCTCGGCAAGAGCGGCAGGCTGGATCTCGCCCCCGGGCTGCAAATCGCCAAGCAGCTCTGTCGCGGCCTGCAGGCGGTGCACGCGGCGGGGATCGTGCACGGCGACCTGAAGCCCGACAACGTCATCGTCATGCCGAGCGGCGTGGTGAAGCTGATGGATTTCGGCGTCGCCCGCAGGATGCGCGCCGGCAGCTCGATGGTGGCCATCGGCACGCCGCGGTACGCGAGCCCGGAGCACGCCCGCGGCGCGGAGCTCGACGAGCGCAGCGACATCTATTCGCTCGGCGTGGTGATGTTCGAGATGTTTGCCGGCCAGGCGCCGTTCATCGCCGCGGAGACCAAGGAGCTGCTGCGCCTGCACCTCTACGCGCCGCCGCCCAGCCCGCGCGAGTTCCGCTCCGAGATGCCGGAGCCGCTGGCCGAGATCATCTGCCGCTGCCTGGCCAAGTCGCGCCTCGACCGGCCGGCGACCGCCGCCGAGGTGGATCGGGCGCTGATGCGGGTGCGCGAATGAGCTTTGCGGCGGCGCGGTGCGCGCGCCGTCGCGCAACCCGAAACGACCCAGGGGGACGACCATGACCGCTCGCAGGCGTGGCTGCAAAGCGTTGCTCACGGCGGCACTGCTCCTCGTCGCGGCCTCCGCGAGCCTCAGCGCCGAGGACGAGGCAGCCCCGCCGCGCTTCCGCTTGCGGGCAGAGATCAAGACCCACTTCCGCAGCTCGCGGGACGTGAAGTTCCTCGATCCGTTCCCCTTCCCGCCGAGCTTCCTGCCGCCGGGGCAGACGCAGGTCTTCCTGCGCACGCCGCAGGGCGGCAGCTCGCTCGAGGTCTCGACCGTCAACCTCATCGGCGAGGCCAACCTCGACCCCAACATCTCCGGCCGCCTGGAGGTCCGCTTTCTCGACCTCTACAATCGCAACCCCACGTCCTCCGACGACCGCGTCCAGCTGCACGATGCGTGGGTGCGCTTCGGGCGCAAGTTCGAGCCGCTGGCCGCGCAGCCGCAGGGCCCGACCGCCTACCTGCTCGTCGGCAAGGCGCTGCGCTTCTCCTCGCAACGGGCGCGCCAGCTCGAGAGCTGGGGCCTGTGGGGAACGGCAGTGGGGCGCTTCGAGGAGCTGCAAGCCGAGCTGGGCGGCACCCTGGGCCGCCACGTCTACTGGCGGTCACAGTTGAGCAACGGCAACCCTCTCTTCTTCCGCGACCCCAACGCGCTGGCCGGCGACAACGGCACCCCAGAGCGGGTGCCGAACAACGTGCACCCCATCCTGCAATCGGGCTTCCCGATCCTCTACGACACCAAGTCGAACGACTGGAACGGCAGCGGCAAGTTTCAGCTCGGCGGGGGCCTGGGCGCGCGCTGGCTGACCGGGGAGGGGGAGGGCCTCGACCTCCTGGGCTGGTACTTCCGCCGCTCGCTGCAGGACCACGTGGACCTGCGCGGCACCTTCTACTCCGGTGACATCAAGCTGCTGCAAGGGCCGTTCGACCTGTTCCCGCTGCCCATTCACGGCCGCGAGAAGAGCGAGTGGGGATTCAATGCCGAGGCGCGCGCCGGCTCCTTCCGGCTCTTCGCGCAGTACGTGAACCAACGGATCGCCGGGTTGCCGCGCTCCGGGGCGGAGGCCGAGCTCGCGTGGCGCACCGAGATCCCGGGGATCCTGGTCGGGGAGACGCCGGTGCTGCGCTGGGTGGAGCCGGTCGTGCGCGCCTCCTTCATCAACAACCATTTCGTCGCGCCGCCGCTCTATCCGGCGCCGTCGGTGGCCTGGGACTGGCGCAAGTACGACCTGGGCGTGCGCACGGGCATCGTGCCGGGGATCGACCTCACCGCCGAGTATGCCTTGCACGACGTCGACACCCGCCCCGGCAAGCTCCACCCCAACGAGGTGCTGATCACCCTGCGCGCGGCCTACTAAGAGCCCGCCCCAGACACCGCGGCATAGACGTTCCCACGGCGGTCCGAGGCGAGGTCCAGGAGCGGCAACGCCGCGGGCGCCGGGGGTCGGTGTTCCTGGTGCCGCGGTGCCGCGAATTGTCCGGTAAGATGAATGACAGGTCCGGAGTGGCGCCGGTCGGGGGAGCGCGCGCCGCCGCCCACGAGTATTTGCCATGGTGAACTTTGCTGAATCTCGCCGTCCCCCAAAGGTCTTCGTGAGCTACAGCCATGGTCCGCGGCCGTACATGGATCGTGTGCTTGCTCTCTCCGATGGGCTGCGGCGGGACGGCGTCGACGCCGAGATCGATCAGTACGAGCCTGCGCCGCCGGAGGGCTGGCCACTCTGGTCGTGGCGGCAGATCGAGTCCGCCGATTACGTTCTTTGGATCTGCACGGAGGAGGGCGGCGGCAAGGGGCGCCAATTTGAGCTTTTCATGATGACGCAGAAGCTCTACGACGCGCGGACCGAGAACAGCTCGTGGATACCGGTGATCTTCGATTGGGAGGACGAGGCGCACATCCCGACCATCTTGCGCGGCGCGCCAGTCTACAACGTCGGCAGCGAGGAGGGATATGAGCAGCTCTACCGCCGGCTCACAAACCAGCCAAAGGTCACCAGGCCGCTCTTAGGTGCTCTCGTCGCCCTCCCCCCGAGGCCGCGGGTGAGCGAGCTCGTGGCGAGCCTGCGGGACATTGAGGCACGGCGTCGGCGGCCATGGCTGGGCGTCATCGCGGTGCTTGCCTCCATCCTGGCGATTGGCGGCTATACGTTGCACGAGAAGGATTCCGGCGACGCACGACACGGCACGCTGCCGGCGGCGACCGGGCAGGAGCTGAGGGGAGAGATCCTGGACGACAAGACCGGGCTGCCTCTCGCGGATGTGCGCGTCAGTCTGCCGGAGTTCCATATGGGGCAGACCACCGATCGAGCGGGGCAGTATCACTTCAGGCTTCCCGTGGCCGGTTGGCAGCAGGTCCGGTTGCGAGCCACGCGGCAGGGATATGAGACGATCAACGCCGATCCACCGGCGGGCAGCGGGTTCCTGAACACGTATCGCATGTCGCGCAGGCCATGAGGTGGCGGGCGGTCGGGGTCCTTTCGGGTGGTGGCGCGGCGCCAGTCTTGCGACGCTCCTGAGGCGCCCCGGGGCCGCGAGGGGCTGGTGGCGCCTGCAGCTCGCCGAGGCTCTTGAGCAGCGCTTGCCGGTCCGGCGTGGCGAGGGCCCTGAACAGCCGAAGGAGCCAGGCGCGGCCAGGCAGGGCAGGCTCCTCCTCGAGCCGATGGATCGTCCCGGTGAAGGTCCAGGAGATGGCGGTATCGGGCGGTAGCGCCGCAACGGCGCTGCGCAGTTCCGCCATCCTCGCCGCCACGTCGACGCCCGGAGACGGACGCACGATGCCGACCGCGACGGCGTAGGCGAGGAGCGGAATGCGGGCGCTGGCCGCTTCGAGCCGGGTGTCCGCGAGCAGGGAGGCGAGCTCCCGGCCGCACTCCTCGAACGCGTCGTTCGCGAAGAGCTGCTCGGCATAGAGAGCGCGGGCCTCGTGGTCGCCGGCATGGCGCGCGGACCAGTCGCGTACGACGCGCAAGGCCCTGGCATGGTCGAAGAGCCGGTCCTTGAGGACCGTCAGCAGCAGCATCGCGGGTGGCCGCTCATCGGGCGACATCGCCACCACCTCGGCGAGCGCCAGCTCGGCTTCCTGGTCGCGTGCGAGTGCGAGGAGCACGCGCGCTTCATCGGTCCGCACCAGCTGCCAGTAGTTGGGCATCGCTTGCGGGGTGAAGACGAGCAAGGCCTGGCGCTGGGCCGCCAGGGCTTCCACGAGCAGGTCGTGCTGCTGCGGCGGGCCGGCGCGGACGCCCTGCTCGAGCAGCGCCGCGCCCAGTGCGTTCTCGAGGATGGCCCATTCCTGGGGGAACCGATCCCGGGTGAAGATAGTCGATGCCTCGCGAAGGGCCGCCGCGGCCTCCGCGAGAAGCTCGATGCCCCGTTTGCCGGGAGTCTGTTTCGCTTGCTCGACGAGGGCGTTGCCGAGGCTGATCTGCGTCGCTGCCCAGCCTTGCGGCAGGGCCTCGCGCGTGCGCACCAGCATGGCCTCGCGGTAGCGTGCCACCGCTTCGGCAAGGAACAACCTTGCCCGGTCGCCGCGGCTGCGCGCGCCGAGCTCGCGCAGTGCCGTGGCGAGGGTTGTCTGGGTCGCCGCCCAGTCCTGCGGCAGCAGCTCGCGGGTGCGCACGAGCAAGGCCGCCTTGAAGTGCTGGGCCGCGTCGTCCAGCAGGCGCTCGGCGTCGGCTCCCTCTGCCCGCTTGCCTTGCTCGAGGACCACCAGGCCGAGGTTGAACTCGGTGGTGGCCCAGTCCAGCGGCAGCTCCGCCTGGCTGCGTACGCTCAGCGCCTTGCGGTAGGCGTCTGCGGCGGCGGCGAGGAGCGAGCTGCCCCGATCACCGGTCGCGCGCCGGCCTTGCTGGAAGAGGGCGTTGCCGAGGCTGGTTTGCGCCAGGGCCCAGAGCTGAGGCTCCCGCTCGGGAGCGAGCACCCGCAGCGCCTCGTTGCAGGCACGGACCGCTCGCGCGAGCAGCAGCAGCAGGGATTCGCCGGTACTGAGCCGCGCCTGCACTTCGAGCGCCATGCAGAGATTGTTCTCGGCGATGGCCCAGTCCTGTGACGAGCGCTCGGGGCTGAGCACCTCGAGGGCCTGCTCGTGGCTGCTCACGGCGTCGGTGAGCAGCCGGTAGGCCTCGCTGCCGCCGGTGCGCCTGGCCTGGTCCTGGAGCGCGTCGCCGAGGTTGTCCTGTGTCATCGCCCAGTCGTCGGGAAAGCGGCTGCGCGTGCGGACGCTCAGCGACTGGTGGAATGCCTCGACGGCAGCCGCGAGGAGTCGATCTCCCTCCGCTCCAAGGGTCCGCTCTCCCTGAGACCAGAGGGCCAGGCCGAGGTCGTTCTCGGTGCGCGCCCACTGCCGAGGCAGTTCGTCTCGGGTGCGGATCGCGAGGGCACGGTCGTAGGCGGCGATAGCGTCGCTCAGGAGCGCGCGGCTGCGCTCGCCTTCGGTGCGCCATGCCTGGTTGGTGAGCACGTTGCCGAGGTTGGTCTGGATCAGCGCCAGTTGCAGCGGCCGCTGGCGCTCGGCCGCCAGCGCGAGCGCCTGGTGCAGGGCCGCGATGGCTTCCGCGAAGTGGCCTGGGCTGCCGGCGGAGGCGCCGACGCTTCCCAAGGCGGTCAGCGCCGCGCCGATGTCGGTCTGGATCTCGATCCAGAGGGCAGGCTCACTGTCGCGCGCCGCGTAGCGCAGCGCCTGACGATAGGCATCGAGGGCGGCCTCGAAGCGGTAGGCGTAGAAGTACGAGTTGCCCTCCAGCCTGAGGTCCGAGGCAATACCTGCTGCAAGCCGCGCGCTCGTGGTTGACGGCTTGCCGGTGTGCGGCCCGGGTTGTTTCATCTGCGCGATGGCCTGCTGGGCCGCGGCCGCGAACTGGCGCGCGGCGCCGTCAAAATCCTGCGCCGCGAAGCTCTTCAGACCGCGCACGTGCGCGCTTTCGTCTGGCTTCCTGGGGCTCGCTGCCCAGCGCGCGATGGCGCGCCGCAGCGCGTCGGGAGGCAGCCCGTGGCATCGCGCCCGGGCATCGAGCTCGGCGTCAAGATCAAGCCGTGGCGCCACGCCCGGCCGGTGCCCCCACACGCTGTCGCCCACGAGGAGGCTGCCGACGAGGGAGAGGATGCGGTCGGCAGTGAGGAACAATGGCGAGCTCGCCGGCAGTAGCTCGATCTGGACAAGTGCCTTGGGGAGCTCACGCGGGAGCTCCAGCCGGCCGTCGACGGGCCTGTAGACGCTCCAACCTCTCTTCTCGACCGCGAGGGTGAGGCTGTCGCCGCTGCGGAAGACGGGCGAGACAGGAAGCCGGAAAACGCCGAGGTCGTTCGTTTCGCTGCTGTTTCCGGTCTCGGGTATCGAGACGATCACACCGGCCTCGGGGACCTTGGTGCCGTTGGCCCGGCGGTGGAAGACCTGCCCGCGCAGCTCGCGTGGCGGCTGCGCGCCGGCGGCGAGACAGATGGCCGAGGCCAGCGGCAGGCAGCAGAGCGCGGCGCGTAGCGGACGCATCCTGGTTCGTGAGCCGGAACCACGCAGCATGGGTGTCGGGCACCTCGCGGCGAGGGGGCTGCGGCTCGTGCCGGGCGAGACGGCGTGGACGTCGGGCTCGGGAGCGGTCACGGTCAGCAGGCGCGAGGAGCTCACTGCGCATAAGTATACGATGAGGGGCTGGTAGCAAGAGTCCGAGCCAGGAACGCGGCTTTTCCGCGACTCGCGGGTCGTGGTCGCGAAGCTCCGGACCTTGTGGGCGCTCGGAGAGGAGCTGACCGATGAGCAACTACTGAGCGCCCTGCGGCGGGGCCTCGCCCACCTCCACCACGGCCCCGGCGCGGTCCGCGGCGAGCGGCCGGGAGAAGAGGAACCCCTGACCGAAGGCGCAGCCCAGGTCCACCAGGTGCGCCCGCTGGCGCTCGTTCTCGACCCCCTCGACGATGACGCCGAGCCCGAGCCGCTGCGCCAGCCCGAGCACCGCCAGCACGATCTCCGAGTTGCGCGAGCCGCGGCCGAGATCGGCGAGGAAGGAGCGGTCCACCTTCAGGGTGTCGATGGGAAAGCGCAGCAGGTAGTTGAGCGAGGAGTAGCCGGTGCCGAAGTCGTCGAGGCAGACGCTGCAGCCCAGGTCCTTGATGCCGCGCAGCATGTCGGCGGCGGTGTCCTGGTTCTGCACGATGAGGCTCTCGGTGATCTCCACCTTCAAGCGTCCGGCCGCCACCCCGGCAGCCCGCAAGGCGTCGCCGATGCGCGCCACCAGGTCGGGTTGGGCGAACTGGCGGCTCGAGAGGTTGACGGTGAGCGCCAGCTCGCGCGAGCGCGGCACCTGCAGCTCCCACCGCTTGAGCTGGCGCAGCGCCTCGCCCAGCACCCAATCGCCGAGCGGCAGGATCAGGCCCGTCTCCTCGGCCACGTTGATGAAGCTGTCGGGACCCATCAGCCCGCGCTCCGGATGCTGCCAGCGCACCAGGGCCTCGAAGCCGATGAGCCGGCCGCCGGCGAGCTCCACGATCGGCTGGTAATGGAGCAGGTACTCGTTGCGCTCCAGCGCGCGGCGCAGGTCGTTCTCGAGCTGCAAGGCCGCCACGGCGCGCTCGTGCATCGGCGTGTCGAAGACCTGCAGCCCCGTCTTGGCCTGCGTCTTGGCGCTGTGCAAGGCGGTGTCGGCGTCGCGCAGCAGGTCTTCCGGGTGGACATAGCGCGCCGCGCCCAGGGCGATGCCGACGGAAGCGGTGACGAAGATCTCGTGCCCCGCGAGATCGAACGGCGCGCCCAGCTCGGCCCGGATGCGGGCGCCGGCGCGTCCGGCTTCGGTCGGCTGTTCGAGCTCCTCGAGCAGGATGGTGAACTCGTCGCCGCCCAGGCGCGCGATCGTGTCGCCCGGCCGCACGCAGCTCTCGAGGCGCCGTGACACCTGGATGAGCAGCTGGTCGCCCTGCAGGTGGCCCAGGCTGTCGTTGACCACCTTGAAACGGTCGAGATCCAGGAACATCACGGCCAGCCGGTAGTCGTCGCGGCGCCGCGCGCGCGCCAGCGCGGAGCGCAGCCGGTCCATGAACAGCGCGCGGTTGGGCAGGCCGGTGAGCGAGTCGTGCAGCGCCTCGTGCGCCAGCCGCTCCTCGACGCGCTTGCGCTCGGTGATGTCGGCGCCGATCGCGGCGGTGCCGACGACCTCGCCGTGCAGGCCGCGCAGCACGGTGTGGCTCCACGACACCAGCCGCCGGTCGCCATCGCGGGTGACGATCTCGTACTCGTCGTGCGGCGCCGTCGTGCCGGCCGCCAGGTTGGCGCCGAACGCGCTCTCCAGCCGGTCGCACTGCTCCGCCGGCACCCACCGCCGGAACCAGGCGCTGCCCACCAGGTCCTCCATGTTGCAGCCGAGCAGCTCGAGCAGGTAGTCATTGCAGTAGGTCACGACGCCCTCGGTGTCGAGCGTCAGGGCGGCGAGCTTGACGTTCTCCAGCATGTCGCGCAGCCGGCGCTCCGAGGCGCGGACCATGTCGTGCGCCAGCTTGGACTCGGTGACGTCGTAGGCGGTGATCATGGCCGCCGCCTGCCCGCGGCTGGCGAGCGGGGCCACCGTGAGGTCCACCCAGCGCTCGCCGCCGGGGTGGGTGAGCAGGCGCACCTCGCGGCGCGCCGGCACCAGCGCGCCGTGCCGGGGGACGAGCATCGCCCGCAGCGCGTCGCGCGAGCCGGGGGCCGCGATCTCCCAGCTCCGCATCGCGAGGACGGCGGCCGAGTCGTACCCGGTCATCAGCTCCGCCGCCTGGTTCATGTAGAGGAAGCGCTCCCCCTCGCAGATGAAGATCGCCGCCGGCGCCGACTCGGTGAAGGTGCGGAAGGTCTCCTCGCTCTGTCGCAGCGCCTCCGCCGTGGCGCGGAAGCGCTCCTCGCTCAGCCGCACGGCGCGGATCGCCCGGTTGCGCTGGGTCACGTCGGTGGCGAGCTCCAAGAGCGCCGGCCGGCCGCCGAGGTCGAGGGCGTGCCAGGTGACCTCCACCTCGAGCGTGCGGCCGTCCCTGGTGCGCAGCCGCCGCTCGGTCTTGGGGAGCGGGTCGGGCGGCGGCGGCGTCGGCGTCGGCGTCGGCGGGGACACCTCCTCGCAGTCGTCCGGCTCGGCGGGCGAGAGCAGGCCGCGGAGCGTCATCGCCAGGAGCTCGTCGCGCGAGTAGCCGTAATCGCGCACCGCCGCGTCGTTGACGGCGAGGAACCGCAGGGTGTCGCGGTCGGAGACCCACATCGGTATGGGATTGGCCTCGAACAGGGCGCGGTAGCGCGCTTCCGAGGCGGCAAGCGCGGCCTGCGCGCGCAGGTGGGGGCGGGCGTCGCGCGCCACCAGGACGGAGCCGACCAGGGCGCCGCCGCGGTCGCGCAGCGGCGAGACCGCCAGCTCGACCGGCACCGCACCGCCGTCTCGCGCGCGCAGGCCGAGGCCCTGGTCGCGGGCCTCGCCGCCCGCCAGCAGCTCGGCGAGCCGGCCCTGTTCCGGCGGCGGCACGAGGTCCGCGATGGGCCGCCCCACGATCTCGTCCGGGCGGTGGCCGAGCACGCTCGCCGCCGCCGGGTTGAGCAGGCGGATGCGGCCGTCGCGGTCACACACGATCAGCGGATCGGCCACCGTGGCCAGGATCTCGCGCGCCGCCAGCTCCGGCGTGAAGTCGACCAGCCGGTAGCGCCGGATCGTCCAGGCGGACAGCACGATGAACAGGAACACCGGCAGGTAGCCGAACGGGTAGAGCGGCACGCCGTAGGCGGGCACGTAGTCGATGCAGCCGAGGTAGGCGATCGAGAAGGCCACCAGCAGCCAGCGCGCCCGCTGGCGGTGGATGGCGCTCGTGGCTGCGCGGTGGTCGACCCAGTACTGCCGCAGGGCGAGGCCGAGCTGCGCGAAGAAGACGCCGAGGAACGGCACGCCCAGCCAGCGGAAGCGGGGATAGTAGCCCCAGGGATAGCGCTCGAGGCCGCGAAACAGGGCGTCGGTGCCGACGCTGACCGCGCAGAGCAGCGTCGAGACCAACCAGCTCGCCGCCACCAGGCGCCGCCGCCGCGGCCAGTCGCGCGTCACCGCGACGGCAAAGCTCAGCACCGCCGGCGCGATGAAGGTGATGCCGAGATAGGCCGTCCTCGCCCAGAACAGCGCCACCCGCTCGGCGCTGGCGAAGTACATCGCCGAGAAGCAGCCGAGCCACACGGTTACGGTGACCGCGAGGACGCCGAAGAGGACGCTCTCGCGCGACCCGCGCTCGCGCACCACGACGAAGACGCCGAGCAGCAGCATGGCGACCGCCGTGGCGAGCGGTGCCAGCCCGGACAAGGTCACCTGGTAGGCGTCGGGTTGCAGTACCCCCTCCCTCAGCGTTGCCCTGCCGACCGCGGCGCGGGGCTCGTCCGCAAGCCGCCCTCGGCCCTGATCGTCTTGGGCGCCACAGTCGCGAGGATGATAGCGCGGGCCCGGGTAGCGTATGTGTTGGATCGCTCAAACAGATTGCCCTGTCTGCTGCCAAGGCCGGCAGGCAGCTCGCAGCCGGCGACAGGCTCCGGCGAGGCCGGCGCCGCTGCCTTCCGCCACTGCCGGATCGGCGGTATCCTCTGCCGATGAACAAGGTCCTGGCTCTCTGCTCGGCGCTGGCTGCCGTCGCCGGCTCGGCCTCCGCGCAGCCCGGTGCGGGCGCGGTCCGTTGCGGCAAGCTGCTCGACGTCCGCTCGGGCCGGCTGCTCGCCGACCAGGTGGTGGCGTTCTCGGGGGGAAGGATCACCGCCGTGGGGCCAGCCGCCTCGACCGCGCTGCCGCCGGGAGTCACGGCGGCGAACCTCTCGGGCGCGACCTGCCTGCCCGGCCTGATCGACGCCCATGTCCATCTGACCTACGAGCCGGGCGACACCGGCTACCGCGGGCTCGGCATCTCCGTCCCCCGCGCCACCGTCACCGGCGTGAAGAACGCCCGGCTGACGCTGCGCGCCGGCTTCACCACCGCGCGCAACGTCCATGCCGAAGGCTTCAGCGACGTGGCCGTCCGCGACGGCATCAACGCCGGCCAGATCGAGGGCCCGCACCTGCTCGTCTCCGGCCCCGCCCTGGGGATCACCGGCGGGCACTCCGACAACAACCTGCTGCCCTCGGAGTACGACCGCCGCTCCTCCGGCGTCGCCGACGGTGTGGACGGCGTCAGGGCGAAGGTGCGGTGGGACATCAAGTACGGCGCCGACCTGATCAAGCTGATGGCCAGCGGCGGCGTGCTCTCGCAGGGCGACGACCCGCAGGCGGAGCAGTACAGCCTCGAGGAGATGCGCGCCATCGTCGAGACGGCGCACGGCCTGGGGCGCAAGGTCGCGGCGCACGCCCACGGCACGCTGGCGATCAAGAACGCCGTCCTGGCCGGCGTCGACTCGATCGAGCATGGCAGCTACATCGACGACGAGGGCATCCGGCTGATGAAGCAGCACGGCACCTATCTCGTGCCGACGCTCTACCTGGGCGATTGGCTGCTCGACAACGTCGCCAAGCTCGGCTTGACCGAGAACATGGCGGCCAAGGCGCGGGCCGTCATCCCGGCGGCGCGCGAGCACGTCGCTCGCGCCTTCCGGGCGGGCGTCAAGGTGGCTTTCGGCACCGATGCGGGCGTCTACCCGCACGGCCTCAACGCGCGCGAGCTCGCGGTGATGGTCAAGCTCGGGCTCACGCCCCTGCAGGCGATCCAGGCAGCCACCGTCGCCGCCGCCGACCTGCTGGGCTGGTCCGACCGGGTCGGCACCTTGGAGGCCGGCAAGCTCGCCGACCTGATCGCCGTCACCGGCGACCCGCTCGCCGACGTGCGCGCGCTCGAGTCGGTGAAGTTCGTGCTGAAAGACGGCGCCGTCGTCCGCAACGACCTCTGAGCCGCGCCGGCGCCCCCTCCCCGCGCCGGACGCGCCGCCGGATCAGGCCACGGGATCGCCGCCAAGCGCGTAGCTGGTGCTTCGCCCGCCTGCCGGGTTGCGGACCAGAAGGCCGCAGTATTCGCCGCGGATCATACGGAGAATAGGCCGCTCAATCGCCGCAAGGATCGTCTCGGCGGTGCCGGCAGCGCATCGCCGGCCTCAGAACGCCGAGGTGTCGGCGACGCTCGCCAGCCGGCCGGCCGGGTTGTGGTAGGTCTTGGCCGCGCCGGTTACGGTGTCGGTGACGGTCAGCGTGTACTCCACGTCCGAGAGCGCGCCGTAGAACACCCAGAACTTGCCGTTGACGGCCCGTCCGTCGAGGACCTTGACCGCCAGCTCGACGTTGGCGGCAGCGAAGAACCAGAAGGCGCCCGTGTCGGCGGTGAGCGGCACGGTGGTGCCGACGCCCTGGTGCCCCGCGAAGTCCCGCCAGGCGATCGTCACGGCGAAGCGGCCCAGGTGGAGGCAGAGGCGCGTCGCGCCGGCCTGGCAGCTCCCCGAAGCGTCCCTCGCGCCGGCGCCCGGGGCCGCGCCTCCGTCTCCCGCCGGGTCGGGGGCAGGATGGGAACGGGCGGGCCTGCTGCCCGCGCGGGAGAGCTGCCCGGGAGGGACCGAGACGGCGCCCGCGCGTCCGAAGGCATGGGTGTCGGCGACGCTGGCGAGCTGCCCCGGCGGGTTCTCGTAGCGGCGGGTGACGCCGGTCAGGGTGTCGGTCACGGTCAGTGCATACCCGACGTTCGAGAGCGCGCCGTAGAAGACCCAGACGTGACCGTCGAGCGCCGTGCCGTCGAGGACCTTGACGAGCACCTCGACGTTGTCAGGCCCGAAGAACCAGAACCAGCCGGTTTCGCCGGTGAGGGCGACGGCATGTCCGGCGTTGGAGTTGCCCTGTCCATCGCGCCAGGCGGCCTCGACGCGGAAGCGGCCGCCGAGCAGGCAGAGCCAGGCGTCGGACGGCCGGCACCCCTGGCCGGCTGCCAGCGGCAGCGCCCAGAGCTCGTCGCCCGACAGCCCATCGTCGGCTGAAAAGAACAGCAGGCCGCCCGCCTGGGTCATGCCGGCGGGCGACGACGGGGGCTCTCCCGGCGCCAGGTCGTCGACCATCCGGGTGCCCTGTGCGGTGCCGTCGGTCTGCCACAGCTCGAGGCCGTGCACGCCGTCGTCGGCGGCGAAGAACACCCGCCCGCCGGCCGCCGCGAGCGGCTGCTCTCCGATGTGCGGCGTCGCCGCCGGGTCGAACACCGGGAGCGTGCCGGCGGCAGTGCCGTCGCTGCTGAACAGCAGCGTCCCGCCGGCCGAGGCGGCCTTGAAGAAGACCCTGTCGCTCACGGCAACGAGGCCCGGGAGCAGGCAGCAATCGGGCGACACCTGCGCGGTGCCCGCCGCGGTGCCGTCCGAGCTCCAGAGGTGGTTGTCGTGGTCGAGCATGAAGATCCTGGCCCCGGCCGCGGTGAGGCTGTACGGTGCCTGCGGTCCGAGCGGCGGCGCCGCGACCGGAGCGGTGCCGGAGGGACTGCCGTCGGTCGCCCAGAGGGTCGCTTGCGGCGCGAGGCCGATGAAGAACACCCGCGGGCCGAGGGCGGTGAAGCCCGGATCGAAATAGGAGTTGAGCCCGGCCTCCGGCGCGAAGGCGGTCAGCTCGACGGTGCCCGCCGCGGTGCCGTCGCTCCTCCAGATGCGGTGGGCGCCCTGGGCGTCGACGGCGGTGAAGTAGAGCGCGGCGCCGATGACGGCCAGGCCGCTGGGAGAACCGGTTCCGGCGGGGAGATCGAAGGCCTTGACCGTGCCCCCTGGCGTGCCGTCGCTCTTCCAGATGGCCGCCGGCGGGCCGGGCGGTTGGCCGGGGTTGCCCGCGGTCTGCACCGCGAAGTAGAGGCTGCCAGCCGGGGAGGCTGCCAGGCCAGACAGTACCTGGCTGGCGGGGAAAGCGGTGAGCGAGAGGGTGCCGCCGGCCGTCCCATCGGCGCGCCAGAGCTGGGGCTGGCCGGAGGCGGCGTCGCCCTGCAGGTAGAAGACCATGCCGCCCGCGGAGGTCAACGCGGAGATGGGATTCGGCGCGGTGACGGGGGACGGTAGCGCACCCGGCACCGGCAGGGTGCCGGCATCCGTCCCATCGCTCTGCCAGAGCGCGCTGTCCCGAAAGTTGTACAACCCGCCGGTCAGGAAGAAGAGGTGGTCGCCGGCCGCCACCAGCGAGAGCGGGTACGAAGAGCTCGGGATGACGAGGTCGGTGAGCTGCACCTCGCTGCCCGGCGTGCCGTCGCTGACCCAGATCTGCTCGCCGCCGCCGTCGTCGGGGGCGGCAAAGAACAGCTGCCCGCCGCGGGCGCCGAGCGGCGGCGGCTGGTCCGGATACTGGCTGCCCCTCGAATCGAACGGGCTGCCCAGAGAGGGCGCCCGCCGCGAGACCAGGCGGGTGCCGGCGGCGGTGCCGTCGCTCGCCCACAGCCGGAGAGCGCCGGACGCCGTGGTGACGTCGAAGTAGACGGTGCCGCCGAGCGGCACCAGGTTGAGCGGGCTATTGGCCGTGCAGCCGCCCGCGCACACCTCGGCGACCCGCACCGTGCCCGCCGCCGTGCCGTCGGTCACCCAGAGGGCCGCGGGGCTGTCGCCCAGGTCGCTTGCGAGGGTGACGAAGAACAGCCGGGTCCCGGCCTTGACCAGCGCCGGAATGTCGGCCGCGGCGCAGTCCGGGCCGCAGAGCGGCGTCTCCTTGCCCGGCGCGCTGCCCGCCCTCCAGGGCACGGTGCCCGCCGGGCCGGCGGCCAGGAACACGACGTTGCCGCCGAGCAGCTCGAGCTGCGAGGCCTCGAAGACCGCCAGCGTGTTCGGGTGGACGAGGTCGGTGACCCGGACCGTTCCGGCGGCGGTGCCGTCGCTGCGCCAGAGCTGGGCGCCATGGATGCCGTCGTCGGCCGCGAAGTAGGCCCGGCCCTCGATCATCTCGAGGAACAGGAGCTCGTCCGGCAGCAATGGAAAGCTGGTCAACGCGCGCGTGCCGGCCGGCGTGCCGTCGCTTGCCCAGAGCTCCGCCCCCTGCCCCTCGTTGGCGACGAACACCACGCCGCCCGCCGCCGCGGCCACGTCCAGCAAGAGCTGGAGCGCTGCGAAGTGCGCGACGACGTGAGTGCCCGCCGCGGTTCCGTCGCTCACCCACAGGTCGCGCGGCACCAGCGCGCCCGGCGTCGCCTGCGCGCCGAAGAAGTACATCTTGCCGCGCCACACCGCGATCGTGCCGGCCGCGACCGGCGCCACCAGCGTCGTCCCCGCCGCCGTGCCGTCGCTGCGCAGCAGGCCGCATCCCGCCGCGGCGCAGCCCTCGAAGAACAGCTGCCCGCGGAGCACCACGAAGGACTGGCGGCCGGCAAACCCGATGCCGGCCAGCTTGACCGTCCCGGCGCGGGTGCCGTCGGTCCGCCACAAGGACGCCCCGTTCCCCACCTGCTGCGCGAAGAGCTCCAGGTTGCCCAGGGCGCCCAGGAAGGCGACGCCGTTGCAGTCGTTGCAGGGCAGCTCGGCGAGCTGGACCGTGCCTGCCGCGGTCCCGTCCGTCGCCCAGACCTGGTCCCGATTCGCGTAGAGGACCCGGCTCCCCAGCGTCACGAAGCTGTCGGCGGCGAGGCCGTCGAAGATGGGGTCCACCCCCCGGTTCCCCGGGTCGATGTCCTTGACCAGGTAGGGGACCTGGTCCTGGCCCTGCCCCGGCAGCGGCCGGACCAGCAACCAGCAGCACGCCAAGCAGCAGGCGGCGAGGACGGGCAGCCGGCGTCTCGCCAAGCCGCGTGCGATGGGGCGTTTCATGGCGTGTCTCTCATGGGCCGTCACACCTCCTCCGCGGGCACGCATCGCCAAGGACGCGGAGCAGCTCGGTCGGCAAAGCTCCTCTCCCGGCTTAACCGTGGCCGGCAGCTATCTCGACACCAGCGCGATCGCCTTCTCGAGCACCTCGTCGCGGCCCTCCCTGATCCCTGCCACGGTGCGGGCGGCCGGCACCGTCGGCAGGATGCCCACGCCGTGGTGGCGCGAGCCGTCCTGCTTCAGCACCTGCATGCCGGTCCAGATGACACGGTAGCCGCCGGGCAGGCTGAACGGATTGACGTTGCCGTTGGTGCCCGCCGTCGGACCGCCGACGATCTCGCCCAGGCGGTAGTGCTCGACGATGCCGAGGCAGCTCTCGGCGTAGCTGATCGCCCGCCCGTCGGTGACGAAGGCGACCTTGGCGGTCAAGCGCGGCGCGACCGGATCGAGGTCCCACGCCGAGGAGAGGAAGGTCACCCCCTCGCGGTCGGGGCGCATCACGACCGGCACGTGCCATTGCGCCGAGTGGAGCGGCTTGTCGGTCAGATGCTGGAGCAAGACCGGCGACATCCTGGGATAGCCGCGGAAGTCGAAGACGATCCCGCGCGCCTGCGCCAGCCGGTCGAGCGCGCCCTTCCAGTCGTCGTCGCCGGCGCGGCCCACGTCGACGTACCACACCCCCGGCGCCACCTCGGCGATCTTCTCGGGCCGCCGCTCCTCGAGGGCCCCGGGGCCGTAGGCGGGAAGCGAACGCGAAAGCGTCGCCGTCGCCGTTACCGTCCCTGGCGCGGTCCCGCCCGCCGCCCGCTGCAGGTCCAGCCGCACGCTCCCGGGCGGGCCGAGCAGCAGCGCCTCGAGGGCGCGGTGGCGCCGCCACTGCGGCGTGGCGGCCGAGGTCAGCTCCTCCTCTGCCGCGATGGCCTCCTTTGCCGGCCGGCCGTCGATCGCCGTCACCACGTCGCCGCGCTGGACGCCCCCGCCGCGCTCGGCATCGACCGCGGTCACCACCAGCCGGTCCTCCACCCAGTCCCAGAGCAGCGGCAGGTGGGACGGACGTCCGGCGCTCCGCGAGACCACGGTGCCGTGACCGTCGTGCAGCGCCGCGACCAGGCGCCGCAAGGTGTCGAGGAAGGCGCGCTCGTCGGCGTCCGCCGCCGCGCTGCGCAGGGCGCGGCGCAGCTCGCCGGGCCAGTCGGCCGCGACCACGTCGAAATAGGGATAGAAGTGCTCGAAGACGTTCCACGCCAGGATCACGTCGGCGAGCCGCGTCGCCCTATCGTTTCCCGAAGGCACGAAGCCCTCCGGCCTGGCGGGCGCCCGCGGCCGCACGTCCGCCGGCACCGCCGGCAGGGTGCCGGCGGCGCCGGCGTAGAGCGCCAGCGACACGAGCGCCGAGACGCCGCCGCCGAGCTCGACGCGCAGCGGCTTGCCCGGCTCCGGCAGCGTCACCGCGAGCGGCTCTCCATCCACGACCTGGGGCGCCAGGTCGTCGATGCGCTGGCTGCTGTAGATGCCGCCCGGCTGGGTGCCGAGTCCCAGCCCGACGTGGCGCCAGGCGACGATGCGCGCCTTGGGCACTCCGGCCGGCGCGGCGAGCAGCTCGGCCGGCACCGGCTCGGGCCGCCCCGAGGGGTAGACCCTGAGCGTCGGGGCGAGTGGCAGGAAGAGGGCGGTCAAGCCGCGGGCGAGGTCCTCCGGGCCGCTGGCCTTCTCGACGCTCTCCACCCCGGCGCGGACGAAACGGTCCCAGTCCGCGGCGGCGGCCTGGTCGCTGGGATGGAAGTAGCGCACCAGGCCGGCCAGCCGGGCGAAGGCGACCAGGTTGTCGAGGCCGCGGGCGTCGAGCGGCCGCGCCGGCTCGTCGGCGGCGACCGCCTTGCCGAGCGCCGCGAAGCTCGCGTCGCCGAGCCAGGCGCGGCCGCCGCCGAGCAGCATGACGCCCAGGTTGATGGTCACGGCGTCGGCCGCCACCTCGCCCGCGATCTCGTGGGAGCCCCAGCTCCCGGCCGTGATCGGGCGGTCGTCCATGTTGTCGAAGAACCCCACCGCGCCGCCCGGCCGATCCACCCGCACCCAGAGCTGCGCCCGCGGCGCCGCCGCCGCCGCCGCGGAGTCGCTCGCGGCCTTGCCCGCGCCGGCCCCGGCGGCGGCGCTTGCCACCTTGACCGCCGCCCGGAACCGGATGCGCTGGCCGCGGTAGGGCGCGGCGTCGAACGAGCGCATCAGGTTGCCGAACGAGCCCGCGGGCGGCCCGCTTTCGGGAGCCTGCAGCCGCAGGCTGTGGGAGCCGCCCGGCGGCGAGTCGGCATCCACCGCCGCCGAGTAGCCTTGCTCCTTGACCGGCCGCGGCACGAACCAGCCGGGGGCCTGCGAGGCCGGCTCGGCCAGGGCGAGGTCCAGCTTGGCCAGCGCCGGCGGCGCCGCCTGTTCGGCCGCCGGAGCGGCGGCCCTGCCCGCCATCCCGGCGCCGAGCGCGGCCAAGCACCCCAACGCCAGCCGGCGCCGCAAGCTCTTCATGGCACCCTCCGCAGTCTTCAAGCCTGGGTGCAACATATCGCGAGAACGCAACGCCCTGTTGGTCGCTGAGTCCCTCCTCCCCGGCGCCCTTCCTGCCTCGCTGCTCGTCGCTCCGCGCGCTGGACTCGCCGCACCCCTGCCTCGCGGCGGGCCGGAGTAGCTATCTGTCGGGTCGCTCAGCAGGTAGATTCTGGCAGCCGTAGTATCTTCTATACCTCAGGAGAAGCGCGACGATGGCCCTGACCATCAAGAGCCCGGCAGCCGAGAGACTCGCTCGGCAGCTGGCCAGCGAGACCGGCGAGAGCTTGACCGAGGCCGTTCAGCGCTCCCTTGCAGAGCGCCTGGAGCGCCTCAAGGGCCGGCGCTCCGCGCCCGATCTCCTCGAGGCGCTGCTCGCCATCAGCGCGCGCTGCAGCTCCTTGCCCGACCTGGATGACCGTGAGGCCGAAGACATCGTCGGCTACGACGAGCTCCGCGCTCGCCGCTGAAGGTCATCGACACCTCGGCCTTGTTGGCGATCTTGCTGGGAGAGCCGGAAGCGGTGTCCTGCGCTCGGGCCATGGCGGACGATCCGAAGCGCCTAGTGAGCGCGCTCTCGGCTCTCGAGGCGGCGATCGTGATCCGCGCGCGCAAGGGCCCTGCCGGCGTCCGCGAGCTCGACTTGCTGCTCCATGCCGCGAGAGTCACCGTCGTCAGTCTCGACGCCGATCAGGTGCTGCTGGCGCGGGCGGCGTACGAGAAGTTCGGCCGCGGACACCATCGAGCGGCGCTCGACATGGGTGATTGCTGCACCCTACGCCCTCGCGCGGTCGTCGGGTGAGCCAGTGCTCTGCAAGGGCGACGACTTCGCCCAGACCGACATGGCGATCGTGCAGCCAGAGAGGCGCTCGCCAGGGTGAATCCTGCCCTCGCAGTCCTGTCCTGGACTACTTACGGTTGAGCGACCACGGGACTGCCGGCCAGTGCGTAGCTCGTACTTCGCCGGCCTGCCGGGTTGCGGACCAGAAGGCCGCGTTCCACGAGCGGCAGGATGTCACGGAGGGCCGTGTCCTGGGAGCACTTGGCGAGCTTGGCGTATTTCGACGTCGTGAGCTTGCCCTCGAAACCATCCAGCAGGCGGTTCAGCACGAGGCGCTGGCGCTCGTTGATCGCGCCGGCGCCGAGCGCCAGGCCGCTGAAAACGTAGATGCAGTGTGGTTTTTGCAAGGCATTGTCGATCGTTTACATAGATTGATGGCTATAAACGATCTATCATTGGCCTCTTGACAATCTCAGGTGGCTCATCCGAGAATAAACCACGCTGTTGAGTAGATACTGCTCACCCCAGTTTCGCACATGGGTGATGCAGTCAGCTTCGACGCCTCAGCGGTTCGGGCTCTCGCGGTCTCAGTAACCGAAATCAGGATTTCGAGGCGAAGGTCGACGCGAACGAGGCGGATCTCTGCCGCCTCATGAGGGGGATTGCATGGTCTCTGGAAGAAGGCACTTGGGACTCGGGACGCGCTGGGCTGGGCGGCGCCAGGGCGCTCGCGGCATCACGCTCTGCTGCTTCGGGCTGACGACGATCGCCGCGTGGCTCGGCGGCGGCGCGGCGCTTCAGGCGCAGGGCGCCGTCTGCGCGGGCTCCAACCTCACCTACGCCGCCGGCAAGAACGACGGCACGAACCCGGCGCTGTGCTCGGGCTTCGTCTGCCAGACGCCGGAGGTGACCCTGGGACCGATCTATGCGCTGGACCCGGGGTGCGATCCCAACGCCACGACCTGCGGCATGACCGTCACCATCGGCATGCACTTCCCCGGCAACCACGTCAACGCGCCCTTCTTCAATGTGGGCTACAGCTTCGAGGAGGTCGACCTGCGCACCGCCAAGAATTCGCTGCTCGGCGAGTGCGGCTACGCTGGCGAGGAGCTGCAGACCGACTTCGGCACGGTGACGGTGACCGGCAGCGTGCAGTGCGGCCTGCCCTCGACCTACACCGTCAACTTGATCAGTTGCCCGACCTGCCCGACCTGCCCGCCGTTGCCGGTGCTGCCTTCCTGCGCCAAGACGACGCCGGTGACGCTCGACCTGGCGGCCCACGCCGGCTGCCCCACCGACCGGCGCCAGTGCCCGGTCGGGAGGAACGGCGGCGCGGCGCCGAGCGCGGGCATGCCGATCAACGCGGGGTCGGGCGACGTGATGGTCACCGTGCCGCTCTTCACCCTGGCGCAGTCGCCGCTGCCGCTCAGCTTCGGTCTGACCTACCACAGCGAGCAGGCGCGCTACCCGGCGCTGGTGTCCTCGCCGGTCGGGCTGGGCTGGACCCATCCCTACGCCCAGACCCTGCGGCCGGTGGATGCCGCGGCCTCGAGCCTCTATCACCTCACCGCCGAGGGCTACGAGTCCGAATACGCGAGGCAGCCCGACGGCTCGTGGACCGCTGCCAGCCCCGGCGAGCTGCGCGGCCGGGTGGTGGCGGCCGGCGGCCAGTACCAGCTCACCGACCTCGACGGGACGATGACGGCGTTCGATGTCGCGACCGGAACCTGGCTCTCGACCACCGACCGCTGGGGCAACGCGCTCGTGGGCGGCTACGACGCGACGGGCAACCTGGTGAGCGTGACCGATGCCGAGGGACGCCAGGTCCAGCTCGCCTACGGCGGCGCGCAGCTGGTCGAGATCACGCTGCCGGGCGGCGAGACCTGGCGGCTGGGCTACCAGGGCGCGGTGCTGTCCCAGGTCTTCGATCCGCTGCACGCGGGCAGCCAGCCGTGGCGGACGTTCGGCTACACGCCCGACCGCCTGGGCGTGGTGCGGCTGCTGACCGAGGAGCGGGACGAGGCGGGGTTCCTGCTGGAAGGTCATAGCTACGACGGGCGTGACCGCGGCGTGAGCTCGGTCTCGGAGGGAGGCCGCAACCTGGTCACCTTCGAGTACGCGACGCCCGCGCCGGGCCAGACCCGCGTCACCCACGCGATCGACGGCGCGATCAACCAGGTGTCGGTCTTCATCTTGACCTACGGCAAGGGCCGCTACCTGCCGCTCGAGATCCTCGGCGACTGCCCGACCTGCGGCGGCGCGAGCAGCGACGACCAGCACTTCACCTATACCCCGGACAACCACGTCGCGTCGCGGACCGACGGCGATGGGCACGTGACGCAGTACCTCTACAACGGCGACGGCAACGTGACCTCGATGACCGAGGCTGTGGCGACCGCGCAGCAGCGCACAACGATCTACCTCTACGACTACGCGCCGTGGCCGAACTTTCTGACTGAGGTGGACGAGCCCTCGGCGGCGAAGGCAGGGGCGCAGAAGGTGACGACGTTTAGCTGGAATGGCTCCGGCACACCCGAGACGAGCCTATTCACGGCGGAGTCCGGCTACCTGCTGGCCGGCGACGCTGCACCGACCGTCTACACCACGACGCGGACGTTCGATGCGCGGCACCGGCTGCTGGCGACCAGCGGTCCGCGTACCGACGTGGCGCAGGTGACGACCCAGACCTGGTACGGCGACGCCGACGCCAACGTGAATCGCCGCGGCCGCCTGCAATCGGTCACCGATCCCAGCGGCAACGTCTCGACCTTCGACAACTACGACGAGTTCGGAACCGCGCTCACCGCGGTGGACCCCAACGGCGTGGTCACCGTGCGGCAAACGGACCCGCGGGGCCGTGTCGACGCGAGCATCTCGAAGGCCGTCGCCGGCGTGGCCGGGGAGTCGAGTGACTACACGACGGCCTTCACCTTTGACGGCCGCGACCGCCTGGTGCGCACGGTTATGCCGCGCGGCAACGGCATGGCCTACGGCTACGAGGACGGCACCAATCGCCTGCTCGACACCCTCCGGTTGGATGCCAGCGGCAACCAGCTCGAGCGTCATCACCTGACGCTCAACGTCATCGGCGACCGGGTGACCGAGGAGGACCAGAGCTGCGGTACGCCGACAGCCACGTGCGCCGCGTGGACGACGAAGCGGAGCGAGAGCTTCGCGTACGACGTCTACAACCGCCTGGCGGGCGTGCTCCATCCGGTGCCCGCTGGCTCGCGGACCTTCAATACCTACGACCTCGACGGCCAGCTCTCGACGGTGCAGGACGAGAATCATGTGAGCCCCAGCACCAGCTACTCCTATGACGCGCTGCTGCGCATGACGGGCGTGCGCCAGACGCTGGCGAGCGCGCCGGGCGGCGCGGCGACCACGAGCTATGCCTTTGACGTCATGGACAACCTGGCGGCGGTCACCGACCCCAACGGCAACACCACCACCTACCAGTACGACGACTTCCACCGCTTGCAGCGGCAGAGCTCTCCGGTCACCGGCACCACGACCTATCAATACGACCCGGCGGGCAACCCGGTGGCGACGACCGACGCGCGCGGCGCCGTCACCACGCGGACCTACGACGCCTCGAACCGCGTGCTGACCAGCACCGCGCAGCTGGCGGGGGCCGCCACCGAGACGGTGACCTACGCCTACGACAGCGCCGCCGCGGGGAGCTTCGGCAAGGGGCGCGTCGCGCAGATGACGGACCCGTCGGGCGCGACCTCCTATGCCTACGAGCGGCGGGGGCTGCTCAAGTCCGAGACTCGCACGATCCTGGGCAGCGCCTACGGTTCGGCATTCGGCTACGACGCCAACGGCAACCGCGGCGGGATCACCTATCCCTCGGGGCGCCAGGTAGCCTACAGCTTCGACTTCGCCGACCGGCCGTTCTCGGCCGCCTCGGGCGCCACCACCTACGTGGCCTCGGCGAGCTACCTGCCGTTCGGGCCGGAGGCGCAGCTCACCTTCGGCAACGGCACGACGCAGACCCGCAGCTACGACCTGCGCTATCGGCCGCTCGAAAATCGGCTGGACGGCAGCGCCTCGCCGATCGCCGACTACCTCTACAACGAAGACCCCGCCGGCAACGTCACCGCGATCCACGACGCCATGGACGCGGCCTTCAACCGCGACTTCGGCTACGACGACCTCTTCCGGCTCACCGGCGCTGCAACCGGCGACGCGCTGTGGGGGCCCGGAAGCTATCAGTACGATCCGATGGGCAACATGACGTCGCTCGCCCTGGGCTCGTCGCGCACCGCCACGTTCAGCTACAACGGTTCGCTGCCGACGCTGGCTTCGGTGACCGAGAACGGCGTGTCGCGGCCCATCAGCTACGACCCCGCCGGCAACGAGATCGGGGTCGGGAGCGGCACGTTCACCTACTCGGCGCGCAACCTGCTCGCCGCGGGCGACGGCCTGGCCTACACCTATGACGGCCGGGGCGTGCGGGTGGCGGTGCAGGTGGTGGCGGCCTTCGGCACCATCACCGGCACCGTCGTGGACCAGAATGGCCAGCCGGTGGCGGGCGCGGCGGTGCGCCTCACCGGCAGCGCCAACGCCACCGCGACCGACGCCGGCGGCAACTTCAACCTCACCGCGCCCGCCGGGCTCTACACCCTGACCGTCTCGAAGTTTGGCTTTCTTCCGGCGACGACCACGCCGTTCACCCTCGCCGCCGGCGGTAGCTTCGCCGCGGGGACGATCCGCCTGCAGCCGGCGCCAGGCAAGATCACCGGCACCGTGGTGGACGCCCAGACCGGCTCGCCGCTGGCCGGGGCGTCCGTGTCGCTGGCCGAGAACGGCGACTCCGCCTTCGCCGACGCCTCGGGCAGCTTCGCGCTCACCGAGCCTGCCGGCACCTATACGGTGACCGTCGCCCAGGCCGGCTACGCCGCGCAGACGCTGGCCTCGTTCGCGCTGGCGGCTGGCACCACGCACCCCCTGGGCACGATCGCCCTGGTGGCCAACCCGGCGACGGTGAGCGGCCACGTCGCGAGTTCCACGGGCGGCGCGCCGATCGCCGGCGCCACGGTCACAGCCACGTCGCTGGCGGCCGCCGGCTCGCACGCGGCGAGCCGCCGCGAGCTGGCCGGCCGCGGCGCCGGGATCGACGCCACCTTCACCGCGACGACCGACGCCTCCGGCAACTTCACCTTGCAGCTGCCGCCCGCGACCTACAGCGTCACGGTCACCGCGACCGGCTTCGGCAGCCGCACCACCTCAGGGGTCAACCTGGGCCCGGGCGCGGTGTTCAGCTTCGGCACCCTCACCCTCGACCCGCTGGGCACGATCACCGGCACGGTGGTCGCGGCCAGCGGCGGCGCTCCGATCGCGGGCGCCTCGGTCGTGATCCTCGGCACCCTCAACCAGACGACGACCGACGCGGCAGGCCACTTCGTCCTGACCCAGGGCGCCGGCACCTACACCCTCAAGGTCACGGCCGCCGGCTTCGCCGACGCCACCACGGCGCCGCTCGTGCTGGCGCCGGGGGGCACCGTCTCGGCCGGCACCATCCAGCTGGCCACGGTCGCGCTCTCGGTCTACGTCGGCTACGCCGACAACCTGCGCTCGAGCCCTGCCTTCCCGATCCCCTGGCAGGGGTCGCCGAACGTCGTCTTCATCGGCAACGGCCCGGTCTACGACGCCGGCGCGCTGCGCCTGGACAACTCGACCGACCAGCCGATCGCGGTCGACAAGGTGACGGTCAACCTGCAGCGCCCGGGGCCGCTGTTCGACCTCTGGGGGAGCTTCGCCATCCCGGCCCACGGCACCGTGGTGCTGACCCAGACCGGCCTGCTCTCCGGCTACCCACTGTTCAACTTCGACACCAGCGACTACCCGATCGTCGGCTGCGGCCAGACGCTCGCGCCCGGCGACACCCGGGTGCCGAAGGTCACGGTCACCGTGGGCGGCGCCTCGACCGACTATTTCGACACCGGCCACATTCTCGACACCGGCGGCTACGACCTCTACTGCCGGGGGGTCAACGAGTCGCTGCAGTGGCGGCTCATCGGCACGACCGGCATCAACTCCCAGGGGGACTTCCTGTTGAGCCCGGTGGCCGGCCAGGGCACCGTCGGCACGCCCTTCACCCTCACCGCCACGGTGACCGACGCCAACAACCAGCCGCTGCCGAACGTCACCGTGACCTTCACCGCCACCGCCGGCCCCAACCGCGGCCTGACCGGGACGGCGGCGACCGACGCCCTGGGGCACGCGGTCTTCAGCTACGCCAGCACCTACGTCTCGACCGACAGCTGGCAGGCGACGATCACCAACGCCTCGGGCACGACGCTCAAGTCCAACCCGGCCACCGTGGTCTGGGCCTCCGGCAACGGCGTCGCAGTGTTCGTCGGCTACGCCGACAACCTGCGCGCCAACCCGACCTTCCCGACGCCCTGGCAGGGCGATGCCAACGTCGTCTTCATCGGCGGCGATCCGCCGTTCGACGCCGGCGCGGTGCGCGTCGACAACCCGACCGGCAGCCCGATCGTCGTCGACAAGCTGACCGTCGACCTGCAGCGGCCGGGACCGCTGTTCGACCTGTGGGGGACCTTCACCATCCCGCCGCACGGCACGGCGGTGCTCACCCAGACCGGGCGGATCCCCTTCTACCCGATCTACAACTTCGACACCAGCGACTACCCGATCGTCGGCTGCGGCACGGTGGTGCCGCCGACCGACCCGCGGGTGCCCAAGATCGCCGTCACCATCGGCGGCCAGGTCACCCACTACCTCGACACCGGCCACATCATCGACACCTTCGGCTCGGACTTGACCTTCTGCAACTCGACCGGCAACGAGTCGCTGCAGTGGCGGCCGGTCGGGGTGGTGAGCACGGTGGTCAACGGCCAGCTGGCGCTGCGGCCGCTCGCCACCAGCCTGCCGGTCGGCGCCCCCTACACGGCGATCGCGCTGGCGACCGACGCGGCCGGCGAGCCGCTGCCGAACGTGCAGGTCGCCTTCAGCGTCCTCTTCGGCCCCAACGCCGGCAAGACCGGCCAGGCGACGACCGACGCCGCCGGCGTGGCGCTGTTCTCCTACGCCGGCACGCAGACGGGGACCGACACGCTGGTGGCGCGGATCACCAACGCCACCGGCGGGGTGGTGTCCTCGAACCAGGTGACCGCGCTCTGGCTGCCGACGGTGACGCTCGTCTTGAGCCCGCCGACCGCGACCCAGGCGGTGGGCACGGTCTACAACGCCACGTTGACGGCGACCGACAGCAACCACCTGCCGGTGGCCAATCTGACGGTCACCTTCCAGATCGCGACCGGTCCCAACACCGGCCGCACCGCCCAGCAGACGACCGACGTCCACGGCCAGACGGTTTACAGCTACACCAGCGCGACCGCCGGCACCGACACCCTCGAGGCGACGATCGGGCTGCAAGGCGGCAGCTCGCTCAGCTCGAACCCGGTCACCGCCACCTGGACCTCGCCGCTGACCTTCACCCTGGCGCCGCTCACCGTGAGCCAGCCCGTCGGCACGGCGGCCACGTTCACCGCGACGCTGCTCGATGGCCTCGGCCAGCCGGTGCCGAACGTCTCGGTGAGCTTCAGCATCGCGAGCGGGCCCGACGCCGGTGGCAGCGCGCAGGCCACGACCAATGGCAGCGGCCAGGCGGTCTTCACCTTCACCGGCGCCACGCCGGGCTCCGACCTGGTGCAGGCGACCGCCGGCAGTGGCGCCGGCGCGCTGGTCTCCAACCCGGCGACCGCGGTGTGGACCGCCATCCCGACCACGATCACCTACACCGGCCCGTCCTTCGCCGACTACAACGACCCGCTGACGCTCTCGGCGCGGCTCACGGCGGCGACGACCGGCCAGCCGCTCCCCGGCCAGAGCCTCGTCTTCACCTTCGGGACGCAGACGCTGACCGGCGTGACCGACGCGACCGGCGTCGGCACTGTGAGCCTTACCCCAACGGTGACACCCGGCACCGTGCCGCTGAGCATCACCTTCGCCGGCAGCGTCGGCTACGGCGGCTCGGCCGCGTCGGTGCTGGTCGCGATCCACCGCGACGACACGGCGATCGTCTACACGGGCCCGCCGGCCGTCGCCAACGGCCAGCCGCAGACCGTCAGCGCGGTGCTGACCGACGCCCAGACCCACGACCCGCTCGCCGGCAAGACGGTGACCTTCAGCGTCGGCTCGGTTGCCGCCTCCGGCACGACCGACGCCACCGGCACCGCCACCGCCACGCTGACCCTGCCGGCGACCGTCCCCACCGGGCCGGCGCTCCTCCAGGTCGCGTTTGCCGGCGACGCCACCGAGGTGCCGGCCACCACGACCGCGCCGGTCGTCATCTACCAGCCGGCATCCTTCGTCATCTGGGGCGGCAACACGCCGGGCCTCACCCTCGGCCAGCGCGTCAACTTCTGGGGCAGCCAGTGGGCGAGCCAGGTCACCGGCGGTGACTACCAGGCCAACGCCAGCTTCAAGGGCTATGCCACGCCAGCGGCGACGCCGGTCGTCCTCTGCGAGCCGACCGCGCAGACCAGCGGCAGCCCGTTGCTCGACCAGTCCTGCTGGACCTCGAAGCCCGGCAACAGCGCACCGCCCGCAACGCTCTCTGCGTACATTGGCGTCATCGTCTCGACCAGCGTCGCCAAGCAAGGGAGCACCATCTACGGAAATATCGCCGCCACGGTGGTCGTCCAGATCGATCCGAGCTCACCTTACGGCCCTGATCCCGGGCACCCCGGATATGGCACGGTCGCGGCCGTGATCCAGGATGGGGCCACCCTGTTCCCGAAGGCTGGATCGCATCGCGCTGTCCCTTCTGCCGCGGCAAGCTCTCCGAGCAGTCAGGACGGCGTGGGCAAGACAGCGGCTGTGTCTGCCGGCAGCCAGCAGCTCGTCCCAGCAGCCGTCGCAACCGGTAACCGGCGCTTCTTCTTCTACAGCCCAGAGCTGCACCTCCTTGCAGAGTCCGAGCTGACGACCAGCTCGAGTCCGGTCATTCTCACCGAGTACATCTGGTTCGCCGACCGCCCGGTCGCCCAAAGCGATGCCACCGGGGCGACCTCATGGACCTTCACCAATCATCTCGGCACTCCGATTCTCCAGGTGAGTGCCGCCCAGGGGGTCACCTGGCGTGCGGAGTACGAACCGTACGGAGCCGTCTACAGCCTCCGTTCGCCAGACCAGCACCAGCCTCTCCGCCTGCCAGGGCAGGAGGCCGAGCAGCTGACCGCCGGATTCAATGGTGCAACGGAGCGTGCTTACAATATCCACCGCTGGTACCACCCGGCCTTCGGACGGTATGCTGAGCCGGATCCTCTACCCGCTGAAGACGGTAGAGTGGCTTCCTACGCTTATGTGGGCGATAGACCTCTCAACCTCGTCGACCTTCTTGGCCTGGCGGTCTGTACTCCAGACCAAGTTGCTGGCTGCAAGGTCCGCTGCGGCCAGCTCGGCGAACGTTACGAAGGATGCTCTGCGTTTCGGCTCTACGTCCCGTGCATCGGCACGATGGAATGGGCATACTGCCACTGCACCTCAAAGCCTTGCCCCCCTTGTCCGCCGCCGCCGCCACCGCAATATCACTATGTTCCCAATCAGCATGGGTGCCCAAACGGCCACTGGCACTATTTCGTTTACAACCAGAATCCCGAGACCTGTAAGTGTTACCTGCAACGCAAGTTTGGTGGTTGCCTGTGAGCGGCAAACCAGTGAGTGAAGTTTCCACTGCTCCGGGTCAGATGTTGCTGGGGTTCGGCGCTCGCGAAATGTGGCTTGAGAACTGGGATCATGAGAGACGGTCCGCCCTGCTTTTCAGGCTCGACGTGGCGAAGCCACTCTCGGTGGATGAAATGGTGTGGCCTTCAGTGTTTGACGCTGATCACCATCTCTTGAAGCCAGATTGGACTGGCTACATTCAAGACCTGTGGGATGACCTGGACCGTCTAAAGATGACTCTGGAGGAGGGGTGGCGACAAACCTGGAGACCATGTTGCCTCGTGGCTGTTACTCTGATGACCGCAAGCTGCACACGTGGTCAAGAGGATGGCTGGCGTGAAAGAGTCGACTCCCTTAGCCCTCAGGTGATCGCCGGTGGCTGGAGACTTCTTGGCTTCGACGTCGCTGATTCGTTCCTCTTGAGCGGTCTGTCGAACGGAGGCTTCCGGCCTGAATTGGAAGCTGTCTCTCCTCTTCGAGCGGTCTGGGGACCCCTCCTAAATCGGTGGCACTTATTCACCGACACCTCCGCGGCGACCGCCTTTCAAAAACTAGCCAATTCGCGAATGCCAGAGCACTCCCCGTTCTTTATTTTCGCAGTATGGCTTATCGATCAGATCGCGCCTTCGAAGAGTTGGGTTGGGTCGATATAAAGGCCACAGCCGGTAGGCCGGGGTGGGCTGTGCCGACGACCTCGAAGCGTGCGCCCTGAGGCAGCACCGCGGAGGCCAATGAGGTGGCTGCTAGAGTCCTGTCGCGGCGCCGATCGGGTCCTCGTGCTCGCCACGCCAGCGCAGTAGCTTGTCGGTCAGCACGCGGGAGAAGGGCGGCGGCCCCGGCGGCATGCCCGGCGGCGGCATGGCGGGATGCACTGAGCTCGGAGCTTATGCTGCCCCCCTCCGCCAGCTCGCCCATGGCCAGGTTCACGGCCAGCTGCTGGGAGAGCACCAGCGGCCAGTGCTGCGGGCTGGGCCAGCGGCCGGCGGGAAACCTCGCCGGCAGCAGCGCGCGGGCGACCGCGGCGGTGTCGCGGCGCACGTCGACGCGCGCCTGCGCCTCGATCCTGGCCGGCGCGGCGAGGTGGGATCCGAGCGCCTTGCCCGCCCTGCCCTCGGCCACCGCGCGCGCCGAGCGGCCGAGGTCGCGGATGAAGAAGCTGTTGAGGAAATCGGACTCCTCGGCCGAGTACTTCCGCGCCCGCGGCACCGGCGCCGAGCGGATGAGGGCGAAGGCGCGCAGCTTCGCCGCGCGGCTCGGCCATCCCAGCTCCCGGAGCAGCAGCTGCAGCTCCCGGCCCAGCGCCTCCGCGCCGAGCACGGGTCCGACCCTGAAGCTGAGACCCTGGATGCGCTGCCCCTCCGCGTCGTCCGGGTCGAGCGCCAGGCGGCTCGCAAGCGACTCGCGGGCGGCCTCGACCCAGCGTCGCCGTCGTCCTTACCGTCCCTGCCGCGGTCCCGGCCGCTGCAGGTCCAGCCGCGCGCTCCCCGGCGGCCCGAGCACCAGCGCATCGAGGGTGGCGCCGCCACTGCGGCTGCCGTAGATGCCGCCCTTGTGCGTGCGGAGTCCCAGGCCGACATGGCGCCGGGCGGCCTTGGCACCCCGGCTGCCCCGGCCGAGCTCCGCGGCCTTCCTCCCTGCCTTTCGTGATATGATTTAGGATCAGTGAACCAGCCGGAACAAGGCCAGCCGGGGCCGAAGCAGCCTCCCGATCGTGGCGCTCCACTCGATTTCTGGGTGGATCTCGTGACGCACCCGGAGCGGAACCGATCGGGGTACGTGAACTTCGAGCACGCGCTGGACCCGGCCTATCGGTTTCGCGGTGACGCGACGGAGCTCGCGCGCGCGAATGCCTGGTGGCTCGCCGAGGCGTCTTTGCTGGCCTATTGGCCGGACGCGGCGCAGGTCAAGGAAATCTACAGGACGCGTACCGGTCTGGCCTGTGAGCCGGTGGTCGTCGGCAACATCCTGTGTCACCTGGCGTTCAATGATCGATTCGCGATCGTCGCATTCCGCGGCACGCGACCCGACGATTGGCAGGACATCCTCGACGACGCCCGGTTCAGGATGGTCGACTGGACCAACGGTCACGTGCACGGCGGTTTCAAGGGCGCCTTCCTGGACATCCGCGATGCGCTGATCGGCGCGCTCCACTCGCATGCGCCGAACCTGCCGGTGTGGATGACGGGCCACAGCCTTGGCGCGGCGATCGCGGTGCTCGCGGCCGACACCATTCCCGAGACGAAGGGCGTTTACACCTTCGGTTGTCCTCGGGTCGGCGACCAGATCTTCGTCGGCCACTTCAATGCGCGTTTCCAGAGTCAGAGCTTCCGCTACGTCGACGATCACGATGTCGTGACGCATCTCCCGCCCGAGCCGCTGGGGTGGCCGGTGGGCTTGTATGAGCACGTGAACGAGCGGCGATGGATCGACAAGGACGGCAACGTCGGTACGGGATCGCCGACGCTGGCGCACTTCGTCGGGGACGTCTTCGGCCAGCCGGTCGTGCTCTACCATATGCTTCAGCTGTCGATGAGCGGCCAGCTGCCGCTTCCCGACGCGCTCGAAGATCACGCGCCGGTGCTGTACGCGACATACGCCTGGAACGATCTGTTCAAGAATCCCTGACGACAACCCAACCTGGAATCCGGCACCGCCTCGAGGCAGAGTTCTTCGCGCTCGTCGCCATGGACCCGCGCGGTCCTCAGTCCAGGCTCTTGCGGAAGCGCAGGGCGGCGAGGGCGAGGATGAAGGTGCCGATGCCGAGGAGGGCGAGGGCGTCGGGCCAGAGGACCGCGAGGCCGGAGCCGCGCAGGAAGATGCCGCGGATGATGTTGGCGTAGTAGCGCACAGGGACGGCGTAGGTGATGACCTGGATGGCGCCCGGCATGTTCTCGATGGGGAAGATCAGGCCGGAGAGATAGATCATCGGCACCATCACCACGAAGGCCGAGAACATCATCGCCTGCTGCTGGGTGTTGACCATGGTCGAGACCAGGAGGCCGAGGCCCAGGGTGTTGAGCAGGTAGAGCAGGGTGAGCAGGACCAGCAGCGCGAGCGAGCCGCGCAGCGGCACGCCAAAGAGCCAGCGCGCGACGCCGGTAACCATTAGCATGTCGACGAGGCCGATGACCGCGAACGGCGCCAGCTTGCCGCCGATCAGCTGCCAGGGGGCGAGCGGGGTGACGATGATCTGCTCCAAGGTGCCGACCTCCTTCTCGCGCACCACCGCCATCGACGGCATCATCATCACCACCAGCATCAGCACCAGGGCGAGCACCGCCGGGACGTAGAACCAGCGGCTCTTGAGGTCTGGGTTGTACCAGACGCGCGGCACCAGCTCGACGCCGGCGCCCGGATGGGGCGCCAGCTCGGCGCCGACGTCGCCGAGGATGTGCGAGGCGTAGCCCAGGCCGACGACGGCGGAGTTGGCGTCGGTGCCGTCGGCCAGGACCTGCACCTTGGGCGGCCGCCCGGCGGCGACGGCCTCGCCATAGCCGCCCGGGATGACCAGCGCCACCTGGGCGCGGCCGTCCACCAGCCAGGGCTCGACCTGGTCGGCGGTGGGGACGGCGCCGACCAGGCTGAAGTAGTCCGAGCCGGTGAAGCGGTCGACCAGCGCGCGGCTGGCCGGGGTCCGGTCCTGGTCCACCAGCAGCGTCGGGATGCGGTTGACGTCGGTGTTGGCGGCGTAGCCGAGCGCCATCATCTGGATGAGCGGGCCGGCGATCAAGACCGGGATCATCCTGCGGTCGTGGCGCAGCTGGAAGAGCTCTTTGACGATCACCCGCAGCAGCTCGTACACGGGGGCTCAGACCTCCTTCCGCGAGAGCCGCGCGAAGGCGAGGCCGAGCACCGCCAGCGCGTAGACGAGCAGGAACGCCAGGTCCCGCCAGTAGGGGGCGAGGCCGGCCCCCTTGAGGATCACGCCGCGCAGCACCACCAGGAAGTAGCGCGCCGGCACCGCGTAGGTCAGGACGCGCACCGGCGCGGGCATGGCGCGGATCGGGAAGATGAAGCCGGAGAGCAGGATCGACGGCAGTATCGAGGTGGTGGCGCCGAGCTGGAAGGCCATGGCCTGGGAATCGGCGATGCTCGACACCAGGAGGCCGAGGCCCAGGGCGCCGACGAGGTAGACGAGGGTGACGGCGAAGAGGTCGAGGTAGCTGCCGCGCACCACTACGCCGAAGAGCACGCGGGCGGCGAGCAGGATGATGACGGTCGCCGCCAGCGAGATCGACAGGTAGGGGAGGGTCTTGCCGACCAGCAGCTCGCCGGGGGTGAGCGAGCTGACGCGCAGCTGCTCCATGGTGCCGCGCTCCTTCTCGCGTACCACCGACAGCGCGGTCGAGAGCACCGCGGTGAGCATCAGGATGAAGCCGACGAGGCCGGGCACCAGGAACTGCGTCGACTTGAGCTCGGGGTTGTACCAGACGCGCGGCTCATAATCGAGCGGCGGGCCGGCCGGCGCACGGGCGGCCGCCGGGGCGGTGGCCGCCGGGGTGGTGGACGCCGGGGCAGGTGCGGCGCCGGCGCCTGGGATGGCGGGGCTGCCGCCCGCCGCCGGGGCGCCGGCGCGCCGGGTGAGATTGGCGCGCGTCACCTCGACGCTGGCCTGGGTGACCAGGGCACTCGCGTAGCCGAGGAGCGTCGTGGCGGTGTTGGCGTCGGCGCCGTCTACGAGCAGCTGCACGCGCGCGTTGCGGCCGGCGGCCACGTCGCGGCCGTAGCGCTCGGGGATGACCAGGATCGCCAGGGCCTGGCGGCGCTCGGTCAGCCGCGCGAGGTCGGCGCCGGCGGGCAGGTCGGCGACGCGATCGAAGTAGCCGGAGTTGACGAACGCCGAGGCGAGGTCGCGGCTGGCGGCGCTCTTGTCGCGGTCCTCGATCGCCAGGCGGATGTGGCGCACGTCGAAGTTCACGGCGTAGCCGTAGAGCAACAGCATCATCGTCGGCAGGCCGAGCAGCATGCCGAGCGTGAGCGGGTCGCGGGCC
>Ga0307479_10000379_pt1 | contig 39936 bp, 33 predicted proteins | sample atmos_gasesECM4C_FD_203743 | JGI IMG/M metagenome (GOLD analysis project Ga0307479, IMG submission 203743) | Hardwood forest soil microbial communities from Morgan-Monroe State Forest, Indiana, United States - atmos_gasesECM4C_515 | ecosystem: Environmental > Terrestrial > Soil > Temperate...
GGGATGGTGCGCTAGCACCAGACCCGGAATCTCGAGATTCCGGGTTCGATGCTTCGCATCGCCCCGGAATGACGCGTTGGAATCCGCTCGCCGTGACGACGATCATCCTCCTAGCCTCCCATAAGGAACCCCCATGTCCGCAAACAACGCGCTCCACATCGCTGTCCTGGCCGGCGACGGCATCGGCCCCGAGGTGATGGCGCCGGCGCTGGAAATCCTGCGCAAGGTCGAGGCCAATTCCGACCTGAAATTCCGCTTCACCGAGGCGCCGGCCGGCGCCAACCACTATCGCGAGACCGGCAAGTCGATGCCGGAAAGCACGGTGCGGCTGTGCGACGAGGCGGATGCGATTCTGCTCGGCGCCTGCGGATTGCCCTCGGTGCGCTACCCCGACAACACCGAGATCATGCCGCAGGTGGAACTGCGCTTCCATTTCGATCTCTATGCCGGCGTGCGCCCGGCGCGGCTCATTCCGGGGGTGCCGAGCCCGATCGTCGGCGCCGATCAACGCGGCATCGATCTTGTCGTGATCCGGGAATCCACCGAAGGCCTGTTCGCCTCGATGGGGAAGGGCGTCGTCACGCACGACGATGCGCGCGAGACGCTGGTGATCACGCGAAAAACCTCGGAGCGGCTGTTCGAGTTCTCGTTCCGCTTCGCCGAGCGCCGCAAGGCGCGCGGCCGGCCGGGCGCCTTGACCTGCGTCGACAAGGCAAACGTGTTCAAGGCGTTCGCGTTCTTCCGCGAAATGTTCGATGACGCGGCCAAGCGTCATCCGGACGTGAAGACCGACCGGCTCTATGTCGACGCCTGCGCGGCGATGCTGGTCAAGCGTCCCTGGGATTTCGACGTCATGGTGATGGAGAACATGTTCGGCGACATCCTCTCCGATATGACCGCGGGCCTGATCGGCGGCATGGGCATGGCGCCGTCGGCCGATATCGGCGACCACCATGCGGTGTTCCAGCCCTGTCACGGCACCGCGCCCGATATCATGGGGCAGGGCAAGGCCAACCCGACTGGGATGATATTGTCGGCGGCGATGATGCTGGACTGGCTGGCCGACAAGCACGGTCTGGAGAGCGCCGCGGAAGCCGGCGCGCGCATCGAGCGCGCGGTCGACAAGGTTTATGCGGATGGCATCAAGCCGATGGAGTTCGGCGGAAGCAACGGCACCGCTGATATCGCGAAGGTAGTGCTCGCGGCGATGTAGCGCCGCAAGAGCGGGGCGAGGGAGTAGAGAAGACGCGGCTTCGCGATCTCGCGGCACGATGCGTCCGAGTTTTGCGAAACGATTGCACCTTCTGAAGATCAGAGGGCGCAGGGAATGCCGGGCGCCCGATGCGCCCGCAGCCGCGCGTGTAGTGTAGAAAGCACGCGCGTTAGTCACCACGGTCACACCGGAAACACCCGGCATTCCCCGCGCAATGGTTTACGGCTTATATCGCGCTCTCCCCGTGGACCGGGCTCTCTTGCCCCCGTCATCCCTGAGAAGCTTGCCTCTCAAGAACTTGACGCCAGCGTCGGGGCGCCAGGACCACACGATTTTGCCGTCCGCTTCAAGCGCCGCTCGTCTTGCGTCGCCAAAGCGTCCATCGCATCCCGCTCCGCGTCCGTGACGTTGCGCAACGCCCCTCTGAGGAGCGGGACCAAATCGCTATAGTGCTGATTTGGGCTCGCCGTCAAGCAAAAATTCTGAAAATCAGAAACGGGTCGGCGGCCGCCGGTGCTGAAGGCGGCGGCTAGAGGCGGGTGACGCGCCTAGCGATGTGCTGACAGTTTTGAATCCAAACCAAGTTGAGATGGCGAATTGAATCAATCCGTTGCTAAGCCTGCAAGCGGCAAATGCCCTTGGCCCGATTGGCCCCCAGACGTCACTTCACTGCGACGACGACCTTCCCTTTCGCGCGACCCGTTTCGACATAGTCCAGTGCCTCGTTGGTCCTCTCGAACGGGAAGACCCGGTCCATCACTGGGCGTATGTCACCCGCCTCGATCAGGGAGGTGATCCTTCCGAGCTGCCCGCCGTTCGCTGTCATGAAGAGAAACGAATAGCTGATGCTTCGGCGTTTCGATTTTCTCCTGATGCCAGAGCTCAGCAGGCGCATCACCTGTCGAAGCAGCCAGCCAGAGCCGTTCTGCCTCGCGAACTCCGGATCCGGCGGACCGGAAATCGAGATCAGCTTCCCGCCCGGCTTCATCACACCGAGGGATTTCTCCAGCGTATCCTTCCCGAGGCTGTTCAGCACGACGTCATAGCCCTGCAGCACTTTCTCGAAGTCGTCGTTCTTGTAATCGACCACGACGTCTGCGCCGAGACTTTTCACAAGCGCGACATTTGCCGTGCTCGTGGTCGTGGCCACATGTGCCCCGAGATGCTTGGCGAGTTGGATCGCGATCGTGCCCACGCCGCCGGAGCCGGCATGGATCAGGACCTTCTGTCCCTTCTGCAAGTTGGCCCGCTCGACGAGCACCTGCCACGCTGTCAGGGCGACAAGTGGAATGGATGCGGCCTCTTCCATGGTCAGATTGTTCGGCTTCATCGCTACATCGGCCTCGTCCATGGCGATGTACTCTGCAAATGTTCCGATGCGATCCTGGGCCGGACGTGCATAGACCGTGTCGCCGGGCTTGAATTGCCGGACATTGGGGCCGACCCGGACGACGACGCCCGCGACATCGTTGCCCGGCACCAGGGGAAGGCGGTAGGGCAGGATGAGCTTGAACTCTCCGTCCCTGATCTTGTTGTCCAGGAGGTTCACGCCGGCGGCATGAATCTCAACCATGACGTCGTTCTCACGCAACTGCGGCTCGGGACTTTCGCCAAGCCGCAGAGCGCCGCCTTTGGCATAGCGATCGATCAGGAATGATTTCATCAGACTGACTTTCGTTTCTGTGCTGACCCGGCAGCGCCAGCCGGCGAAGCAAGCTCAATCGGGAAGTCTGCTGAATTTCCGCAGGCCCTTGTCGACGAAGGACTCGGGCAGGAAGCGGCGCATGAAGCGGGCCTGTCCTGCGGCCCTTCCGGCGGTGTAGCGTCGTTTGGGCGATACCGCGTTGGCGGCCCTTACGATGGTTTCGGCGACCACCTCGGGCGCATCGCCTTTCGCGACGATCTCGCGCATAAGGTTCTCCGCGTCGGCGCGGACCATATCGTAGACGGCAAGCGGCCGGTCCGGTCGCGTGATGTTCTCTTCGAAGGACGTGCGGGTCACGCCGGGCTCGACAAGTACGACGCGGATGCCCTGCGTTCGCACTTCGTGGTCGAGAGATTCCGAATAGCCTTCGATGGCGTGCTTGGTCGACGCGTAGAGTCCGTTATAGGGAGCCGGGATCAGCCCGAGTATGGAACTGAGGTTCACGATCCGGCCTCTACGCTGCCGTCTCATCACGGGCAGGACCGCATTTGTCATTCGTACGATGCCGAACACGTTCACGTCGAATACGGCTTTCGCCTGTGCCGTCGTGGACTCCTCGGCGCCGCCAAGCAGTCCGATCCCAGCATTGTTGACGAGAAGATCGATCTGCCCCGCGCGGCTTAAAACCTCGTCGACGACGCTCTGCACGGATGCATCGTCAATCACGTTGCAGATCAGCATCGTGATACCATCCGCGGTATCGGGCATCGGCTTTCGGCTGGTGCCGAAGACACGGTAGCCATCGCGCCGCAGCGCTTGTGCCGTTGCCAGTCCGATGCCGGAGGAAGCCCCCGTGACCAGGGCAATGCCGCGTTCTGTCTTGCTCATCGGCTCCTGCTTTCATTTTGTCGTGGAACATCGATGAACAATAGGTTACTATCAAATCGATACCAAGTCACTACTAAAAAGATACTAACATGAAGAATCTTTCGGACCAGCCATGCCTGATCGCCCGGAGCCTCGCGCTTGTAGGGGACGCATGGAGCATGCTGATCATGCGCGATGCCCATGCAGGGCTGACCCGCTTCGATGATTTCCGCAAAAGCCTCGGTATCGCGCCGACGATGCTGACAGGGCGGCTTTCATCCCTGACCGAGGAGGGGCTACTGGAGAAACGCCGCTATTCCGACCGTCCGCCACGCGACGAATATGTGCTGACGGAAGCCGGCCGCGACTTTCTGCCGGTTCTGTTTGCGATCGGCGCGTGGGGACGCAAGCATCGCGGCGGGGGCAAGGTGACCCGTTTCTTCGACGCCGAGACAGGAACGGAGATCGATCCCGTCACCATCGACCGCGCGACCGGCGCTCCGGTCGGAACACGTCCCATTCGCACCACAGCACCCGAATGAGCCGCCTACGGCAGATGAAGCAGCGCCTGACAACCTATTGAAAGTTCGCTTCCAGTGCAAAGTTGCCGGTGGTGGTCCGGTTGTCGAGCGATGCCTCATGGCAGTTGCTGCCATGCCTACGGCGGTACCATCAATCCGCAATGGCCTGTCGCGACGCCGCTCCTGCTCTGAATATTCTTTCGCTTTCGGCGGCATCGCGGACATGTCCGCACCTTCTGTCGGCTCGACCCGGCCGCGATTAACCTCCGGCGGACATTCCTGTTCGTGCCTGCAATCCGGCGGTGTATTCTCAACGGACGACAGAGCAGCCTAGATTAAGGCTAACGGCTCGAAATTGCTCGACATCGAGAATATTGTGCTCGGAGGAATAATGAAACGAATTTGCTTTACTGCGCTGGTACTATTGTGCGCCTCATCGGCACAGGCAAAAGACTCCATCCCCGTCACGGTCGACAACTATAACCATGCCGCGTCCGACGTGAGCATGGCCAGCGTTGTGAAGACGGGCGCCTTCGGCAGGCTCGTTCATGGTCGAGAGCCACGAGCGATCGACAAGAAGGGCGTGGTCCGCCCGAGCCGTGACACGCTCAATTCAGAGGCCGTGTTCGACCTCGACGCCGGCCCCGTGACCATCACAATGCCCGAAGCCGGTAAGCGCTTCATGTCGATGCAGATCATCGACGAGGATGATTACACGCCCGCGGTCTATTACGGCGCCGGCAGCCACACGCTGACGAAGGATGACATCGGTACGCGTTATGTGCTGGTCGTCGTTCGCACGCTGGTCGATGCGGACGCCCCCGAGGACGTCGCGCAAGTGCATGCCCTGCAGGACGCCATCAAGGTCAGGCAGACCGCTCGGGGCAAGTTCGAGGTTCCCAACTGGGAAGATGCAGGCCTTCTCACGCTGCGCGGGGCACTGCTGACGCTCGGCGAGAGGGTCGATTCCAAACGCACGTACGGTCGCCGGAGCGAGGTCGATCCGATCCACCATCTGATTGGCACGGCGGTGGGCTGGGGCGGCAACCCCGAAAGTGCGGCAATCTACGCACTGGTCACGCCGGCGAAGAACGACAACGAAACCGTCTACAAGCTCGACGTGCCTGGCAACGTGCCGGTCGACGGATTCTGGTCGATCAGCGTCTACAACGCTGAGGGCTACTTCCAAAGGAACGACTTCGACGCCTACTCGCTGAATAGCTTCGCGGCGAAGAAAGGCCCTGACGGATCGGTCGCGGTCCAGTTCGGCGGCTGTGACGGCAAGATCCCGAACTGCCTGCCGACGCCCGGCGGCTGGAATTATGCGGTGCGGATGTATCGACCGCGCGAAGAGATATTGAATGGCAATTGGAAATTCCCCGAAGCCCACAGGGCGGATTGAGCCCACCGGGACCGCGCGAGGCGCGGCCCGATGGGCGTAATCCGCCTGTACCCTTCTGGGCGTTCCGGGCCAGTCTGACGTAGACTGGCAGCACGGGCCGATCTGCCGGGAGCCGCCTAACCCACCTGTGCCGCACCGACGTAGGACCCGCGCCCCGGCGGAGCGGCCGCGATCGAGATCCAATAGGTGTTCGCGAATCGGGTGGCCAGGGTCGGGAGCGGATGCGAAAGTGATCACACTCAAAAAGGAGCAACAACATGCACTTTCGCATCGTTGGCCTTGCGGCCAATAAGTTCACCCGGCTTTTCGAGCTGTCCGATCCAGTTTGCTTCGGCTGGCTGCTGCGCGGCAAAAGTGGTGAGGGCGTAGCCGGGATTGCCTCGCTTCATTTGTGCGGAACTGCTCTATCGACGTGACGGACCGCAACGAGCCTTTCTCGGAAGAGTTTCCTTTGACCGACCTCGCGCGTGGATACCATTTCCGGGGTCCGCGCGCGGAGACAGACAGGATAATCCTCGATGAGCGAGATATGGCGATTGTCCGCGACTGAACTGGCAAACCTCATTGCACATCGACAGTTGAGCTCGGTCGAGGTTGTGAATGCCCACCTTGCCCGCATCGATGCCGTCAATCCGGTGCTGAACGCAGTGGTGCGAGTCCTGGCTGATGAGGCCCGCGCGGCCGCGGAATCGGCCGACCGGCGGCTGGCGGCCGGCGAAAAGGTTGGACCTCTGCATGGTGTTCCCTTCACGGTGAAGGAGAACATCGACATGGCGGGACTACCGACCACATGGGGCGTGCCGGCACTTGCGCAGGCTGTGGTTCTACTGGATGCGCCGGTTGTCGAACGCATGCGTGCGGCCGGTGCGATACCCATTGGCCGGACCAATCTTCCGGACATGGCGCTCAGAATCCACACGGTCAGCTCGCTGCATGGGCTGACGCGCAATCCCTGGCATTCGGAGCGTACCGCCGGCGGCTCCAGCGGAGGCGAGGCCGCCGCGCTGGCCAGCGGAATGAGCCCCATCGGGTTAGGCAACGACATCGGGGGGTCGCTGCGGAATCCCGCCAATGCCTGCGGCATCGCTTCGATCCGGCCCTCGGCCGGACGCGTGCCCGACGCCGACTGTGGACCAGCCGAAGGCCAATTGCTGGCCGTGCAACTGATGAACGTCCAGGGACCGATGGCCCGCCGCGTGGCCGATGTGCGCCTTGGCTTGCAGGCGCTGATCGGAGCGCACCCGCGCGACCCCTGGTCAATCGACGCGCCGTTCGAGGGGCGACCATTGGCCCCGCCCATTGGTGTGGCAGTGATGCTCGAGCCACCCGGTGGAAGCACACACCCCGCGATCGCAGCTACCGTCCGACGGGCGGCGGTCGCGTTGGCGGACGCCGGCTATGTGGTCGAAGAGATCGATCCGCCGCGTTACGAGGAAGCGATAAACTGCTGGGCGCGCTTGATCATGGGCGACCTCGTATCGGTGCTTGACCCGTTGTCACAGATGATGGGGGCCGATGCCATGGCCTTCCTGAAGAATTTTCAGGCGATCGTGCCCTCATTGGCCGACACCGCGGCCTGGTCGAACCTGATGGTCGAGCGCCACGCGATCGCGCGAGCCTGGTCAATGTTCATGAAAGAAAGGCCGCTGTTGCTGTCGCCCACCTGGACACAGTTGCCGTTCGAGCATGGGTTTGACTCGAACACGACAACCGGAACCGCAGCCGCCAAGGAGCTGATGCGCCCGGTGGTCCCGGCCAACCTGCTGGGGCTTCCGTCGGCTTGCGTACCGGCCGGGCAGGATGAGGCAACCGGGTTGCCAATCGGCGTGCTGATTACCGGTCCACGGTTTCGGGAGGACCTGTGCCTTGAAGCGGCAGAGGCTATCGAGACCCGTCTCGGTCTGGCCACGCCGATTGACCCGGTGCGTCGAACCGCGCCGGCGCGGTGACTTCCGGATCCGGCACATCGCGAAAGTTTGCTGTAACGCAAACTCAGCGCGTAGGGCCGGTTGGAGCCGACCCGTCCGCCGTAGCTCAAAGAGCGAAGGCGGAAGGCGTAACCCGCCATATTGGCGGTTCATAACGGCGGATCATGATCCGCCCTACGAAACTTCGTTTGACCTAAGCCCGCTTCTCTTTCGCAAGCGAGCGGCTGCTTGCACCACCGTCAGCCCAGAGTCTGGAGCGGGATGATTTTGATCGAATCGCGTCCGTCCGCGCATTCGGTTCACCTCGCCCCATCGGGGAGAGGTCGATTTGCGAAGCAAATCGGGTGAGGGGCCGCAGCACTAACGAGAGAGCGTAACCCCTCACCCGGATCGCTAGCGATCCGACCTCTCGCGATCGGAGAGGTGAATGGAGCCCGCGGACCAACTAATCGAACCAAAACTCATCCCGTCTTAAATCACGCGCGCCGCTTTCAGCTTGGCGATGTCGTCCGGTCCATAGCCCAGCGATCCCAGAATCTCGTCGTTGTGCTCGCCGAGTTCGGGCGTGGCCGTTCGGATCTCGCGGTCGAAGCCTGTGATCTCACAGGGCTGCGCCACCAGGTCGAGCTCGCCGAGGCGCGGATGGGTGACGGAGCGCTTGATGCGCAGCGCCTCGACCTGCGGATCGGCGAACGCCTCCTTGATGTTGTAGACCGGCCCGCAGGGCAGGCCGGCGGCGACGATCAGCTCGAACCATTCGCGGGTCGTTCTGGCGCGCAGCGCGTCCGCGATCATCTCGTTCATCGCTGCCTTGTGCTGCCGCCGCTGCGCGGTCGAGGCAAAGCGCGGATCGGTGGCCATGTTGTCGCGGCCGATCAGCGCGCAAAATTTCGCAAAATTCTTGTTGCTGGTGGCGGCGATGTTGAGAAAGCCGTCGGCCGTCGGGAATGTCCCCATCGGCGTGTTAGTGGGATGGTTGTTGCCCTCCTGCGGCGGAATTTTCTTGTCCATGGTCCAGCGCGTCGCCTGGAAGTCCAATAGCGTGAGGCCGGCCTCGATCAGGGAGGTCTGCACCCAGCGGCCTTCACCGCTGACTTCGCGATCGAGTAGCGCGATCAGCACGCCCTGCGCCAGGAATGCGCCTGCCATGATGTCGGTGACGGCGACGCCGACGCGGACCGGACCCTGGCCGGGAAGTCCTGTCACCGACATGATTCCGCTCATGCCCTGCGCGATCTGATCGATCGAGGGCCGTGCGGTATAGGGGCCGTACTGGCCGAAGCCGGAAATGCTGCCATAGACGATACGCGGATTGCGCTTTTTCACCGATTCGAAATCGACGCCGAGCCGCCGCGTGACGCCCGGACGCATGTTCTCGACGATGACGTCCGCCTGCTCGGCGAGCCGCATCAGGATTTCGCGGCCCTCATCTGTTTTCAGGTTCAGCGTGATGGCGCGCTTGTTGCGATGCAGGTTCTGAAAGTCCGAACCGTCGCGCCTGCCGATCAATTCCTCGGCGTCGTCATCGCTGGGCGGCGGCTCGACCCGGATCACTTCGGCGCCCCAATCGGCCAGCGTGCGGACGCAGGAGGGACCCGCGCGCGCCAGGGTCAGATCGATCACCTTGAACCGTGACAGCGGCAGCCGCGAAGACTGGGTTTGCGGCGCTGCGTGGCTGGATGTCTCGACCGGCTTATGCATGGTGATGGTCCCGGATATGGATTACGTGCCAAAGGCCGGTGCGTGGCATGGCGCAATCGACACTCCGATGGCTGCGGAGTTGCGCCGTAGCCGCGCTCGCTCTACTTCCCCGTAAACTTCGGCTTGCGCTTTTCCATGAAGGCGCGGCGGCCTTCGCGGAAATCCTCTGAGTCCATGCAGGCGGTGCCGATGTTCTTGATCGCGTCCATGTCGCGATGGCTTTCGTCTTTCAAGACCTGCGCGATGGTGATCTTGGCCGCTTGAATCGCCAGCGGCGCGTTGCCGGAAATGGTTTGGGCGATCTCCATGGTCGCGTCCCACAAGTCGCTGTTCGGCAGCACGCGGTCGACGAGGCCGATCCGCAGCGCTTCCGCGGAATCGATCCGCATGCCCGTGTACATGATGAGCCGTGCCCAGGACGGGCCGACCAGCGAGACCAGATGCTTGAGCCCGTCATAGCCATAGGCGATGCCGAGCTTTGCGGCGGGAATGCCGAACTGGCTGTTCTCCGCGGCGAAGCGGATGTCCGACATCATCGCCACCTGCATGCCGCCGCCGAGGCAGAAGCCGCGGATGCAGGCGATCGTCGGCTTGGGATAGTTGGCGAGCAGGGCGCGCTGCGCGGCGCTGCGTCTGGAATATTCCTCCGAGGCTTCGGCGTTGTGGCGGGTCTTCTCGAACTGGCTGATGTCGGCGCCTGAGACGAAGGCCTTGTCGCCGGCGCCGGTCAGGATCACCACCCGCACGTCGGGATCGTCGCGCAGTTCAGTCAGCGCGTGGCCGAGCCCCTCCCACATGTCGAGCGACATGGCGTTGCGCTTCTCGGGATTATTGAAGGTGATGACGCCGACACCGTCGCTGAGGCTCTGCAGGATCTTGCCGTCGGCGTGGGATTTTTCGCTTGTCTTGGGGGTGTCCAGCATCGGATCGGCTTTCGGTTGTGGTTCACGAAGTCAGGAACGGCCCGAAATTCGCTCGCGCGAATGCCGGCCGCGCCTGTATCTTAGCCCACCATTCGCTGACCCGGGGATGGTTGTTTTCGGATAGCTGATCCGGCGCGATCTCTTCATCGATCCGCTTGACGAACGGCACGGCCGCGATATCGGCGATCGAATAGGCGGTGCCTACCAGCCAGCCTGTGGGCGCCAAGGCCGCTTCCATCTTGTCCAGGAGCTGCACCAGCTTGGCCCGCGCCGCGTCGCGCTCCTCCTCGGTATAGGGTTTTCGCGCCACCCGCAGCCAGGCTTCCTGGCGCTCCTTGCTCGGGATGTGCTTCAGCCGTTCGGCGAGCTCTTCGTCCGACCACTGCTGGGCCGTCTTCTGCAGATGATGCCGCCAGTTGAAGATGATGAGATTGCCGATCAGGGCGTCGATATGCCGGATCCAGTTGCGCATCTCGCCGCGCTCGTAAGGGGTGTCCGGGCGCAGCGGCGGCGAGGGAAAGCGCTCGTCGAGATATTCACAGATCGTGCCGCTCTCGTGCAGCGGCCTTCCGTCATGGATCAATGTCGGGATCACGCCAAGCGGATTGATCTTCAGATATTCCGGCGAATGATGCTCCATCTTGGCCATGTCGACGACATGGCCCTGGTAGCTCAAGCCCTTCTCTTCCAGGCACAGCCGCACCCGGCGCGAAGCACTGGAGCGCCAGCCGTGGTGCAGGATCAGCATGGTTTCCCCCGTCTTCTTTTTGTAGACGGGGGCTATCGTTCACTGCGCGAGATGCGCCGTCAATGGATGATTGGCGGCCTGGCTGAAGAACGCGGCTTCCTCGGCGGTCGCTTCCAGAAGCTGCTCGTCCTGGTCGTAGATGTCGTTGCGGAACTGGATGGTCTGGTCCCTGGTCATCCACGCGGTGAGATAGACCCAGGCCACCGGCACCTTCTTAGGGAGCGCAATCTCCTGGTGCTGGCCGGTTGAGATCGCGGCATCGATCGCGGCGCGATTCCATTTCGAAAGCTCCGGCTGCAACAGCCAGGCCGCGAGATCGCGGACATTGTCGACCCGCGAGCAGCCGTGCGAATCGAAGCGGTAATCGTCGCTGAACAGATTGCGCTGGTTGGTGTCGTGCATGTAGACCGAGTACGGATTCGGCATGTCGATCTTGACCGCGCCGAGCGCGTTCCAGGCGCCGTTCTGCTGGCGCACCGTGAAATTCGGCGTATGCGTGCCGGACCAGTCCACCGAGTGCGGATCGATCGGATTGTCGTGCCCGTCCAGCACCTCCATGTGCATGCGCGACAGATAGCCGGGATCTTTACGCATATGCGCCGAGATTTCGGTTTTCGCGATCGACGACGGCACGGTCCAGGTCGGGTTGAGAACGACGCCGGTGATCTCCGCGGTCAGCGTCGGCGAGGGTTTTTCGGTCTTGCCGACGATGACCCGATAGCGCCGCACCACCTTGTCGTCCTCGACCGCTTCCGCGAACGTCGCGGGAATGTTGACGATGACGTAGCGCTGGCCGAATGAGAAATTCATGTTCTCGATCCGCTCCAGCGAAGCCTCGAGCTGCCTGATGCGCTTCTGCACTGAAACGTTGAGGGCGGCGAGCGTGCGCGGCGTCACGCCGCCGGTCGGCGCCAGGCCGTGGCGGACCTGGAAGCGCTTCACGGCTTCCGCCACAACCTCGTCGTACGGCCCGCTCGCCTTGTCCTCGGCGAGGTCGCCGGTCACGATCAACCGCTTGCGCAGGAGATCGTCATTCGGTCCGGCCGTGCCGAGCGCAAATTTCGCGTCGGCCGGAATGGTCGGCCATCCGCCGCGCACGGCGATATCCGAATAGCTCAACGCCGCGTCCTTGATCCGCTGCGCGGTGCCCTCGTCATAGGTCGGCTCGTGCGACAGCGCCAGCGCCGCCGCCGAGCGCTGCTCCGGGGTGGAAGCTGCAGCGGCGGGCTTTGGCGCCGCAGCGTGGGCTGGAGCGGGCGTGCCCGCGGCTGCCGCTGGTTTGGCGGGAGCCGGCGTTGCGCCGGGAGCCGCGTTCTGGGCCAACGCCTGTGCGTTCAAGAGCAATGCGGCAACGGCAATGATCGTCATTCTGTGCATGCAGGTGTCCCTGTCGATGTGCTTGTCGATTTCCTGGTCGATTTCTTTGGGGGAGCGCCTTGGCGGCGCTTTTGCACCGCCGCAAAAGCAAGGATTGGACTTTTGGGGCCTTTGCTATGTCGCCGCAATCGTTAAGGTGGTTCGTGGAACGCAACAAAAATAACAAGAGAACCGATGTCGTTGACGCGCCGGGAGGCAATCGCAGGTTTGGGCGGCGGGATTGTGACGCTGACCGGGCCGGCGGCATTTGCGCAAAAGGACTATCCGAGCCGGACTATCAAGATGATCGTGCCCTATCCGGCGGGCGGCACCACCGATTATCTCGGCCGCCTGGTTGCGGACCAGATCAAGACCGGCCTGAAAGCTGTCGTCATCGTCGAGAATAAGCCCGGCGCCGCCACCTCGCTCGGCGCCGAACTGGTCGCGAGATCCGAGGCCGACGGCCATACGCTGTTGATGGCGACGTCGACCACGCTCGCCATCAACAAGTCGCTGTACAAGAACCTGCCGTACGATCCGGTGAAGGACTTTGCGCCGATCGCGTTGGTGGCCGCGGTGCCGTTCGCGCTGATCGTCAACCCGCAGATCCCGGCGAAAGCGCTCTCCGAATTCATCGCCTACGCCAAGGCCACTCCGGGACTGGCCTTTGGCTCCGCCGGCAACGGCAGTCCGCAGCATCTCGGCGCGGAAATGCTGAAATCGGCCGCCGGCATCGACATCCGCCACGTACCCTATCGCGGCAGCGTGCCCGCCATGCTCGACGTGATCGCAGGGCATATTCCCTTCATGGTGGTCGACCTGCAGCCGGCGCTGCCGCAGATGCGCGACGGCAAGGTCAGGGTTTTGGGCGTGACCACATCGAAGCGCGTCGCGGCCGCGCCGGAAATTCCGACGCTCTCCGAAAGCGGACTTCCCGGCTTCGAATTGGTGGCATGGCAGGGCGTGGTCGCGCCCGCCGGAACGCCGCGCGCGATAGTCGATGCGCTCGCCTTGCAGATCAAGACCCTGCTCGCCGATCCCGCAACGGTCGAGCGCTTCGCGGCGATTGCGCTGGAGCCGCTGCCGGGATCGACGTCGGATAGTTTTGCAGCCTTTATCAAGACCGAGGTCGATCGCTGGGCCGCGATCGTGCGGAGTTCAGGCGTCGAGGCGGAATGAGCGAAGCTGCGGTCCTCATTGTCGGCGCCGGACCGGTCGGCCTTACGCTCGCCATCGATCTGGCGTGGCGCGGCATCGATGTGACGGTGGTGGAAACGCGCGCCCGCGCCGCACCTCCGGAGCCGAAATGCAACCACGTCGCCGCGCGCACCATGGAAATCTTCCGGCGGCTCGGCATCGCCGACAAGGTGCGCAACGCAGGCCTGCCGGCGGATTATCCGCACGACATCAGCTATCGCACCTCGTTCACGGGCCGCGAGTTGACGCGGATCGAAATTCCCTGCCGCCGCGACCGTTTTACGCGAAAGGATGGCCCGGACTGCAACTGGCCGACGCCGGAGCCGCCGCATCGCATCAACCAGATTTTTCTCGAGCCGATCCTGTTCGAGCATGCGGCCGCACAGCCGCGCATCCGCATCGTCAACCGCACCTCGGTTGAGGATGTCGTGGTGGAGGACACGTCCGCGCGGGCAAACCTGCGCGATCTCGATACCGGGGCGGTCCGGCGCGTCGAGTGCCGCTTCCTGATCGGGTGCGACGGCGCGCGCTCGGTGGTTCGCAAGGCGATCGGCGCCGAACTCACCGGCGACGCCGTGATCCAGCGCGTGCAATCGACCTTCATCCGCGCGCCGGACCTGATCGGCCGGCAACGGCACGAGCGCGCCTGGGGCACCGGCGCCATCAATCCGCGCCGCTCCGGCATGGTCTACGCGATCGACGGAAGCGAGCGCTGGCTGGTGCACAACTATCTGAAGCCGGATGAAGGCGATTTCGAGCAGGTCGATCGCGACGGCTGCCTGCGCACCATCCTCGGCGTGGATGCCAACTTCAAATACGAGGTCATCTCGAAGGAAGACTGGTACGGGCGCCGCCTGGTCGCCACCAGGTTTCGCGATCGCTCGGCCTTCATCGTCGGCGATGCCGCGCATATCTGGGTGCCCTATGCCGGCTACGGCATGAATGCCGGCATCGCGGACGCCATGAACCTGTCCTGGCTGCTGGCGGCGCACCTCAACGGCTGGGCGCCGGCGGGCATCCTCGATGCCTATGAGGCGGAGCGCTTGCCGATCACGAGCCAGGTCTCGCGTTTTGCGATGTCGCATGCGGAAAAAGAGATTCGCCGCCGTGGCACCGTGCCCGCCGAGATCGAGGAGGAGGGGCCGCGCGGCGAAGCGGCGCGTCACGAGGTCGGGCGTCTCACCTATGAGATCAACGTCCAGCAATATGCCTGCGCGGGGCTCAACTTCGGCGCCTATTACGACACCTCGCCGATCATCGCTTACGACGGCGCCAAGGCGCCATCCTACACGATGAGCAGCTACACGCCTTCGACGGTCCCGGGTTGCCGCACGCCGCATTTCCGACGCGGCGACGGCAGTTCGCTTTACGACGCGATGGGAGCGGAATTCACGCTGCTTCGATTCGATGCCGGCGCCGACGTGACCGCGCTGGAAGTCACGGCGCGCGACAGGGGGCTGCCGCTCAAGCTTCTCGACGTCCAACAGCCTGATCCCGTCACTTTCTATGACGGCAGGCTGCTACTTTCCCGGCCGGACCAGCATGTGGCCTGGCGCGGCAATCGCGTGCCGGAGGACCCGACGGCCTTGATTGACCGCGTCCGCGGCGCGGCAACCTGATCCGTCCGAACCTGCCCGGCCAATCGCTCAATCTTCGTTGGCAGCGATCGATTCCATCAAGGACACCAGCTGACGCTGGACGGTCTGGTCCTTGATCTTGCTGTAGGCTCGCAGCAGCCGCAGGCTGAACGCGCTGTCGAGAAACAACAGGCTCTCGACTTCCCGCGCCTTGCCGTCGCCGTCGTAGAAGAAGGTGACGGGAACATCGAGTGCGGTCGCGATCGCTGCAAGGCGAGCCGCGCCGACGCGGTTGACGCCCTTCTCGTACTTCTGGACCTGCTGGAAGCTGACGCCAAGTTTATCACCGAGTTCGGCCTGCGAGATCTTCTGTTCCACACGCCGCAATCGGATACGCTTGCCAAGCTCAATGTCGGACTTGCCGGCACTGCGCTGTTTCATCTTCTTAGCCGCTGATTTGATCATTCTGGTCTTACCGTCCTTCGGTCGAAAAGCCCCCGAAAAGATGGGTCAGGGGTTCACCCATATACACCGCATTCAATTCCCGGGGATGGATGAATTCATCCTTGAACCACGGGTATTTTGCGGGATTGAAGGCTTCCACCAGCCAGTCGATCATGTGCCGCACCCTTGGGATGCGCCCACTGCTTGGATGATAGGACAGCCAAATGTCGAATGACCAGCGTAGCTCGAGATCGAGCGGTACGATTTTTCCGCCGAGCGCGCAGGCATAGGTTGGAAACACGCCGATGCCCGCGCCGTTGGCGACCGCCCAGTAGTTGGCGCTTGAGACATTGGTCTTCATCGCCACGATGTCGCGCTGGGCGAAACCGGGAAACAGACTCTCGAACGCCTCCTTGGCGGCAGCTTCCTCGGCGACCTGCAGCACCATGCGGTGCTTGACCATGTCGGCCACCGTCTTCGGGGCGCCATGGATGTCGATGTATCGCTGCGCGGCGAAGGACGCCAAATGCATCCGGCCGAGCCGCACCATCTTGACGTCGAGCGTGGCGGGCCGCGACAAATGAATGGCGACGTCGGCTTCGTGGCGCGACACATCGGCCGAGCGCATCGCGCAATAGAGGTCGACCAGAATGTTCGGGAACGATCGTCGAAATTCCACGAGGCGAGGGGCGAGCCAGAAAGTTCCGAGGCCCTCGGTCACCGCAACCCTGACCTCGCCGGAGAGCGTGTTGACGGAATCGCTGGCGCGCAGCAGATCAAACGCAGCGGCTTCCATGCGTTCGACGGCCGCCACGACCAGCGAGCCTTCATCGGTCAGCCGGGCGCCGTGCACGTCGCGGGTGAAGAGGGTGGCGCCGATCTGCCGCTCGAAATCGCCGATCCGCCGGCGCACGGCGTTGATCGATAGCGACAGCCGTTCGGCCGCGGAGCGGAAGCTGCCGCTGCGTACGACCTCCAGAAAGATCCGCGCGGCGTCCCAATCCGTAAGACTACCGAGAGCGACCTTCTGGCGTTCATCCTGGGGAACGCCCCTTTCCACAGCCAGATGCATACCAATCCCTTTCCAGCTGCTAAACTTGGCAGAATACTGGGCTGACTACAACCGAGACGGGTCGGGCGCCGTGCATTTTTCGGCGCTTATACTTACCGTTGTGGCGGTATTTGGGGAGGGCCGGCGAGCGCGGGCTGTGTTTGCGCCGGTCTGGAAGGGGTACTGAGTGATCTCCATCGTGAGCCTTCGGGTATTCGATTGTTCCGGCTTTCCTAGCATCCCACGCCTTCTTTCGCGCGATCAAAGAATATTCCGCCGCCCCGCAACGAAATGGTCATCGAACGCGGGGGGGACGCGTGCTATTCTTGACTGCCGTTCGCCGCGGTCTCGCGGATTGCTGGGAGCAACCCTCGCAAGCTAGGAATGGAAATGCCGGTGGCTAATTCAGACGAACAATTGCTTTCGGTTCTCGCGACGCTTGAGGAATGCCGGACAGTTCTTCTGGCCGGCGGCAGCCGGGACACGGCGCAACTCGTATCGGTCGCCATTCTCGAGCTTCGCATGAAGCTCAACCGGATCGGGGATGCGGAGCTGAAGGCCTTGTGTGAAGCGATGCTGCCGGACGAGTTGCGGCATGATCGATCCAGAGATCCAAAATCAGACGGGAAACCCCCAGCCGGCCAGCGCCGGCGACCGCTGCTGAGGCTGGTCAAATAGTTCGGGGCTGAGCTCGCGGCCGGGCTGCCGCAGATGCCGAAATTGTGATCGAGGAATTCACAGCTATCGGTGCCGTCCCGCCCGAGGTGGAAGTTGAGCGCGCGGATTTTACCGGCCGGGCCCGCGCCGACCGTTGCACATTCCCGCCCATCCGTTACATCAAGCCGGCTCGGCTAGGCCTTCCTGAACCCTTGCGGGCGCGCCGGTGTATCCTCAACGGGTCAAGACCCAGGCTTTAGAGATGGCGACGACGGCATGATCCAAAATGTCTCGGTCCCGGCAGCGTTGATTGCCGGCCTGGTCAGCTTCCTGTCGCCCTGCGTGCTGCCCCTGGTCCCGCCCTATCTGATCTACCTGACCGGCGCGACGATCGAGCACGTCGCCAACAAAGAGACGGTGTCGTCCTCCAAGCGCGCGGTGATGATCTCGGCTTTGCTGTTCGTGCTCGGCTTCTCCACCGTATTTGTACTGCTCGGCGCCAGCGCGTCCCTGATCGGCGGCCTGATCCGGGCCTGGTCGGCGCAGCTCGCGATCGTCGCCGGCATCGTCATCATCGCGATGGGCCTGCATTTCCTGGGCTTGACGCGGATCGGGCTGTTGATGCGGGAAGGAAGGTTGCCGATCCCGAAACCCGTCGGGCTCTGGGGCGCCTATGTCATGGGGCTCGCCTTTGCGTTCGGCTGGACGCCGTGCATCGGTCCGATCCTGGCCGCCATCCTGTCGCTCGCGGCGGCGGAAACGACGGTGGCGAAGGGCGCGGGCCTGCTTGCGATCTATTCCGCGGGGCTCGGGATTCCGTTCTTGTTCGCGGCCTTCATGGTCGAACAATTCTCGTCGCTGTTTGCGCGCATGAAGGGGCACCTCGCCAACGTCGAGCGCGCGATGGGGGTGCTGATGATCATCACCGGCATCGGCTTCCTGACGGGGGCGGTATCGAACGTGAGCATCTGGCTGCTGGACACGTTTCCTTCGCTGCAGAGTTTTGGCTAAAGCGTTTTCCAGCGAAGTGGACCCCGGTTCGCGTAAAGAAAACCGTCAAAACAAAGAGTCCTAGCGCGAGCCCTCATCCTCCAGCGAGCAGATCACCGTATAGACCACGCCGCGCGGCAGGAAATCGACGGTCGCTTCGCCGCCGAGCTGGTCGCGGGCGCTGCGCTCGATCAGCCGTGAGCCGAAGCCGCGATGCACGGGCGCGACCACCGGCGGGCCGCCGGTCTCGGTCCAGATAAAGCGCAGTTTCGGCTTGGGCTCATCGATGGCTTCCCAGTCGATCGCGACGACACCGGTGTCGTTCGACATCGCGCCGTACTTGGCCGCATTGGTCGCGATCTCATGGATGATCATCGACAGCACCACCGCAAGCCGCGGCGACAGCGGAATGCACGGTCCGAGCATCTTGATGCGCTCGGGATTGTTCAGGAGATAGGGCTGCAGCACGCGGCTGATCACGTCCTGCAGTTCGGAGCCTTGCCACTTCTCGGTGCTGAGCAGATTGTGGGCCTCGGCAAGCGCACCGAGCCGGCCCTCGAATTTCTCGCGTTCCGCCCTGGTCGCGCTGCGAAAGGTCTGCACCGCGACCGCCTGCAGGATCGCCAGCGTGTTCTTGACGCGGTGGTTGAGCTCCTCGATCAGAAGGTCGTGCAGCATTTCGCCGCGGGCGATCGCGGTCGCCATTCGCACCGCAAACGCCAGCCCGATCAGCAGCAGCACGCCGCCGATGGCGCTCGCGATCGCAAGGTTGCGCCACAGCGGCGCAACGAGGGAGCCTTCCGAGATGCCGGCGCCGACGATCCACCCCGTCAGCAAGGAGTGCGCGAATGCGGACATCAGCGGTACGCCTTCGAGCGAAACCGTCGGCAACACCGCCTCGGACTTCTGCAACATATTGGTCAGCACCGACGGCGTCGCGCGTTTACCGACGGTATCTTTCGGGTTCGGAACGCGGCTGAACACGACGCCGGTGCCGTCGAGAATGGAAAGCGTCCAGTCCTTGCTCGGCCGCTGCGTCTCGAGGATGTACTGAAACGTCTCCAGGGGAGGGCTGAAGGAAATGTCGTAGATCACGTCCTCGTCGCGAAGCACCGGCACTTCGACGGTAACTATGCCCTCCTTCTTCACCGCGCCGACGAAAAAATTCGAATATTGCGCATGCTTGGTGACGAACACCCGCTCCACCATCTCGCGATTATTGCGCGGCGGCATGCTCGCCGCATCCAGCGTGCGCGAGGAGAACAACACCCGGCCATCGCGGTCCGCCACCAGGATGACGCCGTCCTTGCCATATTGGTCGAGAAAGCCCTCGGCAATGCGGCGGAAGCTTTCGAAGTCCCCGCTTTTCAGCGTGTCCGTCAGCGCCAGCACCTGTAGCCCGCCGGTCATGCGTCGCATCTCGGCGTCGAGCGTCAGGCGAGTGCTGCGTACGGTTTCGAGCACCCGCTGCGTCGCCTCCTGGCGGTCCTGGAGGTAATCGTGGAACACGATGCCGACCGCGAACATGATCAGCGGCAGCGCGGTTCCCGCGACCAGAAGCGCGAGCCGTACGGGGAGGGAAGTTTTTGGCACGAACTTTACCGATCTGCGCCTGGTTGCCCGCGAGCATAGAGCATGATCCGGATGCGCCAAGTGTTTTGGGCCGGGCGCGGTTCCAGCCGATGCCCTCGTGGCAGCGTCCGTTCCGATCTGATCGGAACGCTCTAGAGATTGCTCTCGGTGATGGCGGCGTAAACCATGGTGCGCAGCTCGCGCCGGATCGGATAGGCGCTCGACGGCAACACCTGGGTCATGAAGATCGCGATCAGCTCCTCGGCCGGATCGATCCAGAACGAGGTGGTCGCGGCCCCGCCCCAGGCATATTCGCCGGCGCTGCCGGGAATGAGGGTTTTCGCTGCATCCAGGGTGACGGAAAAGCCGAGGCCGAATCCGATCCCGTTATAGGTCGCCTCCGAAAACAGCGACCGCGACATCTCCGGCAAGTCCCGACCGCCCGGCAGATGATTGGAGGTCATCAGTTGCAACGTCTTTGGGCCCAACAGCCTGATGCCGCCGACCTCGCCGCCGTTGAGCAGCGCGCGGCAGAAGGTGAGATAGTCGGCCGCTGTCGAGCACAATCCGCCGCCGCCGGAGATCAGCGACGGCGGCGACAGGAACGAACTCGTGGCCGGGTCGTCCTGCAGCGTGAGCGTGCCCTTGCGTTCGGCGGCGTGGAAGGTCATGCCGCCTTTCGGATCGGCCGAATAGCAGGCGGCGAGGCGATGCGCCTTATCCGCCGGCACATGGAAGCCGGTGTCGTTCATGCCCAGCGGATCGAAGATGCGCTCCTTGAGAAACTGCTCGAACGGCTGACCTGAAATCTTGCCGATCAGATAGCCGATCACGTCGGTGGAAACCGAATAATTCCAGGCTTCTCCGGGCGAAAACTCCAGCGGGATGTTCGCCAGGTCCGCGACCATCGTCTCGAGCGTTCCCGCCTTCACCACCTCGCCGATCTTGGCTTCCCGGTAGGCGGCATCGACGTTGGAGCGCTGCTGAAAGCCGTAAGTGAGCCCCGAGGTGTGCCGCAGGAGATCGACAACCAGCATCGGCCGGGACGGTGGCTTCGTCAGGAACGCCGGCGCGGTTCCGGCCACGAACACGCCGAGGTTCTTCCATTCCGGGATGTATTTGTGCACGGGCTCGTCGAGCGCGACGCGGCCTTCCTCGAACAGCATCATGAAAGCTGTCGAGGTGATCGGCTTGGTCATCGAATAGATGCGGAAGATGGTGTCGTCCTTGACTGGAACCTTGCGCTCGAGGTCGGCAAAGCCCTGCACCGCGCTGTGGACCACCTTGCCGCGGCGATAGACCAGAAGCTGGGTCCCGGGGAAGCGGCCGGCGTCGACGTAACGGTGCTTCAGATGCGCCTCAAGGCGGTCGAAGGCTGATTTCGACATGCCGGCAGATTCGGGCGAGGCGCGGGTCGGGGCTAGCATCGGTATCCTCTCCGCTTCTATGGGCGGGCGTTGTCCTGGGCAGCCGTTGATAGCCGAAAACCGCGCTTTGTTCCAATAGCGACCTGCTTACCCAGGGGAGCATACTGGTGTAGCCTGACGGTGTGGACGCGTAGTGGAGCAGGACTGAAGCAATGCCGCAATTCAACGAGACCGAACTCACCGCCGCCGTGATCAAGAGCTTTGAGAATACGCCGGATACGCGGGCCAAATTCCTGCTGCAGGAGCTGGTGAAGTCGCTGCACGACTACGTCCGCAGGACCGATCTCACCTTCGAGGAATGGGAATATGCGATCGATTTCCTGACCCGCACCGGCCAGAAATGCACCCCGATCCGCCAGGAGTTCATCCTGCTCTCGGACGTGCTTGGCGTTTCCATGCTGGTGGATGCGGTGAACCACCGCGAGCGCGAAGGCGCCACCGAGACCACGGTGCTGGGTCCGTTCTATGTCGGCGAGCACAAGGAGATGCCGCACGGCAGCGATATCTCGCCGCAAAACCAGACGGGCGAGAAGATGTTCGTGCAAAGCCGCGTCACCGATCTGAACGGCAAGCCGCTGTCAGGCGTTCCGGTCGACGTCTGGCACGCCGACGACGACGGCTTCTACGACTCGCAAAAGCCGTCTTACGCGACGCAGGGACCGTCATCGCGGGCGCGCTTCGTCACCGATGCCGACGGCCGCTTCTTCTTCCGCACCATCCTGCCCTGCAGCTACCCGATCCCGACCGACGGCCCGGTCGGCGAGATGATCATGCAAACGCGGCGTCACCCGATGCGACCCGCCCACGTGCATTTCCTGGTCGCGGCACCGGGCCACGAGCCGCTGATCACCCACGTCTTCATCGGCGGTGACAAATATCTCGATTCCGATGTGGTGTTCGGCGTGAAGGACGAGCTTGTCGCCAAGGTCGAGAAGCGCAGCGATCCGAAGATGCCGGACGGCAAGCCGGCTGCCGCGCCGTGGCATCTGATGACCTACGAATTCCACTTGAAGCCCGGCGGGGGATCGGTGCCCAAGCCGCTCGGTGAGAAGGTCACTGAGGAGGCCTGAATTCATTTTTTGGGCACATGCTCATTTCTTGTGCGACGCACAAGAAATGAGCGAATCGCAATTCAAGAAATAAGCGAATCGCAAATTTTTGATGCGAATAATCCTCTGTTAAGATTTTAGGCAAATCACCTAACTTGTTCTGAAGACTATTGATTTCGTAGCGCTCGGGCTTGGCACAAAGCTTGAATATTGTGAGCTGACGCCACCGACGCCGTCCCTCGAAAAACCCATCATCCGAATTTTTGACACCGCCGGACTGGGGTCTCCCCAGGGCGCGTCCTTGCGTCTGCGAGCGCGATCCGCGGCGGCACTTCCGTTGGAAAGGAAATCTCTAATGAGCGAGCAGAAGCCGACCTGGATAGCCGACTGGAATCCGGAAGACGAGACGTTCTGGAACTCCACCGGCAAGTTCGTTGCCCGGCGCAACCTGATCTGGTCGATCGTCGCCGAGCATATCGGCTTCTCCGTCTGGCTGATCTGGAGCATCGTCGCTACCAAGCTGCCGCAGGCCGGGTTCCACTATTCGACCGACGAGCTGTTCCAGTTGGTGGCGCTGCCCGGTCTGATCGGCTCGCTGATGCGGTTTCCCTATACGTTCGCGGTCACGACCTTCGGCGGCCGCAACTGGACCATCTTCTCGGCGTCGGTGCTGTTCATCCCGACCCTGGCCTTGGCTTATTTCGTCAGTCATCCGGAGACGCCGTTCTGGCTGATGCTGCTGGTGGCCTCCACGGCCGGTCTTGGCGGCGGCAATTTCGCCTCCAGCATGGCCAACATCTCCTTCTTCTATCCCGACCGCATGAAAGGCTGGGCGCTCGGCCTCAACGCGGCCGGCGGCAATATCGGGGTCTCCAGCGTGCAGTTGCTGACGCCGATCCTGATGGGGCTCGGTGTCATCAACCTCTTTCAGGCGACGCCGGTCGGCGGCGTCTATCTGCAGAACGCCGGCCTGATGTGGATATTGCCGATCGCGATCGCGGTGTTCGGCGCGATCTTCTTCATGAACAACCTGACCTCGGCAAAATCCTCGTTCAAGAACCAGCTTGCCATCGTCAAGCGCAAGCACACTTGGATCATGGCCATCATCTATATCGGGACGTTCGGCTCTTTCATCGGCTACTCGGCGGCATTCCCGCTGCTGATCAAGACCCAGTTCCCGGCGATCACGATCGCCATCGCCTTCCTCGGGCCGCTGGTCGGTTCGCTGTCGCGCCCGCTCGGCGGCTTGCTCGCCGACAAGGTCGGCGGCGCGATCGTCACCTTCTGGAATTTCATCGCCATGGCGGCGGCGACGATCGGCGTGCTCTACTTCGTCGGCAACAAGGATTTCGCGGGCTTCCTTACCATGTTCCTGATCCTGTTCGTCACCACGGGAATCGGCAACGGCTCGACCTACCGGATGATCCCCTCGATCTTCCGCGAGGAAAACCTCCACAAGGCGAAGGGTAAAGGCGAAGCCGGCCGGGCGCTCGCGCTCAAGACCGCCGGAATCGAAAGCGGTGCCGCGCTCGGATTCATCGGTGCGATCGGCGCTTGCGGCGGCTACCTGATCCCGAGCGGCTTCGGCAAGTCGATCGCCATCACCGGCGGGCCGCAGCTCGCGCTCCTGATCTATCTCGGCTTCTACGCGGTCTGCCTGGCGCTCACCTGGCTGTACTACCTGCGCCGCAGTCCGGAAACCGCGGGCGCGCCGAGCCTCGCCGAGGCGCGCATCTAAACTTCTACCCCGGCGAACCGAAGGGTTCGTCGAGGCGACGAAGGTCGTTGTCTGCTTCCCCCGTCCCGCTGGTGGGGCGGGGGAAAGCAAGCAGGAGGAGCCAAACATGACACCCGAGCAAGTGACACTCGTGCAGGAAAGTTTTGCCAAGGTCGCACCGATCGCCGACCAAGCGGCGGTGATATTCTATGACCGGCTGTTCGAAACTGCCCCGCAGGTCAAATCGATGTTTCCCGCCGACATGACCGAGCAGCGCAAGAAATTGATGGCGACGCTGGCGGTGGTGGTGAACGGGCTTTCCAAGCTCGAAACGATCCTGCCGGCGGCGAGCGCCTTGGCCCAGCGCCATGTCGCTTACGGCGCAAAGCCCGCGCATTATCCAGTGGTTGGTGCCGCGCTGGTGTGGACCCTGGAAAAGGGACTGGGCGAGGCCTGGACCCCTGCCGTTGCCGACGCCTGGACCGCGGCCTACGGCACGCTGTCCGGCTTCATGATCGCGGAGGCCTATGGCAAGCCTCAGGCCGCGGAGTAGACGTCGCCATGAGCGAACCGCTCGTCATCGTCGGCAATGGCATGGCCGCAGCAAGGCTGGTCGATGAGCTGGCAAAGACCGCGCTCGGCCGTTACGCCGTCGCCGTGATCGGCGACGAGCCGCGGCTCGCCTATAATCGCGTGCTGTTGTCCTCGGTGCTGGCGGGCGAGACCGCCTCGCACGAGATCGAGCTCAGGCCTGCGGCGTGGTGGCGCGACCGCGGCGTCACCGTGAAATATGGCAGCGTCGTCAGCGAGATCGATGTCGGCCGCCGCGAGCTCAAGATCGCCGGCGACGAAAGCATCGAGTTCTCCCGCCTCGTGCTCGCCACCGGCTCGGCGCCGCTGCGGCTCAACGTCCCGGGCGCGGATCTTTCCGGCGTTCACACCTTTCGCGACAGCCGCGACGTCGATCTGTTGTTGACGCTCGCGGCCAAGAAGAAGCGCGTGGTCGTGGTCGGTGGCGGGCTATTGGGACTGGAGGCGGCGTATGGCCTGGCCAAGGCCGGCGCGCCGGTGACGCTGGTGCATCTGATGGACCGCCTGATGGAGCGCCAGCTCGATCCACCCGCGGCGGCGCTGTTGAAGTCGCTGGTCGAGAAGAAGGGCATCCAAATTCTCCTCAACGCCAGCACCGCGCGCATCCACGGCGGATCCAGCGTCGAGGGCGTCGAACTTGCCGATGGACGGCGGATCGAGGCCGACGCGGTGATTTTCGCCGCCGGCATCCGGCCGAATACCCAGCTTGCCAAGGACGCCGGCATCTCGGTCAATCGCGGCATCGTCGTCGACGACCAATTGCAGACCAGCGTCCCCAGCATTTTCGCGCTCGGCGAATGCGCCGAGCATCGCGGCATCTGCTACGGCCTGGTCGAGCCCGCCTACGAGCAGGGGCGCGTGCTGGCGCGGCATCTCGCCGCGCGCGATGCGGCCTACCAGGGCAGCGTGGTCGCGACCAACCTGAAGGTTTCCGGCGTCAGCGTGTTTTCCGCAGGCGACTTCATGGGTGCTGACGGCAGCGAAGCCATCCTGCTGAGCGACGTCAGGCGCGGCACCTACAAGAAGCTCGTGATCGCGGACGGACGGCTGACCGGCGCGGTTTTGATCGGCGACGGCACTGACGCGCTCTGGTATCTCGAATTGATCCGCGAGCGCCAGCCGATCGCGCAGATCCGCACCGCCATGATGTTTGGCCGTTCGCTCGCTCTTACCTCCAAAGCAGCATGACCGCCACTGGTCCAAGCCCTCGCGCCACGCGCACCACCTGCCCCTATTGCGGCGTGGGCTGCGGCGTGCTGGCGACGCCCGACGGCAATGGCGGCGCGGCAATCGCCGGCGATCCCGAGCATCCCGCCAATCTCGGCCGGCTGTGCTCGAAGGGCTCGGCGCTCGGCGAGACGCTCGCGCTTGAAGGCCGCTTGCTCTATCCGATGATCCGCTGCAAGGGGGTTCTGGAGCGGGTCGCCTGGAGCGATGCGCTCGATCACGTCGCCCACCGGCTCAATCACATCATCGCCCGCGACGGCGCCAGCGCGGTCGCGTTCTATCTCTCGGGGCAGATGCTGACCGAGGATTACTACGTCGCCAACAAATTGATGAAGGGGTTCATCGGCTCGGCCAATGTCGACACCAATTCGCGCCTGTGCATGGCGTCCTCGGTCGCCGGCCACCGCCGCGCGTTCGGCGCCGACACCGTGCCCGGCTGCTATGAGGACCTCGACGAGGCCGATCTGCTGGTGCTGGTCGGCTCCAACGCCGCCTGGTGTCATCCGGTGCTGTTCCAGCGCATGCTGGCGAACAAGCAGCAGCGCGGCGCGCGGATGATCGTGATCGATCCGCGCCGCACCGATACCGCAGGCGATGCCGACCTGTTTCTGGGCTTGCGGCCCGGCACCGACACCGCGCTGTTCAGCGGGCTGTTGGTGCATCTTGCCGACAGCGGCGCGCTCGATTCCGGCTATATCGAGTTTCACAGTACGGGTTTCGACGAGGCGCTGGCGCGGGCGCGGACCATTGCCGGCAGCGTCGCTGCGACCGCGCTCGCGACCGGTCTTTCCGAAGCCGATGTCACGACGTTTTTCCAGATGTTCCGCGACACCGAGCGCGTGGTCACGCTGTATTCGCAGGGCGTCAACCAGTCGGCGCAGGGCACCGACAAGGTCAACGCCATTCTCAATTGCCACCTCGCCACCGGACGGATCGGCACGCCCGGCGCGTCGCCGTTCTCGCTGACCGGACAGCCCAATGCGATGGGCGGGCGCGAGGTCGGCGGGCTCGCCAACCAGCTCGCGGCCCATATGGGGTTCACGCCGCCGGACATCGACCGCGTGCGCCGGTTCTGGAAGGCGCCGCGCATCGCCACCCATGAGGGATTGAAGGCGGTGCAGATGTTCGAGGCGATCGCACGCGGCGAGATCAAGGCGCTGTGGGTGATCGGCACCAATCCGGCGGTGTCGCTGCCGGATGCGGACGTCGCGCGCGAAGCGTTGAAGAAGCTCGAACTGTTCGTGGTTTCGGAGAATGTGCGTTCCAACGACACCGTCGATGCCGGCGCGCATGTTTTGTTGCCGGCGCAGGCCTGGGGCGAGAAGTCCGGCACGGTGACCAATTCGGAGCGGCGCATCTCGCGGCAGCGCGCCTTCTTGAGCGCGCCCGGCGAGACCAAGCCCGATTGGTGGATCCTTTCCGAGGTGGCGAAGCGGCTGGGCTTTGCCGCCGCGTTCGATTTCAAGTCGGAAGCCGACGTGTTCCGCGAGCACGCGGCGCTGTCGGCGTTCGAGAACAACGGCAGCCGCGATTTCGATATCGGCGCGCTGAAGGCGGTCTCGGACGAGGGTTTTGAGACGATGGCGCCGGTGCTGTGGCCGATCCGCGAGGGCGCGCAGCCGCAGCAACGCTTCTTCGCCGACGGCCGGTTCTTCTCCAACGACCGCAAGGCGCGCTTCGTCGCGCCGGAAATTCCGGCGCTGAAGACCGAGACCAGCGCGGGGCGGCCGCTGCGGCTCAACACCGGCCGCATCCGCGACCAGTGGCACACCATGACCCGCACCGGCTTGAGCCCGCGGCTCGGCGCGCATCTGCCGGAGCCCTTCGTCGAGATCCATCCCGACGACGCGATCAAGTTCGGCGTCGCCGACGACAGTTTTGCGCGTGTCACGACCGACTACGGGCAATGCATTCTCAAGGTCACGGTCAATCCGCGCCAGCAGCGCGGCATGCTGTTTGCGCCGATCCACTGGAGCGAGGCAAACACGTCGGGCGGACGGATCGGTGCGCTGGTCGCACCCTTCACCGATCCCTATTCCGGGCAACCGGAAAGCAAATCGACGCCGGCATCGATTACGCCTTACGAATATGTCTTCCGCGGCTTCGTGCTGTCGCGTAACGAGCTTTCCTTGCCGCCGAGCCTGTGGTGGGCGCGCGCCGCGGTCGCCGGCGGCTACGGCTATTTGTTTGCCGACAACGCCGATCTGGCGCGGTGGCCGTCGTGGCTGCGAGCCGTCTCCGGCGACGATCATCTCACCGAGTACCGCGATTTGGGTGGCGGCGTCTACCGCGCGGCGTCCTTTACCGGCGACCGCATCGCGACCTGCCTGTTCGTCGGACCGGCGCGCGATGCCGGCGATTGGGATGTCGTAAAGCACCTGTTCGCGATGGACGCGCTCAACGACGACCAGCGCCGGATGCTGCTTTCGGGCCGCTCGAGCGAGGGGCTGGCGAGCACGGGCCCGATCGTGTGCGCCTGCTTCGGCGTCGGCCGCGCCACGATTTGTGACGCGATCGCAGCCGGCGCGGGAAGTGCTGCGGAAATCGGCGCGCGGCTGAAGGCGGGCACCAATTGCGGCTCCTGCATTCCGGAACTGAAGCGGCTGATCGCGCAGACCAGTGTCGAGCGTCCCGAACCGGGCCGGATCGCCCGCGCGGCGAACTAAGGCAAATCGCCCGGTGTTTGCGATCCGAAGTCCGATGCTCGCGCAGACGCGCGAATTGGATCAGACGGGAGCGTCAGGGCGCTACGCGCTTCGCCGTGACCGTTGAGAACTGTCGCGCCAAGAAACAGCTCCTCGGCGAGCGCCGGCAGCCGACCATTTATGACTATCGTAGTTCAGTCCACCCTCGGCAAGAGGGGCGTACGCGTCGTCACGAACGTAAATCTGCCTCCAGCAGGGCGTAACGGAGCCTATGAATTTTTATGGGCGAGCTGGCGGAGCAGGCTCCGCGCGGCAAGAAGATCGACGGTCTCAAAGCCTTCGGTGAACCTGTTGTAGACCGCTTCCAGCAACTCGATGGCCTCTTTTTGGCGGCCCTGATTGGCCCTCAATCGGGCGAGATTCATCGCCGCCCGCAGCTCCCAGGCGAGCGCGCCTTGCTTGCGCGCCAGCGCCGCCGATTGCAGAAAGAGAGTGGCTGCCGCGTTCGGATCGTCATCGCCCGATAGCGCCAGCAACCCCTTCACCCGCAGTACCTCGGCCGTACACCAATGCTCTTTGTTGGGGTCCCTGCTTGCGAGCTGCGCCATCAGGGAGACAGCGTCAGCATGGCGATCCGCCGCGATGGCGGACTCACTGAGGTGAGCCAGGATGAGAGGAACGAACACCTCGTATCGCATTTCGGCCAAAAGCCGCAGCCCTTCAGTCGCCAGCGACATCGCTGCATCGAACTGATTCCGCCTCGTCTGGCATAGGCCCAAAAAGCAATGACCAATCCCCACTTGGGGTTTTATCGAATGGGTTCTGGCGTGCTCGATCAGTTCGACAATCTCGTGCTCGACGGCGTCGATGTCGGTATCGGACAAGTATCTGTTGAAGCCGGCCCATGTCATCGCCACGCTGAGCGGCATTGCGAATTGAAGCGGCCGTGCCGCCTCAAGCACGCGCAACCCCAACGACTCGGCCTGCTCCGGAAATCCCTGCATCCACAGCGTATTTGCGAGATTGCCGAGCGTATCAACGCGGCGGTCGTAACCGATAGCGTTGACCTGCGCGAGCCGGGCTTTTTCCGTGTCGACATCGAGCGAGCGCTCAAGATGCATTCGCGCCTCCGCAAGCCTGCCGAGATGATGCAGCGAGTGGCCCAGCATCCATTCCGCCAGGGCGGTCGGACCTGGATCAGACAGCTTCCTCACGTCGTCGGCACAACGTTGGGCAATTTCGAACGCCTCATCATAGTGGGTACGGATATTCCCTCCCCAGGACGCCAAGTAGCGCAGCAGCAATTGCCCCTGCGTTTCGCGAACGGTTTCAGCGAGCGTCCTGGTCCAGGCGACCATCGCCTCCACCGAAAAGCTTGTCGTGAACAACTGAGAGCTCGCAAGCGCCAGACGGATCACGGTCTGCTGGTCTGTCGCCTTGCCATCCTCGCGGTCTGGAGCAACCGCGGCGGCCTTGGTCGTCCAGTCACGGCATTCGGCAAACAAGGCTTTGCTCAGCCAGATCGGGCTCGCATAGCTCGTCAGGTTGACGCCGATGGCTAGATCGCCGTCGGGTCCGAATGCCCAATGCAGCGCGGCACGGATGTCGTCGAGATGTGTGACCAGGGCGCGCTGCTCATGTGTCGGCAGATCCGCCTCATTCGCCGTCTTCAACAATGCGCAATAATATTCGGCGTGCGCGCGCCGGAATTGGTCGCGCTCTCCGGTATCGGCCAATTTCAGTGCGGCATAGGTCCGCGTCGTGTCAAGCAGTCGATAGCGCGCGATCGATCCCGTGGTGTCGGCAGAGGCAAGCGATTTCATCAGGAGTCCGCCGACCGCGTCGAACACCTCTTCCGCCGCGACCCCCGGACCTCCGGCGACTTGCTGCGCGGCTTCGTGCGTGAAGCCTGCGACGAATACGGACAGGCGCCGTAGGACCGTGCGCTCGACCTCCGACAGCAGGTTGTAGCTCCAGTCGAGCGTCGCGCGCAGTGTCTGATGACGAGGCGGAGCAGTCCGGCGTCCGGGCCAGCGCAAGGCAAATTCGCTGTCGAGCAGTCTTGCTACCTCTTGCAGACCATAGGCTTCGACACGTCCCGCCGCCAGTTCGATGGCAAGCGCGTTGCCACCGAGCTTGCGACAGATATTGCCGGCGATCCTGACGTCCTGATCCGCCAGATTGATCGGGCCGCCGCTCGTCGTCGCGCGCTGGACGAAGAGTTTTACGGCCGGGAAGCCGAGCAACTCGGCGGCCGTCAGACTAGAGCCACTAGGCGGGGTTTCAAGGGAAGACAGCCGGTAGACGTTTTCGCCGCGAACGCGCAGGATTTCCCGGCTGGTCACCAGCAGATGAAGCTGCGGCAGCTCGGCAAAAAGCCTTTCCGACAGGGCCGCAGCCTCCGAAATAAGATGTTCGGAGCCGTCGAGGATCAGCAGGACGGGCTTGCCGCGCAAATGGCCGGCCAATCCCGGAATTGGGTCGCCGGACTGAACCGGCAGGCCGAACGCTGAGACCACGGCTGGTGCCAGCAGGCGCGGATCGGTGACCGGGCTCAGCTCCACAAAGCAGACGGCGCCAAAAAATTCCGGCAGCAATGTATGCGCGACGGAAAGTGCTACCGTCGTCTTGCCCAATCCGCCCGGTCCGACGATAGTCACGAACCGCTCGGTTGTCAGCTTGTGACAGATTTCGCTAACGATCTCGTCGCGCCCCACCATTTGCGCGAGCAGCGGTGGCAGAGGGTAGTGAGCTTCAGGAAAGTCATCGGCAGTCGGCAAACCCACCGCATCCCGCGACGTCGGCGCAATGAAGCAATAACCGCGGCCCGGCACATTCGCGAGATAGCGCTTGCCGCCTTCGCCGGTCTCGAGGACCTTGCGCAACGCCGTCATATGGACCCGAAGGGTGACCTCTTCGACGAAAATCCCGGGCCAAACCTTGGCGACCAGCTCTCTTTGGCCGACCACTTCACCCGCATGCTCGACCAGAACGAGCAGGATATCGAGCGCACGGCTGCCAAGCTTGACCGTCTCATCGGCCTTCTTGAGAACGCGCTCTGAGGAAAACAGCCGAAACGGCCCGAAGGAGACGACCTCCTGGGTGCGAGGGCCCCTCGTTGGAATAGCCGTCTGCAAAGCAAATTCTTCTGCGAATTCAAATGAGCGCCGCTGGTCCATTGATGTAAGCCACCGGGCTTCGAACCGTCAAGCTGACTCTGGTCGGCGGTATTCAGCGTCGATAAGCGATTGAATTTTAGGGTATTTGGCCCGATACCCGAGATACGGTGCGAAATGCACGCGCCGCGCGCACATCGAGTGCTGCTGTCGCACGTGTCCTCATGCTGGCGATGTGTTCCGCTCGAAAACCAAAGGGCGCGGCTACGCCGCCTTGATCAAATCCGCCGCCTTCTCGGCAATCATGATGGTCGGCGCATTGGTGTTGCCGCCGACCAGCGTCGGCATGACCGAGGCGTCGACGATCCGAAGTCCCTGCAGGCCGTGCACGCGCAGCTTCGGGTCCACCACGGCCGTGTCGTCGACACCCATCTTGCAGGTGCCCACAGGGTGATAGATCGTATCGGCCTTGTCGCGGATGTGGTTCATCAGCGCCTCGTCGGAGGTGATCCCAGCGGCGAAGAGATCCTTGTCGCGGTATTTCGCCAATGCCGGCGCCTGCACGATCCGCCGCACGAGCTTGACGCCCTTCAGCATGATCTCGGCGTCGCGCTCGTCGGACAGAAAGCGCGGATCAATGCGCGGCGGCGCCAGGGGATCGCTGCTGGTCAAACCGACCTCGCCGCGCGAATAGGGCCTCAGTTGGCAGACGCGGCACGAGAAGCCATAGCCAAAATGCACCTTGCGCATATGGTCCTCGAGTTTGCCGATGATGAAATGCAACTGAAGATCGGGTCGATCGAGGCCGGGATCCGATTTCAGGAAGGCTCCGCCTTCCGAACCGGGCGACGAGAAAAGGCCGGTTCCGTCCCTGCGCCATTGAAACATGCTGCGAACCAGCTTGATCACGCCGCCCGGGCTGAGACCGAACAGGTCGGTCTCTTTCGATGAATAGCCTGTGATGCAATCGAGATGATCCTGCAGGTTCCTGCCGACCCCCTCGAGTTCGTGCACGACGCTGATTCCGTGCCGCCGGAGTTCATCCGCGGGACCGACACCGGAGAGCAGCAGAAGCTGTGGCGAGCCGAATGTCCCGCCGCAAAGGATCACCTCGCGCGAGGCCTCGGCGGCCTCATCGCACCCGTTGCGGCGGTAGCGCAGGCCGGTCGCGCGCTTGCCGTCGAACACGATCCCGGTTACCTGCGCGTCCGTAATGACCGTGAGATTCGGACGGTTCATCACGGGATGCAGATAGGCGGCTGCCGTCGAGCAGCGTTCGCCGTTCCTGTCGCCGCCCCAGAACTGGGTGACCTGATACAGCCCAGCGCCCTCCTGTTCCGGTCCGTTGAAATCGTTATTGCGACGGATCTGGTTTTCCGCGCAGGCTTCGACAAAAGCTGACGCGATCGGCCGCGGGCTGCGCTGGTTGGCAACGCGCAGTGGGCCGTCACCGCCATGAAAATCATCGGCGCCGCGCTCGTTACCTTCCGCGCGCTTGAAGTAAGGCAGGACCTCCTTCCACGACCAGCCCTCGCATCCAAGCGCTGCCCAGTCGTCATAGTCGGTGTGATGGCCGCGGACATAGATCATGCCGTTGATCGCACTCGATCCGCCCAGCGCCTTGCCGCGCGGCTGATAGCCTCGGCGTCCGTTGAGCCCGGGCTGCGGCACTGTCTCGAAGGCCCAGTTGTTGATTTTCGGCTTGCCCGACAGCATTGCCGCCACGCCTATCGGCGCCCTGACGACAACACCTCTACCCTCGCCGCCGGCCTCGATCAGGCAGACGGTGATCTTGGGATCTTCCGAAAGGCGAGCCGCGAGCGCCGCGCCGGCGGAGCCGCCGCCCGCGAGGACATAATCGTATGCCATGCGAGTCCCTTGAAGCTCCAGGACCTATGAAGCGACGGGAATGTTAGAGTCGCACCAGCAGTAGCCCTCGGGCGGACAGCGCGCAATGTCCGAGTGGGGTCAATCGCGTCGTCTGACCGTGCGCCGATTACTTTCGGTCTACCCCGATAAACAGACATGCTCGGAGTCGGTCGGCATGTCCCAAAGCTGCCAGCCATGCGGCCATTGGCCCTTCCGAACCTGCGGAAGTGATGTAGCCTTGCCCAGAGAACAAGACCCCGGTTGTAGGGGCCAGGGAGGGTGAAATGACCGAGCACGAGGCCCAAGAAGGGATTAACGACGGAATCAACCGTCGTCACCTGTTTCAGACGTTGGCCGCCGGCGCCGCCGTTTCCGGCGTCATCGGCTCCCCGGCGCTGGCGCAGCAATCGCCTGCCGCGGTGCTGACCGTTGCCTCAGCCGCGGATTATGCGCTCAACCCGACCCGCTGGGGCAGCGCCGAGGTCGCCGGCCTGTTTCCCGGATTTCAACATCTCGACATGCGCACCAGCGGGGCCGTGATCCGATTGCGCCATGGCGGCTCCGGCCCGCCGTTGCTGCTGTTGCATGGCAATCCCGAAAATCACGTCGCCTGGCACAAGATCGCGGCGCGTCTTGCAAAAAACTATCACGTCGTGCTGCCGGATCTGCGCGGCTATGGCGACAGCTCGCTTCCCGAGCCGGGCCCCAACCACATCAATTACAGCTTCCGCGCCATGGCGCAGGATATGGTCGAGGTGATGGAGCAGCTTGGTTATCGCCAGTATTTTCTGGCAGGGCACGATCGCGGCGGCCGCACGTCGCACCGGATGTGCCTCGATCACCCGGAGCGAGTGATGAAGGTTTGCCTTATCGACGTGCTGCCCAACTACTTCGTGTGGACGAATACCACCAAGGCCTGGGTGACAGGCACCTGGCATTGGGCCTTCATGGCACAGCCTGAACCGTTTCCCGAACGCCTGATGAGTGCCGTGCCGGCGGAGTTCTTCCTGAAAAATCGAATGATCATCCGCGGTGGAAATGGCCTGGATTTCCTGACGCCTGCGGTGTTCGACGAATATGTCAGGTGCTACACGCCCAAGACCATTACGGGCTCATGCCGCGATTATCGCGCGACGGCAACGTGCGATTTTGAGATGGACACGGCCGACAAGGACAGGCGGATCGAGATGCCGGCGATCGTGCTATGGGGAGCGCGGGGCCAGTCGCCGGCCCGGTCGAAAGAGTTTCTCGATGTCTGGAAGAAATTCGCCGGCAATCTCGAATACGGCGAAGCAATGGACTGCGGTCACTACATGGCCGAGGACATTCCAGACATCATGTACGACAAGTTCACGAAATTCTTCGTCGCGTAGCGTCCGTCGCGGGCGCTGACTTGAAGCCGCTGTTCGCGCAGGCGGATGTCGCGGGGCGCGCCGAGCAGGGCCGGGTCGCCTGCGCGGTGAACAAGACTTACTAAAGTTGATTCCCTGCTACTTCAATCCGACGCCTGAGACGACAAACACAAACGGCCTCCCCGAAGGAAGGCCGCGTGTGTTTCGCAATGATCGATCAATCGCGGTCCGGACGACGGTCGCGATCCCTGTCCCGGTCGCGGTCCTTCCTGATAATGACGGTTTCGTCACGATCCCGGCGGTCCCGATCCCGATAATGCTCACGGTCGCGGTCACGATCGCGATCACCATGAACTTCGCCCACCGTCACGCCATGAGGACCGACACCGATTCCGACTTCTTCCGCGCCAGCAGGAATTGCGCTGCAGACGCCCATCACGGCAGCTACGGCGAGTGCGTACTTGATCATTTGCGTGCTCCTATCAGTGTGAAACTCTGGAGACCCAATCCCTGGCTGCGGCGAATGTTCCGCGAGGGCGGGAAAACAATTAGCCGATATCTTGGGGTCTATAATTGGCTCTTGGGACTGTTCTGCACCGGTTGAGCGATGCCGGGACGATCCCGAGGTGGACGGCTTCAGTGACGATGGAACGTACCGTCCGGCCCAGACGTTCCCTATTCGAGCGCCGCACTTTCAATATTGAAAGCGCGCTTACCTCGATCGGAGTACACAATGAATATTTTTTACATCATCGGCGTAGTGGTAGTTGTCATCTTTGTTGCAGGTTTCTTTGGTCTGCACCTCTGAACATGGAATGCAAGATCAGGTCTGCCGGGGAACGTCCTAACGGAGGAACGGCGGCCATCGCCGCCCTTTCTCGCTTCCAATAACAGCTCCGCCGCGTCTGAATACGGCGCTTTAGCTGCGATATCAGCGGAACTGAAGGCGACGAACGCGCTTGAATTGAAGCCAGCGAGCCCGAAGCAAGCGCGCCGTGTTTTCTGCCAGTTTTCGTGAAGCCTTCCAAACCGCCATCGATTCCACCAAGTCCATCATTTGTCGCCAATATCGATATGCCAAGGCGAAAGCGGGAATCGACAGCAGCTTGTTTCGATTAAGCTGAAACAACTGCTCGACGAACGTCAGCTTCAATACTTCAGCGGTGACGAACGTAATCGCAGCCGCGCCGAAATGACCGGTACCTATCAAATATGCCGCCAGCGGCTTGGCGGGTTCCAGGATGATGACCGGAACCGCTAACAGCGCGAGCGCAGGATATGGTGGCAAGGAAACGATCCAGAGCCGCGCTCGCTCGAGCAGCCTCCTTTTGGCGATCCATATCGTCATCGGGCGCGTCACGTAGGACAACACTCCGTCCACCACGAAATAAGCTGTGGCAACGATGAAAACGGCTGTCTTCCAAATGTGGGCCATGGTTGCTCCCGCTAGAGCATGATCCGGAAAAGTGGATGCCGGTTCAAAAGCCTGGAGCGCGATGGTGATTCAACCCAATCCGTCGCGCTCTGGGTCAAAGCGGGGAACGTCGAAATGTTCCAAGAATGAGATGTCTGGGCTGGAAGTGCCGAGGATAAGCAGGCGCTGCCGCGAGAGCCGCGGCGAGATCGCCGGCTCTGATATCCCAGCGCCTTCTGATCGGGCTATTCCACCCTGTGAGCCCGCTTCGCGGCTCGATTTTCGCCAGCCTTCGGCCGGCGCTCTGGCTCGGGTTGCGTGTTGCGGACGGCTTCGGTGAGCATGTTGCGCAGCTCCGCCTTTGTCTTCGGCGGCTCGCGCGTGGAGGGTTTTTGCCATTGGGTCATGGCCAGTATGTGGGGATGCGGGAGGAGAAAGTAAACCCCGGCGCCCCAAACGGTGGCTACGCGCCCCGCGGGCGGTCGATCTAGAGGGCCTGCTCGCGCAACGTCTCGTAGCATTCGCAGGACATGGCCTTGAGGGCATCGAGATCGACGATCTTGATGATGCCCCGCGAATAGCTGATGGCACCCTTCGCCTGTATCTTGCTGGCTACCTCGGTGATCGACGTGCGCCGAACCCCGAGCATCTCGGAGAGAAATTCCTGCGTCAGCGTGATGGTGTCGCTCTCGGCGCGGTCGCGCGTTTGCAGCAGCCACCGGCAGAACCGTGCCTCGACATGATGCAGCGCGTTGCAGGCAGCGGTGACCCGCGCTTGCGCCAGAAGAACCTCGTTGTAGCGGATGCAGAGGATGCCGATGTCCTTGCTTGAGGATACGGCCTTTCTAAATTGCGCCGAGGCGATCCGCGCCGCAAACATCGGAAGTTGCGCGATGGCTCGCACTTGCGAGATATACAGGCCCAGCCCCGACATCGCGCCGACGACACCCTCGCGCCCGACGGTCGCGGTCTCGATGGCCTTGCCGTCCCGCATCACGATCACGAGCGAGATCATGCCCGACAGCGAGAAGTAGACGTGATCGAATTCGGCGCCCGCCTCGCAAAGCACCGTGGCCTGTTCGAACCGCAGCGTCGCCAGGTGAGGGAGCAAAAGCTCAAAATCCTTGCGAGGCAGTGCCGCCAGCAACTTGTTGCTGAGCAGTCCCGGTTCGACTTGATGCACGGCCCAGTCCCGCCCGGTCGGTCTGGGCCTGTGCCTGCGGGGATTGACGTGGCGTCCGAGAACCGCCGCCGCAGTGTCTGTCATATACACATATGCTTCAGGCGGCTGTCGGTCCGGAACCGATCATAGCAGCCTGGTTTTCGGCCCGCTGAGAACCTCCGTGCGGGCTTTCGGCAATTCTTCGGCTGGGCCGTGAGCGAGCCCGTTCGCGTCCCGCTTACGATCCTTGGCGATTTCCTCGGTAAGCAGTGTCAGCAGCATTTTGTGCCGATCCTCGTCGCGCTTTGGATCACGCTCGCTCTCGGCGATCAGCCGCCGATAGAGTTCGATGTTTGCGTTGTGGACGAAACGCGCCATTGTGACCTCCGAGGCGGGGGCAACGGGCTGTTCTCCACAGTATGTCCGGTCCCGAACTCAACGCAAGGGCTTGTTACACGGGGCGGCGGGGAAAATCCGGAACAGCGTCGCTGTCTGCGACATGTTCGAAAGGCGTCAACAGATTCGAACGCTTCGCTCAATGAAGGAAGCTGCCAACCGGGGCGGCCTAATGCTTCATGCCTTTCGGCAAAACCGCAGCAAACGGAACGATTTCAAGCTCATGACCTTCGCTGTCGGCGATGACGAAATCATCCGGGGCATATTCGTTACCGGACCTTATGGCGTCTGCCAGAATATGGCGCGCCGCTGCCAGCGCTTCCTGCCGAGCCGCACCAGCGTCTGGAAAATCCGCCCCCTCCTGATCGACGATGACCTGTCCACCGGAACGAATGTGAAAGTAGAACCGGCTCATCCCAGCCCTCCCAGTTACTCTCCAAAAGCCCAACTGATTGCACACAGTCCGTCGGTGCGGCGCCGAACAAATGCGCGATAGCGGTCATACAATCTGCAGCTGAAGCTGCATTGAGATAATCACAGCTCTGCACCGCACTCAAGTTAAAGGCGTCGGCGACTTTCGTATGGTGCGTGCGACCGAAGGGACCTACCACCGGTTGAGGCATCTATCGCAATCCGATCCTCGTTCGGCGAACCGATTTCGGGCTGCGTTATCCGTCCCCATCTTCGCAGTGTTGAGCTTCGGCAAACCGGATTCGATGATCTGCCGCAAGCTGTTGCGGCATTGTCAAAGCCGGACCGGCGCTTGCGCACCAGGCATCGGATATGGTCCCTGGCTAGCCGCCCTTGACCGCGCCGGCCGTCAATCCCGCCACGATCTGGCGCTGTGCGAACACCGTCAGCAGCAGCACCGGCAGGGTGACGATCAGCGCGGCAGCCGCGAGCGGGCCCCAACTCAACTGGTCGAACGAGATCATGTTGTAGACGGCGACCGGCAGCGTGCGGGTCTCGCGCCCGGCCAGCACGATGCCGAACACGAAATTGTTCCAGGAGAAGATCACCGCCAGGATGAAGGCGACCGCGATGCCCGGCCGCGCGATCGGAAGTGCGACGTAGCGAAACACCTGCCAGCGGGTGGCGCCGTCGATCAGCGCCGACTCTTCGAGCTCCATCGGCGTGGTCTCGAAATAGCCGATCATGATCCAGATAACGATCGGCACGGTGACCACCAGGTGAATGATGATCTGCGGCCACAGCGTGCCGAGCAGGCCCAGCCACTGGAACAACAGAAACAGCGGAATGAGATAGGACAGGCCCGGCGTGATGCGCGCGATCAGGATCACCACCGCCGCCTTGTGCGCGCGCATGCGGGCAAGCCCATAGCCCGCGGGCACGCCGACCAGGAGCGCGAACGCGGTCGCAGCCCCCGTGACGATCAGGCTGTTCATGAAATAGGTCGAGAACCGGTTGGAGGCGAAGACGGCGGAATAATTGCCCCAATTGAAATGCTCGGGGATGAAAACCGGCGGATACGACGCGTTGTCGACCTCGAATTTCACCGACAGCGACAGCATCCAGAGGAAGAACAGCACCGCCGGCGACACGATCAGAAAGAGCGCGAAGCCAAGGCCAATCCGGCCGAGCAGGCGGCGCAGCGGGCTCATGCGATGCCCCCGGAGTCGTTCCAGTGCGTGGTTTGGCGTAAGCGCAGCAGCGCGCCGGCGAGCGCCACGATCAGCGCGAAGAATACGACCACGATCGCGGAGGCATAGCCGACGTCGTAATAGACGAAGGCGACGCTGTAGAGATAGAGGTTGATCGTTTCGGAAGCCGTGCCGGGGCCGCCCTGGGTGATGGCGAAGATGATGTCAAAACTTTTCACCGCGTCGATCATGCGGATCATCGATGCGATGAACAAGAACGGCATGATCAGCGGCAGCGAGATGTAGCGGAATATCTGCCAGCGGGTGGCGCCATCGATCAGCGCGCTCTCGTAGGGCTCGGAGGGGATCGCGGCCAATCCGCCGAGCACGATCAGCATCACCAGCGGGGTCCATTGCCAGGTCTCGACCAGAACCAGCGAGGGAATGACGGTCGCGGGGTGAAACACCCAGAGCTGCGGCGGTATCCCGACCAGCGACAAGAGGTAATTGAGAATACCGAGTTGCGGGTGGAACATCATGGTCCACACCAGCGCGATCGCGACCGGGGTCGCCATCAT
>Ga0307479_10000380_pt1 | contig 39846 bp, 42 predicted proteins | sample atmos_gasesECM4C_FD_203743 | JGI IMG/M metagenome (GOLD analysis project Ga0307479, IMG submission 203743) | Hardwood forest soil microbial communities from Morgan-Monroe State Forest, Indiana, United States - atmos_gasesECM4C_515 | ecosystem: Environmental > Terrestrial > Soil > Temperate...
CGCGGTAGCGGGCGTTGGGGTTGTGCAGCCCGTTGCGGGCGTTCTTCACCTTGACCGCCGCGAAGTCGTCCTCAGTGGCGCCGAACAGCTCCATGCGCCGGCGGGCGTACAGGGCGAAGTAGGTCGGGTTGGTGGCGCCGAGAAGGCGGAAGCGCAACCAGTCCGGGTCGTCGCGGCGTTCGCCGCCCACCGGGGCGAAGAAGCCCTTGGGGGTGGTGTCAGCGCCCACGACGAGCGCCACGTCGCACAATCCGGCCAGGATCTGCGCCCGCGCCGCGGCGATCGCCGTGGCCCCCGAGGCGCACGCCGCGTAGCTGCTCGCCACCCGGGCGCCCGTCCAGCCGAGGGCCTGGGCGAAGGTGGCACCAGCCACGAAGCCGGGATAGCCGTTTCTGATGGTGTCGGCGCCCGACACGAACTGAATGTCGCGCCAGGAGAGCCCGGCGTCGTCGAGGGCGGCGCGCGCCGCGGCGAGGCCGTACTCGACGAAGTTCCGGCCCCACTTGCCCCACGGGTGCATGCCCACCCCGAGCACGGCGACGCCCTCAGGCACGGGTCTCCTCCACGGTTTGCTTCACCGGCTTCCACTTCCACACGACGTAGTCGTGGTCGTCGTCCTCGTACAGCGTGTCGACCACGAGCTCCACTTGATCGCCGATGGCCAGATCCTCGGCGGTGACGCCCGGAACCACCTGGCCGAGCACCACCATCTTCTCCTTCGCCAGTTCGACGGCGGCGATGCAGAAGGGTTCGTAGGGCTGGTCGGCCACGTAGGGCTCGGGTGGCTGATAGCGGGCGTCGGTGTAGGACCAGATCCGTCCCGTCCGGCTGAGGGGCACCTCGTCGAACTCGGTGCCGGCGCAGTCGGGGTTCCGGCAAAAGGCTGCTTCTTTCGGGAAGGCGACCGTCCCGCACACCCGGCAGCGGCTCCCGAGCAGGGCCGGAGCTTCGGCGTCGAGAGCCAACCATCCCTCTCGAGCGGCGGTGCGCGTCTTGGCCGAGGCCATCGGGCGAGTCTAACGCCCCGTCAGATTTGTCAGATTTTGAAGATGACCACGTACGTCGAGGGAGTGAGCGCCTCGAAATCGGAATGGACTGACCCGGCCGCCGCCGCGTAGCCGTCGCCGCCGCGCATTTTCTGTCCTTGGTTCCGGATCTTTCCTTCGACGAGAAAGAAGAACTCGGCGTTGGTGTGCTCGTGCGCCGTTCCGGTGTAGCCGGCTTGGGCTTCGATCAGCGTCACCGTGTAACCGTCGGCCTCGCCGAGGATCTTGGCTCTCGCCGTGCTGCCCTCGCCCCACGGCAACCACTCGGCGTCGGCTGCGTGGCGGATGTCCCAGCGATCGAGCAGTTGGTCTGTCTGCATTTGCGGGTGCACCTCTCTTCCTGGTGATGGGAACGGTATGTGGATCAGGCGACTTCGGCTGCCACCCAGGCATCGAGCTCAGCCACTGGCTCGGGAGCGCTAGCGGGAACTTCCTGCGCCGAGCGAGCCGGGAGGAAGCGGGCGGCGACGAACGAACCGAGCAGGGCGGCGGCCGTCGCCACGATCATCGCCTGGTCGGCGCCGGTGATGAAGGCGTGCCGTGCCGCCTCGACCAGCGCCGTGCCCACCGAGGCGGGGGCGTGATGACCGATGGTGACCGCCGCACCCACCGAGCTCCTGGCCTGGGCGGCGAAGACGGCGGGCACGTGCACCAAGGCGGGGCGGATGTGGCTCGAGAAGATCGACGAGGCGACCGACCCCATGACGGCCACGCCGAGGGCACCGCCAAGGGAGCGGGTGGTGTCGTTCACAGCCGAACCCACGCCGGCCTGGGCCGGAGGAAGGGCGCCCATGATCGACTCGGTGGCCGGCGCCATGGCCAGTCCCATGCCGGCAGCGATCACGATGCTGGCGACGAGCAGGAACGAGTAACCCGTGTGAGCCGTGGACGTCGCCATGAGGGCGAACCCGACGGCCATGAGGGCGAGGCCCGTGCTCACCACGGCCTTGGTGCCGACACGGGCGGCGAGCTTGGCGGCGGGCTGCGAGACGGCGCCGATGGTGACGGCGAACGGAAGGGCGCGCACCCCGGCCTGGAGCGTGTTGTAGCCGAGCACGAACTGCATCTGCTGGGTGAAGAGGAACAGCCAACCGAACAGGGCCAGGAAGATCATCGTGACCGAGAAGCTCGCCGCCGAGAACCGAGCGTTCCGGAATACCCGAAGGTCCACCATGGGGTGCGAGCTGCGCAGCTCGTAGAGCACCCAACCAGCCAGGACGACGATGCCGGCGGTGACCACGCCGACGGTCCGGGCGGTCAACCAGCCGTAGGTAGGGGCCTCGATGATGGCGTAGACGACGGCGACCACCCCGGCGACCGAGGTGACGAGCCCGACTGGGTCGAGGGCCTTGGGGTGGGTGTCGCGGGTCGGGGGGACCACCCACCGGCCGGCGACCAGGGCGACCGCCACGATCGGCACGTTCACGATGAAGATCGATCCCCAGGAGTAGTGCTCGAGCAGCCAACCGCCGAGCGTCGGGCCGATGGCGACGCCGAGGCCTGACACCGCCGACCACATGGCGATGGCCTTGGCCCGCTCGCCGGGCATGGTGAACACGTTGGTCAGGATCGACAGGGTGGCGGGCATGATCGCCGCCGCCCCTGCCCCCATCACCACTCGGGAGGCGATGAGCTCGCCGGCCGACCCCGACAACGCGGCCAGTACCGAGCCCACCCCGAAGACGATCAGGCCGCCGGCCAGGGTGCGCTGCCGGCCGATGCGGTCACCGAGGCTGCCCAGGCTGAGCAGCAGTCCCGCCATGGCCAGGGTGTAGGCGTCCGCCACCCACTGGAGCGAGGCCGTGGAGGCGTGCAGCTGGCGCACCATGGTGGGCAGGGCCACGTTCACGATCGTGCTGTCGACCACGATGACGAGCAGCGACAGGCACAGCACGCCGAGGGTCGCCCACCGCCGGGAGTGGATCTCTTCGGGGGTCCAGGCTCGCATCGGTCCTCCTTGACATGTCGATCCTGACATGACGTATCCAACACCCTAATCCTCGACATGTCAAGCTTGACCTGTTAGAATCTCCCTATGTCATTGCGCCACGGTCTCCTTGATCTGCTGGCCGGCGAGCCCCGGAGCGGCTACGACCTGGCGCAGTTCTTCGCCGGCTCGATGGGCCACGTGTGGCCAGCGCAACACAGCCAGATCTACCCGGAGCTGGGAAAACTGGCCGCCGAAGGGCTCATCACCCAGACCAGCGAAGGGCCGAGGGGCCGCAAGCTGTACCAGACCACCCCCGAGGGCATCGAGGCCCTGCGGGCTTGGATGCGGGACACCGAGCCCGACCATTCGGTGCGCTTCGAGGCCCTCATGCGCATTTTCTGCCTGTGGGTGCTGCCCACCGAGGAGGCACTGGCCCACCTGGAGCGGGACCGGGCCGAGTACGTCAGGCACCTCGAGCAGATGGAGACGGCCATCGCCCAGGTCGACTGGGGTGCCCACGAGACGGCCCGGGGTGGTCGCCTCACCATCGAGTTCGGCCGGCGCTTCTACCGGACGCTCATCGACTGGGTGGACTGGGCCGCCGAGCAGGTCCGGGCTGGGACACTGGAGCCCGGCGGTCCCATCCCTGCGAGCGACGTCGGGTTCGGAGCTGCCCCGCCCCCCACCTCTCTGTCGTCGGTACCGGACGGCCGGTAGAGCGCGCGTCTACAGGCTGGTGGCGAGGAGGGCGGCCAGGACCAGCACCACCACGACGATGGCCACGAGACGGAGACGCCGGCGCCGTCTGTCGAGCGCGGCCAGTATGGCGTCGTCGTTGTGGCCGCCGTTGCTCCGGTAGCGCCGAGCACTGCCGACGTCGTCACCCCAGTCCCAAAAGTCGGGATCGTTGGGGTCGCGAGGCGCCGGTCCGACCGGTGTCGGCACGGTTCGAGCCTATGGGCTCGCCGGCTGGCGCGGCGAGAACCTGACCCTCGCTTCGTGTTGTCGTGGACATGCTTCGTCCCGTCGTTCACATGCGGCGCGGTCTTCGAGATTCGGGACTTTCGGCCCTAAGGCGTCGTCCACCGTCGTCCGACACCCAGACCTGGGCGACTCCAGTCTTTATCGAGAGTGGCCCAGGTCGTTCGGCGTGTGGTGGCCAGTCGGCCGTGCGAGGGCGAAGTGGAACCTTTGCTTCGGCCAACCAACAACGCTGCGAAAAAGAACCTGGTCGAGACGGTGAGGCTTTGTAAAGGAGTGGGCCGAGCCCACCGATGTGAAATCGGCGGGGGGCGCTCGACGAGATCGAGGGTGGCCGTGACAGCTGGCATCGAAGGCGGACCGGGTTCGGTGGTGGCGCGCGCCATCGCCCAGGTGGACCCACGCATCCCGTACCAGCCCTGGACGGACGAGTCGGACATGCCGGAGCGGACGCGGTCCTGGTGGGCAACCCACCGACCGGCGTTCCTCCCCGAAGGAAGAGGCCTCTCCGACGAGATGTGGGAGAAGAGGCACCGCGGCCTCACCCTCTTCCTCTGGCTCCAGCTTCCCGCCTTGCTGATCTATGGCCTGGTGCGAGGCTTCGGCGCCAACTCCTTCTTCGAGTGCTCGGTGCTGGTGGTGCCCGGCGCCGTGTCGCTCTTCCCCACCCTCAGCCGAAACGTCCGCTCGGCCAGCACAGCTTTGGGGCTCGTCATCGGCGCCTCGATATTCGTCGACTTCTCGGGCGGCCTGATCGAAGCGCACTTCCAGTTCTTCGTGGTCCTGGCCTTCCTGACCCTGTACCAGCGTTGGCAGCCGTTCCTGTTGGCGCTGATATTCGTGGTCCTCGAACACGGCATCGTGGGCGCCCTCGACCCCACGGCGGTGTACGACGAGAAAGCGGCCATTCACGATCCTTGGACTTTCGCTGCCATCCACGGTGCCTTCGTCCTCCTCGCCAGCTTCGGCAATATCCTGACGTGGCGTCTCAGCGAGCAACAGGCCCTCGAGGACCGCCTCACGGCCCTCGCCAATCGGACCTATCTCCTCGACTGGCTCCGCGACGAGCTGCGGGGCAGCGGGCGGATGTCGACGGCCGTCGTCTTCATCGACCTCGACGACTTCAAGGACACCAACGACGGCTTCGGCCACGAGACGGGCGACCTGCTGCTCCAGGCCATATGCCGGAGGCTGCGTGGAGCGGTGCGAGAAGGCGATGTGCTGGCTCGCATCGGCGGAGACGAGTTCGCCGTTGCCCTGTCGGACCTGAGCTGCCGGCAGGACGGCATCACTGCCGCCAACCGCCTCTTGGACGTGTTCCGGCACCCATTCCGCGTGCTCGACATGAACATCTCGGTGTCGGCCAGCATCGGCGTCGCCTTCGGTGCCGACCAGGAGTGCTCAGCCGCTGAGCTGGTCCGAGATGCCGACCTGGCCATGTACGAGGCCAAGCGAGCGGGCGGTGAACGGGTCCGGGAGTACGAGCCGGTATTCCACGCCATCGCCTTGCACCGCACCGAGCTCGCCTCCGAGCTGCGTGCCGCCATCACCGAGGGCCAGTTCGCTCTCCACTACCAGCCCATCTACGACATCGACACTCGCCGTCTCATCGGCACCGAGGCTCTCTTGCGCTGGAACCACCCCACCCGTGGCACGGTTCCTCCGGTCGAGTTCATTCCTGCCGCCGAGCAGTCGGGGCTCATCGTTCCCCTCGGTGCCTGGGTGCTGCGATCCGCCTGTGTCCAGACTGCGCAGTGGCGGGCCATGTACAACGGCGACCCGCCCCTCAAGGTGTCCGTCAACCTGTCGCCGAGGCAGCTGGCCGAGACGTCGATCGTCGCTACGGTCGTGAACGCCTTGTCCGAATCCGGGCTCGAACCGGCGGCGCTCTGTCTCGAGATCACCGAGAGCGCCTTCATACGTGACTTCGACACGACACTGTCCACGCTGAACGCCCTCAAGACCATCGGCGTCGGCTTGGCGCTGGACGACTTCGGAACGGGGTACTCGTCTTTGAGCTACCTCCAGCGCCTGCCGGTCGACAACGTGAAGATCGACCGCAGTTTCGTCCTCGGCCTCGACACCGACGGCCCGGACACCCGCATCGTCCGGGCCATCATCGAAATGGCGAAGGCCCTCGGAATCGTAGTGACGGCGGAGGGCGTGGAGACCGAGGAGCAGCTCGAGCGCCTCATCACGCTGCACAGCGATCTCGGTCAGGGCTATCTCCTTGGGCGTCCCCAGCCCCCCGACGAGCTGACGCCGCTCGTCACCGGAGCTCGTGATGCAACATCTGACTTCGGACGGTCCCCGTCGACGACCGTTGGCGGTGCCGGCTCGCCTGTTGTCGGCACCGGGGGAGAGGCGTCGACGTGACGACCTACGCCGCCGCCGCCGGCAGGGTCAAGTCATCGATCCCGCTGGGCGGCCATCTGTGGCACGTGATCGGCGCCGTTGGCTTCGTCGCGATCAGTCTCGGCGGCATCTGGCTGTCCGAGGTGTGGCAGCGGCGCCGCAAGGTCGCCGGGCTCGACGGGTCCGCGCCGAACCAGTGGCTCGCCGGGCCCGTCGGCGGAAGCGCTTTGGGCACGGCGGGCCTCGTCACCACGGCTCGACCCGGTGCAAGGGGGCAGGTCCCCCGACGCCTGATCTTGCTGCCGCTGGTCGGCTTGGGATCGGTGGCTGCCGCATCGGTGCATTTCGTCGTCATGCCCGAGCACTTCCGGGAAGCGACGATCTACGGCTCGTTCTTCGCCATCGCCGCCACGCTTCAGGTGGCCTTCGCCGTGTTGGTGCTGGCTCGTCCGTCCCGCCCGCTCATCGCCGTCGGGCTCGTCGGCAACCTGTCTGTCATCGTCCTGTGGCTGGTCACCAGGACGGTGGCCATCCCCTTGGGCCCGGCAGCGGGCACCACCGAAGCGATCGGCGGCCTCGACATCCTGGCCACGGTCTTCGAGAGCGTCATCGTGGTGAGCTCGGCCCTGCTGCTCTGGCGTCGGCGGGTGTCCATTCCCCCCGCGCTGCGGCCCAGCTCGTGGGCCCAGCCGTTGTGGGTGCTGCCGGTGCTCGTCGGCATGGCCGTTGCGGTGACGACGGTGGTGGCGCCTCCCAGCTGATCGACGAACCGGCGTCGTGCCATGATGACGCCGGAGGGGACATGACCACGGTCGCGGCGCCCGACATCGACCTAATGTCGGGCTCTTTTTATGCAGCGGGTCCCTATGCGGCTTTCGCCTGGATGCGGCGCCACGCCCCCGCCTACTACGACGAAGCCAACGCCATCTGGGGTGTGAGCCGTTACGACGACGTGAAGGCCATCGGCCAGGACCCCACCAGCTTCTCGAGCGCCCAGGGATCGCGGCCCGGCCTGGCGCTCCCCTTCATGATCGATATGGACGCCCCCGAGCACCGACGGCGCCAGCGCCTGGTCAGCCATGGGTTCACTCCCCAGGCCGTGCAGGAGCGCCGGCCGCGCATCGCCGAGGTGTGCGACTCGATCATCGACAAGGTGTGCGAGCGAGGCAGCTGCGACCTGGTGACCGAGGTGGCCGCACCGATGCCACTCATCATGATCGCCGACATGCTGGGCTTTCCCGAGGACTCGGTCGGCGCCTAAGCGGGGGAGGCCCCCCTGTCATCCCCTGCGAGCCGGCCGAGGCGGCAACGGCGACGGCCAGTCTTCGCCCCGCAGCACCGCCTCGCTGCCGCCGTCCATGGTGATGAGCGACCCCACGAAGAACCCGGCCTCGGGCGACAGCAGGTAGGCGATGAGACCGGCGATCTCCTCGGCCGTGCCGGGTCGGCCGGCAGGGATGGGGAACAGCTCGCCCAGGGACTCCACGAACGACCACATGCCGTCGGTCATCGGGGTGTCGATGAACCCGGGGACGATGGCGTTCAAGCGGATGCCGGCCCCGATCCACTCGGGCGTTGGCGCCTGGGCCCGCACCCAGCGGGCCAGGGCCAGCTTCGACGCCGGGTAGGCCGAGAGGGCGTCGTCACCGGCGGCCCGCCGGGCGGCCTCCTCATCGCCTTCCGAGCAGCGCTCGGCGATGTCCAGCCGCAGGCCCGGCTGCGTGGTCATGGAGTTGGAGCACACCGCCACCGCGCTCGCCTGGTGGGCGGTCGCCAGCAAGGGGCGGAGCCCATTCAGCGCGGCGACAGCGCCGAAGTAGTTCACCGACACGATGTCGGAGGCCGGGCCCTTGTAGATGCCGGCCGCCGCCACCACGCCGTCGAGGCCTCCGCCGCACCGGGCCGTCACCTCGGCGATCATGGCGGCCCGCCCCTCCTCGCTCCCCAGGTCGGCCTCGACCTCTGCGTCGCGCTGGTCGACGCCGATGACCTCGTTTCCCTGCGCCTCGAGGCGCTGTCGCATTGCCTTTCCCATGCCACCGGCCGAGCCGGTCACGGCGATGACGGCCATGGGGCTCCCTTCGTCTCAGGTGGCGTGATCATTGCATCCGACCTGGTGAAGGCCCTGCGGAGCCGATGAGGCGGGCCGATAGGATGACCCGTCGGCCCACCACCCGGTGGGCCCCCGGCGCTCGTAGCTCAATTGGACAGAGCATCTGACTACGGATCAGAAGGTTGGGGGTTCGAGTCCCTCCGAGCGCGCTGAGAGGTCGGTACGGCACTGGCAGTGGTCACTCCTGGCATGGAGTTCGTTTTGGAGTTTTGTCTGTTGGGCGAAGAGGGCTGGACCTTCAGTCCGCCCTCTCATCTTCAGAATCAGAAGTGAGCTGAATCCGCAGGCGGGGTTCGAGTTCGCCGGCAGCAGCTCGCTTGGCTGTTTCGAGCATGTCCATGTACTGCTTCAGTGATCGCTCGGCCGACCTCTTGTACTTGACCAGTCGGTCATATTCGTCCAGATCGGGAAGATGCGCCCGCGCGGCGCGATCAGCACGCTGCTCGCGCTGGCGGAACGGCCCCTTCACTTTTTCGTCGGCGCCCCACGCGTATTGGAAGGCCCATTCCAAGATCGCGGCCGTCTCGATAACAAGGCTCTCGGGGGAATCATCGTTGGCGGTCGCTGTGTCGGAAATCAGTCGCTTGAGAAACTCCGCCTGGTTCTCTTGGTTGACGTTAGCTTCTGGCACCACGACCTCGACCCCCAACTCCTTAAGAGCGAGGACCACATCGTGAACGACGGCCTCGTCAAGATCGCGTGGGTCCGCACCGTCCAGATGTTCAAGGACGATCTGAGTGTGAAGGGGTCGCTTAAACTCCCACCACTTGAGCCTAGGCCCAAGGTCTTCAATGTACCTAGGTGGCTCAGGTGGTTTGACCTTCGCCCAGGCGCGGTCGATGGCTCCCTGAGTGGCTCGGGTTATTCTGTCGAGCGTCAGGAACTCACGCGCAATGGCGGTGACGAGCTGCTCTTGATACTCGCCTATCGGGTCGAAGTACTCGCGAAGCCGCACTAGAGAGGTTTGGTACTCATCGGCGGACTCACCTCCGGCGGTTGGGTCGCGTGCGAAGATCGCCGATTTGACTGCGTTTGCGGAGGAAATGCGTTTCCCCGCCTCCGTGTTCGGACCCCCGTTACGCTTGACTCGCCTGATGGGCGTGTTGGATGCGGCCAGAACATCCGCCATGGACGCGCTTGGTGCAGAGCCACTCCGAGATCCTGGGTCGCTCTGGGGATGAGATGGGTATTCGGGCATCGTGACCTCCGATCGCTCTTGTGCGATCCTTCGGCCACGGAGAGCCACGGCGCGCTCGGGGCACTACCAGATCGAAACCTTTGCCGTGAGTCTCAGTCTACAAGCTGTCATGCGAGAAGACCCGGAATGCCTCCACGCCGGGGCGATCCGTTGAATCCCCAGAGTCGCCCGATCTCTTGCACGGTCCGCAGGGCGAGCCTCAAGAGCTCAAGATTCGCCGGAACGTCATCTTCGGTGGTGCAAACAAGCGACTCCTTCAAGATTTCAAGGTCGGCCAGCTGTTGCCGGAACTGCTCGTCAGGTGTCCGCCGCCCTACTTCGTTTTCCATCCGACGGATGACGATGTCCTCGATATGCTTCATGCCGAGAGCTGTCGCCTCCGCGATGGCGTTCGGGGAGAAGCCCCTTGACGCCAACAGCTCGATTCGTCGCAGTTGGACCGCGCATCCAGCGGGACTCGCCGAGCCTCCGTTCTTCGCCGCTTTAACGGTCATCCTTCTCATCCTGGGGGTGAAGTTTGGGCCCACCCATCCTGGACCGAGTTCTGCGCGCTCTGGGGGAATGGGTACGCGGGATCGGCCGGCGCTGGGTTCGATGTTGCTGAGAACCGATGGCCCGGTGGTCAGGACCGAGGCCGTTTGGTCAGGCCTGAGCCTGCCGCCCTGGCCCGAATAGGACCAGATCCGGCTACAATTGGACCAGTGATAACAGTCGAGTTCGAGCGGATCGAAGCTCTGGAGCTACTCGGGATGACGTTGGCGTACCTCAATGTCGCCGAGGCTGGGGCTGAGGTGTCCCCTCGAGTCCCTCTCCTCATGGCAGTTCGGGACAAACTCGCTCTCGCACTTTCGGAGGGGTCATGAGTTATAGCGACGCCCAGGTGGCGGCGGCCAGTGCGGCGATGGACAAGTACCGAGGCGGTGTGGAAGGCGAAGTTGGAGCTGCACTTGTCGTGGTCGGCTTGAGTGCGGAGAGAGCTGCTAAAGAATCACGAATCCGCGATGACATGATTCGCGTTGCGCATCGAGCCGGCGCATCGATCCGAGAAATCGCTGAGGTATCCGGTCTGGGTCGCAAGACAGTTACGGCGATTGTGACTAGCCAGGCAGAGTCCCGAAACACCACCTGATTAGTGATCAGCCGCTCTATGGAGTAGAGATTGGTCCGCTCGGTATTTGCAGCGGCGATCGTTTGCGATCGGTCTCCACCGTCCGAACCGGTGCCCGGCATCGGCACTTCCCGCCGGTCAACTTCGCTATACGGGGCGCGAATGTCGGACGGGCCTAGATGAGACCACCTGGCCGTTTTGCAGCCGGACCGGCCGTTCTGGGCGCCGCGTAGGAGCTAGGACGAGGTCAAGGTATGCAGTATGCCGACGGCGAATTGGAGTCAGATGGTAGAGGCGGAGCGGAAGCCGCTGCTGGACCAAGAGATTTGGCTCCGTCGAGTAGTCCGATGAAACGATCAGGGCGAACGGCGACGTAGTTGGGCCCCAGCTGGCTCATCACCTTCTGTGCTGCCGAGAACCCCATGGACCACGTGTTGAGAGCGACGAACACAAAGCTGGGACGCCCGGGATAGGCGGCCGCACCAAGCTCTATACGCCCGACCGTATCGGCCACGCAGCTTCCCCACACGGCGTGGACTACAGGCACGCCCTGGTCGAACGCGACGGCCGGCGGATTCGGCACGATCCAACCGAAGTAGTCAGCGAAGATTCCCGACGGATGGAGAGTTTTGACGTACTGGTCGACGACGAGAGGTGAGGGGGAATAGAGATACCCGTTGTCGAGGATCCATATGGCCCTGAGACCGTCGAGGTCGAGCAGTCGCTTCGTTTGGGCCAGGTAGCCGCCCAGGTCCGAATCTTCACCGGGATAGACGTATCCACCGCCGCTCGGCCCAGAGATCAGGGCATCATTGGCGGTCATGGTTTGGACGTAGTAGGCGTAGATTCGCGGTGCATAGACACCGAGCCACGGAGAGACCGAGATGCCCATCGGGATCGACCCATGGGCAGGGTCACTCCATTGGGGACTTCGCAGGTACTCCTCGTTGTAGCCGACGTTGTCCCCGTCGGAGATCACGAAGGTCACGTACGTCTTCGTAGGATCGGGGACCTGGAGATGGTCGTCCCAAGCAGGACTCTCTGGGGCTGCCGGGAACGCGGCGTGCACCGTGAGGTTCACAGCCAGGTCGGTCGGGATCAGGTACTTGCCAGATCGGGAGATCTCGCCCACTCCCACGGGCTCGCAGACAGGGACACCGGTGTCCTTGGAAATCGGGTCGGCTAAACAGGGATAGCCGAAGACGGCCGTCCCCTGCGGATAGGCATTGAGGATCTCTTCGACGAGGATGGCGTCGGCCTCAGGGTTGGCTTGGAATACGAAACCGCGGCACGCGACGAGGAGGTCCCGCAGACCGTTCGATTCGCCACCCAGCCACGCGAGCACGTGGGTCCGGGGCCACCCGAATCGGGCCAGGGCCCACCCGTAGGCTTGGGCAGCGGTGGTGAAGTGATCGCCACGCAGATCCACCTTGACGCTCAAGTTGTAGGGCGCTGCTTCGAGCTTGGTGGCCAACGCCGGGCTCACTGGTAGGAGGTCTTCCTGCCCGGCGATGGTGGTCGCCACGTTTTTCGTGTCGGTGGAGAGACTCGGGTCCCACACCACAAGTCCCTTCACCGACGACTTGAACCGCGTCAGCAAGTCGTATGGTCCGACCAATTCCCTCTGCATCGGAACCACGCCGTCTTCGAGCCAATGCGCGCTCGTGGTGTCGGTGACCTCGCCTTCGAGATAGATCTGGGGTCCTGTTCGGTTGATGATGCCCTGCAAAGCGGAGAACATCAGCTGTTCGTCGGTGGTGAGCCCCGATGACCCGCTCACGTCGGCCACGTACAAGGTGGGGGGCAGCGTTGCTGGTGGACCGATACACCCAGTGGGTGACTTCGAGGTCGAGTGTGCGGGAGACTTCGTCGGCGGGGAAGGCAAAGAATCTGCGGCGGCTACCTCGGTGGGCGGCGGACCATTGGGGGGAGCCACCGAACGGGCCAGGCCTCTCGTTCGTTCGGCGGAAGCGCCTTTGGGATCTTTTCGCAGCACCCCACCGCTTGAGGCGACGTGGCTCATAGTCGGTTTGGTGCCCAGGAGGACTACTACGGAAAGCATGGCAGCAACGATGGCGAGAAATCGCGCTCGACTGATCAACCGACGACGCATCACCAACTCGCCATTTCGCAGACCCTCCGCCTCAGGTCTCAGCGTCTACAACACGGTACTTGGTGTATACGAATGCCTCAAGGCGCGCCTGATGCCGCGTTCGAGGCAAACCACAGGCCCGAACCCGCTCATATCGAGGCGCTGAGCAGCTGTGCGAGCGTGTCATCCGTCATTGATACCGGTAGGACGTTCCCGGATGCTCACGGTCATTCCCCCCATGGCGAGCGGGTGGGCCAGGGGCTGGACGGGCAGGATCCCGCCGGGCACGCGGGTCATATCAAACCCAAGCGGCCCGCGAGAACTGCTGACCCACGATCAGATGTTCCAGCCATGTCCTTCTGACGTGGCGGCGATTGACCGTAGTGTGGCCTTGACCCATCAAGAGCGGACGAGGGACGTTCACCGTTGACTCCGCCGCAGCCGGCCTCGGCACGGTGCGACCGCCACGTTCGATGAGGAGGGGCCCCGATGGCCCGTCATAAGAGTACCTGTACGCGCGACCTCCGGTTGACGCCGCAGAAGCAGAACTCGAGCGCTGGGTCTTTTGGTTCGTTGAGGCTCTGCCGAGCGCTCAGCCCCTGAGTGAGGATGAGCCCACCGAGGCGGGAGGCGGACAGCAGGCTATCAATTAGAAGCTCTCTGGCCTGACCTGCACGACGTCGAGCGGGGCCCCGGTATTCTGGCAGTGCACTTATCAAGAGCGGACGAGGGACGTGGACCGTTGACTCCGCCGCAACCGGCTTCGGCACGGTGCGACAGCCACGTTCGATAAGGAGGACCGATGGACCGGTTAGGGACGCGGGCTTCACTCGACGCGTGGTTCGACACTGTCGATGAACTTCTTGACGAACAGTTCGAGAATAGGAAGTCTCACCCCGTAGAGAATCGTGCTCGACATGAAGAAGACGTCGCGTGACCGTCGGCTCTGTTTCCGACGGCGCGATCTCGACCTCGAGGCTCATAAGAGATTGGGAGGGATCGCTCCGAGCACGAAACCGCAGCCCCAAGACCATCCGCTCTTATGGGGACACTGCTCGGCTATTCCTTGATTACCTAGCCCAACACGAGCTTCCACTCAACGTCTCCGCCCTGCGGCGCGAGCATGTCGAAGGGTTCATAGACGACCAGCTAGCTCGCTGGCGCCCAGCCACGGCTGCCGTTCGCTACCGATCCCTCAAGCCATATTTCGATTGGCTCGTCGAGCAGAAGGTGATCGATGAATCACCGATGGCCGGCATGCGGGCACCGAAGGTCCCGGAGCAGCCTGTCGCCATCGTCTCGGACTCGGATCTCCGGAGACTGTTCGATGCTTGCGGCGGGCCGTTGTTTGAAGATCGTCGCGACACTGCCATCCTTCGTCTGATGACAGAAACAGGTGTTCGACTTTCCGAGGTTGCAGGTCTGAAGGCGGTGGACCTCAGCCTGAACGAATCGACCGTCTCCGTCCTCGGGAAGGGCGGGAGAAGGCGAATCGTTCCTTTCGGAATGCGAACACGAGCGGCGCTTGTCGCATATCTAAGTCAGCGTGACTGGCATCGAAACGCATCGTGTCCAACTGTGTGGTTGGGCAGCAAAGGTCCCCTCACAACGTCCGGAGTCACCCAGTTGCTTCGCCGGCGTTGCCGCCAAGCTGGGATCAAGGTCGTTCACCCTCATCAGCTGCGCCACACTGCGGCTCATAACTGGCTAGCCATGGGCGGAAGCGAGGGTGACGCGATGCGAATCTTTGGTTGGCGCTCCCGGGAGATGTTGAGTCGATACGGGGCTGTCCTGGCTGACGAACGAGCCCTTGCCGCATTTAGAAGGATCGCACCCGGGGACCGCCTCTGATTCTCAGTCGCTCGTTGAGATGCTGTGCAACCGTCCGGAACGTGCCGATGCCGGAAGCGCCCCAGAGGTGTGTCACTTGGCACACCTTGCATCTGGTCATACTGCCGGGTTCGGTACGGCGGGACCATGCCGTGCCGCTCGGCAGTCGCCTGGCCTGCCTAGGGACCTGATCAGAGGCATGGGCACGGCGAGGCGACCGGGTAGCGCGGGAGGGGCGTAGGGGCAGGTTCTGGGCGGTCTGAGGAAGCGAAAGCGTCGCCCCAACCACTCGTCGCCAGTCCATGTGGGGGCTCCGAACTGACTTGCCGTCGACTAACGGCCTCTATCCCGATCGGGTGTCGGATCCTGGGCGTGGGACGAGCATGTAGGTGGCCGTGCCCCGTGCGAGAACGCGATTGTCTGCGTCGGCTATCGAGCTCTCGCAACTCAGCAGGCGTCGCCCCCGGTGTACAACGGTCGCCTCCGCTCGCAGTGGACCTGAGCGAGGCTGACGGTAATAACGGATATGCATATCGGTCGTAACCGGGATCTCGGATTCGTCAAATGAGCCTTCAAGGGCGAATGCGGACGCTACGTCGGAAAACGTCGCAAGGATGCCACCATGAATAGAACCGTCCGCTAGGCCTCGAATGGACTCGCTTAACTCCATGGTCATGAGGATGCCATTCTCATCCTTCTTCACGATGGTTATTCCAATCTGGTTGTGAAGTGGAACGTGTTGACGAGCTAGCTCAGTTGCGGTCTTCCAGTCCTTGGCTCTCATCGCTGCGTCGTAGTTGGCGACGCTTTCGAGCCTCTCTTGTTGATTCACCCACCAACCTCCATTCGATGTCCCGAAGGAGACAGTTTGATCTGACCCAAGGTAAGGGCGCTCACGCTGAGCGGAGCGGCCGACCGATCTTGCATAAATGCATAGGTTGGCCAGCCTTTCCGATCGAGAACGCCGGGTAGAGCGGGCAGCTGGGAGGCCACCTCAGGCCAGATCTCGGGATCGCTTGTGGCCGTTGTTACCGGGTGGGTTGGCCATGGCCCGGCCCGCGCATAGCGAATCAGGCACCTTCCGCCTGGGGCGCATTTCGATACCCACTGAGCGTTTCCGGGCCGTTAGTCCCTCACTGCATAGAGCTTCCAGGCCCCAGGCACGCCCTTCAGCTCGTATTCGCCCCGGTCGTCGAAGTCGATGCCAGACCCTGCCACGAGATCCGTGACCGTTCGAGACACCAGCACCTCTCCCGGTTCGGCGACCTCGGAGACACGCTGGGCCAGGTGGACGGCGACTCCAGCAACGTCATTCCCGCGCAACTCGACTTCCCCCGTGTGAACCCCCGCTCGAAGCTCGATCCCTCTCCGGTTGCTGACATGACACATAGCCTGGGCGCATCGAATCGCACGCGCAGGACCGTCGAAGAGGGCCAGATGACCATCGCCGGTGGACTTCACCAACCGGCCTCGCCCCTTGGCCACCTCTAGAGTTGTGTCTGCATCTAGGTCGTCGAGAAGCTGCCTCCAGCGTCGGTCACCCAGGGCATTTGCCCGCCTTGTCGACTCCACCACGTCAGTGAAGACGACGGTTGCAAGCACTCGATCTGGCTCCCGAACATGGCGGACACCAGTCAGGAACTCTTCGATTTCCGCCACGATGTCTTCGAAGTCTCCAACGAAGTTCAGGTGGCTATCGCCAGGGAACTCAACGAAGCGAGCACCTGGAATTTGGTTGGCGACGTAGCGGCCAGCTTCGACGGGGACCGCAGGATCTCCGGTTCGATGGAGTACGAGCGTCGGCACACTAACGGTCGGAAGGAGGGAGCGAACGTCGATGGCCGTGTTCAGTCGGAAGAGGGCGGCAGCCTCTTTGGGCGTCCCCGTGTTTCGTTCCAGACGAGCCGTCCAACTTCGAAACGAAGGATCGTCGGCGACGGTCGGAGCGACCACCACATTCGAGATTCCAGTGCCCCAAGACTGCTCGATCGCTGCTGCCATTGTCTCGTTTGCCTCCGGCGCAGGGGCCCAGGGATAGTCGTCTTTGCGAGTGAATACGGCCATTGTCCCCCAAAGGATCAACGCCGATACCCGCTCCGGGTAGCTGGCGGCGAACAGCAGGCTCATTGGTCCGCCCTCCCAGTAGCCCAATAGAGCTGCTCGCTCCGTGCCAACGGCGTCCATCACAGCCCTAACGTCGTCCATACGTTCTTCGAGGGTGGGCGTTCCGCCCATTCGATCAGAGAGTCCGCTTCCACGTTTATCGAAGCTGATCACACGAGCAAAGGATGCGAGCCGTTCTTGCCATTGCCGAGACCATGGATGTTCCCACCACACCTCGCAGTGGGAGGTAAACGCGCTGACCTGGATGAGATCGACAGGGCCAGCGCCGACAACAGAGTAGGCGATCTGGAGGCCATCGCTTGTAAGGGCGTAACGCGGTTCGGGCACCTCAACCACGCTGTCATTCCAGCATGAAGCGGGGAAGTTCTCACAAAAGGCTCGGCGGGCCGGATTTAGGCTGCGAAACCCCCGGGATTGCTCAGGCTCATTCGATACCGAGCGGATTCAGCCCCACGAGACGGGCATCCGAACACGGCACTTTCCGTGCGGTCGCCGCGTTGCCGCCAACACCTTTGTCGGCGTGCGGGTGCCCACGTCGCCCTGCCAGGGGTTGGGCGGTAACTCCATCGTAGGATTTCCGCTCAAGCTTGGGTGCTACCACGTCCTTCCGGACGCCGGCTGGCTCCCTTGGTCGCCGTTCCTCGGCGAGGAACACTGGTAACGAGGAGGGGTCCATTGGGGGCTGTCTGGCTGGTGTTCGGCGCGGAGTTCCGCCGCAGGTGGCGCTCGTGGCTGATCTTGTCCGTGCTGATCGCCCTCGTGGGCGGATTGGTCCTGGCCGCCGACGCCACCGGTCGCAGGACCGCGAACGCGTACCCTCGATTCGTCGCCACCCACGGCTTCGACGCCGGCGTGTTCAGCTTCCAGCCGCTGCCCGGGCTGGCCAAGCTGCCGGAGGTCGCCTCGGTGGCAGCCCTCTCGAGTCCGGCCAACGGGCAACCGACGTGTGCCTGCACCCACCCCATCAACACCACGACCGGCTCGTTCAGCCTGTCGGCCATCGCCCCGGCCGATCTGGCGCGGTTTGCCAAGGTGGTGGCAGGGACCGTGCCGGACCCGTCCTCCCCTGACCAGGTGCTCGCGTCGTTCACCATGCAGCACGACCAGGGAGTGCATGTCGGGACCGTGATCCACGTTCCGCTCTATTCGGCCTCGCAGTACGACGCCCTGCAGAGCGCCTCAGGCGCCCAGCCGACGCCCACCGGGCCGACGGTCGACCTGCGCGTCGTCGGCATCGCCGCTGTCGAGACCGACTTCCCCTCGGGGGGCTCGCCCAGCTACGACCTCTACGGAAGCCCGGCGATGGTGCGCGCCCTCGGCTCCCGCGTCATCCTGGCGTCCGTGTACTTGGTGCGTCTTCGCCACGGCGCCCACGACATCCCCCGCTTCACCCTGGATTCGAGTGCGGCCGGCGCCGCCTACACCTTCAATGCCGACGCCAGCGCGGCGTCGTCGGAGGCGTCGATCCACCCGCAGGCCGTGGGTTGGTGGGTGTTGGCCGTCCTGACCGCCCTGGTGGGCCTGGCGGTGGTGGGCCAGGCGCTCGGTCGCCAGAGCATGGTCGAGGGCGAGGAGTACCCGACGTTGGCGTCGCTCGGCTTGCAGCCGCGGCAGCTCGTGCTCCTCGGCACGGCGCGGAATCTGGCCGTGGCCGTCGCCGGCGCCGTCGGAGCCGTCGCGCTCGCCACCGCCCTGTCACCGCTCACCCCGGTGGGCGAGGCGCGGTTGGCCGAATCCTCTCCCGGGATCTCGCTGGACCCGCTCGTCGTCCCCTTGGGGGCAGCGGGCATCGTGGTCGTCGTGCTCCTCCTGGGCCTGTGGCCGTCGGTGCGCGCCGCGCGTGTGCGCGACACGGAGGTCGCGGCAGGCGACCACCGACCGTCGACGATCGTCAACGGCCTGTCGGCCGCCGGCGCGCCACCGAGCGCGATCATCGGAGTGCGCCACGCGCTGGTGCGGGGCCGGGGACGGTCCACGGTCCCGGCCGGCATCGCCATGACGGGCATGGTCCTGGCCGTGACGGCCTTGTGCGCGACCGCCGTCTTCGGCGCCAGCCTGTCGCACCTGACGGCGACCCCTGCTCTGTTCGGCGACCCCTACCAGGTGCAGGTCAGCCCGCCCGAGGGTGGCCAGATCCCGGCCTATGTGGCGGCGATCGAGCATGACCAGGGGATCGGCCGGATCACCCTGGGGACGGCCCAACAGATCTTCGTCGACAAAGTCGGGGTCACGGTCCTGGCCGGGGCGGCCATCCGCGGCCGTCTCCTCGCCACCCCGGTCGAGGGGCACTTTCCGACGGGGCCCGACGAGATCGCCCTCGGCTCCACGACGATGCGTCAGCTGGGTGCCCACCTGGGGTCCATCGTCAAGGTGACCGCACCGGTGGTGAGCGGTGGCACGAACACGACGCCGGTCCGGGTGGTGGGCAAGGTGACGATTGCCGGCGACATCGGTACGGGAGGGTTCGGCACCGGGGCGGGGATGACGCTCGACGGGTACCTCGACGCCTCGTGCCCTCCCGGTCCCACCCGGTCGGACTGCAAGGCCCAAACCGGGCAGAACCTTCCCTACACCCTGTTGGTCAGCGGTGTTCCAGGTCGGCGCGGGCAAGCGGCCATCGGCCACCTCTTCGCGGTCGACTCGTCGATCGCCCACGGGCCCATCATCCCGACCTCGTTGGTGAACTTCGGGGAGGCGGTGGACTTCCCGCTCATCCTCGGAGGGGTGCTCGTGGTGTTCGGCGCGGCGACGCTGGTGCACCTGCTCGTGGTGTCCGTGGCCCGCCGACGCCGGGAGACCGGACTGTTGAAGGCGCTCGGGTTCGTGAACAGCCAGGTCGGGGCGGCCGTGTGCTGGCAGGCCACCACGGTGGCGGGCGTGGGCATCTTGGTCGGCGTTCCCCTCGGGGCTGCTGTGGGCCAGGTGGTGTGGCGCGCCTTCGCCTCCAACCTCGGCGTGCTGCCCGTTCCCACCGTCCCGGTATGGGCGATCGCGGTGCTGGCGATAGGCGCACTTGTGACGACCAATCTGCTGGCCATGGCACCCGCCATTGCGGCGGCTCGATCGAAGAGCGCGGGGCAACTCCTTCGCACTCAGTAAGCCCCTCGGGTACGTGAGATTCGCCGCCGCCGGTGTGCGTCACGGATAGCGCACATTGCCGGATTCTTCGCGCCCTGCCTGCGATCGTCCAGCCCCAGAACCGCCCGGTAACGCTCCAGACAGAGGGACACAGGCAGGGTTCTGCCGGGTCCGCGCCATATTGGACGGCGAGTGGCTCGGGGAGAACTGCTGATCTTCTGTCAGTTGGTCTTAGAGCGGCAGGCCGTGCCGTCACATGCCTGGATGGCCGACCAAACCAGTCCGACTCGAGGGCAAGCGGGTTAATGACCAGGAATCGGCCCGGAGGTCGGGCGCGTCACGCGAGCGCCGACCTTCACACGTAGGTTAGGTCCAACCTCCCCCCGGGCCGACGTCACCACCATCAGGCCTTCGAGAAGGTCCCGAGCGATCTCATGGCTGGAGGTCGTTGAATGCCATAGACAGGTGAAGTTCGGATGGTCGGTTCGAGGGCAGTTCGGGTGACACGGATTCTCAGGGGCGGTCCAGCCGAGCGCTATGAGCCGGCGTGCCTGAAAAGGGTTCAGATGGTCCGCTTGCTCGAGGTACGCGTTGGAGACCACCTCTCCGTACAGAGCTCCGAAGTTGGGCATGAGCTGGACGAAGTAGGGCAGCGCCTCGACGATCACGTACTCGTCGCACTCTGCTCGAGCGTCTCGGATCGCCGCAATAAGCCCTGCTTCAAGTCCTATGACCTTGCGCCGCGTCATGTCCCATCACCTGACAAGAGGATATGCGGCGGCCGTAACAGAGTGACCGGAGCCGTCAACCGGATGAGGAGTCCGAGAACAGATGATGAAATATCAGATGCTCTCGGCCCTCGTATTGGGCCTCGTAATGCGGTGGAGCGCGACCGGCCCGTCCGGAGTTGCACGTACCTTTGTTGGCCATTTAGCTCGGGCTCAATTTCTCTGTCGCGCACGCGCCCGACTAAGGAGACACGGGATCCCCGATTTGTCGCTTTTAGACTTCGTTGCTAACGCGTCCTTAGCTCGAAAGAAGACGTAAACGGCCCGCGGGCCTTCAGTGCAGTACCGGAAGAGACTCCGTCACTTGAGCCCCAGCTGGCTCTCCAGAACTCGCAGAGGCCGTATCAACAAACGCCTGCTCGCGAAGCGGAACCTCTTTCAAGAACCAGGTCAGCACGAAAGCCACGATGGCGAACGGAACACCGATCAAGAAGACGGTCTCGAGCGAGTGGCTGAACGCTTCGACATATCCGTGCCGAATCGGCGCAGGTAACGCGGCGATCTGCGCTGGGTTCGATGAGATGTTGCGACCCGAGATCTGACGTAAGGCGGTCACGGGCAGATACTTTGGCAACTCGGAAAAAAGACGACTGTTGAAGAAGGCACCGAAAAGGGCCACGCCGAACGAGCCTCCGATCGTGCGGAAGAAGGTTGCAGCAGACGTCGCGGTGCCAAGCTGACCGTAAGGAACGGCGTTCTGCACGGCAACGACGAGGACCTGCATAACGAGCCCAATGCCTAGGCCGACCACGAACATGAAGACCGACGACATGACCAACGACGTGGTGGGGGTCATGAGCGACAGCAGGTACAACCCTACGGTCGTGATCGCCATCCCAAAGATCGGGAAGATCTTGTACCGGCCCCACCTCGTGACGAGGCGGCCGCTCGAGATGAAGGTGAGGAGCATCCCGAAGACCAAGGGTAAGAGCTGCAGTCCGGAGCTGGTGGGCGAGGCCCCGTGCACAGTCTGGAGATAGAGCGGTATGTAGATGATGACTCCGAACATGATGAATCCGACAATGAACCCCACCGTGCTCGTCACGTTGAAGACTCTGTTGCGAAAAAGGTTGGGCGGCATGAGCGGCTCGGCAACACGGCGCTCCACGAGGCAAAACGCACCCAGGAGCGCGGCAGCTCCCACGCCAGTGCCGATGATGGGTGCCGAAGCCCACGGGTACGTCGTCCCGCCCCAAGTTGTGAGCAGGATGACAGAGGTGACCGCTGCTCCGAGGAGAGCCGCGCCCAAGTAGTCGATCGAATGCTCGGTCCGCTTGACCGGCATGTGAAGGACGCTGGCGATCACGAACAGGGCCACGATGCCGATGGGAATGTTGATGTAGAAGACCCATCGCCAGGAGAGGTCCTGGGTGAACACTCCACCCAACAGAGGGCCGGCCACGCTCGTGACGCCGAAGACCGCGCCGAAGTACCCCATGTACCGCCCGCGCTGGCGAGGACTGATGACGTCTCCCATGATCGCCTGGGCGCCCACCATGAGCCCGCCAGCTCCGACTCCTTGAGCGGCCCGGCACACGATCAGTTCGAATATCGACTGCGAGAGTCCGGCCAGCGCCGATCCCACGAGGAAGATGACGATGGCGGCCTGGAAGAGCTTCTTCCTCCCGTAAAGATCGCCGAGCTTGCCCCAAAGAGGAGTCGAGATCGTCGAGGTCAACAAGTAGGCGGTCACGACCCAGGAAAGATGGTTGAGTCCGTGTAGATCACCGGCGATTGTCGGAAGCGCCGTAGCGACGATCGTCTGGTCCAAAGACGCCAGGATCATGCCGAGCATGAGAGCGCCGAGAATGATGAGGATCCTGCGGTGCTCGGCTTTGGACTGCTCGACTTCGCTCAGGCCGCCCGGGGCGGTCCCATCGACCATCTCAATGGCCATGACGGCCCTCGATTTCCTCTGCGATCGTCGATGCGAAGAGCTTCAGAAGGCGCCCGAACTCCTTTTGGTCTCGTCGGGGCCAGCCCCCGAGCATGCCCTCGAGCCAACTTTCTCGGGCGCGCAACAACCGTTCGATAGAGGTGCGGCCCTCTTTGGTGAGCCTGAGTCGAGAAGCCCTGGCGTCATCTGGGTCGACGGCGCGACAAAGGAGTCCCATGCGTTCGAGCTGTTGAACCTTTCTGGTAACTCCGGGCGGGTCGATCCCGAGACGCTCGGCGAGCTCGGTGATCCGGATGTTCTCACCGTCGGTGTAGAGCTTGTAGAGAAGAGCCGAGCCGCCTCGATCGAGCTCGACGCCGGCTCGCTTGCACAAAGTCTCGTGCACGCGGACCTGGGTCATCACACGAGCCATTGCCAAAAGCGCGTCGGCGATCTCTCCAGTATTCGAGTCTCGTGTTCTGGCGGTCGTCATTTAGGTGGGCAACTAGCCACAGTCACCCGCATATGGTGGCATATTTATATGTTGCAGGCAACTATTTGGGTCTTCCGGTGGCCGGACGGTCTGACCACGATCTCTCGGGAGCCACTGATTTGGATTAGTTGCTTCCGCCACCGCCCGGCGTAGACAGCTTGGATGTCCGCGCCGCCGATGTCGATAAAGGTGCTCACCCGGTCCGGGTCGGGCGACGCGCCTGAGCCGGGTCTCGACACACGAGGCTAGGGGCCGTCCCTGGCCCCTCGCTCTGGCGACTGTTTGAGGGTCTCGAAGCCCACGGTAGGCGGTGGCTATGCGCCGTCGCCCGCGGCGGAGGAGGTATAGGGCGACCCGAATGATTCTGACTCAAGCAACAAGTAACGTCCTCTGGGTGGAACCGGCCCTACGACATTTAAGTCACTGGAGGCCGTGATGAACGCAGACTTAGGAACTGATCTCGGGTCCGTCTTCGACGCTCATATGTCCGCAGAGTTCGAGTTGCGAGACGTCGCTAAGGCAATGGAGACCATGACTGATGCACCGAGCCTGACTCATGTACCAGTCATCACTGGCGCCAGAGGCAAAGACGCGCTTCACGATTTCTACAGAGACCACTTCGTTGGAAAGTGGCCCTCCGACCTCGCAATTGAGCGGATCTCCCGGACCACGTCTGAGAACATGATCATCGATGAATTCATCGTGAAGTTCACTCACGACGTCGTTATGGATGCGATTCTGCCCGGGATCGCTCCTACCGGTAGGCATGTCGAGCTACCGTATGTGGCCGTCGTTGGCTTTGAGGGTGGAAAGATTGCGTTTGAGCGCATCTATTGGGATCAGGGCTCGATGCTCGTCCAGCTTGGTTTGCTCAACGTCGACGGCCTTCCCCTTGTCGGATCACAACAGGCAGAGGCGTTGCGAGACGAGAACTACCCGAGGAACGGCTTGATCACCGGCTAGGGGCGTGCGGGGCGCTGTGATGTTCTACTCAGTAAGGGCACCTGATTTTCAGTCAGACGCTGAACCGTGGGTGATTTACGGCACCCTCAGATTGGATGGGCACCAACAGAATTGAGCGGCGCAGCTGGGTGCCTGGCCAGGCCGCTATCCGGGATCGTTAGTTGCCATTTTCTGGACCCATCAGCGCGACGGATCGCGAGCACAAGGGCACTGTCAGGATGGCCGGGGGTTAGTTAGTCGGCGCCCTTCCATCCACAGGTCAGGACACTTGGTCTGGCACGTTCTTCGACACGGTCGAGCTGTTGGTTACGACAGTCCCAGAGCCCCCATTGGTCTCGCTGCCACTGTTCCAGATGCCGCCGCCGTCGTTACCTGCAGTGTTGCCACTCACAGAGGAGTTGTCGAGGACGACGGTGGAGTCATTCCAAATGCCGCCGCCGTCGTCGCTGGCATTGTTGCCAGTCACTGTAGCGGAGTCTTGGAGGATCGCCGTGCCGTCGTTGTAGATGCCGCCGCCTTCGGTGGCGCTGTTTCCGCGCACTGATGAGCCGTCGATGGTAAGCGTGAGTTCATTCCAAATGCCGCCTCCATCCGTGGCCGTATTGCCTTGGATCATGCTCTGGTTCACAGTGAGAGTACCGATATTGTCGATAGCGCCACCTTCTCCGGGGTTGCCTACTCCGTCCGCCGTGGCCGTATTGCCTTTGATCGTGCTCTGGTTAATGGTCAGTCCGCCTGCGCTGAAGATTGCCCCACCCTCGGTCGCAGAATTGTTCTTTATGACCATGTTGTTCAGCGTCAACGAACCGTCGCTCACGATGGCGCCCCCCGCACCTTGGTACCCTCCGCCAGTGCTGTCGTCGAGCGTCATGCCAGAGAGAGTCACCGGTCCACTTCCGGTGACCCCGATGATCCCCCCGCCGGTGTTGGCGCCGTTCAGCATCGTGGCCGACGGCCCAAGGCCCCCCACGCTGAGGGGGACGCTGTTCGGGTTGTCGATTTGGAGCTTGGCTCCCAAGCCGAAGGTGCCGTGGACTGAGAACGTGATGACATCAGATCCTGAGGTGTCTCCGTTGTAGGCGTTGATGGCCTGCGGAAGGCTGCAGGATCCTACGGTCGTCTTGCATCCACCCACGCCCGTTGCATAGGAGCCCGTGGTCTGCGTGGTGTTCACCGTGTACGTAGTCGGCGGCGGGGTAGCAGACGCTGCGTCAATGGTGCCTCCCTGCACCAGTGCCACGAGCATCGGAGTCGCGAGGGCCGTTGTGCCGGCCAGGGCCAGGACAGGGACCCTCCTTCTGGCTTTCGCCAAGCGACGCCTTTGAGCTCGAGAGAACCGCGGTTGCAGTCCGCCAACTTGGATCTCGTCGGGTGCGAACCGTCCCACCGTGCCCTCCTTCGCCCCCGACCTGTTTCACGAGTCGGCGTGACCCTACTCCTGCCCCACCCCATGTCAACCAATGGGGGTTGCTGAAAGTACGGCCTCGAGCTGGCGTGGCGGGCCTTGGTAGCTTTCTCCGAAGATGCACACGTCACGCCATGGCGATACAGGGGAGGCCTCGCCAAACGCGCGTGACCGGATGGCGATTCTTCGCAAACAGTTCTACGCCGCCGACGTGAAGCTCGAAGCGAACGTGGCCGAAGACACCATCATGGCGTGGGAAACGCAGGTAAACCAGTACCCCCGCCGAGGGCCCGCTGGCATCAATTACGTTCGCGGCCGGATCGATGCCTCTTACCACGTCGATTGTCTCCTCTGCCGGGACGAACAAGGGGACTTGATAGGCATCCTCAACCGCTACCCGGCCGACTACCCGCCCTATGAACGTGCGGGAAACGTGAACATCTGGGTGCGTCCAGACCGACGGAGACGGGGGATAGCCCGGGCGCTCATCCTCGAAGCGCTCGACCGATGGGAACTTCGGTGGGAGCACCAGCGCCTCACACCCTCAGGTGCAGAGATTGCCGCATCCATGGAACAGGAGTTCGGCAGTTAAGACGCCGGGGGACGGGGACACAGAGGAGGCGGCGTCTACCGATTTCGGAGTGACGACGGATTCCCGCCCGATGCCGGTCACCTCGCCCCTGCGTGAGACTGTCCAGGCCCAGAACCGCCCGTAACGCTCTAGACAGAGCTGCACAGGCAGGGTCCTGCCGGTCCGCGGCACCATCGGACGGCGAGTAGCTCGGGGAGAACTGCTGATCTGCTGTCAGACGCTACGACCGCGAACTCTTGGGAGCCATTGATTTGGACTTAGTTGCTCTCCACTAGCGCGCTAGGTCTAAGACCCGTAGACGACGCAATTGGCGAACCGACAAGAGGAGCGCGCGCTCCGATATTTGTGGTCGGACCCTGCGGTGCCCGCCTGTCTAGCTCCAAGGTCGAGCCTTACCGGGCGGTCCTAGGGCTTGGGCGGTCGTCGGTGGGGGGCGAAGGAACTGATGCGATGAAGGAGCGGGGCCTCCGCTCCCCGTGGGATCCGAGCGTTGCAATGCTCGGGGTTCTCACACCTAACCCGCGACAAGGGAGGCCCCTATGGAGCGACAGTACGTGGGAATCGACCTGCACCGCAGGACCGCCACGGTTGTCCGGATGTCCGCTGACGGCGAGGTGCTCGCCTGTCGGAAGATCGTGAGCCAGCCCCTCGAGTTGGCTCAGGTCGTGTCCGAAGCAGGCGAGGCGCCGGAGGTCGTCCTCGAGTCCACCTATGGCTGGTACTGGGCCGCCGACGTCCTCCAGGAACTCGGGGCCACCGTGCATCTGGCGCATCCGCTCGGCAACAACTGGGGCAATAGGCGGGTGAAGAACGACGAGCGCGATGCCAAGGACCTGGCCGCCATGCTGCGCCTCGGGCGCCTGGCCGAGGGCTGGATTGCCCCGCCTCAGGTCCGAGAACTGCGCGAGCTCGTCCGTTATCGCTTCGCGCTGGTGGGACATCGCACCAGCGCCAAGGCCCAGATCCACGGGGTCATGGCAAAGAACGGGATCCTGCCGGCCAGAAAGGAGATGCGGGGACCGGGCGGCAACGCCCAGCTCGATTCCCTGGCGACGTGCTCCCCGAGGCCTACTGGCTGCGCCTCGAGTCGCTTCGGGACCTGCTCGAGGTCTACGACGCCGAGCTGGCCATGCTCGACGACCACATCCACCGCCAGCTCAGAGACGATCCCGGTTACCGGGCCGTCCTGCAGATCAACGGGGTGGGGAGGGTCCTCGGCGCCATCTTCGTGGCCGAGATCGGCGACATCACCCGCTTCCCCGGCCCCGAGAAGCTCTGCTCGTGGGCCGGGCTCACCCCGAAACACCGGGAGTCCGACGACAAGGTGCAGCGGGGTCCCATCACCAAGCAGGGCTCGCCCCTTGTGCGCTGGGCGGCCATCGAGGCCATCTCCAAATACCGGGGCGGGGAGAAGCTCCGTGCCGACTACCTCCGCATCGCCGAGCGCCGCGGGAAGTTCAAGGCCCGGGTGGCGGTGGCCCGCAAGCTCCTCGCCCTCGTCTTCTACGGACTGAGGGACGGCGAAGTCCGCTGTCTCGAAGCCCACAGAGCCGCGTGAGCGGAACGGACACGGACCGGCGCGAGCTCGAGTATTTGCCGTGGCCCCCAGCTCCGCTGGCGCGGCCGGGTTATCTGATTGAGCCCGTCGGACCGTGGCCGCACCCCATCATGCGCGGACATCGGCGAATGAATGGCTGGCCGCCCACGGGCGCCCGTGTCAGAGCCCCGACACTGTGATGGGGAACCTCTCAGCCCCATAAGGCGCCGGCTTCTCAGGATGCGCCGCTCGTCGCCGGCCTCAACGCCGAGCCCGGAGGGTGGCCTTCGGTCAGCGTTGACCCTGGCTCCTCGCCGGCGCGCGCCCGCTTTCAGGCCAGCGCCCACGAATCAGGCAGGAAGAACCCCGAAGAACCTCTTGACCCGGCCCCGCTCCTTCGTGAACGGCATTACCGAGCCGTCTGAGTGGATCCGCCTTCGGCGCCGCCCGCCCGCCGCAGATCTTCCCTCGGAATACCGCCAATCTAGAGATCGCCGATGTCGGGCGCGGCTAGCGTCCGCCGCATGAACGCCTCCGGCGGGGCACAGACCGGCGGAATGCGCCTGGCGGAGCTGGTCGCTGCCCTCTCGCTTGGGATCGATCTCGGGTTCGGGCAGCCCATGGAGCACGTGCTGCGACAGTCCATGATCGCCCTGCGTCTGGCGGAGGCTGTCGGACTCGACGAGGTCGAGCGCTCCGATGTGTACTACACCGCGCTCCTCGTCAACGTGGGCTGCCACACCGATGCCCACGAACAGGCGAAGTGGTTCGGCGACGATATCGCGATGAAGTCCACCAAGTACGACCACGAGTTCGGCAGTGCGGCTGGCGCGCTGGCCATGATTCGCATGATCGGCAGCGGCAATCCTCCTCTCCATCGCTTCCGGGTCGGCCTCGAATTCGCCATCTCGGGTCACCAGGACATGAGCGGCATGATCGTCCACCACGCGACCATTGCCCGCCGATTGGCCGAAGGACTGGGTCTGTCGGAAGGCGTGCAGGCGGCGATCGGCACGGCATACGAGCAGTGGGACGGCAAGGGCTGGCCGGGGAATCTCAAGGGCGATGCCATCCCCGTCGCGTCGAGGCTCGCGCAGATCGGGGAGTTCACGGAGGTCGCCCATCGCCTCGGCGGACCGGATGCCGCCATGGCTATGGCCGACAAGCGGTCGGGGGGCCAGTTCGACCCCGATCTCGCTGCGGCATTCTGCGCCCACGCCGAGATGATCCTCGACGGCTTGGAGGCTGGCGAGACCTGGGACGCCGTCATTAGCGCCGAACCGTCTCTCGGGGTCTATCTGTCGCCGGCAGAATTCGACGCCGCCCTGCTGGCCGTTGCCGACTTCGTCGACTTGAAGTCGCCCTACACGCTGGGCCATGCCCGCGGCGTGGCCGAGCTCGCCGGCGCGGCCGGCGCCAAGGTCGGGCTCAACGAATCCGAGGTCACCGCGCTCCGCCGCGCTGGCATCGTCCATGGCCTCGGGCGCCTCGGCGTCTCCAACGCCATCTGGGACAAGCCGGGGGTCCTGGGCGCGGGCGAGTGGGAACGGGTCCGTATGCACCCGTATCTGACAGAGCGCATGCTCTGCCAGTCCGAGGCGCTGGCCCCGTTGGGGGCGATTGCTGCGGCCCTTCGCGAGCGCCTCAACGGCTCGGGGTACCCGCGACGGCTCTCTGGCTCGGCGATCCCGCTCTCGGCGCGTGTGCTGGGCGCGGCCGACGCCTATCAGGCCATGCGTGAGCCGCGCCCGTATCGCGATGCTCTGAGCGCCGAGCAGGCGGCGTCGGAGCTTCGGGGCGAGGTGAAGGCGGGGCGGATGGACGGGGACGTGGTCGAGGCGCTCCTCGGCACCGCCGGACACCGTGTGGCCCGCAGGCGCGAGGGCCCAGCCGGCCTTACAGCGCGTGAGGTCGATGTCCTGCGGCTGGTGTCGCGGGGCCTGTCGAGCAAGCAGATCGCCTCGCGGCTGGTGATCTCACCCAAAACGGTTCGCAACCATACCGAGCACATCTACTCCAAGATCGGCGTCTCCAACCGAGCAGGAGCGAGCCTTTTTGCCCTCCAGCACGGCCTCCTGCCGGACGAAGTACTTCCCTCCTAGAAGTACCAAAGATGGGGCAACTGCCCCATGAACGCTCCCGGCCACTTCCGTACCTTGCCTGTATCGGGAAAACGGAAGGGAGGCCCCGATGAGCATACGACGCAGGTTCTTTGCAGCCACCTACGACCGGCAGCTGCGCAAGGCCGAGAAGGCCGGCCTCACCGAAATGCGCCGCGGCCTGTTGGCCCAGGCCGGAGGGGACGTTCTCGAGATCGGGGGCGGGACGGGCGCCAATCTCGCCTACTACCGGCCGGCGGTAACGTCGCTGACCCTCACCGAGCCCGATCCCTCGATGCTCAAGCGCCTCGAGCGCCACGCCAACGCGGCAACGCCCTCAGCCATGGTCCTGCGGGCCCCGGCCGAAGACCTGCCCTTCGACGACGGCACCTTCGACGTCGTGGTCTCGACCCTCGTGCTCTGTGGGGTCGACGACCAGCCCCGTGCAATCCGGGAGATTCGGCGCGTGATGCGCCCCGACGGCCGGCTGCTCTTCCTGGAGCACGTTCGGGCGTCCGAGCCCGCGGCGGCCAGGAAGCAGGACCGGATGAACTGGCTCAACCGGGCCGTCGTCTGCTGCGACTGCAACCGCCCGACGCTCGACACCCTCGAACAGGGCGGGTTCCGGGTGACGGCCCTGGAGCACACCGAGCTGCCGAAGGCACCGAGCTTCGTCCGCCCCGTCATTCTCGGGGCCGCCGTTCTCGCCGTTCCGGCCACTGCGCCGGGCCGACCTGCGACCAGCGACTCTTCCGTCCCATCCAACTGACCGAAAGGAGCACCACCATGCCCACGCTCTCGAAGCAGAGTACCACCATCGTCGACGACTTCGGTGTCGCCGAGGATCGTCATGACGACATCGACGGCTACACCGTCAATTTCGTCACCATCCGCGAGAGCCACGATCTCGCACCCATGCTCTCGGCCCTCCCCGGAGGACAGTGCCAGTGCCCGCACTGGGGCGTGGTCTTCAAAGGCCAGGTGACGGTGACCTACACCGATCACACCGAGACCATCGGCGCCGGCGAGGCGTTCTACATGCCACCGGGCCACACCCCTGCTGCCGTGGCGGGGACGGAGCTGGTCCAGTTCAGCCCGGCCAAGGAGTTGGCCGCGACTATGGACGCGGTGAAGAAGGGTATGGCCGGCAATGCATGAGATCCAATGCCGTGCCCAGGCCGCAACGATCGAGTGCTTCGACCGCCGGGCGACAGAGGAGCGTGCTTGATGCCCACCATTCATGTGACGATGTCGAGCCACCTGGCGCCTCAGGTTGTGCTCGCCGCTGGCTACAACTTCTCCGCCCGGCGAGCGGACTTCTTCCCCGCCGTCTCCACCGACCACCTCGAGGTCCACGACCTCATGGCCGAATCGGCCGACGTTACCGAGGGAACGCCCGCCGGGATCGGCCTCAACTGGGAACGCTGCCACTACGACTGGGCGGCACCGGGCGTGGTCACCGCCGCTGTGGTCGGCTCGAACGTCTACGACCCGGGCACCAGCCGCTGAGTGCTACGCGCCGACTCCCAGTACCACACACGTGGGGCGCAGTCCGGCATCGCCCTCGGACTAGCAAGCGTGGGCCGACGGCCACTCGAGTGAGCCCAACTGGGGCTGTAGCGATGGCAGATACACCCTTGTGGTTGCCTGTGATGCCAGAATGACCAGGATCTGGGGACCGAGGAGGCGCTAGCTTGAGCCGACTGGAACGGAGAGTCGGTCAGTTGCATGATGAGGTGTCCGAGCCGAATCAGAGGAAGATCTTGAGGCACTATCGGGACCAGTTGCGCGAAATCTTGCAGGACACCGGCGCCCTGATGCGACTCGATCACGAGATCAAACTCGCGTCGGGCGAGATGAGTCGTGACTTCATTGACGGAAAGCTGGCGGTTGCTACGCCGGACCACCTGGACATCGCCGGAGCAGCCATGTTGGAGGCTGCTCACCAGGCCAACGTTGATTTCGAAGCCGTCGGTGGGATGGTGCTCGGGGCTGTGCCGTACACGTTCGCTATCGCTAGCAAGGCCCGCGTTGCGTGGTTCCTAATCCGCAAGGAACCAAAGGGCCGTGGGACTAATCGATGGACTGAAGGAGTCAGGCTTAGCCCTGGTCTGCCAGTGATCGTAGTGGACGACGTCGTAACGACCGGTGGCTCCATCCGCGAGGCTTGCGAGCGCGCTGAGGCTGAGGGGGCCAAAGTGGTATTTGCAACAACCTTGGTCGACCGTGGGGACGTCGCTTCGCAGTATTTTGAGGGTCGGGGGATTCCCTACGTCCCAATGCTGACGTACCGGGATCTCGGTATTGAACCCATCGGGCGCGGACAAGTCGTCGCTTAGGCGGCTAGGAGAGGTTGGTATTGTCGCCCTCCCTCCAGAATTACTGGCTGACCTAGCCTCCTGGTGCTGGGATCGTTGCGAAACAACCGGAGATGCGCGGTATTGCTCGCTTTCGGCGACTCTGCGCCAAATCGCAGAACTCTTTGATGATACGGGTGAGGCGGGCGGAGTGCCTGCCCACCTTCTTCCCGCAATAGACAAGCTCCTGAAGTCGGATCTCAACACGATCATTGATCTGGCGAGCGTTGAAGAAGCAACCCTCCTCGCAAGGCGTCTACGACTTGAGGTATTCCAGCTGCTCTCCCGATAAACCTCTGCGGGACAGCGGCTGATCAACGATCAGCAGGTCTCCTCGAGCCGGAAGAGACCAGTAACCCGCCCTGAACGTGCCGTGTGCTGTCGGATGGCGGCGAGAGCAGACTCAGGCGGAAATGACGCACTGGGTGATCTCGAATGGATTGCGGTGCGTTCAGACGTAGGCTTTCATGACTCTCCGCCGAAGGAGTCCCCATGTGCTCCGTTCACGAGACCCCACCGCCTTTCCCATCCCTGACCGAAACTCTCGTCGAGCAGGATTCGATACCAGACGAGATCATCCCGCTCGAACCGGTGGATGCGGTAGCGATCACAACCGTGTGCGACAACACCGTGGACATCTTGCTTATGGATCAGGGACCCGCACACCGCCTCTTGATGCGAAAGGGAGAGCCACCGATGGTGGCTGCTCCTACTCTCGAAGAGGGCAAGGTGATGGACGCCCCTCAGGCGGAGCATGGTTTCTCCGCCCATGTGACGGTGACAAAGGCAGGACACGTCTACCGGATGCTCTTCGATACCGGCCTGAGCCCGAATGGTTGCGCCGAGAACCTCGCTCGCCTCGATCTTTCGGCTTCGGAGTTGGAGGCCATTGTCTTGAGTCATGGCCACTTCGATCACACCACCGGGCTCTCCGGGCTCGTGCGGGTCCTGGGCAGGGTCGGACTGCCGGTCGTGTTACACCCCGAGTTCTGGAGCCGCCGCCGCATCATCATCCCCGGTCGAGACCCGTTGGAGCTGCCCACCACTAGCCGCCGCGCCCTGTCCGACGCAGGCTTCGACATCGTCGAACGACGCCAGCCGTCCTTGCTCTTCGAGCGGTCAGTGCTGGTCACCGGCGAGGTCGATCGGACCTCTGGCTTCGAATCAGGTTTCCCGATCCACCAGGCCTATCGGACGGGCTCGTGGGAGCCCGACCCTCTTATCCTCGATGACCAGGCATTGGTGATCCATGTGGCCGAGAAGGGCTTGGTCGTTCTCACCGGCTGCGGGCATGCCGGGGTCGTCAATATCTGCCGCTACGCCCGACGGCTCACCGGGGTCGATCGGATCTATGCCGTCCTTGGGGGGTTTCATCTCAACGGACCGCTCTTCGAGCCGATCATCGGGGCGACGTGCGATGCACTCGCCGATCTTGCCCCCGAGGTGATCGTTCCCGCCCATTGCACTGGCTGGAAGGCGACCCACGCGCTGGCCGCCCGGTTCCCCGAGAGCTTCATCCAAAACTCCGTCGGGACGACCTTCGACCTTGGAACTCCTACTGCTGCTTGACAAAGCGGACTGCCCGAGAAGTGCCGGACTCGGTCACCTTGTCCCCGAGAGCACCCGACCTGTAACGACGGCCTAATGCGATCCTGAGCGGGCTCGCCAACCTGACCTGGGCCGAGGGTCGAGTTCGATCTGGTCGGAAGACGTCTTACGATCCTGGCTTGTGAGGCGAGCATTGCTGGTCCTCGTGATTGGGCTGATGCTGACGAGCTGCGGTGCCTCGCAGGCAAGTGGACCTACCACCACGACCGGAGTCGCACCACAGACCTCGCAGCCGCTCTCGCCAAATGGCCTTGCGGCCACTCGTGTCACTGAGGCGGAAATCATTGATCTTTCAGGGCCGAGTTCCCAGCCCAGCCCTGTCTCGCAATGCGATCCAGCCGCCGTCAAGCAGATCATCACGGTCTCCAAAACGGACCTCCGAAGAGGATGGACCCGGATCGTCTTTACGACTACATTCCAGAACACAGGCTCTGCTCCCTGCGGGATGAGCGAGCTACGGACCTGCGTGTGGCCAGGAGTCATCCTGATGAACGCAGCAGGCAAGGTCATCTGGCAGTGGAACATTCCAATGCTCTTCCGAGTGTGCGACCCGAGTGTCCTCTACGAGCTACCTGTGTCCATCTCCAGTCCGGTGTGGACCTTCAGCTCAAATGACCTTCCCCCCGGCAGCTACACGGTCTCAACCGACCAGCGCATCGTGAACTATCCGCCAGCTAGCACGACGTTTCGGGTGCCGTAACCGCCGCCGAGGGGGCCTGACCCGCTCGGAAATGTCCAGTCGATATCGAAGTGCGCCCCGCACTGAAAGTGCCGTTCTGCGCTCTCTGAGTCGGGAGCAGGGTGCGCGGTAATACCGCTGCCCAGCGATCCCGAGCGGCCTTTGCCTGACTGACGTAGCTTGGGGCTCTTCGAATGCTTCGGAGCAGGGGAGGAAGGGCCATGGGCGCATCAGAGGAAGGTGTCGTCAGAGCCTTTGTGGAAGGCTTAGAAGGCCACGCGTGGGACGAAGCTCAGATCGAGCGAGCTGTTAACCGCATGGCTCCCGATGCGCGATACCACGTATATGCCTGGGAACGTCCTTGCCAGGGGCAAGACGCCATTCGTCACGAAATGAAGAGGCAAGCCCCTCATTTCTTTGACCTGACCTGTGAGATCCTGAGCATCGCTTCATCGGGAACAGCGGTCTTCATCGAACGACTCGACTCGATGGCCACAAAGAACGGTCCCCTCAAGATCCATGTCGCCGCGGTTTTCGACGTGGATGCCGACGGCAGAATCGCTGCGTGGCGGGAGTATTACGACAGCAAGGAGATCACGACTCAGGTGGGGGCCAATATGACCACGGCAGGGCAGCGCGCCTAGTGCTAGGGAAGCATTCTTCGGCCATCCGGGATGTACCTCGGAGTCGCGCACCCGGCCCGGGGCTGACCCGAACGATATTGGCAGCCCAGAGTGATCCCCGCTGGGTCGAGAGAGCGCCTCCCTGAGCTTGGGGGAGGAAAGCCGGATATTCTCCGGGCACATCTCATAACGGGGGAGGCCTTCGATGCCCGAGTTTCCTGCGATCACGCACGTCGCTCTAACAGTGAGCGACCTCGGGCGCAGCCGCCCCTGGTACCGGCAGTTGTTCGGCTCCGACCCGGTGATCGATGAGGATACTGGTCCTTTCCACCACGTTGTCTGGCTCATGGGAGGGACGCTCGTCGGCATCCATCAGTTCCCGGACCTAAAGAGCTTAGAACCCTTCGACGAACGTCGCCCGGGCTTGGACCATCTGGCCTTCGCGTGTGCGAACCGGTCTGAGCTTGAGGGGTGGGAGCGTCATCTGAACAAGCTCGGAATCACAAACGGGGGCATCGTCGATGCGCCCTACGGTTCGGGCTTGTCCTTCCGTGATCCAGACAACATAGCTCTCGAGTTCTTCGCTCCTCTTGGATAACTGGGGAAGATATCCACAGCGCAAAAGTGCCCAGTTAGTGCGAGCCCAAGTCGACCGGGACCTACCGGTAACCGCGGCCCCGAGCGATCCAGAGCGCCAGAGCCGACTCCTCAATAAGTAGTGCGGAAGTTTCCTATGAAGGTGATCCTGTTTCCGTCAGGATCTACGACGGCCGACAATTGCACGCCCTTGTTCACTGTCTCGGTTGTGTCGAACGACAACCCGCTGGCCCTCAGTTCGGCAACGTGTGGCTCTAGATCGTCAACGGCGAAGTTTAGGAGCGTGGATCCGGCACGCTCAGGGTCGAGAAGATCTGTACCCAACCTGAGCCGGTGATCCTCCACTCGTCCAAGGTGACCATCGGCTGATTATCTGCCGGGCGTCCGAAAAGGCGCTCATACCACGTACGAGCTGCTTCCATGTCGGAGACTGGGACGACAGCGAGAACATGGTTGATCGACATCGGGGTGGCCTTTCTACTGAGTGAAGACACCCCATTGTGTCTGCCGGACCCGGGCACCCAACCGTTACGGTCAGCTGATCGGTATCTCGATGGCTGAGGGATACGAAGTGGTCTGGGCTGGCCGATCAAGAGCGCGCCTGTTGTCTTCGACCACTAAATCGCTATCACCAACGGTTCCCGGGTATGGATCGGCTATGGCACGCACAGAGAGACCTGGACCGGCCCGATCGAGACCGGCACGGTTTTTCCTCCCAAGACCTCACCGCCTCTTCGTCGTCTTCGACGATCGCGCCGCAGCTGATGCCGCCGTCCACGCTCTTGGGCCAGAGGCAAATGACGCGTGGTTCTTTGAAGCGGCCAGTGGTGCAGCAGAGCTCGACCCGGTCCGCCCGGGCCCCAGCCGGCTCTTTTCCTGGGTGTTCTCGCATAACGTCGAGTACCTCGAAGGCCTCAGCCGGACGGTGGCGACGGGCAGGACTGTCGTTGCGGTCCCGGCCCGGACGTTGGAGGTCGCTGAGGACGTGGCTCGTCGGCTACGGCACAACGGTGGACGGGCGCTCGCGTACACCGCTCACTGGAACTTCGTCCCTCTCAGCGCGTAGGGCTTGCCCTTGGCCTTCAAAACGGGACTGATTGGGTGTAGCACGTTGTTTTGGCCGAGCATCCGGGAAGTGCCGAGTCCGATCACCTGGCATAACTTGCAGCCATCCGGTAACGACGTTCACCGGCGATACCTAACGGCTCTTGAGCACCTTCGTGGAGCCTCTGATCAACAGTCAGATGGCTTAACGTCCCTGTTGATTTGGCAAGTGGGCACCTCCGGAGTGGCACCCAGCCTGACCTACATTCCGATGCGCGGACCGTGAAGGCCCCGCTACCCTTTGACCCATGTCGGTGATCTGGGGTATCCACAACGACAACCCGCAGCTCCACATCGAGGACTTAGGCGTGGTCACGATCGGTTGGGACGACGTAGGCGACCTCAACCAGCTCGGACCGGACCGGGAGGCCATCAAGGCGAAGGTGGCCGCTGTCTTCCCCCATGAGAAGCCAGGAGCTATCCCAGTTTGGGCTGGGATTCTGTATCGGTTCGCTTACGAAATTCAGGTGGGCGACACGATAATTTATCCGTATAAACCCAACAGCACGCTTTTCTTCGGGCGCGTAACAGGGAACTACACCTATGACGTTGACGCGCCTGTTCACCGGAACCGACGGAGAGTCGACTGGTTTCTCCGCGACATACCTAGAGCGGTCTTCTCGCAGCCGGCGTTGAATGAGATCGGCTCTGCAGTGACTGTTTTCCGGGTAAAGAATCATGCCGCCGAGTTTGAGGCGTTCATCGTGAGCGGCTGGAAGGGTGAAGAGCAGGCGCGTTCGTCTCCCTCAGTCAACGCGGCCACCCAAGACACCGACGCCGCCGTGGCTCAGGCCGAAGAGGCAATCTCTGCGGACCGGATCGATGAGTACACGCGGGACTTCATCCTCAAGACCCTCCTCACTTCTGTCGGCAACTATGAGTTCGAAGAGTTCGTGGCGGCGTTGCTGGAGGCCATGGGCTATCGAGCCGAGGTCACGCAAAAGTCTGGGGATGGTGGAGTCGACGTGATCGCGTCCCAGGACCCACTCGGCCTCGGCCCGCCAGTGATCAAGGTGCAGTGCAAGAGGGTCGTAGGCACAATTGGCTCGCCCGAAGTGCATAAACTTTTGGGAACCCTTGCCGGCGGACAGCAAGGTCTGTTCGTCACACTCGGTAGTTACTCAGCCCAGGCCTGCAAGAAGCCCGGGCGAAGGAGGGTGTCAGGCTGATTGGTGGGACTGAGGTCGTCCAGCTTGTGATGGAAAATTACGAGCGGCTCAACTCAAGGTGGCGCCGCCTCCTTCCTCTGCGGCGGGTATACGCCGTGGACACAGGAATCAGCAGTGGCTGACCTACTCTCAGGTGAAACGTCTCGGCGGTGAAACGCATGAATGACCATTCGGCCGAGCTCCACGACGCTTACCGCGCCTACAAGATGAGGCGGAGCTTGAGGGTTGCCCCGCGCAACTTGCATAGCCGACACCAGTTAGGGGGCTTCTGCTGATGGCTCTCAGAAAGACGGATCTCTACCGATCGCTATGGCAAAGCTGCGACGAGCTTCGAGGTGGCATGGATGCGTCCCAGTACAAGGACTATATCCTCACCCTTCTTTTCGTTAAGTACGTCTCTGACAAACACAAGGCAGACCGAAACAGCCTCATCGATGTACCAAAGGGCGGTTCCTTTGACGACATGATCGCATTGAAGGGCGACCCTGAAATTGGCGACAAGATCAACAAGATTATCGGGCAGTTAGCTGAAGCGAACGGGCTTCAAAAGGTTATCGACGTTGCTGATTTCAATGACGAGGAGAAGCTCGGGCGCGGTAAGGAAATGCAAGATGGCCTATCCAAGCTGGTAGCGATCTTTGCAGACCTCGACTTCAAGGGCAGTCGAGCTGAAGGCGACGACCTTCTCGGCGACGCCTACGAGTACTTGATGCGCCACTTTGCTACTGAGTCTGGGAAATCCAAGGGGCAGTTCTACACCCCCGCCGAAGTCTCTCGGGTTCTGGCGAAGGTTGTTGGGATTGGTCCTTCAACCCGTCAGGATCAGACCGTCATCGACCCAGCTTGCGGATCTGGCTCACTCCTCCTGAAGGCTGCTGCTGAAGCACCACGTGGGATCACGGTCTATGGGCAAGAGAAAGACAACGCCACTTGGGCTCTTGCCAAGATGAACATGATCCTTCATGGCAACGAGGATGCGGACATCCGCAAAGGCGACACGATCACGAGCCCCCAGTTCACACAGGGCGATCACATTCGCACATTCGACTTTGCGGTTATGAATCCTCCGTTCTCCGTGAAATCCTGGAGTAACGGGCTTGAGAATGAGTACGGACGGTTTGAGTTCGGCCGACCTCCAGCCAAGAACGGCGACTATGCCTTCGTCCTTCACGTATTGAAGTCGCTCAAGAGCAATGGCAAAGCCGCCATTATCGTGCCTCATGGCGTGCTATTCCGGGGCAAGTCAGAAGCCAACACTCGCAAGGAGCTTCTGCGCCGGGGTTATATCAAAGGTGTCATAGCGTTGCCGCCAAACCTGTTCTATGGGACAGGTATCCCTGCTTGCATTCTTCTTCTGGATAAGGAGAACGCTCAGGGTCGGAAGGGCGTGTTTATGATCGATGCTTCTAGAGGATTCAAGAAGGATGGAGCCAAGAACCGCTTGCGCAGCCAGGACATCCACAAGATTGTCGATGTGTTCAACAATCAGGTTGAGCTCGACGGCTACTCGCGAATGGTCAGCCTAGCCGAGATCGCAAACTCAGAAAATGACTACAACCTGAACATGTCGCGGTACATCGACTCATCGGAACCGGAAGACATTCAGGACCTTCCTGCGCATCTGGATGGTGGCATCCCGGACGTAGATATCGAGGCTCTTAATAAGTATTGGACTGCATTCCCCGAATTGCGATCCGTGCTGTTCAAGCCGAACCGGCCGGGCTATAGCGAACTCGCCATTGGGACTGCGCAGGTACATGAAACGGTCTTGGAGTCACCAGAATTCATCAAGCTGAGGTCGGCCATTCGTGATCGCGTAAGAGAATGGTTCGATCCCTTTCGCTACAAGCTGGAAGCGATTACGAAGGACACGAAACCTACGGTCCTCATCACCTCCGAAGGTGATGAGCTTCTGACGAGCTTCTCCGCGATCCCGCTTCTCGACCGGTATGACGTCTACGAGCAATTGATGACCTACTGGGATTCGATCATGCACGATGACATCTTCCTGATCATGAATGATGGATGGGTTGACGCGGCAAAACCCCGACTTGCGATCGAAGATAAAGATAAGAAGCTGTCCGAAACACACGACCTAGTA